>Ga0307377_10007851_pt1 | contig 10925 bp, 18 predicted proteins | sample TR3MG_FD_202535 | JGI IMG/M metagenome (GOLD analysis project Ga0307377, IMG submission 202535) | Soil microbial communities from Risofladan, Vaasa, Finland - TR-3 | ecosystem: Environmental > Terrestrial > Soil > Coastal area > Acid sulfate soil | place: Finland: Risofladan, Vaasa | collected... | reverse complement strand
TCCGCGCATCGACCATTTATAACCGTTTCCATAAAATAAACGAAATAATTGTTAATGATTATAAAATAATTTCGGACGCGCCCGTTCGGATAACGTCGGCGGATTTTGTAAATTTGTTGGATAATAACTTTGCCGAAATTGACGGGGTCGTTTGTGAAATATTGACTTTACAATATATTGACGAACAAAGCAAGGCCGTTATTTCGTATAAAAGTCCGTTCGACTACGCAAACGGAAAGGTTAAAATAATAACAATAAATTCGTAATTAATGAATAACGACGCGAAAAACATAGCAAAAGACCTTGGAAAAATATTTAACAAATTGGAACGCTCCAAAAACGAGGCGTTAAAACATTTAACCGAGGAACAAGCGCAAAAAATCGCCCCAATTACGGCGGATTTATCGCGAGTATTTAGAGCCGCAAAAAATGGGGACGTAACAGAGTTAAACCAACAAATTTCAAAGTATGCCGATATTAATTGACAGCATCGATTTTATCGATGTATTCGGAACGGTTACGCCTTTTTATGTTTCGGACACGGGCGACAAAATAACAGTTCAATTCAACCTCCGTTCGTCCATTAGAATGTCAAGCGTTGGAAATCCTTTAACCCTTGACCCGTCCGTTAATACGGTGCAAAGTGCGGGTTTGTCTTGGATTGACGAGGGTTTTCGGGTTAACGATATTGTTCGCGTAATAATTCATAATTCGGGGGGTTCACCCGTACCTGGGCCAAACGGAACTTTTTGGACGCAAATTAATTATGTTGACGACATTACGGCGGATTTTTCGGGGATTCCAGAGTGGTATAATATAACGCAACAAGAATTTGTAACTTTAGTGGTTGTCGAGGCAATAGGGTCAAATGTTTATAAATCTCGCGACGATTTGGACGTTTTATTTAATCACTCCAAAAACTCGTCGCCTGGATCGGAATTTTCATTGATTGACGCGGAAGCAACGCGGGTTCAATTCCAAGGCGTTGCGGCGTTGCCCGTTGCGGGAACGGTTGCGGGACTTCTTATTGGAAACCAAAGCGGGTCATTTTTAACGTCGGGCGAATTATTAAGGAATCCAAATAACGCGGACGGTTGGTTGCAACATAGAGTAACGTTAATTTTCGCAAATCCTGGAATTTACGACGACGGAACGTGGTTTTTTTCGTCCGAATGTTTAAAGATATTTACAAAATTTCTTTGGGCGAGGATTGCGGGCGAGCCGTTCGCAAGGGCAACAGCAATTTATAATTTGGAAGCGAATACGGGTTGGTTTAACGAGCCTTTTAATTCGGGGGTCAATAACGGCGTTTTATTGCAAGGAATTAGTGAATTAGATTATTGCATTCCGACGACCTTTGATATTATCGTGGACGGCGAGTTATTAAATATTGGACTTGGTGCGGGTTATCGCTCAATTAACGACGCTTATTATAAAAACAAGCCGCAGTCGCAAAATAATTTAACAATGATTATCGCGACGGACATTATAAATAATTTTCTTGCAACGATAAGTTCGACGCAAAACCCGTCGGGCGCGGGATATGACATAAAATTAAACACTTTAATCCAAATCGGTTCGGTTACAACGGCAAATATTACTTTTACGCCAAATGCGGCATTTACTACATTTATGGACGGCGTCGAGGACGGCGACCGACAATTTTATTTATGGATTAAATGCGGAAACCTTAATTTATTGGCCTTTAACGGCCAATTGAGTTGCGCGCCTCCCGTTGGCGGGCCTTTGCCAATGTTGACGGATTGGGGTTATTTAGACCATTCCGAGCAAGTAACGACCGCAAACGGAGTTTTAACGGGTTTTGAAGCCGATACGGAAGACGATATTGCATATTTCGGAACGTTTTTACTTGACAAAGGCCAAATTTACGAATCATTCAGCGTAAAAATGGAGGCATTTAATATTTTAACGGGTGAGGATTTTACTTTACAAATTGCGACGTTTGGGTTTGGAGGCATTCAAATTTCGGGATTGGGCGTTTACTTGTTAAACGAATCGCAAACAATAAATTCGACCTTGCCGACGACCTCCGTAAAACGGGAGGCGTTGTTGCAATTAGAGCCAACTTTGGACACCCCGACGCAATACGGCGTCAAAATATATGCGCCCTGGATTCTCGATTGGAAATATTGGTTGCCTTTGTTGGGCGCGTCGGTTGACTTTTACCCAACACAAGACAAAAATTGGGAACAATACGACAATTTGGCGAATTGGATATTACGAACGGAATTAACATTGATAAAGGACGGGTTGGCTTATGTCCACGATAACCAAATTATTGATTTAAAATATGACGCGAATGATAATATCGATTCAAATATTGATTTAATCGTTGACGCAACAAATTTAATCGTTAACGTTGTTCCCGTTGGTTCATTAATGAGAGTAAAGGCGACGCATATTAATTTATTGGGAGCTTGGGGCGTTAATACTTGGGGAATGGTAACCGTTGAGGCGTTCGAATCCTCGCCGCGTTGGATTTGTTCAACCGTCGTTCCTTTTGACAATAACACGGCGAACCCCCTTTTGCCCTTGTCGGGTTCGGTTATTCCAATACAATTTCCCGCGCCAAATATCGCGGTTTTGGAATGTTATTTTGACCCGAATTTAATTAATTTATCAAACGGCGTAAAATTTACGTCAAAAATTAAAGATCCCGACGTCCCTCCGATACCTTATGAATTCTTAGTTGAGGGTGTAAAAGAGGCGCAATTGCTTTATTCAATCGCATATAAATTAAGTCCATTAAGCGTTTATAGTGGTGCTTGTTTAAGGGTTCGACGCGGATTGGATAACGCCGAAATGGATATTCCGTTTAATAATGTTGAACTCGACCAAATCGCGCTTTTAAATTTTGTCGGTAACGGAATAGACGACAGAGGTTGGATTGTTACAATATATGACCAAAGCGGTTGGGGAATTGACGCGACGGCCTCAACATTCGCCGAACAACCTTTGATTGTAGAATTTGGAGCGGTAAATTTAGGATTGAACGGAAAACCCGCCGCACTTTGTAACGGAACAACGAACGGTTTTGGATTAAATCAATTAGTCCCCGCTCAACCTTATTTAACGTCACATTTTGTATTTGATAGGGCGAAGACGGCAATAAACAATTTCAGTTTATCCGCTTCAAATATTGCTCCGTTTGTTATTGCGTTTACGTTTGTGGATAGGGTTGTTGATTTAATAGGAGCGGCGGCTAATCAATGGCAAGCGGGCGTTGATTTGTCAACGGGAAACATTCTTTTAACAATTTCACGCGACGGAATGACGTTTGACACAATCGTTAATAAAGACGGGGTCGCAATGCCTTTATCGCCAATAAATGTTCCGCCAAACGGGGGGAATTTTGACAGTCTTTTAAAAAGAACCGCGCCCGCCACTTTCCATTCGGGTAATTTTCAAGAATTCGTTTTATTTAGCAATGACCAATCGGCGAACGTTACGACGCAAGAAAATAATATAAAAAATCGTTATAACATACCTTAAAAAATGGCATTTACACAAGAAAGAATCGAAAAATTTTACGCGTCAATTCAATTACCCGTCATATTTGAGGAACAAAACCGAGGGTTTTTTAAATGTTGCGAACCCGTAATTGTATTAGGGAGCAACGCGCCCGAAACTTGGAAAAACGACGTAAATAGTGCTTGGATCAAAATAAGCGACCCGACGGATTCGTTCGATTTTGTTTTGGAGAAAGACGGCGTCCCCGTTACGATTTACAGTTTAACGATTAACGAATTTCCAAACGAGGAAAACGCATTTTATACGACTATATTTTGGAATGAGGTATTAAATACGGAGGGCGTCGGGTGTTATACGTTAAAAATTTCGTATAATATTAGCGGAATTTTAGGCGAATTCATTTGGGGGATTTATAAATTATTGCCCTATTCAATCGAAAACGCATTGGGGACGGCAAGGGTTCGCGTGAAATTCAATTTAAAACAAGAAATCGAGGGGTTAAATTTTACGGGGGCAAACGTCGAAGATTCTTTGAGGTTTCGCGGATTTATTGGGGACAGTCAGCCAAATATGGAAATCGACAATTTAATTTATCAAAGTCGAGAGGTTAAAACGGTCGTTCGGGAAAATTTACGGAGTTTTGTTATAACAACCGACCCGACAAGCGACGAAATAATTTCAAAATTGGTTGAGCTTTATTTATTGAGCGAAAACGAATTGTTTATTTCCGACTATAACGCGCATAATCATTCGTATAAAATTTTGGATTTGGCGCAAGTCGTCGAAGATTCCCCCGAAATTGATTATTTGGATCGATTCCAACGAAAAGCGGTTTTAACTTGTACGGTTGGGGACAGAAACAAAACAAAACGGACATATTATTGAAATAATTTTTAAAAAATGCACAAAATATATAGAGATAATAATTATTTAATTGTCGAATACGGCGGGGAATTATACAATTTTTCGATTATAAATACAATTTACAGTCGATATACGGACGGCGGAGTTGACCGAATCGAAATTGTCGAGGGCGTTGTATTTGGTAATTCGCCAAAAAGGTTCGTTATAATTGTAACGGACGTCGTCGCGGGGGATTGGGAGGACAATTTGGCGGTTGTTTATACGCTTGCGACATTGACGGCATTTTTTCGCGAAAATACGGCAATTATACCGACGGGCGGAGGCGGCGGCGGACTGACATACGTTGCAACCGACGCAACATTAGTCGGCGACGGGACGCCTGGTTTTCCGTTGTCAGTTGTTCCAATAATAAGTTCATACGACGAAAGGTTTGATCCTTTTTTGGCTATTGTCGGGAATGTTTGGGAAACTTTGATTGTTCCGAATACCCCAATACACAAAATAATAACAGTCGTGATAAAAACGTCAACCGCAAACGTTATAGTCGGAGTTCGTGAGGTTGGAAGCGGATTACAAAGACGAATACAAATTGACGGAGAAAGCGCGACGAGCTTTAATGTTTCGACGGATATGTTCGGACAAATCGAAATTTATAGTAGCAATATAGGGTCAACGGAATTTTATGTTACCTCCTATTTATTCTAACAATATAATTCACTAACTTTGTAATAAATCAAATAAAAAAAAATGTCTAAAATTTATAGAAGCGGAAACTACATAATTATCGAAAAGGACGGCAAGGTTTACGAATACGCGATTAGTAAAACCGTTTACACTTTTGACAATGATAAAACAATTTCTTTAATCGAATCGAACGTTGGCGAGGACGCGCAAGGAAAATCGAAAATATTCACAACCGACGTAGGATTGGGACTTTGGGAAAACGATTTGGCAGTTGTTTATACCGTTGCAACATTAATAACATTTTTACGCGAAAACACGGGTTTTAATACGGCATCGGGCGGAAGCGGTGCAGTTTATACGTGTACGGCACAATTATACTCTAGTGTTGAGTTTGCAAGCCTTTACGTTCCAAATCCAAACGGTTCAAGTTTTCCAAACGCATTCGATTTAACTTGGATTTCAACGGGAGTATTTCAGCTAGTTTTAAATGGTAATCCAAACCCTCAATTTGTTTACGCTCAACAGTCAATAACAAAAGATTTTAACGGTGAATATTACAGAGTAATTTGTACAAAGGACGTAAACGATGATTGGTTTGTTGAAGTCTATTATTCAGCTGATGGAGAAACCGAGTGGACTCCTATTGATTCCGCAGACGAGATGAATTTTGGGATTGTAATACAATACTTCGAAGATTTATAAAATGGACAGTAATACAATGATTTCTCTAAATGTTTTACTCTCGGTTGGGGGCGGGGTTTTGGGCGCGGTTGGTGCTTATGTCCGTCTTAAATCGACGCAAGACATTAACAAAGTAGAAATTTTAAATTTGCAAGATGAGGAACGCGCTTTGCATCGTAGAATTGATTCTTTAAAAGAAACGGTTAACAAAAATCGCGAACACGCTGACCAATCGACAACGGATTTAAAACAATTTATTAACGATATGAAAGTTGAAATAATACGAGAAATTCACGCAAATAAATAATTATGAATAATTTTTATGACTTTTTAGGAGGCCGAAAATTGGCATTTGCATTAATTGTAACGCTTATCGCGTCGGTTTTTGTTTGGTTCGGCAAATGTACGGCGGCGGATTGGGTAGATTTTATGAAATGGGTTTTCGGAATTTATGCGGGCGGAAACGTTGGGGAATATTTTGGAAAAGCGTTTAGCAAAAAATGAGAGTAACAAATTTAATCTTTGCAATTTTTATCGTTTTATTGGGTTGCTCAACGCCCGAAAAACTAATTGAGAGGGCAATTAAAAAAGATCCAACAATTAAAACGCATACAACCGACACGATCCGCGAATATAAAACCCTTGTTGATTCGTTCGCGGTTATTATTAACGATTCTATTGTTTACGAAAAGATAGTTCGGGAAATCGAAGTTATTACGGTAACAAATAACAACGGAATCGAAATTGAAAGGAAAAAAACGCGTCAAGAAATAAGAAAATCGGCGCGATTGGAACGTTTGATTGAAAAAAAGGACGCAAAAATTCGGGAACTAGAGTTGAAAAACGAACGAATCCAGGTAAAATTTGACGCAAAAACCAATCAAAAGGCGAATAAAGAGCAAGGAAAAACCGACCGAACAACGACGAGGCAAGAAAACAAAAAATCGCGTTGGTTCGTTTGGTTTCTTATTGGAGCGGGAACGATGGTTGTTTTCCGCCTTATTTTATCTAAATTCAACATTTTACAAATGATTAAAAAACTTTTTTAAATGGATGGGGCAATAATACCTTTAACGCCGTTAAATAATAGGGCGCAAAAAAGGAAGTTTATAAAGGAGGCAACAAAAATTGCGGGAAAATTGGAGGAAATAAACCAATCGTTTATTTATCATTTATTTAATTCGGAGGGGTTTACATATCGCGAAATTTACATTTATTTTTTGGATCAATGGAACGCGGCCGTAAATTTATTAGTTAAAACAAAGAAGTTTTCGAGCGTTGCAATTGACGTTTTATTTTTTGAACGCGAATATAAACCCCAACTTTATTTCAAGTAATGGAAAAACCAACGATAAAACATATTGAGGACGTTTTGTTGGCGTCGGGAATGAAAGTTTTTTATAATCCATTTGACGTTAATTTGGGCGCAATTAGGACAAAAGACAATTCGAGCAATAAATTTAACGATTGGTTATTTGTGTTTTGTTACGATAACGACGGAAAAATTATTTTCGAAATAGTAAAAGGAACGACCGACGCGGGGTTGTATTGGCGACTTAATCCGATGCAAATTGACGGGACGGCAATTATTCAACACGGCGTCCAACATATTGGAGCTTATCAATTGCAAGACCCCCAAAAAAACCCAAATCAAAGAGGCCATAAAGGACAAAAAGCGTTTCGACAAATTTCGAGAATGAAATATTGGCGCGACGCTAACCGCGATAAATATTTGGATTTTGACGGAAAAGAACTTTTCGAAATTTTCGCAACAAACGGTCATTATATGGGAACGCTTGGAAATAATGTTGATAAATGGAGCGCGGGTTGTTGGGGTTCAACGGTTGAAAATATGAATAAAATTTTTAAGGTTGCCGAACTACAAATTAAAAATGGACTTGGGGACAAATATAGTTTTTCTTTATTGCACGAAAACGAGTTTGGTTTATAATTGAAATATTCTTTATATATTTGAAAGATCCAGGCGCGAAACGGCGCATTTGTTTATATGTTTGACTGACATAAATAAGGGAAAAACCCGCCTAAAATGGCGGGTTTTTCTTTTTTATAAACTTTTTCTAATTATTTTTTGCCTCCAAAACCCCTATAAACAAAGGGAAACACCAAAAAAACCAAAAAAAAAAATAGTTATTTTCGTTTTTTTTACTGCGAATAGTAGTTTATAAGAAATAAAAAAGTATATTTGTTAAGTCAAACAAACAAAAACAAAAAAAAACAAAAATTATGAAAGTACAATTTGGGAAATTCGCAAAAAATCAAAGCCAAAAGCAAAGTATTTTTTCATTGGCTTATGAGAATGAAAACGCAAAGATTTATATTTTGAAAATGCCTTTAGGTTATTTTTCATTAATGACTTGTAAAAAAGCATAATTATAAAAATCACAGAAAAATTATTTGATGCTATCAAAACAAACAAAAACAAAAAAAATGGAATATTTAAAGCGATTACAAAGGTTACATAGTGGAGCGGAACAATTATTGGGTCAGGTTGTTAGTTTACAATTAGAAATCCGATTTTTTGAGGAAAAACAAAAAGATTATGTCGAACAAAACGGACGTTTTAACCCTGGTATTGCCTTTAATTTAATGGAGGCAAGGCGGAGAAATGACAAACTTTTAAATTCGTATAAAAAGACAATTAAACAAATAAACGTTGAATTATGAAAACGGGACGAGCGACTATAAATATAAATTTAGATTGTCCAATTGACAACCAAGAATTCGACGACGTTATGTCGGAAATAATTAAAAAGATCCACGGCGGACAAATGATTGGCGAGGGGTTAATATCAAAAAGTATTTATAATTACGAGGTTGACGCCTCCTATATTGAAGATTTTCGAGTTGAGCAAATCGACGGAAAACAAAATATAATTTTTCAATCTAAAATGAATAAAAAATGAGCTTATTAAATCAAATGCACAGCATTAAACAAAAAGTCGAATTATTATTGACAAAGCATCCGCACTTGCGGGACGACGATTTTAAATTAGTTGCAACGTTTCATTATAACGAAATTGGCGCGGAAAACATAAAAAAATTATCCGCAATGGATCTTTTACAACTTTACGCGGACGGCAAATTGACGTCGGGCAAATCAATTACGAGGGTACGCGCTACAATTCAAAAAGATAATGCACCGTTGAGGGGCAATAAATACAACGACCGTCAAAACGACGGGGAGGATTTTAAAAATAATATTGGCGACTTATGAACCAGGAACAAAAAAACGAAAAAACGTTGGCAAATATTCGCCGCATATGGCGAGCTTTGCGGCGAGAATTGGGCGAAAACGATTTATTAATTAATGACTTTAACGAACAAGCGAAGCAAATTTTGAAAAATTCGGGTTATTCCGAGCCTATCAACGACGAATTAATTGTTCAAACGGTTTTTTCCGATTAATTTTTTTTAATATTGTAACAGTCGAACAAATAAACAAACAAAAAATGGAGGGCAAAAAATCTTTTGTATTATATACGGACGTTAAAACGACCGTCGATTTATTAAGCAACGAACAAGCGGGCGAGGCGTTTAAATGGATTGTTAACTATGTTAACGACGAACACCCAAAAGATTCGGAGGACGCGTTGGTTAAAATGGCACTTGCCCCAATAAAGGCACAATTAAAACGCGATTTGGATAAGTGGTTAAAACGTTCGTCGATTAATTCCGAAAACGGAAAAAAGGGAGGACGGCCAAAAGAAAGCGAAAAAAGCGAATCGGTTATTTCGAAAGCGAAAAAAGCCGTTAATGATAATGTTAATGTTAATGATAATGATAATGTTATTGTAAATGACAACGTTATTTTAAAAGAGGAACGCAAATTAAAATTTGCTCGTTCTTTAAATCCTTATTTGGAGCAATACGGGAAACCTATGTTATCGGAATTCCTCGAATATTGGACGGAATCAAACGACAACGGGAAATTATTACGTTTTGAAATGTCAAAAAATCAACCTTTTAACCTGGATCGACGCCTTGGAACTTGGAACAAAAAGAATCAAACGGACGTAATCGGAGGAAAAAAGAAACAAGGCGACGGAATCGACGCCGAATATATTCAAGAATTAAAAAATCGGTTACAATGAAAAACGAAATTGTTAAAATAAACAAATCGGAATTTATAGAAAAATTCGACCCCGTCCGAATGTTAACCGCGTTCCGACATATTAAAACGACAGAACAAGCAATTTTGGAGGATAAAAACGGAATTGCATATTATGCAAAGGAGCTTGGAGAGGATTCGATTTTAGCGGTTATCGAATTGCATTTGGTCGCGTTAAATCAATCGGTAAACGTGGGACAGCCGTTAACAAAATTCCAAGTAAAGGAAATCGCGATTGAAATATTAAGCGTTTTTTATTATTTGTCAATGGTGGAAATTTGTTTTGTCTTGCGAAAAGCGAAACGGGGCGAATTCGGACAATTTTACGGGGTTTTAAATATAGTTGCGGTTTTAGATTGGTTCAGCCAATATTCGGAGGATAGGACGCAAAAATTTATCGAACAATCGACCCGAGATATTCAAACGGATTTTTCGTTGCGAAGTGAGGAACGAAAAGTTTTGGAACGTCATAATAAATTAACAAGTGAACGCGGACAAAACGAAAAATAAAATTTGTAAAAATTGCCAAACGGATTTCCGACCGTATAAAACAACGCAAAAAGTTTGTTCGATGGATTGCGCGATTGAATACGCAATAACGGAAAACCAACGCAAAGCATTAAAGGACGTTAAAGCTCGTCAAAAAGTATTGCGGAACGAATGGCAAACGGACACTATCCAAACGCTCGCAAACGCCGCGCAAATCGTTTTTAATACCTATATCCGCGAAAGGGACGCGGGGAAATGTTGCGTTTCTTGTTTAAAGCCGTTCCAAAAGGATTTCCAAGCGGGTCATTTTTATTCGGCGGGGAAATGTTGGGCGTTGAGGTTTTCGGAAATTAACGTTTTCGGTCAATGTATTCAATGCAATAAACACGAACACGGCAACGAAAACCAATACCGAAAAAACATTTTGTTGCGAATAACGCCCGAACAATTGGAGTTTTTGGACAATAACGCAAGGAAAAACGCGGACTTTACGCGGGAATTTTTGTTTGAACTTGTAAAGGAATATAAAAAAAAGATAAAGGAATTAAAATAATTTTTTAAATAGTGTATTATATTAAATAAAAAG
>Ga0307377_10007850_pt1 | contig 10925 bp, 5 predicted proteins | sample TR3MG_FD_202535 | JGI IMG/M metagenome (GOLD analysis project Ga0307377, IMG submission 202535) | Soil microbial communities from Risofladan, Vaasa, Finland - TR-3 | ecosystem: Environmental > Terrestrial > Soil > Coastal area > Acid sulfate soil | place: Finland: Risofladan, Vaasa | collected... | reverse complement strand
GATGGGATAACAACTTCTTGTTGAAAATTCTAAAAATATGAGTGTCGTTAATCAGTAATAAAATCAAATACGGGTTGGTTAAAGAATAATTGTACGATGGGGATTAAAGACTCATAGCATATTGCTGCAATGAGTTTCAATTAGAAGTAATAATTTAGTGATACAGAAAAGGGACTATGAGATTACCTTCAAATAGAAAAACCAAAGAGCTTATGCGCATGATGCCGGACACTCATTAGAATTTAAATGCGTTGACCCTGGGCTTCAGGTTCAGGCAACAGGGAATATTTATTTACCTAATATTCGAAAGATCCGAACTCAGAGCTAATGGTCAGTTTTTTCCTGTCGGACGGTTCACAATGGCCGATAATTTTAGCCTCAAGGTTGAATCCGGCTGCAATTTTGATGATATCAGAAGCATTTTCCTCCCTGGTATAGATCTCGAACCGGTGACCCATATTAAATACTTTATACATCTCTTTCCAGTCTGTCCCTGATTGTTCATGAATTATCCTGAATAAAGGAGGTATCGAAAATAAATCATTTTTAATAATATGTAATTTATCAATAGAATGCAGCACTTTTGTTTGTCCACCGCCAGAGCAATGAATCATACCATGAACCTCAGACCCCATTTTTTCTAATACCTTTTTTACTACAGGTGCGTAAGTACGGGTTGGTGAAAGCACCATTTTACCTGCATTGGTATCCAGTTCTTCTATAGCGTCAGTAAGCCTAAGTTTACCTGAATAGATGAGATCGTATGTAAGAGTAGTATCAAGACTTTCAGGGTATTTGGAAGCAAGGTAAGGGGCGAACAGGTCATGCCGTGCTGATGTAAGTCCATTGCTCCCCATTCCACTATTATATTCCTTTTCGTAATTGGTCTTTCCAAATGATGATAATCCTACAATTACATCACCATCTTTAATATTGTGATTCGATATCACATCTGCTCTTTTCATTCGGGCAATAACTGTTGAATCAACAATAATGGTTCTCACCAGATCGCCTAAATCAGCGGTCTCCCCACCTGTTGACCAGATGCCTATCCCAAGACTCCTGAACTCCTCAAGTACCTCTTCTGTTCCATTAATAATTGCAGAGAGAACCTCTCCGGTAATATGGTTTTTATTGCGGCCTATAGTTGAGGAAAGAAGAATATTATCGTATGCTCCAATACAAAGAAGATCGTCAAGATTCATTACAATAGCATCCTGTGCTATTCCTTTCCATACAGAAATATCTCCGGTCTCTTTCCAGTAAACATACGCAAGCGATGATTTGGTCCCGGCACCATCTGCATGCATAATATTACAAAAATCCTTGTCACCGCCTAAAAAATCGGGGACAATTTTACAGAATGCTTTGGGATACAAACCTTTATCAAGATTCTTTATAGCAGCATGCACCTCTTCCTTTTCTGAAGAGACACCTCTTTTACTATATTTCGGTTCCGTATCCATTTTTTTATTAGGGAGTAAAGATAAAAAAAAAGATAAGCCTACAGGTCTTAAATAATTTTAACGTAGTGAGCATCCCTCATCCTCACACCAAATCGTTACTGGCTCTTCCTTTATGTTCTAATGAAAGAGCAGGGAATGGGTTAAGAAATTTAAAGAGTTGAAATTAATTTATTTACTGGGCGACTCATAATCAGTTCTTAGTACCTTGAATTCGGTTCTTCGGTTTATCTGATGGGCAATCTCTTTCAGCTGGTCAGTTGTAAGTGTATTAATATACTGTTCCGAAAGCATTGTGCCAGTTCTCAGGAAAGAATTTTGAGAAGCTATAATATTATCAACGACCTTAGGTATTGACTCACCATACCCTTTTGCTGAAAGTCTTTCCGGCTCAATCCCTTTTTCTATAAGATACTGAACAACAACCTGTGCTCTTTTTTGAGATAGATCCAGATTATATTCTTCTGTATCGCGAGAATCGGTATGCGACATAAGTTCTATTGTAACATTCTCATTGTCAAAAAGTGTTTCAACAAGTTTGTCGAGTGAAACCATTGATTCCGGCCGGAGGTCCCATTTGCCAAAGTCGTACAGAATATTTGGAAGTTCAATTGGTTTATCGATAGGTGTAAGCAGGATAGATACCATAAATTCCCGGCTCTTCTCCTGTCCTTTAGTTGTCTCTCTCTCTTTTCCGTTAAGGTAACCTTTCTTTGAGGCAAGAAATATATAGTCAACATTAGCTTTCAAATCAAATTTAAAATCTCCTCCTGTCCCGGTCTCAGCCTGCAGGTTCGAGCCATCGCTCGCGATTAGTTTAACAAGAGAACTGGAAATTGCTATTCCGGTTTTTTCGTCTTTTACCAGACCTGTTACATTGAATTTCATAGGAGGTAAATCAAAAGAATATAATTCGTCATTACCCCTTCCCTTTCTGGTTGAACTGAATATTCCTTTCTCACTTCCATTCTCGAATACAATTCCAAAATCGTCAGCAAAACTATTAATTGGCGATTTCATGTTCTGTACTATCCAGCTTCCGTCAGGTTGAGGTATTGCTTTAAAAATATCAAGTCCACCCATTCCTATCTGACCATCAGAGGAAAAATATAATGTACCATCTTCTCTTTCATAGGGGAAGAGTTCATCATCCGGAGTATTAATATCCGGACCCAGATTAACCGGTTTCGACCAGCTACCTCCCCCTGTTCTTGTTACTTTCCAGATATCCTTTTTACCAAAGCCACCAGTAATATCAGATACAAAATACAAACTTGAACCATCTGGCGATATAGAAGGATGAGCAGCTACCAATGAATCAGGTAATATTTCCAGGTTTTTAGGCTCGCTCCATGTATCACCTGATCTCTTCGAATACATAATTACACAGCCCTTTTGTTCCCGTTTTCCAGCTTCACACCTTGTAAAATAAAGTTCTTTATAATCAGATGAAAAGGAAGGTGTTCCTTCTTCAAATTCACTGTTAATGGCATCAACCGGAACCGGAGTACTCCATTTTTCTTTCTTATCGATCCGGCTCTCGAAAATATCTGTATAACTCTGACCTGTAGCTCCATGAGTTTTATTTCCAGCAGCATCATCGCGTGATGATGTAAGATAAACCAGTCCAAAATCATCACGTCCGTATGCCGGGCTGAAGTCTGACTCTCTCGAGTTAAGGTCTTTAAGCAGGTCAACCTTATAGGCTTCCGGATTCCTCATCCATTCAATAGCTAACTCACATGAACGTATCTCCTGGTCAGCCCTGGCGTCAGATGGCGCAATCTGTTTATATTTTCTGAATTCATCAATTGCTTGCTGGTGTTTACCGTTTTTCTTCATAGATTCAGCAAGCCAGTACTGAGCTTCAGGTTTTGAATATGATGATCTGACTGCCAGTTTGTACCATGTTTCAGCATTCTTCGGATCATTTATCATGCGGTAACATTCTGCAATCATGAATATCAACTCGGTTCTGGTACTCTTATCTGATTTTTTAGTTTTGGAATAAGCATTCTTAAACTGATCTTTAGCATCAAAATACTCTCCGGCACTGAATGAGGAATAGGCTCGCTCAGCTTTCCGTTTCTGAGCTGTAATCTCAACTGATATTACAGTAATCAATATTATGATAAGTACTAATAATCGTTTCATAATTCTACCATCAATTTGACCATAAAAGTAATCAATTTAAGGAATTTCGGTAATAATATTTAACGTGATAACTCCGTAATTATTATAAAGAAGAAGGATTCCCATAATAGGAATCCTTCTTCTTATAACTTATTAACTAACGAACCTTATTATCTGGTAAAAAGTAATTCTCTGTATTTTGGGAGTGGCCATATCTCATTATCAACAATGAGCTCAAGCTTATCAATATGTATCCGGATCTCTTCCAGATAAGGCTTTACTTTGCTTTCATAAGCCAAAGCCATTTTATAGGTATCTTCAATAACATTAGCTTTTTTCCGTTCTTCAACCATATCCTTAACCAATATCTTGATCATCGATATATGATCTGAAATAGTCACTATCACCTCTTTGCGCGCTCCGGCAAGTTTTTCAAACTCTATATCATTGAAAACTTCTTTAAGACCTTTAACGTTTTCAATTAGAGATGTCATATATCTGATCGCAGTAGGAACAATATGGTTTATTGCCAGATCACCCAGTACACGGGCTTCAATCTGCACTTTCTTGGTAAATTTCTCATATTCAACCTCTACGCGGCTCTCAAGTTCTTTGTCGGTAAAGACTCCAGAACCAATAAGTACTTTTTTTGAATTTTCAGTGAGATACTTGCTAACAGATTCCGGAACACTGGCAATATTTAAAAGACCTCTCTTTAATGCCTCTTTCTGCCATTCTTTACTGTAGTTATCGCCTTCAAATAATACCCGCTCAGACGCAAGTATATATTTCTTCAAAACCCGGAAAATAGCCTCATCCTTATTTCTACCCTTATTAATTATGATATCAACATCTTTCTTAAACTGAGTTAACTGATATGCAACTGCAGCATTAAGTACTATCATTGATTGACTGCAGTTTGCTGAGGAGCCTACAGCCCTGAATTCAAACCTGTTACCTGTAAACGCAAACGGGGAAGTACGGTTTCTGTCAGTATTATCGAGCAATATTTCGGGAATTTTCCCAATTCCAAGTTTAAGTTCGGTCTTCTCAGCCGGGGTCATCTTCTTATCAGTAACCTTTCTTGCAATATTATCTAGTACTTTTGTCAGGTAAGAACCAACAAAGACAGAAATAATAGCCGGGGGAGCTTCATGACCACCCAGCCTGAAAGAGTTTGCTTCTGTCATAACTGAAGCCCTTAACACATCATTACTGTCGTTGACTGCCTTAATAACATTTATAAGGAAGGTTAGGAATTGAAGGTTTGTTTTTGGATTTTTCCCTGGAGACAAAAGATTAACTCCGGTGTTAGTAGCCATCGACCAGTTATTATGTTTACCTGAACCGTTTATCCCGGCAAATGGTTTTTCGTGGAATAGAACTCTGAATTTATGTTTCCTGGCAACTTTCTTCATAATATCCATAAGAAGCTGGTTGTGATCCACTGCAAGGTTTACCTCTTCAAAGATCGGAGCACACTCGAACTGATTAGGAGCTACCTCATTATGTCGTGTTTTAACTGGAATTCCCAACTTATAAGATTCGCCCTCAAAGTCTTCCATAAAACTCATCGCCCTCTCAGGAATAGATCCGAAATAATGGTCAGAGAGCTGCTGATCCTTTGATGACTGGTGACCCATCAGTGTTCTTTCTGCAAGAACAAGGTCAGGCCTGGCATAATACAATGCTTCATCGATTAAAAAATACTCCTGTTCACATCCAAGAGTTGCAATTACCCTGTTAACATCCTTGTCGAAATATTGGCATACATCAACTGCGGCTTTGTCGAGTTTTGAAAGCGCTTTCAAAAGCGGTGCTTTATAATCTAAAGCTTCTCCGGTATATGATACAAATATTGTAGGTATACAAAGAGTAGTTCCTACAATAAAAACTGGTGATGAGACATCCCATGCTGTATATCCTCTGGCTTCAAATGTATTACGGATACCGCCACTCGGAAAACTTGAAGCATCAGGTTCAGACTGAACAAGAACTTCACCTGAAAAATTTTCAACAGCAACTCCGTTATCACCAAACTCGAGGAATCCGTCATGCTTTTCTGCTGTTCCGTCGGTAAGAGGATGAAACCAGTGAGTATAATGTGTAGCTCCTTTACTAATAGCCCACCCTTTAAGGCCAGTAGCAACCTGATCCGCCTCCTGCCTGGTTAATGAATTACCTTCATTAATAGCACGCTTCACTACCTTATATGCCTCTTTTGAAAGGTAATGCTCCATTTTAGGAAGGTCAAAAACGTTCACTCCAAAATATTCGGATACAATTTTGGATGGGGTAGTAACTTCAACCGTTTCTCTGTTGAATACCTCTTTTAATGCACTAAATCTCAGTTCTGCCATTTTGATAAATATATTTTTTTACAAAAATAACATACTTTTCATGCCGACCCCTATTTTTTATATATTTTTTAATGATTTTTACACTATTTTATCAGCACACCCCCTGTTTTTATATGCTTATTGACAATATTTGTGCATTTTTACTAATATATTTCAATTTTTACTACACCTCCAACTGCTCTTTTCAGCAATTCTGAACCGAGGTCAGATCCTATTCTACAGGGAAACCATTTTCCACATGATTCTCTCTATGTGAATTCAAACAGATGCAACAGGATCACCTTCAACGGCATTGCAGACAACATAGTTCTGGTGTGCACTAGCCTCCGCGGTTGTTCTAAGCTAAACATGAAAAGTGAAGAAGATTACCGGGATAAATAGTCCTGCCATTTAACCTGAAGACTTGGTTTTCCTAAACTGCTCTATCTCTAATGATTACAGAAGCTTCAACAATTTATAACAAGGTCAGAGTTTTAATGAAATTTTGTTATATTTGTCGCCTGTATTAAAAAAAGTATATTTCTAATAATTATTTAAGAAAATATTACATGTCAACACTTCAGTTTTTACGTGAGAAAGCCGGAATATTGGTTGCGGGAGTTATTGGTCTTTCGCTTTTATTGTTTGTTGTGAGCGACTTCTTTGGAAACGGCAGAGGGCAGAGAGTAAATGCCAGAAAATACTATGAAATAGGTGAAATAGGCGGGGAGATTATATCTTATCAGGATTATGATCTCAGACTTCAAAATTTGCTTGAGATTTATAAACTTTCAGGTAACAATAATATTGACGAAGCTACCACTGAGACATTAAGAGAACAGACATGGCAACAGATGGTAAGGGAAAAAATTCTGGATTCTCATTACAAAAAACTTGGAATAGGTGTAAGTACTGAAGAGGTTGACGAACTTGTTCTCGGCAATAACCCTCATCAGATTGTTCAACAATTATTTACTGATCAGAATACTGGTATATTTAATAAGTCTTTTCTTGTAAACTTTCTTAAACAGACTGAATTTGATGAATCAGCCAAAAAATACTGGCTGTTCTTTGAAAATGAAATTGTAAACGACAGGATGAATACTAAATATAACAATCTTGTCTCCAAAGGGTTATATGTGACTTCAAAACAGGCAGAATTTGACAAAAATATTGCAATGAATACTGTCGATTTTAGTTACATACTTAAGAATTATGCCTCTCTGCCTGATTCATCAGTCACTATATCTGAAAGTGATATACATACATACTACTCAAAACACAAAGCAACCTTTAAAAGAAATGCACTAAGAGATATTGAGTATGTAACTTTTGATGTTGAACCATCTGAAGATGATGTTGAAGAGACAAAACAATGGATTAGCAAAACAAAAGAAGAATTCGCTACATCAACTGATCCGGTTCAGTTTATTAATCTAAGTGCCGATTCACGGTATGTTGGATTTTTCTCACCATTAAGCATGATCCCTGAAAATCTTAAAGATTTTGTTAAAAAAGAGGATTTGACTGATGTATTCGGACCATATACTCAGGATGGATCATTTAAGGTGGCCAAATTACTTAATGTTGCAAACAGGCCTGATTCAGTACATGCACGTCATATTCTTTTATCAACCAACCAGACCAGATCATTAGCAGATGCTAAACGACAGGCTGATAGTCTCATAAAATTAATTAAATCAGGGACACCATTTGATGACCTTGCTTTAGCTAATTCTGATGATCAGGGATCAGCACAGATTGGTGGAGATCTTGGTTGGTTCCCCGAAGGAAGAATGGTGGTCCCTTTTAATAATGCATGTTTTTCGGGGAAAAAAGGTGATATAAAGATAGCCGAGACAACCTTTGGCATTCATATTATTGAGATACTGGCACAATCAAAAGATACCAAAAAATATAATATTGGAATAATTGATAGAAAAATTCTTCCAGGTTCTGTAACAAACCAGAAGATATATAGTGAAGCGAGCCAATTTGCCGGGACCAACAACACATATGAAAAATTCACAAAAGCTATTACTACTCAGGGATTAGACAAAAGAGTCGCTAATGATATTGCTCCACAGCAACAGACTTTGCCCGGACTTGACAAACCAAGGTCATTGATAATTTCATTATTCCAGGCAGAAGCAGGAAAGATCATCCTTGATAACAACCAGCAAGCTGTTTTTGAAATTGGTGATAAATATGTAGTTGCATTCTGTTCAAAAGCTCAAGAGGATGGTGTTGCACCTGTTACCGATGTTGAGAATGATATCCGGTTCGTTCTGATTAAAGACAAAAAAGCTGATATAATTTCTTCGGAATTTATTAAGAATACAGGTTCCGGAAAAACCATTGATGATATTGCACGGACGATGGGACTAACTGTACAGGAGGCTACACAGATTAATTTCAGGTCGTATACAGTACCAGGTGTTGGTACCGAACCTGCATTGATTGGGGCTGCAACAGTTTCTCAACAGGGAAATGTAGCCGGTCCTGTCAAAGGGTCAAATGGCGTTTATATGCTGACTGTCAATACCCTGACAACACCTGACGGAGAAGACCTTAAGTTATTGCAAAACAGGCTCAAAGTTACTTTCCAGATGAGAGGTAATTACGAGGCATATGAAGCTCTCCGCAAAAGTGCTGATATTAAAGATAGAAGATATAAATTCTATTAATAGAGTTTCAAAGGTTACATAGAATAGGGACATATCATGGCATGTCCCTATTTTTTTTATTTGTGCTTAATAAACCTCTCCATAATTGAAGGATCATTCAACTCCCTCGATAATCCTTTAATTAATTCCTGAGGAGCATTATACAGGTCGAGGATAAGAAGTCCATCGAGACAGTAATTGAACTTTGGATCAACATTGAATCCAATTATCCTGCCATTGATCTCAAGGTATTTCTTCAAGAGTACTGGCAATCTGTATTGTGGTTCAATATCCATAAGTATTTTTTCAATTTTATTTAAATCTCTTTCTGAAGTATCGATAAATATATTCCTATCAATAACTTTATCTGGTTTAACTTTAAAATTTTTCCGGGGAATAATATTACTGGCAAGTTCTTCATCAATGAAATATTTCCTGATAAATGCAACAATCAGATTTTTAGAAAACTTTGAGAAATCATTGCTAATACTGACAGGTCCAATCAGGTAACGATATTCGGGATGTCTCAGAAGAAAAACCATTATTCCTTTCCAGAGCAAAAATAAGGGCATAGCTTTTTTTTGATACTCTTCAGTTATAAAAGATCTGCCTAGTTCTAGTGATTGTGAGAGAATCGGTAAAAAACTTTTTTTTATCCTGAAAAGGGAATCAATATAGAATCCTTTAATTCCATAAATTGTAATAATATCTTTTCCTTTACCTATACGATAAGCGCCAACAATCTTATTTGTATCTGTATCCCATATAAATAGATGGTTAAAATAAAAGTCATACTCATCAATATCATAACTCTTATTAGTACCCTCACCAACTTTTCTAAACGTAACCTCTCTGAGACGTCCTATTTCGTTGAAAATATATGGTATTCTCTGTGTAGGAGCGCATACAACAGAGTAATTTTTTGTAGTAAAAAGTTCAAATTCGGGTCGAATCCTGTGAAATTCTTCAGATATCATCTCTTGTGGAGCAGGATTAGCTAATGGCTCTTTTTTTGTTTTCTTCTCCGCTACATGTATATTAAAGAACTTACGTACTTCAAGCGAAGAGCCCAGGGAATATGTGCGGGCACGAAGATATCTCCCATAATGTGCAATATCCTTAAATTCAGATTGTTCACTAACTGATATTGGAGACCCTATTCTGATATTAACTGTTCTGTTTTTTTTATTAAGTAGTTCTGAAGGTAGTTTTGCCGCACGAAGGCGAGAGGGAATCCTTCCGATAATATGAAACAAACGTGAATTTGTACCATGGAAGTAAACAGGGATAACCGGCACTTGTGCTTTTTTAATGAATTTCAGTGCTGCTATTTGCCAAACTTCATCCAGAATCACCCTGGAGACTTCAAAATGTAATGAGTCCTCTCCAGCCGGGAATATCCCCATGCAATGCCCCTCACTAACATGCTTCATCCCCTCTCTAATTCCTGAAAAAGATGATTTTCTGATTTTAGATGTTTCATATGTACTAACCGGGATAATGATTTTTTTAAGGGGTTCAATTTTCTGGAGGAGATAGCTTGCCATTATTTTGAAGTCCCTTCTTTTCTCAGAAAGAAATTTAAACAAAAGCATTGAGTCTATTCCCCTGTATGGATGATTTGAAACAGTAATGAAAGGGCCACATTCAGGAATATTTTTAAGATCGCTTTCCGATATTTCATATTTCAGGTCAAGTTGTTCAAGTATCAAATTGATTAATATAAGAGGGTCTTTATCATGTACTTCAGAATAGACCTTATTCAGTACATTATACTTAAAGATATGCAAGAGTGTTTCAGCAATAATAGTTCCTTCGGGTATATTAAGGTTTGCTGAAGGTATAATATCTTGTTTGGAAAGGTGTTTCATACCAATTCTCTGCATGATCAAATATAATGAATTTTTCGCCTCACTCTCATCTTAAAGCATTATCACCCTTAAAGCATTATCACCCTTAAAGGGTTATGCTTCGGGTATTAGAACCCCTCTGCCGCTTAAGCGGCATCTCCCCTGAAGGGCTTTAATTTAAAGTCGGCGACGATCCCGCCAGGCGGGATTTCGCTGTGCTCAACCTACTTGCTCCCCGCTGTTATGTTTATGAGTTAGGTATAACAAAAAAGCCCCGGATATAATCCAGGGCTTTAATTTAAAGTCGGCGACGACCTACTCTCCCACAATTGCAGTACCATCGGCGCTGTCGGGCTTAACTTCTCTGTTCGGAATGGGAAGAGGTGGAACCCCGACGCTATAGTCACCTAAAGGCATTTAATACCTTATGACACATCGGAAAGGAAAGTTAATAAAATCTTTAGCCCCGAAAGT
>Ga0307377_10007846_pt1 | contig 10933 bp, 8 predicted proteins | sample TR3MG_FD_202535 | JGI IMG/M metagenome (GOLD analysis project Ga0307377, IMG submission 202535) | Soil microbial communities from Risofladan, Vaasa, Finland - TR-3 | ecosystem: Environmental > Terrestrial > Soil > Coastal area > Acid sulfate soil | place: Finland: Risofladan, Vaasa | collected... | reverse complement strand
TCCTGGGATCTAACACCTCGCCAAATTTGTGATCTTGAACTTCTGGCAAACGGAGGATTTTCACCGCTTACTGGATTTCTTTGTCGAAAGGACTATGAGGATGTGTGTGAAAAGATGAGGCTGGCCGATGGAACCATCTGGCCGATTCCAATCACACTCGATGTGCCTGAGCAGGTGGCTAAGGACTTGGATGCTGGTTCGGTGTTGGCGCTAAGGGATCCCGAAGGCGTTATGCTCGCCGCTCTTAACGTAGAAGACGTATGGCAGCCAGACTTCAGGAAGGAAGCAGAACTGGTATTCGGAAACACCAACCATGAGCATCCAGGCGTAGACTATCTGCTGCATAGTACGAATTCCTGGTATGTGGGTGGCAAATTGGAATGCCTGCAACTGCCCAACCATTACGATTTCGTGGATTTGCGGCACACTCCTCAGCAACTGCGAGAGAAATTCGTTACCGCAGGATGGCGCAAAGTAGTTGTCTTCCAGACGCGCAATCCCATGCACCGTGCTCACCAGGAAATCACACTCCGCGCAGCAAAAGAGATCGAAGCGAACCTCCTTATTCATCCGGTCGTCGGCATGACCAAACCCGGCGACGTGGATCACTACACCCGTGTACGCTGTTATCAGAAGATGCTCAAGCATTACCCCAAAAACACTGTCATGCTTTCACTGCTGCCCCTGGCAATGCGTTTAGCAGGTCCTCGCGAAGCCATCTGGCATGCAATCATCCGAAAGAACCACGGATGCACCCACATAATCATAGGCAGGGACCACGCAGGTCCCGGCAGCGACTCCAACGGCAAGCCATTCTATGGTCCGTACGACGCTCAGGAACTTCTCTCAAGGCATGAAGAAGAACTCGGCATCAAAATGGTGCCGTTCAAAATGATGGTTTACCTGGAAGATCACGACAAGTATGTCCCTCAAGATGAAGTGGCTGACGGCGAAAAGGTCAAGACATTCTCGGGCACCGAGCTAAGAGAGCGACTCGCCTATGGTAGAGAGATCCCGGCCTGGTTTTCTTTTCCGGAAATAGTCAAGGAACTCAGGCAGACTCATCCGCCCCGTAATAAACAGGGCTTCACAGTATTTTTCACAGGCCTGCCCAGCAGCGGCAAGTCTACTCTGGCCAATGTTCTGATGGTCAGGCTGTTGGAGATGGGTGGCCGACCCGTTACACTGCTCGATGGCGATCTGGTGCGGAAGAATCTTTCATCGGAACTGACCTTTTCGAAAGAGCATCGTGATTTGAACATCAGCCGCATCGGCTTTGTAGCCTCGGAGATAACAAAAAACGGCGGCATACCGCTGTGTGCACCGATTGCCCCGTATGCCAAGGTTCGCAATCAAGTGCAACAACTAATCGAATCTAAAGGTGGTTTCATTCTTGTTCACGTATCCACGCCTGTTGAAACCTGCGAGCAGCGGGATCGCAAGGGACTCTACGCCAAAGCCAGGGCCGGAATCATCAAGGAGTTCACCGGCATATCTGACCCATATGAGGCGCCGGACAATGCAGATCTCGTCTTCGATACAACCGATCTGTCGCCGGAAGAATGCGTACAGGAAATCATCCTGCACCTCGAAAAAGAAGGTTATATAGGTCCAAATGGCCAGTCTAACACTTAGAACATAAAACTGAAGCGCAGCAGAAAGAAAGGCTGAAGGCTGAAGAGCGAAGTGAGAAGTACGAAAGTGAATATAATACGAAGCTCAACAATTTCAGCCTTCATACTTCAGCCTTCATCCTTCCGGAGCGAAGCGGAGGCCCTCTTAACGTACTGCTTTTGGGTTGCGCAGTCATATTGATTCCACTTGCATGGCCTTTCTGATTTCTGAATTCTATTTTCTGTATCCTGTCAAAAGAAAAAGAATTTATTAGACGGGATTTACAAGAGGTACAGGATTTTTTAACCACGAAGAATTGTGAACCACGAATAACCACGAAATTGAAGACACGGATACCTATGGCACAAGTTCACGCAGATTTACACTGTTTATAATTGATTTCTCTGTACTACTGACGTTTACTTTCTTGTTTTTTTGCGAAGCTTTTGTCAACCGTTTTAATCATTCTGTCATTCGTATTTTGAATTTGTTTCGGATTTCGATATTCGGATTTCGTGCTTCTTGACCAGCCAACACTTTGGCTGCGGCCGAAGGCTGCGCTGTGTTCTTCGTGGTGAACTGAATTCTTGTGTCCTTCGTGGTGAATTAATTTTTCTTTTAATCTTCGTACTACAATCTTTCAAAACGTTGTTTTTTATGCTCGTTTTTTATAAGCCATTATTATAAGTTCTTTTGAAACAACGATATATACTTAATTTCTTATCAGTAGAACTTTTTAAACAGTGTTAATCGGTGTAAATCCGTGTCTAACTTTTTGGTTGCGGCCGGAGGCCGCGCCAGGCACTTCGTGTCCTTCGTGGTGAAGTAAGATATTTCCAGTTGAGAATGAGGCATTACTAAGAGGGAATGAGGTATCCCCGAGAAGAAATGAGGCGTTTGAAGTTGAGAATATGGCATTGCTAAGAAGGAATGAGACGTTTCCAGTTAAGAATGAGCCATTTCCGGTTCGAAACGAGGTATTTGCAGTTTAGGATGCTGCGTTTGCCGTTGAGAATGGCGCATTGGCGGTTGGCAATGAAGGAATCGAACCGACAAATGTATTGTTCCTGGGCTCAAAAGGCCCTTTTCAGGCCAGGAACAGGCTTATGCAAGGAATTTGAACCACGAAGAACCTGTCCTGATCGCCGTCGAACGGAGCGCGAAGTACACGAAGAACCCGCTTATTCACAAGAGCATTATCTTCTTCGAATCCTTATAAAGTCGTAGGTTAAATGGTCTCTCACAGAGACACAAAGGCACAGAGTTTTGTTTACCTGAGTTTTTTTCCTCCGTGTTCTCCGTGCCTCCGTGAGAAAAAAGTTGTTTGCGGCCGAAGTCCGCGCCACGTGCTTCGTGGTAGAACAAACGAAAAATAGTCAGAAAGAGAAAGGATTGAATTATGGCACGATTTCCAGATAGAGAAGCAGAAATAAAGGCATTGGCACAGAATATTGTAACGGGTCTCGCCGCTAATGCAGCGGATTTCCCATCGCCGCCGGTCGCTTCGGCGGCCTTAGCAGCGCTGTTGACCTCGTTCATCACGCTCTGCGATGAGCAGGTCGCCGCTCAGGCAGCAGCCGAGCAGGTGACGGCGACCAAGGTCGCGGGCCTGGAGGAACTGGTCACCGCGATGCGGGCGGACCTGCGCTACGCCGAAGACGCGGTCAACTATGACGATGCGAAACTGACCGCTCTCGGCTGGGGCGGCAAGGCGGCGCCGACAGCGCTCGAAGTTCCCGGCCAGCCGCGTTCGCTGGAGGCCCCGCGCCAGGGCGAGGGATGGATCTTCCTGGATTGGAAAAAGCCCGCCGACGGTGGCGCAGTGGCGGCTTACAAGATCGAGCGGCGGGAGCAGCCCACCGGAACATGGATGCTCGTAAGCATGGCGATAGAGTCCGAGGCCACACTGAACAATCAGGAGCGCGGTAAGGACTGGGAATACCGCGTAATCGCCACGAACAAGGCAGGCGAAGGCGTACCGAGCAATACGGTAGCAGCGGTGCTTTGAAAAAGCAGGTTTTCTCACAGAGCCACAGGGGCACAGAGTTTTATTTACCTGAGTTCTTTTCCTCCGTGTTCTCCGTGCCTCCGTGAGAGAAAAAACTGGTTCTCACAGAGTCGCGGAGTCACAGAGATGCACGAGAATGAAATAGGGACTCTTATCGTGGACTGTGCAGTGCATCTGCACCAAGGGCTTGGCCCGGGGCTGTTGGAAACCGTGTATGAAACCGTTCTGGCGCATCGTTTGGAAAAGCGTGGTTTGCGAGTGGACAGGCAGGTTCCTATCCCTATCGAGTTTGATGGCGAAAAGTTTAACGAAGGGTTTCGGGCCGATCTGATTGTTGAGGGTAAGGTCATCATCGAATTGAAATCGGTGGAAAAAGTAAGCCCTGCCCACAAGAAACAGTTGTTGACCTATCTGAAACTGTCGGGACTGAAACTGGGATATCTTCTGAACTTTGGTGATGCGCTGATGAAAAATGGGATCACTCGAACCATCAACGGACAACTCTGACAAAATCTCTCCGTGAGAGAAAAAAACAGGTTCTCACAAAGCCACAGAGCCACAGAGTTTTCTTAACCTGAGTTCTTTTTCTCCGTGCTCTCCGTGCCTCCGTGAGAGGAGAAAAAAGATTGTTCTCACAGAGATAAAGCAGTCATTCTTCGTGCCTTAGTGTCTCCGTGAGAGAAAAAAGGGATTCTCACAGAGCCACAGAGGTTTGGAGAGGATGGAATTTATGCATATATTACCCTTAGAGGTGACGACAGACGGTCCGGGTGTGGATTTGTCGAGCCTGCCGGACGGCGTTTCGATCCGGATGTCCGATCCGGTCAAGGACTTCAAGTACGCCCGCAATGCGGTCACGCTAGTCTACGACCTATCGGCGCACGTGAATGTCTGGCTCAAGTTTGCGGCGATGGAGTACGGCGATGAGCCGCACGAGCCGCCGCCATCGCCCTTCGGCGACGATGCCAATTTCGATGGTATCGCAGTTAGTGGCGATGGCGTTGCATGGTATGAGGTCCAGGACCTGCGGCACCTGCGCTCCGGCCGGTTCACGGCCTACCAGATCGACTTGGACGCTGCGATTGCGGCGTTGGGCCTGTCTTTCGGCAGTGAATTTCGGATTCGCTTCTGCCAGTACGATAATAATCCTGCCCCTATGGATGGGATTTTTCTCCACGGAATCGAATTGACCGGCGACTTGCGCTCGCCGGTCTTTCACCTGCCGATGGACAATAACGCCGACGATCCGATAGTCCACGACTCTACAGGCCAATACGACCAGACCTTCCTCGACCCGGGCGGCAATCCTAACACCGCCGCCCACAGCGTGCCCGGCCCCCTGGGGCCAAGCTCGAACGGCTCGACGGCATTGGCCTTCGACGGTGTGGACGACCGAATCGACTTCGGCCCAACCCTGCTGGGCGATATCGTCGGCGAGGGCCGCGACTTCACGCTTGCCTTCTGGTACAAGTCCGCCGATCCCGGCGCGGTTACAAAGTTCTTCTTCCGTCGAGCGGGGCCAGGCTCGGAGCCATATCTGAGGAACTACATTAGGTCTGGTCGATTCTATTGGCAGGTGCGCTGGAGCGATAGCGGATACGCGACTCTATATTCTGCTGCCGATATGCTGAACGACCAATGGCGGCACGTTGTCTGCCGACGCCAGGGGGAGACGCTGGCCCTCTGTGTCGATGGCACCATCCACCAGACCAAGACCGATCCTAACTATGCGATGAATCTTTTTCCCGGTTCATGGAGCTCCAAAGCTATCGGCCAGGTTTACGGTACCGGCCAATACGACTGGCCGTTCGCCATGGCCGACTTGCGGGCCTACGATCGGGCGATCACGGATGTGGAGATCACGGCGATGAGCGAGTGAGACGGCAGAAGTTGAGCAGTTGAGAATTTATGAACGCCAATCCTGGCGAACGGGAAATATCAATTATTTGCTCTGCTTGTATGCTTGACTACTCAGCTTCTCGACTACTTCTTTTACTATCCGCTAAACGCTAATGGCTACTGTATGATCAAGAAACTACTCTCTTCGCAGCTTCGTATCAATATGGTATCTGGTGTAGCCAGCCATGGCGTGAACATTGTTGTTCTGGCGGTGAGTTATCCCGTTTATTTGCACTACCTTGGCTACGAAAAATATGGTATCTGGCTGGCCCTTGGTGCGGTTCTGTCGCTTGCTAGACTCAGCGACGTTGGGATGGCGCAGGCGGTGACAAAGCTTGTGGCCGAAGATTTGGGAAAAGGTAGTATACAGACTGTTCAACAATATGTGGCCACGGCCATATTAGTCTTATCTGTGGCCGGGGGAGTTACTCTTACGGTAATTCTCGTATTCAGGTCGCAGATTGTATTGGCCTTCACATTTACAGGCCCAAATGCAGAAATTGCAATGTGGCTGTTGCCGTATATTAGCTTGCTGTCGATTTACTCTGTAGCCGTTCAAGTGCTGGTGGGCACGTTAGGCGGGCTTGGGCGGATGGATCTTTCAAACTATGCTGAAACGGGTAGACGAATAGCTTTGATATTAGTTGCGGTGCCGCTTCTGTATTTTGGGCAAGGTCTAAAGAGCCTACTTATTGCCGGCGCATTCTCATACTTTGTGAAGCATCTGCTGAGCCTGTTCCTCATCCGGCGGATGGTTAATTTTCGATTGATGAAGTTAGGCAATATCAGCAGGTATTGTTTCAAGAGGCTCTTGGGTGTTGGGATCGGACTATTCGGTGGTTCGGTTGTTAAGATGGTGGGGATGCCTTTCAACAGATTCATGTTAGCTCGTTATGCTGGGGCTGAAAGCCTACCTGTCTTCGATATTGCGTGGCGGGGAAGCATGCAGATTTGTCAGGTTTTCGGGGTGGGATTACGGGCTCTTATGCCGGAAGTGAGCCGGACTGCGAATGAAATGTCAGTCAAATCGTTCAAGAGGATGCGTTCTATTATGAGGCGGACATTTGGTGTGGTTCTTGCTACTGCCACACCGCTATTTCTTGGTCTGTTTTTCTTGGCCGAGCCGCTGCTGAGGGTCTGGTTGGGGAAATCCTTTGTCGATGCAATCCCTCCTACTTTCAGGATTATGCTCTTAGCTACTTTCATCAGCCTACTGGGAGTCACGGCTTACCATTTTCTTGTAGGCTCAGGCAGGATTGGAAATGCTTTTGCCTCTGTCTGCATCACGTGGATAGGCGGTATAGCGTCAGTTTTGTTTTACAGTCTGTATTTTCAAAGATTGTCACCTTTTGTTATTTGCGCGTGCTTTTGCGGGTCATGGCTCGTTTCAAGTGCCTTTTTGATATGGCGACTTCACGTCGGCCTACGACATCACGCAGAAAGGGTATCGTCTTTTGAAGCGGCATGTGGTTAAGCGAGAAGTCCTCAAAGATGCAGGTGCTGGTCTGAAGAATAGAGGAATATTTGTAAGAATTCCTAAAACTGCCAGTACTAGTGTGGAAAGCATTCTATCAGATCATCCGAATGTGATACTCAATTCTAAATTAAAGATTCTGCCACCGAATAAAGGGGAAAGCAGTTGGTCAAATGTTGGGTTATCAAATCTTTGGATACAAACAATAGGAGAAGATAAATGGGATAAATCGTTCTCATTTGTATTTGTTCGCAATCCTTACGACAGAGCAGTTTCTAGTTGGCAACACATTTGCAGAATGCTACGAAAGGGAAACCTAATAGCTGACAGATCACAAATCAAACTAAACCTGGTCACTTTCTTTAGCAAAGTATCAACTAAACTTTTCCACCGACCAGTAACGGAAGGAATATCATTTGACGATTTCCTATATTTTCTTGAAAGTGAAATGCTGGTGGGCGGCGCAAAATGGCATTCAACGGAGCAATATATTCATCTGACTGATCCGGACGGTAAGATCATAGTAGATTTTGTGGGAAGGTACGAAAATCTCCAAAATGATTTCACTAAAATATGTGAAACACTGGGAATACAAGCAGCCCAACTTCCGTATTTGAAGAGAGCAAAATCAAGAAGAGAATATACACATTATTATAACGGAACGAGAAAAAAAATTATTGAAAAGATCTACAAAAAGGATATAGAGCTTTTTGGATACTGTTTTACAACAAAGACCTAACAAGACTCGATACCTGACAACGAAGGTTGCAAGATGGCATTTGCAGAATCATACTGGAACTACATCATCGACCGATTAACTCGGCAGTGTCAAGACAACGATCATGAACGGCTAATCAACACAGGCCCATTGGAAGGGCATCCTTAAAAGGAACGAGGATATGCAGATGAACTCTCAAACAGTTATTTTCATACATATTCCAAAAGCCGCCGGTACAACATTCTATCAGGTACTGAATCGCCAATATAAGGTTGAGCATATTCTGTACATTGAACCAGGAAAGGATAGACGGGGTTCCATCGACGCTTTTTGGCAACTTCCAGAAGACAGAAAGGCTCACCTACGTTGTATCCACGGGCATATGCCGTTTGGATTACATCAGTGGCTACCCCAGCCTGCGACGTACATAACGATCCTACGTAACCCAGTTGAACGAGTAGTATCCTATTACTACTTCGTACGTCGTACACGTGTACATCACTTTCACTCCGAGCTTGTCGAGAAGAATATGTCGTTGGAGGATTTTGTTCGAAAAATAGTGGACATAAATGAGACGAACCTCCAGACACGCTGGATCAGCGGATGCGTGGATTTTGATTCATTATTAATGCCTCCATATGAGCAACTTCCTGCAAATGCACTTGACCTGGCAAAGGAAAACATCAAGAAATACTTCGCTGTTTGCGGCTTAACCGAGCGGTTTGATGAATCAGTGCTGTTGATGCAGAGAGTTCTCGGATGGAGAAACGTGTACTACATGAGGAGGAATGTTGGAAGGCGGCGGCCGCCACGAGAGCAAATGCCATCATCCACTCTGCGTCTGATAGAAAAATATGAAGAGAAGGACTTAGCCCTTTATGAGTTTGCTGGTGAAAGGCTGACCGAAATGTTCGATGCTTATGGGATATTTGCCAAACAAGTTCAGCGATTTCGGACACTGAATCGCCTGCTTGGCTTTCCCATATGGGCGTGTAACGTTCTCAATAGAAAGCTTACCATCAAAGTGCGGCGCATCCGCCATATTTCGTAATGAGCTTATACGTTTGAGAATAAATGATCTGGCCGCAGGTGGTCCTTATTTTGGTAATATTACGTCCGGCTTAACAAATGTCTTCGTTTCCAAACCTACTAAAGAAGCAAACAGATAAGCATCATGATAGAGGAGGAATTGCGTGCCTATTATTGTAAAGATCTGTTTTGCACGTTCGGGCGGGACAGTGCTAAACCAATACCTAGGGTCCTTGCCTAATGTGATAATGATGTCAGAAGTAAATCCTTTGGGCGGGAACTGGCGCAAAGGAAAGATGGCCCTTGGTACAATAAAAGACCAGGCGAAGAATTGGTATCAAATCGATTTGAAGTCCGATGGGTTTGCTGAAAGTGCTTTGGAACTAGAGAAAATATGCCGACGAAGCGGACATCATTTGATTATTAGAGACTGGACATTCGGTAGTTTCTTCCCAGCGAAGGAAAATGATTTCAATCCGCCAAACTCATTATCGAGTCTCGATGTGCTGGAAGCCAAACGTGATATCATAGCATTCTGTTTTGTTCGAAACGTAATCGACGTTTGGCTTTCTCTGCGAGTACTAACCCATATTGAAATAGAAACATTCTTCGCGCAATATCTGAAATACGTCCAGGCTATACGAGAAAGAAACATTCAGATTTTCAAATACGAGGATTTTGTCAAGAATCCTGAGGGAACTGTGCGGGACATTTGCGCTTACACCGGTCTGGAGTACTCAGATTCATGGAAGAATTATATGTCCTATAGTAAGGTAATCGGAGACACTGTATTCGATCCGCACTCGAGAGGTCGAAAGACGGGAGTTGTCAGCCACCTTTCGCGCAGACACGTTCCGAAAAAGGAGGCTCATAGGATAAATCAATGCCGTAAAATGATAAAGGCGAATGAATTGTTAGGCTATACTACATCATACTATAATGTTGAACAGGAAAGCGTGCTTTCTGCCATAAGCGAGAAGTGCAACCGTTTCGCCTGTAGATATCCCAGAAAACTCTTTCACAGATTCAAACGATTATTAGGCCAAAAATAATCCTTTATTGAGGATTGACTCGCGAAAAAAAAAGAATTATTTTTCTTAAGGACAAGCCAAAAATATGTTTCGAAAATTTATTAAGTCCTTACTCCATAGGTTCGGTTTTGATGTGGTAAGATATCAACATACGCTGGAATGGCGCCAACGTGCACTATTCTCCCACTATAACTTTGACTTGATTCTTGATGTGGGAGCAAACGCCGGTCAATATGCAAAGCAAATGAGAAAATTGGGTTATAAGGGCAGAATAGTTTCGTTTGAACCACTATCATCAGTGTATAAGGAACTTGTCTACAATGCACGACGCGATCCACTTTGGGAAACTCGAAATATTGCCTTGGGTAATTATGATGGTAAAGTAGAAATTAATATCGCCAAAAACTCGGTCAGCAGTTCCATATTAGATATCTTGCCGTGTCATATTCAAGCTGATCCTGAGTCTATCTATGTTGGCAAGGAGGAGATTACTATCAAAAGAATTGATTCTATTCTCGATGATTATTATCACCCTGGAGAAAAAGCGTATTTGAAAATAGATGCTCAAGGGTACGAGAAACAGATCATAGAAGGGGCAGAGGCATATTGGGATAGGTTGATTGGTATTGAAATGGAGGTTTCTTTGGTCTCCCTTTATGAAGACGAAACATTAATAGCGGAAATGATCGGTTTTATGTCTGATAAAGGATATACACCTATGTCATTCGAGCCGGGGTTTTATAACCAAGAGACGGGGCAATTACTTCAAGTTGATTGTTCATTTTTTCGTGGATAATTTGATGTAGTCCGACCGTTGCAAGCTAGTTTATGTCGAGCATAAAGTCGGAACGGTTTCATAGATTGTTTAAATTAGGAGTTTTACGTACAGACTACTATGTGTGTAGCCAAGACGGAATCCCGGACAGAGAAGATAGTTTTGTGGATGTTCATCCTCGGATTAAATTTACGTTTTATCGCTGGGTATATAGCGGCATTTCGACTGTCAGCAGACAATCGTTTGTTTATTACGGAAGCTGGGATGGGCGTATCAGCGTTATTTATTATTGCTTCCGGCACACTTGCCGCGGTTCATTACGGGTGGTCTTGGATTAAACCACGGTATAGATTTATGACAGCCCTTTTTTTATGCTACCTGCTCG
>Ga0307377_10007845_pt1 | contig 10934 bp, 4 predicted proteins | sample TR3MG_FD_202535 | JGI IMG/M metagenome (GOLD analysis project Ga0307377, IMG submission 202535) | Soil microbial communities from Risofladan, Vaasa, Finland - TR-3 | ecosystem: Environmental > Terrestrial > Soil > Coastal area > Acid sulfate soil | place: Finland: Risofladan, Vaasa | collected... | reverse complement strand
CTGGGTCCAGAGCCACGCGCACGCGATGCCGAGAACAAGAACAAGTGCGGAGACAAGCAAGAAGGGAAGACGAACATAAAAAGGAGATGCCGCTGGAGTCGGCACAGCATTCAGGGCAGCAGTTGCATCAGCGACGGGCGCGGCGGCCTGGGGACTCGCTTCGCGCATGCGGAAGATAGGGGCATAGCTGCCACGGGGAATTTCAAAAATCAGAGCGTCATTTGCGCCTTCCGACGCGAAGTAGGCGTCGATGCGCTTGCGCAATTCCGTAGCGCTGACGCGAACAATATTGTCCTGGCTGGTGTCATAGGCTTCGCGTCGGCCAAACACGGCATGGCCGATCTCCTGCTCATGGACGTCATTGTTGCCTTCTTTTACGGTTTTGGACCCGACGTAAAAAAGGAACTCCTTGAGGCGCGTGGCGCGGCCCAGATGGGGGCTGGCAGCAACTCGCTCCAACAACGCCCAGCAGGCTTCAGCACTGATGGGATCGTTGCCATGTGCATGCGTGTCCACGGATTTCATTCTTGCGTCACCTGCCTTGCTGCTTTGCCTCTTGAAACCCTGCTCTGCCGGTCGATTGCTCCATACCCAATCAATCAAACCGCCTTTCCGGCCAGAAAGATGCCGGGAACATCACGAATGGCTTCCTGCATCCGATGGTTCTCCGGAGAAACCGCTCCATGATTTCTTCGCTGAATTCGGCAGACTGGCGACTGCGTGAACGTCCAACTGAGGCGCTGGATGCACTGCGCTCTCATCTCACACATCACTATGGGATTGTAGCAGAGCCATGGGGGGCAGGCGCAGCCCCCGGCAGACAGAGGGAAGTCGCGCTCATGGCTGCTCAACCGTCTACCCCCGCAAACAAACGGAAGCGGATGGTGGTCCGGTATCTATTTTATATGGAACGACTTACAGAAATACTTACTGTAAGTTTACGGTTTGTTGTCATACCACTGCGGGAAGGTTTCCGGCCTTCTGCACAGGGAAAAATGTACAACGGGGAACGCGGGAGTGTGCCTCACGCTGTGCTACGGCGCGCGGGTCGGTTGCACGTCGGGCGCACAGGCGCGGTGTCCCTCTGTGCCCTCCAGCCGAGTCAAAAGAAATCGGAGCCAGTCCACCACGATGAACTGAGCCCTCGCTACGAACGCCGCATTGCGGCCACACCTTGGAGCCAATCACTTTGAACCGCAGATCCTTTTGCCTTAGCCTGCTTACCTTGCCCGGCGCCATGTCGGCCGCCCGATTGCTCAATGCGGAAGAGATGTTCTCTCCTGTAAAACCAGTAACCTGGGGCCGCTCAGGCCGGGTTCGCTTCGAACTGAACGACCTGCTCGAACACCCGTTTTACTGGTGGCCGCAGACTCTGCTGACGTACACCATGGTGTTTGAAGAGCAGGTGGATTTGGATCGGCTGGCCCTTACGCGCACCGACACAGGCGAAAAGATTCCGATTCAGTTTTCTGAGGTGGTGCGGGACCACGCCGGGATCAGCACCGCGCAGGTGAATTTCTTCAGCGATCTGCCCAGCGGTGCGCGGAGAGAGTTTGTTCTCTCTGCTGCCGGTGCGCCTGTTGCGCACAAGCCGCAGGTGCATGAGACGCATGAGGGCAACACCATCGTTCTGGACTCCGGAGTGATGCGGGTGCGCATCCCCGCCAGCCAGCAGGTGCACGGTGACGCGCCAGGACCCATCTTGCAGGTTTCGCGCGGCGGGCCATGGATCGGCGCGTCTGTCCTGAGCTTCACCGGTGATCGGGTTTCCAGCATCACCACAACGCGGGTAGAGAACGGACCGCTCTTCATCACCTACCAGGTTGCCTATGAAACGGTGGGTGGCTCGCGATACGTGGCGCGCGTGCAGTGCACCGCCGGCTTGGACTTCGTGCGCTTCCACGAAGACATGGAAGGGCTGCGAGCGGGCGTGAAGGGCACAATCACATCCACCTGGACGGGCTTTGATGTCACGCACCGCCAGGCCCCGAATCACCCGTTTCCGCTCCCAGACAGCATCGAGAGCTATGACGACTACACCTGGGAACGGATCGATGATCCCTCGCTCGGTGAGGACAAGCGATTCGGTTCCAGCCGGCCCATCTATCCCACGGTGCTGCCCAAGGGCGAATTGCCGTTCCGGCTGGGCATTTACCAGCCAGCGCCAGGAAACACCTTCATCGGTACGTGGGCGAACTTCTGGGGCCAGAGCTCGGGCGATGCACTGGGCGTGTTTATTGACCATCTGCCCGGCTGGCAGGATCACGAATACGCCTATGAAGTGGAAGCGTCCACGCTAGAGGTGCGCTACTTCCATGAGGACGGGAAGTTCTTCTGGACATGGCCCTTGGCGCGGGGCCGCCGCTCGACATGCGTTGCATTCTACGACCACCAGAAAGACAAGGAGGCCATGCACCAACTGGAGCAGGCCTCGCAAGCGGTCCAGAAAGATGGACTCACCTATCAGGTTCCGTACAGCTTTACATCCCACGCTCTGTTTCTTCAGAGCCGCTACGGCACGCTCGATCTCAATCGCGTCAAAGACTGGGTACTCGCAAATCCAGAAGGCGCGCGGCCTGCGCCGGTGGTCTTCACCGCAGGAGGGATCAAGAATGTGGTTGCACTTGAGAAGGAGGTTCTGGCTTCGCCCTTTACCTGCACCCTTCCCGTCACCGGCACCCGGCAAATGGATGGTCATGGCCCCATTATGGGCAGGGGCATCATCAATTTCAGTCCGGTTCCCACCCGGCGCATCCAGGGCGAATGGATCGACGGCTTCAATCGCTTGAATGCGTCGATGAATGACCGGCAGCGTACGCGCCTGACGGCGATGCTTCTATTGATGGCCTACGTGCTGGGCAGCGACGACCTGATGCCGGTAGTCCCCATGCTCGGCGGACATCCCAACTTTCTGGCCGATGTAAAAGCCGCCGCGCCTGCAATGTCGTTTCTGTTCCCCGAGCATCCCATGGCTAGCGTGTGGGCAGACATGTGGCAGAAGTGTGTGCAACTGAACACCCGCTACAACACGCGTCCGGCGGTGAAGACATGGGATGCCTGCGGAGGCCGATGGACAGAGGACCTGGGCACCTACGTCTGGGCGTTTTTGCGGCCTTCTCTGCGCTCGAACTTTCTGCTGGGCAAGTATGACGGAGTCGAGCGCTTTGTCACGCCCCAGCTCGCCGAAGTGGCCGATTGGCTGGTCAACGCACTCTCCGCGCCATTCGACGGAGAAACCCAGGCGGGCTATCAGTCGTTGCTGGCAGGCGATCACGGGCGCGACTGGGACGTGGTGGGGCCGGGCGAAGGACCGGTTCGCGTCTATCCGCCGATTGGGGCGCACTCTGAGCGGCGCATGCCGCCGCGGTCTCTCTGGTATCTGGGCGCACGTCTGCAGCGTTATGCTCCCCTTGCGGCGGAACATGCGATGTGGGCTGCCCGCCCCACCAGCCAGGACATGGAAACGCAGCCAGGCAATCCGCCACCGTGGGAAGACATCATGTATCGCGTCGCGGACAACCGCGGAACCAACCCGCATCTGCGCAGCCGCAAGTACACCGGATTCGGCATCGTGCTCAGAGCCGCCGTGGGTACGCCGGACGAACTCTCGGTTCACCTGCAGCAGATTGACGACGGCCCCAACTATCGCTGGGGCTGGGCGGCCGAGGGTGGATGCGGCGTGATCTATTTCTTCGCGGCTGGAAAGGCCTTCGGCTTCAACGGTTCGGAAGATGGCGGCGACCGCCGCGATGCGGACACGGACTTCTGCACAAACTTTGGCGTCTTCAAAGACGGCACATTCCGCGCCATCGGGCAGAATGTTCTTTCATGCCCCATGTACAACCTGGGCGTTGGCCAGTTTGCTGAGATTGTGCCGCGCAAAGACGATCCATACTCCGCGCCGGAGTATATAAGCCGCAGCATTCTGCTGGCGGGGAAGGATTACTTCGTTGTCTACGATGATGTGCTCAATGAATCCATCGTCCACCGCCTTACGTGGTTTGTGCGCCGTGGAAACGAACTGCCCTTCATTCATCGTGTACGAGGCGGAGATCCCGACAAAAGAGAGTCGCAGCGCACTGACATACAAACATTAGTCACCACCGGCGTCTGGTTCGACGGCGTGGGCGACTCCATGGCCGTAGTCAGCCATCGCAAAGATCTCAAGATAAAGGCCACGCCGTATGGCTGTCGCGTTCAAGCGGCCAGCGTCGATGATCTGGTTTTCCGCAACCCCGAACCGATTCACTACAGCGATGCAACGCAGTCCTTTGATGGAACCGCGGGACTGATCGGGCATACGGCGGATGGAGTTGAGTTCGCCCTGTTTCACGGCACGCGCATCGGCGTCGCCGGATTTGTCTTCAGCACAACCGATACCAACCTGGGCATCGGTGGATCGATCGCTTCGGGCCGTGCTTCACGAGGCGAGTACTACGCGCCTGCTGCATCTTCCGTCACAATCACCGTGCCCGCGGATCGTGCGAAGGCGCGATTCTACATTGACGGTGAAGCACAAACCGGCCAGGATGAAGCGGGTGGAATCGTCCTGCATCTCAAGGCCGGGCATCATGCATGGGAACTGACGGATGGCTTGCCTGTGCCTGTTGCACCGCGCATTGAGAGAACGGAGAACCGGGCAGGAGCGGCGCGAATCTTTGTTGCGCCGGTTGCCGCGGCCAGCCAGTACCGGCTGGAGTTGAGCCGCGATAACGGAGCCACCTGGTCGAAGGTCAGTGTGCAGGCAGAATCCGCGATGGAAGTAAGCGGACTCGCGAACGGCGAGAAGGTGCACGTGCGCGCCGTTGCCTTGAATGCCGAGCATGAAAGCCTGCCGGGTGCTGACTATCCGCTCTACATCACCGCCGATGCGCCGCTTTCGCCGGATGGCCTGCTTGTGGTGTTGGCCGATGGAGAGGCGACTCTGACGTGGGGCGAAATTCTCGGCGTTACGGAATACCGTCTCTACGCGCGCACGTCTCCAGCAGCAGCTTTCGCCCTTCTTTATCACGGACGGGAGCGCACGTATCGAGATAAGCGTTCGGCAATTCGAGCAGCAAACCCGATCCCCGGTGGAAGCGACACTTCTGTTTCCGGTCTGGTGGAGTATTGTGTTACCGCGGTCAATGGCAACGGGGAAAGCGCCCGGTCGCGCATTGCCGACACCAATCCTGCATCCTGGCGCAACTGGGACCCAAGGCCGGGCGAAGGCTTCCGCCGAGTCTACAGCTTTGAGCCCGATTCTCCTCCGTCGGCGAACGCGCGGCCACGCTACTACCCGGAGTAATGCGGAGTGCGCGATTGTTTGAAGAATGAAGAATGAAGAATGAAGAATGAAGAATGAAGAATGAAGAAGGAACGAACTCCGTTCTCATGCGAGTGAGCAGTACGCAAGCAAATTTTGAATCTGAGGTGATGTTTTGGTTATGCATAAATTGATTTTGAAGCGTATGAAGTGTGTGCAACGCGCGGCGTTGTGGACGAGCCTCGCGGCACTGGGAATCATGCTCGCGGGAACACCGTGTCGAGCTGCCTGTCCGCAGGCGAGCAGTACGCCTTGTTCGCCGTGGGTGGCCACGTGGGGCACAGCGATGGTGGACACCGGCATCAACAGGGCGCCCGAGCTGAACGACCATACGCTGCGGCTGATTGTGCACAGCAGCGTGGGCGGCTCGCAGGCGCGCATCTGGCTCTCCAACCGCTTTGGCACGGCGCCGCTGCACATCGGCGCCGCTCATATCGCGGTCAGCGCGGTAGCGCGGCCCGACGGCAACGGCGAGCTGAGCGGAATTCTTCCAGGCACGGATCGCGCCTTGACCTTCGATCATCAGACTTCGGTGACGATTCCGGTGGGCGCGACCATTGCGAGCGATGGCGTTGCGCTTGATGTTCCGGCGCTTTCCAATCTGGCGGTGAGCCTCTACTTTCCCGATCAAACGCTGGGCATGACGGAGCACGGCGGTGCGCAGCAGATTTCGTATGTCGCAACGGGCAACCAGCTCAGCGCGCCGGCGTTCGACGAAAAATCCTGGACCGTGGGCTCGTGGTTCTTTCTGACCGGCGTGGATGTCTATGCGCCCGGTGACTCGGCGGTGGTTGCGCTGGGAGACTCCATCACCGACGGCAATCACTCCACGCAAAGTGCCAATCATCGCTGGCCAGACTATCTGGCGGAGCGGCTTGCGGCAGATCCCGCCACGCGCAAGGCCGGCATTCTCGGCGTCGTCAATACCGGCATCAGCGGCAATCGCGTGCTGCTCGATGGCGATGGGCCAAATGCCATGGCGCGCCTGGATTGGGACGTGCTCCAGCGCAGCGGCGTGCGCTATCTCATCCTCTTTCACGGCATCAACGACATCGAAGCCATCGAGCATAATCGCCTGACCTTTGGTGACCTGGAGAAGCGGCTCGAATGGGGTCTGACGCAGATTACAGAGCAGGCGCACGAGCACGGCATGCTTGTGTTTGGCGCGACGCAGATGACAGACTGCCGCAACCACAAGTGCAACTGGCCAGAGGGCGAAAAGACGCGCAACGACCTGAACAATTGGATCCGCACCTCGAAGATCTTCGACGGCATGATCGATTTCGATCACGTGATGCGCGATCCGCAATATCCCATCCAGATGCGCGAAGATTACAACTCCGGCGATTACGTGCATCCCAATGACACCGGCTACAAAGCGATGGCCGACGCGATCGATCTGAGCCTGTTCACCAGGAACGCGAAAAAAGATGCGGCTGCAAAAATCCGTTAAACGAGGAGCTTGATGCAGCGCAGGAAGTTCATTCGCAATGCGACTCTGCTGGCCGCGGCGGGCGGTGTTGGCTGGGCGGTGCTGGACCGTGAAACCCTTGTCCAGCCCGGACTCCCCCCCTTGCACTTTGACATCCCCACGCCGCGCCGGCCGCGCGCCGGGGCCACGCCGTACAGCCGTGTGCCCATTGCGCCCACGTACGCTGAGCGGCGTGCGGCCTATCTGCACTGGGCCGCGCAAGCGCCCACGCCGCCCAACCGTGGCGGCGTGCTGCACGATTTAATCAAGCTGGAGGCAGGCGTCATCAAGACCGTCTCCGCCGAGCCTCTGGCCGCGGCGCTGGACTTTGTCAACGCGCGGCGCGATCCCTCGGACTTTATCATTGCTGATCTGGTGCGCCTCTATTACCTGCATCGCAACAGCGGTGCGCTCAGCCCGCAGCAGGTAGCGGACGTGCGCGCGGCGCTGCTCAACTACAAGTACTCCCTGGAGGAGCCCGGATTCTCTGACACGCAAATGTGGACCGAGAATCATCAGATGCTCAGCCACGGCTCAGAGTACCTCGTGGGTCAGATGTTTCCCGACGAGAAGTTCACCGTCGATGGCCTCACTGGCCGCGAGCATCAGCAAAAAGCGCATGCCGAAGCGCTCCGCTGGATTATGCTGCGCGCGCGCATCGGGCCAGCAGAGTGGGACTCCGTGCCCTACTACGACATGGACCTCGCGGCGCTGCTCAATGTCGTTGAGTTTGCCGCAGACGCCGAGTTGCAGACCCGCGCCACCATGATGGTGGACATCCTGCTCTTCGACGTGGCCGTCAACTCGTTCTACGGGCAGTTGGGCACCTCGCATGGCCGGGCATACGACCAGAATGTGATGAGTGCCGCCGGCGACAGTCTCATGACCTTCCAGACGCTCGTCTTCGGGTGGGGCTCACTGCAACACGTAGACATGGCCTGCACCATGCTCGTCACCGGCAAGCGCTATACAACTCCACCCGCCATCGTAGCCGCCGCGCTTGACCTGCCCGCGGAGATGATCAACCGCGAGCGCCATTCGATTCCGCTCGATGCAAAGACGGCGGCGCAGTACGGACTGAGCCTGAACAATATCGATGACTTTGAGACATGGTGGGGCATGGGCGCCTTCACCAATCCCAAGGCCATCAACCTGACCTACGATGCGGTTAAAAAGTACAACCTGTGGCACTACGAAAAGTTTGCCTCGCTGCGGACGCTGGGCCGCTTGCTGCGGCCTCTGGGCCTGCTGCCCACAACAAGCCGGTTGCTGCAGCCAGCATCGAATGGGGTGCTGCTGTCAGAGGTCAACAAGATCACATACCGCACGCCGGATGCGATGCTCTCCACAGCGCAGGATTATCGTGCCGGAGAGCAGGGCTACCAGCAGCACATCTGGCAGGCGACGCTGGGTCCTTACGCGGTGGTGTTTGCCACCAATCCTGAGCCGGGAAGCAGCCCCGGCTACTGGCACGGCGAAGGCCGCATGCCGCGCAACGCGCAGTACCGCAACGCGCTCATCTCCATCTACAACATCGAGCGCCATCGCTGGCCGTTCAGTCTCGCGTTGCGTCCCGTGGGCTTCACCCATGCGTTCTTTCCACGCTGGGCCTTCGATGAAGTGGTGGACGTTGTTTCACCCGCGGGCGGCGGGTGGACCTTTGGCCGCAAAGGCGATGGCTACATAGCCCTCTACAGTCACGTTCCGCCGCAGTGGACGGCCACCGGCCCCGAGGCCCAGCAGGAGATTGGCGCGCCCGGCTTTCAGAATGTGTGGATCTGCCAGGTAGGCCGCAAGGCAGTGGACGGCGACTTTGCGTCGTTTATGCACGCGCTGTCGCAGGCGGCGCTACACGTGGATGGATTGCACGTGACCTATGCTTCACCGGGCAACGGCACGATGCAGTTCGGGTGGAGCGGGCCTCTGAAAGTGGATGGCAACGAGGTTGCCCTGCACGACTATCCGCGGTGGCAGAATCCTTATACCGACACTGCGTTTGGAGCCGAGCAGGCGCACATCGCATGCAAGGGCGCGACGCTGGACCTTGACTTCAGGAATGGAGTGCGCAAGGTGAGTGCCTGACGGGAAAGCCAACGGACGGTCAGTGCTTTCCTATCCTCGACGCGCAAGAAAGCGTCAAGGATAGGAAAGAGCAGGCTAGACGCTGGTGGCCGGAAGCTCGCTCTCAAACTCCTCGTTGAGCCACTTGGTGAAGGCGGCGAACTCCTCGTCGCGGCCCAGGAAGTCGCGCACCATCTCGCGGCCGGGCTTGGAGCCGCCCTGCTCCAGCACCGCCTTGCGATAGCGCGCGCCAGCGTCGCAGCCGAGTGGGTCTTCGGGGTCGAACTGGGCAAAAAAGTCCAGCGCAATCACCTTGTCGAAAGCATACGTGTAGTAGTTGGACGAGTAGCCGGTGAGGTGGCCAAAGCTTGCGTACATGCGGTTGCCGTCAATCCACGTCCAGGGCTGCAAGCTCTCGTACAGGCGCTGCGTGTCGGCGTCGAGGTCGATGGTGGCCACGTCGCGGTCGTGCAGGTCCAGCGAGAGAGTGGTGTAGTAGAGCTGCGAGCGCACCCAGTCCGCGCGGCCAAACGAGCTCGCCCGTTTCAGATTTTGGATGAGCTTCGCGGGCAGAACGTCGCCCGTCTGGTAGTGGCGGGCGAAGGACTGTAGCAGCCGCTCATCACGGAAAAACTCCTCCAGCATCTGCGAGGGAACCTCGACAAAGTCGCCTTCCGTGGCGAAGCCGGAAAGGCCTGCCCACTCGGTTTGCCCACCCAGGATGGCGTGCATCAGGTGGCCGAACTCGTGGAAGTAGGTGACCACGTCGCTGTACTGCATCAGCCCCGGATCGTCAGGCTCCCCGCCGGGAAAATTGCAGATCAGCGCCGCCTCAGGCAGCGCGCCGCCACGCACGCCGGTAACCACAGGCGCCGCGGAGAACCACTTGTCCTTGCCCGCGCGGGGGTGCATGTCCAGATAGAAGCGCCCGACAATCTGCCCATCTTCGATAACGTCGAAGACTGACACCGCTGCGTGCCAAGCCATCCATCCCAGCGAAGAAGAGCTGTCGCCGGCGACCCCGAGGGGTGCGTCAGAGCGCCGAAACTCGATTTTGAAGAGCCGGGCCGCCGTTGCCAGCACACCCTCTTCCACCTGCGCGTAAGGGAAGTACGGGCGCACGGACTGGGAGTCAAAGTCGAAAGCGGTGCGGCGGAACTGCTCGTACCAGTAGCCGCGGCCTGCGATGTCGATGGCCTCAAGGCCGGGTTGGCGCTCGCGGGCGAGGGCAAGCACCTTCTCGTGCTCGTGCACCGCGCCGTCGCGGCTGGCCTCGTCCAGCCGGGCCAGAAAGGTGCGAACGTTGGCGGCGGAACCCATCATCTGGTCGGCGGTGGCCAGGTCGGCCCAACTGCGGAAGCCAAGCACCGAAGCAATCTCCTGCCGCGTGGCCAGCAAGTCCAGCAAAATCTGTTGGTTGGCCGGGTAGGCACGCGTGTTATAGGCCGCAAACATGCGCTCGCGCAACGCCGCGCTCGTGGCAAAGGTCATCACCGGCTGCATGTCGGGCTGGTCGGTGGTCAGGGTGATGCGGCCCTCGGCATTGGCCGGGTGGCGGGCGAGGTAGTCCTCAGGCAAGCCTTCCAGTTCCGAGGGGCTGGCCTCGATGCTCTTGGCGCCCTCCTGGATGTTCCGGCTGAAGGCGAGAGCCAGACCGGTGGCCTTCTCATGCAGCGCCTGCAGGCGGTCGCGGGTGGCCTGGTCCTTGTCCACGCCGGCCAGGCGGTAGCCAAGCAGGGTGCGCTCCACATAGTGGCGAGTGGCGGGGCTGGCGCCGTCCAGTGAGATCGCCGCAATCGCCTCATACACCTGGCGGTTAAGGCTGAGCGCGCTGCCGGTCATCGCCACGCGCTGGGCCTCCTGTTGGGCCTGGTCGCGGACAGCCGTGTCGGCGGCGACGGAGTTGAGGATGCCGGCCTGAGATCCGGCCAGGCTGAGCTGCTGAATGGCTAAATCATAGAGCGCCATCGAGTTGGCGGGGGTGCGCGGCCCCTCAACGGCCAGCAGGGCAGCCAGGGCAGCCTCATAGGCCTTGAGCCGTGCATCCACCCAGGCGCGCAGGGCTTCGGCAGATTCAGCCGCGCCCGCCTCCCAGGC
>Ga0307377_10007844_pt1 | contig 10934 bp, 16 predicted proteins | sample TR3MG_FD_202535 | JGI IMG/M metagenome (GOLD analysis project Ga0307377, IMG submission 202535) | Soil microbial communities from Risofladan, Vaasa, Finland - TR-3 | ecosystem: Environmental > Terrestrial > Soil > Coastal area > Acid sulfate soil | place: Finland: Risofladan, Vaasa | collected... | reverse complement strand
GCGAAGGTTATCAAGCTCGTCAAATTCTCCCCGCTTCAGCTTCTCGTAGCTCTCCACCTCTTCCTTGAGCTGAAGGTGGAAGGACTCGAACGGGTCGATGACTCGCTTAATCTCCTCTTCCGCCAGACCGGCAGTCTTCAGCCTCGCCTTATGCTCGACGAGGCGTTGCCGCTCCTGAGCAAGACGCTCTGACGCTTCCTGGTATTCCGTCTCGTTGCGAATCATGGCTGACCTCCATATTTGATTTTCACAATCCCTCGGGACTTGCCGTCGCGGCGCGATTGTCGAAACGCAGATGGAAACTCCAACTCATTGCCATACCGGTCGAGGATTCCGCAACCGATTCCCATGCCGGGGATATGCGGGTAAAGCTCGATTCGATACCGGTGCCACATCGGTAGCTGCTTCTTCGGATAGCCACGGTACGGCTTCCTCGATGCTGGTTCCCAGGTCCACACCTTGAACGGGTCAATCAGATTGAGCTGGCGCGTCAATTCGCCGCTGCTGAGTTGGAGAAGATCGCACACGAAATAGCCGTCGATGTCGTTGGGGTGATCCTTGTCCTCGGCAAATGATCCGTCTGCGTAAATCTCCCGGATGCCAACCTGCCACAACTGTCGCGTCAGGATTTCAAGGTTGTCAACGAGGTGCAACCGCCAAGCGCGATCCCAATTGGGATAGTGTGCGGAATCGTCAGGACCGAGTACCAGGATCGATTCGCGCAATTCCTCGAACGACACTTCAAAGTCGCCCGATGGCAGGAGTCCGTCAGGCTCAAAAACAGGAATAGATGCCATAGTTGTGACTCACGCCATATAAAACACGATAGTTCTACTTGACTTGAATGTCAAGTTGATCATTATTTGGTCGTCAAGCTCGCCGCTCGTCCGGGCGATCTCGGGACGAATAAGATGCCACAGGGCACGGTGCAGCCTAACTTGTTTGGTTTCAGAGAATGGCTCAGTCTATGCGGCCCTGGCCAATTCCAGATGGTGAACCGGAACGATGCACCCTGGCGCGGCTGGACCAGAATCCGGGCCAGCGGGCGGTTGGTTGACCAACGTGGCCAGATGCAGGACAAGCTCGCTGCCACACTTGCCACATCGTTCAGGGGGTGAATTCGACACTGTTTTGCAGTGCCGGCAATAAATGGCCTTGTCGACTGGGATACTGACGGGGCTGTGCTCAGAGCGAAACCGTCTGACTTGACACATGGATTTCCTCCCGGTGGGGCGGCGCCGCTATGCAACCTGCTGGCCGCTGATGGATTCGAGTTCGTCGATCAATTGCTTCAAAGCCGCCAGACTGGGAAGGCAAGCAGTCGTCGAGAACTTCAGGTTGTCCATGGCAGCGATGAACCTGGCGTCACCGGCTATCTGAACCAAACCATTCAGCCGCTCAAATCCTCGCGCCGCCGCCTGCATCCAGTCAACAACCGTTTTCTGGCGCTCCGCATTTGGAATAGTCCTCGCATCGCGTGTGTGGCCTGCCCGTCGGAGGATTTCTTCGTAGATGTCAGCCCCCAGAACGCCGCGGAATGCCTCGATCTCGGAGGTCAGTCGGTGATCGACAGGGCCACGCACATCGATGGCAGGGCCGTTGATCGGCTGCACAGTCACTCCCGGCGGCAGCGCCCATGCTGGCAATACAGGAAGCGCAACCGGTTCGCCACGCTGGTTTAACTGCACCCAGGTCTCACCGAAGCTATAGAGATAGCGCCCCAGCCCGAAGCAACTGCAGGCACGCTTGAATGCTTGGGCGTCCGCTGCCGTCACCGCGTTTTCCCGGTCGGCCCACTCCTCTCCGGTTCCGACATGGCTGCCTAGCCTCGTTATCGTCACGGCGGTCGCCACCAGCACTTTGCTGGTTACGACCACTTTGCCTCGGTCCACGCGGGTCAGAGACGGCACAGTGGAAATTGTGTACTCGCGCGTCCATCCTGCCGGCGTAAAGAGTTGGTTGAGCCGGTCCGTGTAGGCGCGCGGATCGGCGAAGGGAAGAACCAGACCCGAGCGCCCATCGTTCGAGGTGCGCATGACCCGCCATTTGACCTGAGCTGGATCGAATGGCACTTCGAGCTGTGCGAAGAGTTTCTCCCGCTCGGCTCCTGCGAATTTCGCTGCTGTTGCCATAACTCAACTCCTTCTGTGCGAATCCTTCAGTGAAGTTCTGGCGACTTGGCTCACCAAGTTGCTGCCGTGGTCTTGCGTCCCCTACGAGGACCTGAGAGCATGACGGTATGCCAGATCTCCTGCAGATCGGTGTTCACCTTTCGAAACCTGCTTTCGGTTGTGCTCAGAAGACGCCGCCCCGGACTCGTGTCTTCTGGCTTCAAGGTGTCACGTTGGTATGGATGGTTATAGAGTTCGGCGTATCCGCGTATGCGGCGATCACCGCACACAGCCCCGCGATGTTGGCCTTTGGCTCCGATAGCCTTGTAGAGCTTATGTCCGCCTCTGTGGTGCTCTTGCAGTGGGTTCCAAGCGTGTCTATTTCGGAACGCAAGGCAACGCGCACAGCCTCAATGCTGCTATTCGTTCTTGCTTTTGTTGTAGTGGGGACGGCCCTTGCATCGTTAGTTCTCAGGCTGCGGCCTGGAACTAGCCGTGCGGGAATTGGCATCACCATGGCCGCACTGCTTGCTATGCCCGTCCTCGCATGGCTGAAGCGTCGGGAAGCTCATCACAGCGGAAACACGGCCTTAGCCGCCGACGCAGCACAGTCGGCCACTTGTGCCTATCTTGCATTGATCGCACTGGTGGGGCTTGGCGTGAACGCATGTTTTCATATCGCGTGGTTTGATGCCGCCGCTGCGCTGGTGGCAGTTCCTATCCTCGTCAAGGAGGGTAGATCGGCTTGGCAGGGGCGGCCCTGCGGGTGCCGCTAAGGCTCGGCGTGAGTTAATTTGGGAAGGTGTTTCCCAGTTTTAATAGGGCACCTCTTCGCGCTCAATCTCCTGTTCGCCGCTGAACTCCTGCGGCACGGAGCCGTTCCCGCTGGCATAGTGCTCGGGCTCGCCCGCACCGTTCGAAGCGATGGCCGGAGATAGGAGGTTGATATCCATCAGGATCACCTCCGAGCGATACCTGCGCTGCCCTGACTCCCGATCCTCCCAGGAGCGGGTGCGGAGGGCCCCCTCGACGTAGATCCGCGAGCCCTTCCTGACGTAGTCCCGGAGGATTTCGCCAATCCTCTGGTGCCCGACGAGGTGGTGCCATTCGGTCCTTTCTTGCCATTCGCCGCGACTGTCTTTGAAACGCTCGCTCGTGGCCAGTGAAAGATTGACCAAGGTGCCGCTGGGTAGAACGTGAACCTCCGGATCTTTCCCGGCATGGCCCAGCAATGTGACTCGATTGAGGCTTTTGCTCATGCTCTGCTCCTTCCCATCAGGTTGGGTTGTACACATCTTCGATTGCCGGTGAGTCCATCTTCTCTACGCTGCCTGTTTCATGCGAATCGGCCGGCCAAGCGCCGCGCGTATCTCATCCTTTGTGCAGCCGGCCCAGCACTTGTAGAAGCGTGAGTCCTTGATCTGGATTGAAAGGTTGTCACCAGTGCGATCGCGCCCCACCAGCGAGCAGGATGGGCACTTTGCCCACCAATTGCGGCCGTCTCTGCGCGTGGTGCGGACGTGTTCAAGAATCCGGAACTCGCGCTGCCCAGACGGCGATGCAATTGGAATGTACGGAGAGGCGACGACTGGTTTATAGGCTTCAGGGAACCTCATTCCGTGAATAAGCGTCTTGAGCCGGTCCTCAGTGAGCTTTGGCAGCCCATTGAGATAGCCAAGCTGCGCTTCTGGTCGTGGTGCGGTTGCAGGGAACCAGTACCGGAGATTCGTCTTGCGATGCACGCCAAGCGGCGCGCGGAGTGCGCTGCCATACTCGCTCTCTTCAAGACGATCCTGACGCGGGAAGACCTCAATGCCGTCTTTGAGGCCGCATTTGACCGGAACTCCGAGCCGCAGCGCCAGGTTGTAAATGTAGATGCGGAGCTCAGACGCCAGCAGTGGTGCAGCTCCAAATATCCAGAGATGACCACCGCGGCGTGATTGCTCAATCGCAGCTTCGACGCCGTCCTGGTTCAACTCACGCTGCAACTCAATGAGCGACTGCATTGCTCCGTCGAAGTCGGCGTCGATGGCGATCCACTTCGAGCGTTGTGTCTCTGGATTGATCGCGAACAGATTGATGGTGAGATCCCCATTCAAGTGCATCCGCACTACGTCCGCATCGAGAAGCTTCGGAGCTTTCGTCAGCCAATCTCGTGCCAGATAGTAGGGGACCGAGCCGTTCGCCAAAGGCTTGGTCGCCTGCACGCCGTATGCGAGCCGGTTTACAAACAAGCGGAGAAAATCGTCTGCCGTCTCCCGCCTCACACGGAATTTCAAATACATGGTGTGGCCCCTTCTCCACATGCCTCGCGGCTTTGCTCAGGTTGAATCACTCAGCAGGAATAACCGCACTGTCATGCGGGAGATCAGACCCAGAGCTTTGCTTTTCAGACACGTTGGATCGTTCCTTGCGCGAGCTGGGAATCATCCTGAAAAAGGCCGTGGTGTAAATCCTGGCAAGATAGCCGTCGAGTTGCCGAATACGACAGAAGATCTGGCGGCATACGCTCTCCAGCTTCTCCAAATCGGTCTTCTTCTGCGCCGGCTTACGAATGACCAGATACAAGCCGCCGGTGATTGCAACGGCGGCAACGAACAACAGAAACCCAAAGATCAGCTTCATGATGCTTTGCTCCTTGATTTGAGTGGGTTGGTTTGCTACTGCGCGGCAAAGGGATGCTTCGCCGGCTGTCTGGCCGTGCGGATCAACTCCCATGCCGACATTCCGAAGAACAGAATGATGAATACGGCCATGAAGAAGTAGGCAAGCCTGAGTACACCGAGGTAGATCAGGCCAAGAACTGCGAGCAGTGTGAGCTTGGTCATGCAACTCCTTTCAGCACGTTATGAATGCGCAGTTTTTCAGCGCGCGCCATGCGAAATGGCAGGAATGCCCAGAGCATGAAGATGTTGAGGATGGTATTGCCGAGCGCAAAGATTACAGCATTCGCGGAGAGAATGCCGTGGATACCGAGATTGATTGCCTCCAGACCAAGAAGGCTGACGCCCTTGTTCCTGTTGATCCAATCCAGGCTCAGCTCTTTGCGCCTGGTCGTCATCAGCTTCTTGAGCCATGGGACCTTGTCGGCTTTGAGAAATGCGCCCCAGGCAAAGATGCCAAGGCCGGCGCCGGCGACAAGATTGCCGGTATTAGACGGAGTGAGAATCATTCCTGTCCTCCCGCTTCTTCTGGTAGGCCTTGCAGATGGCCGATACAGAGAGTGCTACCGCTCGGAACACGAGCAGCAGCTTGTAGATCAGAGGCACATTTTCACCTCCGTGGAGATGGTCTGGCCTTTTGGCCAGACCCGTTTCAGACCAAGCAGGATTGCGTATTCCATTGCCCGAGTGTTGGCAAGCCAGCGCAGGCCGGCGGCAATCCTTCGGGCCACGAATGCCTGAGACTTTGTGGGTGTTCCCGCAGCCTTGCGGAGCCGCTCGTCGATGACCGGCAGACACGTCCGCGCAGGTCTCCCGTAGACAAGCAGCTCGCGTGTCTTGCCTCGATCGCGGAGTTTGCCGGCGATGAGGGCAGACCAGAATCCTGCCTCAAACGAGGGCAGGAACCACAACAGCCATGGTGCCATTGCCTTTCTCCAGTTGGATTGAAAGATGGAAAAACGGACACTATCGGACGACGAAGCGCATCACCCAATCGTGGCCGGCGTGAACCAGGCCTGAAGCAGCTCCAAGCAGCACAAGGGAAAGGATTGCGCCGATAAGGGCAGCCAGTAGCTTGAGGCCTGCCGGTACCTGCTTGTCCGGGACGCACAGGCTATCAAGATCAGCCAAGGCTGGCGCCTGGGCCTTGATGATTGCGATGTCCACGCCCCACTTCATAGCGAAGACCTGAATCCTGGCATCGGCCTTATCGCGCAACACAACATAAGCAGGCGCCCCCTTGGGCAATCCTTTGGCACGATGGCCATTGGCTGTTTCGATGATGCGAGCCAGCGACCGCTCCAACGCACTCTGATCCTGATGCCTGCGCCAGAGGTTGACCGCGCTGATGCCCGTGGTTCCCAATGAGCGAAGTCCTTCCCATACTTTGCCGCAACGGTGCATTGGACCGGCGGATTGGTCGATGATCGTCGTGCTCATGTTTTCCTCTCTGTGAAGCAACGATAAAAGCCCAGATGAAACCGGCATGAGTTGACTGCTTCTTGGGTGCCGAAAGCATCCCAAAGATCAGTGCGTTGAATCGGGAATTATTCACTTGGGGACTGTTTGCCTATACTAGAGCGGGAAAACCACTGCCCAAAAACAGCCAAAGTGTGTCGAAAGTATCAAGACTCGATCGGAACTCTAGGGATGTCCCGACCCCTCGCATACAAAAACCCGAACCTCGATGCAAAACTGAATTCGCAGGAGATTTCGACGGCTACGGCCTCGGGTTGGCGGCGGATAATACTGCCGGAAATGGCTGAGATGTTCCGCTTGATTGCCTGATTTTCTATCCGCGTTGATCGAAAAACTCGCCGGGCAGTCAAGGAGGCAAACCTGCCCGGCGTCCATCGCGGTGGAGCGCGAAGGAAAAGAAAGGCTCGATCACCATCGAGAGAGTTTGCGGTTGAGCCGGTAGAGACTACTTCCGGCCGACTAACCCGGTTGAGTAAGCAAGCATATTGTCGGCAGACCCGATCACTTGGGGCGTCCGCGGCATACAGCGGCGAATCATGAAGTCCTGAGCTGCGACGAAACGCAGATGGACACTGCGCGAATACTTCTGTTGAGCATGAGCGAACATGGGCGAGGCTCTCCTTAAAGCCTGTTGAGCTTGGTTGAATTGTGAAGGGTTTACCGCAGGATGGATGTTGGCTTCAACGTGCAACGTGCGACGGAATGATGGATTCACCAGCGCAGACTGTTCAATCTTCATCCCGACGGTTATTGAATTCCCTCGTCCCGATTCTTCTCATGGTTTCAGCGTCAGCTCTCTGGGCCTGACGTCGTTCCCGCCAAACAAAGACGGCGACAATCACGGCAGCCAGCACGACTTCGCCGAGCAATAGGGGGATGAGATCGTCGTGTTGCCACAGCCAGGTTGAAGCGGCATCAGAAGCAACCAAGATCCACGATGGCTCCTTCGGTGGGTTGATGATGTACAGATCGCCATTCACGAGACCTCCCTATACGGAAGCAGTCGCGGCGCCAGAGAACTGGACAGCCTTGTTGCATTGGTGGTTGAAGATCATGGCCAGAATGAGCGCCGTCATGACACCGGCGATGACCCTGGCGGCAACGTAGCTGAGAAACTCAAGCATGGATATTTCCTCCGATGGAGCAACGTCGTTAACTTGTTTGGGATTCGTTGCAGCCGTGACTCCGTTGGTGGAACGGCGGCACATGAAGCGCCAGAGAGAATTGTTGGATGCCTACGCCGCACCCTCCAGCAGACCAGGGCTTACCATCCTGCCTGACACAACAAACCTCGCGCGCGCAGGCGAGATTCGGGCAAACACCACAACCTATTCCGCACACCTGAATCAGCCACCCAATAGGTGGGGGGCGATCACTGCAATAGCCTGGCTCTCCAAAGCTCCGCTATACGCTGAGGTCGGGGCCAGCAGTTTGCTTCGCCTTCGACAGCAGGTTGCGCAGAACGACCTCACTGATTTGCCTCTCACCGAAGCTGAAAGCTTCGGGACATAGCGGCTATTCGCAGCCTTGATGCTGGCGGCAAGTTGTAAGCGTCAGTTGCATTGTCCTCTCGGCCATTCATGGCCTCGGGGTTGTAAGCCTCGATCAGACAAGAAGTCCCGCTTGGACACACTGACTCAGCCGATTCCCAGGCGAACCCGGTCATCAGGATGGGCATGACCCATCAAGGGCAGCATGAACTCTGCCCTTTCGGCCTTGTTGCACGGGGCCGAACCGGCTGTGTCGTGAAGGAGTGAAAAGCTAGATGCCTGAGTCCTCATCGAACTCAAAGCCGCAGGCAGCCAGGGCAGCAACGTGCTGCGACTTGAAGTTCGATTTCAGCTCCGGTACGGCATCCGCGACACGGATGATGCCCCTATCGGACATCATGTACGATCCATCGGGGATGGTTGGGTTGGGCCGCTGCGATAACTCGCGGCCGTTGCTCAGGTGGAAGATGTGGCCACCTTCCGCCTTGACCAGCATCCTGTCGCCGCTGGCAAGCTTCTTGCGGGCATAACCATTTAGGTCGATGAATTCGACTTGGCCAGTCAAGCCCAATTCCTCCTCGGCATCGAGAATGTCGTGGAGTATTTCGTTGATGAGAATTCCATCGCTGACCGACATCGTGAAGCCTTCGTCGTCGAGACGGGGCTCACGATCATCGGTGTAGCGAGTGTTCGCGAGGTGAATCCCGATCTTTCGCCGGGTTTCCACGGACCACGGACTTCCGCTCACGCTGAAGACCGTTCCCGAAACGGAGAACTGATTTGTGTAGAGGTCGATCAGACCAGGCTGGTGGATCTCCTCCAGCTTGATTTTGCCATCCGGCAACTCCACTTCCATCAATGAGGAGTAGCCATAGGCAGCACGCTGGAAAGTCTCCGGTGGGATTGCTCCACCGAATTGTCTCCTCGCGCTGTCGAACTGCTCGCGCCACCAGTGGGTCAACTCAGCGATGATGCGCAGAATCGCATCATCGACTGGATACCGATCGAGCAGCGCCGTTGCCAGCGGACGCTTGATGAGGTGCTCCAGTTGCCGATTGTCCTCGATCAGTTGATCGCGCCGTAGCCGGAGAGTGGCCAATGCGCGACATAGCTTGGTTTCTACAAGGATGTAGTCGCCGGCTTCCTGACGATCCTTGGGGATTCTGGAAGCAAAGCACAGTGGGAAGATTGGAGTTTTGAGAGCCTCTATCGCGTTCGTGACGAGTTCGAGGAAGGTCGCCTTGTCTCCCTTCTGCATTTGCAGCCAGTCGACCATTCGGTCGGAATTGGATGCCGCCTTGGCAGTAACGAAATCCGCCTTGAGTTTTGCGAAGGCCGTAGCCGCCCTCACAAATCCAGCTTCGGTGCGCTCGTACTCGCCAACTGCAGCGAGCACGTTGTCACCGAGGTAGCCCCTCAGAGTCTCCAAACTGGGTGGATTGAAATTCGTCGGCAACACATACCGCTTGGCCTCCAGGCAAGCGCGAATTGCAGGTCTGTGCTCGCCGGACAAGAGGGTGTCAATCCAGATGAGGTTGATGATGCGGCCCAGGCTCTCGGAGCCATGCTCGAACTCCTTCAACTGCTCGATGAAAACGCACGGTGTCCACTTTTCGCCAACGCCCTTCCAACGAGCTTCGTTGCGTTTAGCTTGTCCAGACTTTGCCTTGCAAATCTGATCCTTGATCCGCGGCTGGACGGGGTAATGCATCTGGCGAAACTTCTCCAGATACTCTGCGCCCCAGAAACAAAACACCATGTCGTCCATGTCTCCGCCATTGAGCTTGCCGAGTATCTCGCCAGCATCAGCGCCGAAGAACACACGCCCCTGTCCCTTGAAGTGCATCAGTTCAGGGAGATGGATGTTGCACACTTCGACTATTTCGGCGGAATTTGTGTTTGGAGAGCGCCCAACGCCAACCGGCCCTTCGGGAGCATCCGGCGCGCAGATACTTCGCAGGCCTTCCCGTACGCCGCTGATTGTGTCCTTGGACAGGTCAGGCAGACCATCAGGGCCGTCTACCAGCGGATTGGGAAATGCGTATCCTCTGAAGCCATTGGGCAACAGGATGCGTCCGCGCGCAATATCTACGGACTCCTCTGTCGCATGATTGAACATACGCCGCATCAATGCCGGCATGGTTTTGCTCTGATGATCCAAGTGAATGGCTCGGATTAACGGCCAGACCGGCTTATCCGTATAGGCAGCCGAATCGACCGCCTGAACTGTTGCAGCAAAATCAGCAATGATCCCGTCCTCATCGTCGCCCGAGTACAACTCAGCCAACTCGTCCATGCGATCCAACCCGGCCTTAACAGCCAGGTGCTCCTCGTACAGGCCGGTGTTGGTCATGGTTTGCAGATCCATTTTGAACGGATGCAATCCCGTGCGGGAGAGCACCCCGAAGTACACGCTGTGATCGTTGCCGGAAAAGACGACCTCTTTCTTCGAGTCGAAGACGACGAGGTCGTACATCCAGACTCTTGAATTGTTGTGAGCGATGCCTTTGCCTTGGCCCCATGGCCCACCGAAGGTGGCCGTGGTCCCGTCGAAGCCGGGGATGCGGCAGATGCATGAGCCTTCCTTGAGTGCGCATTGGCGCTCATCGAGCACACTCATGTCGAAGTCCAAAACGCTCAAGAGGCGCCCATCTTCCATCTGCACCGCGTACTGCATTCCCAGTGGAGATTTAGCCCTGTCAATCACCCGGCCTTTCAACATCAGGGAATGCGCCGAGAAGAATCGGCGCACGCGCTTGGCCGCCTTTGGGTCGCTGGAGATATGTATCCCCAGATCGTCCGGGCCGTGGATGCTGCTCTTCGCATCAACGAAGAGCATGAACCCCGTGTCCGCCGCGTGACCGTAGACGCAGCGAAAGCGCTTGCCGTTGTCGGTCCAACCGCGAGAGAGATGCTCGACCACTCTGCGCGTCTCTTCGCGTGCAGCCTTGCTTCCACCCTCAAAGGTAACGATGCCGTACTCGACACCAGCAGGCATTCTATCGTCGAGAATCTGGCGGGTCTCATGCGCCATAAAGTCACGGCGCTGGTTATACGGTCGTGAGGTGTCCCGATAAGGCTGACGAATCACCGGATTCAATTTGCCATTGATGTCCAGGCGTCCATCGAAGACGATATGGAACGCCATGTGACTGGGAACATTCCATCCCGGTAGCTCATCGTTCTGGTTA
>Ga0307377_10007843_pt1 | contig 10935 bp, 23 predicted proteins | sample TR3MG_FD_202535 | JGI IMG/M metagenome (GOLD analysis project Ga0307377, IMG submission 202535) | Soil microbial communities from Risofladan, Vaasa, Finland - TR-3 | ecosystem: Environmental > Terrestrial > Soil > Coastal area > Acid sulfate soil | place: Finland: Risofladan, Vaasa | collected... | reverse complement strand
TTACTGATGTGGCCACAGATGAACGATACGGGATTATATTTGCTGTTACCAATGATGGAGCTGCTCATGGTGGTTTAACACAAATTAGTATGTCAGCTAATCGAATGATTGTTTTTATGGATGAGAATTCTGGATTTGTACCATCCAATGACATTCGCAAGGTTTCAAAAAACGAATAGCAGTTTTATGTTTTTTCATCAACAATAATCCATATTTGTGGATTTTTTGTCGATACTTCAACATCTTTCGAACTAGAAGGAAACGAAAGGAGGAAAGATGGAAACTAAAAATTTTACACTAATTGAGCTTTTACAAACAAGAGTATGGTTGATTTCGCTTATGAATTCTACTCGTACATTTTCACCTGTTTCAAGCGAGCAGATAAAGAAGGCAGGAAATCGTTTGAAGGAAATAGAACAAGCGTTAATTGATAGGATTATTGAAGGTATTGATCCTGAGCCGAAACATAAGGTTTTTCAAGATGAAAGTTTTGAACAAACCTTGGAGCAACTAGCTAAAAGAGAGGAGTGATGCTAGTATACATCAAGTCCAAAGAAGAAATAGAGGGTTTTAAAGAAGCCGGCAGAATAGCCGGCAGAATTTTAAATACACTTTTAGAGAATGTAAAAGTTGGAGTCACCACAATTGATCTCGATAATATTGCGCTGGCCGAATGCGAAAAATACAAGGTTATTCCTACGTTTTTAGATTATGATGGATTCCCCGCAGCAATTTGTGCTTCTGTTAACAATACTTTGGTCCATGGTATTCCGACAAATGTTCCGCTTAAACAGTTTGACATTATTTCTATTGATATGGGTGTAACCTTGGATGGCTTTATTGGTGATACTGCTGAAACAGTAGAGGTTGGTGGTAACAGCATTGAGCATAGAAATCTTATTGCTGCGTGCAGGAGTTCACTTTCTCTGGCCATATGTGAGGCCAAAACAGGATGTAGGCTAAGTAAAGTTAGCTCAGCAATACAAAATGTTGCTAAGCGTAATAAATACTCAATTCCGGTTGAATATGGTGGTCATGGTATAGACCGTAACATACTACACTCCGATCCGTTTGTTTCAAATCTTACAAACCATGAAGAAGATCTTCGATTAAGACCAGGAATGATTTTTGCCATTGAGCCAATGTTTATTATGGGTGGACCAAAAATTATCATCGCAAAAAATGGATGGGATATTGTGGCTGAAACCCATACTGCTCATTGCGAACATACAATATTGATCACCGACGGTGATCCTTTGATTTTAACTCAAAGGAGCAAGAATGTCTGAAGCGTTATTTATATCTTTTGAAGGCGGCGAGGGTGGTGGCAAAACTACTCAAGCAAAAATGCTTGCCGATTGGATGGATAAAAGGGGAATACCTCACGTTTTAACAAAAGAGCCTGGAACTCAACACATTGAAGAGTGTAAGGCAATCAGAGAGTTATTGCTTAATCCAAAAAACAATTTATCTGATGCGGCTGAATTGTTGCTATTTTTGGCAGATAGGGCACAGCATGTTAACGGTTTGATTAAGCCATCTCTCGAATCAGGAAAGCATGTTATTTGTGATAGATATGCTGATTCAACAAGAGTATACCAATGTTCTCGTGGGTTTGGTAGAGATAAAATTGATTTGCTTTTAGAATTTGCTACTGGTGGAGTAATGCCAAGTACAACTTTCATTTTAGATGTTCCTGTAAAGGTTGGACTCGAAAGAGCTAAAGCAAAAAGTATTTATAAAGATGGCGATCGCATAGAAAATGCGGGCCTAAAGTTTCATGAAGATGTTAGATATGGATTTCTTAAACTGGCTGAAAGTCTTTCTGAGCAGCGAAGGTTTTATATTATTGACACAGAAAATAAAGATATTAATCAAATACACGAGGAAGTTATAAAAGAGGTTTCCAAAAAGATTTGGGTTAATGGGTTGATGGAGGGTAATGATGGGTAACACTTCTATTGTTGTTTGTGGTACAAAGTTCGATATTGGAACAAGAGTAATTCTTTGGGATGAGCCTGAAGGATTAAATGGTTATGATACCTCTCGTCGTGTAACAAAAATACAAGATAGGAAAACAGGTAAAATTACAAATTCGGTAGTAGAGGGCAAGCGATACGGATCACGTGTATGGATTGGCACTCCATCTTTAACCAAACTACAAAATATAGTTACGCAATTTTTTCTTCATCATTCAGGAATGTATAGAGCCAAAGATACATTTGGTGTTCTTCACAATGAGCGTAGACTATCTGTACATTTTATTCTAGGTGATGATGGGGTAATATATCAGACCCTTGATTTAATGGAAAAAGCTTGGCATGGTGGAAGCAACAACCCTATGTCGGTTGGAATAGAAATAGATTCCAGAGCACATGCTAGTAAATATCCAGATGCTTATGATGAGGCGCATTGTAAAAAATATGGAGTTGGCCCGCGCAAGAAAAGAATAGATTATGTTCAAAAATCCTGGATGATGGGATATGAATATAATGATAAGCAATATGAGGCTCTTATTTGGTTGGGCGTTGGTTTGAAAACTGTTTTCCCAAAAATGGGCGAAATGAAGTTCCCCACTGATCAAAATAATAGAATCATAAAATACGCTATATCAGCCTCAGCAGCGCAAAAGCACTGCGGATTGATGTGTCATTACAATAATAGTTCATCTAAAAATGATCCCATCTCGCTCGATCATTATCGCCTGATGCATGGTATTAAAACTAATGACCCACTTTTTAGTTCAACATTTTTGGTGGCAGACACTTGGAAAGACAGGCAAGAATGGTTACAGGTGTTGGGTTTTAATGTCAGTTACAGCTCGGTAATTAAAGAATTTCAAAAATATGCTGGGCTATCTGCTGATGGTATTTGGGGAATCAAAACGGGATATATGATGGATTTAATTTTAAAGGAAAGGAAGCTAAGATGAATGAGTTATTGGAAGTAATAGAGAAAGAGGCCGCCCTTAAAAAGGAAAACTTGAATAAAGAAATTAAGTGTTTGGATAAGGGATTTGTGCGCCTCGTAGATTTTTTAGGAACGGATTCATCAATCGTACAAGCGGCAAGAGTAAGTTATGGAAAAGGAACTAAGCAAAAGTCGGAAGATCGTGGATTGATTCGTTATCTTGTTAGCAAGCGGCATACATCTCCTTTGGAGATGGTTGAATTCAAGTTTCATTGTAAAATGCCTATTGTTGTTGCTCGTCAGTGGGTGCGACATCGCACGGCCAGCCTGAATGAATATAGTGGTAGATATTCAGAAATGCCAAATGAATGCTATGTTCCAGAACTTGATAGGTTACAGGTTCAATCAAATACAAATAAACAGGGAAGCGAACAAGAATTAGTAAGTAATCCTGAGGTAATACAGGCTCTAATGCAAGCTGAACAATTATCTGATTTTGATAAATACGACATATACCTTAAGACTGGACTATCAAGGGAAATGAGCAGAATTAATCTTCCATTATCCACATATACCCAATGGTATTGGAAAATGGATCTACATAATCTGTTTCATTTTCTTAAACTCCGTTTGGATGAGCACGCTCAATATGAAATTAGAGTATACGCGGAAGCAATATATGAGTTAATTAAACCAATAGTTCCAATATCTTGTGCAGCCTTCGAGGATTATGTTTTAAATGCCGTTACATTTTCTAGGCAGGAAATGATCACACTTAAAAACATCATTAAAGAAGTCAAGAACATAGAGATGATGGGTTTAAATGATCGAGAAATGAAGGAGTTTTTTCAGAAAGTTGGCATGATAATGTCGACTTCTTCGTAGTCCGGATACTAAAAGGGTGGTGAGAGAGTAAATGTTTGAATTTGTTGAACACTATAAAAAAATCAAGGTGGGTTCAAAAATACAAATAAAAGCAGCATACTTGCTGTATGGGCGCCGCCAAGTTTCTCGTGTATTTATAGATTGGATTAGGCGATATAGAAATGTGTTTGTTGTAGAGTCCATACAGGAAATTGGAACCTCAGCAATGATAGTTGTAGAAGAAGTAAGCGGATATCTTGAACATGATCAGGTGCTTCCATTAAAGAAAAGCAAGAGGGTGTTAAATTGGCACAAAGAGAAAAAGTCATAAATTTTGAAGATGGCAGCCTAATAAAGGCCGAGGTTTTAGAGGGCGGCAAAATGGCAATAACGCTACAAGCGCGCCATCTTGGGGAAGAGATTAAGTACACTGCCACAAGCGTAGAATTGACCTCTGAAGAAACGATTGATCTTATAAACTGGATTGGGGACGAATTGGTAAAGGAGTTTTCCGATGAATGATCAACAAATGCTTGATGCTTTACAGGTAAAAATTAAAGAACGAGCACCGAATTTTGAGATTCTGTTTAAAGATCAAAACAGATTTATGAAATTTATTGGCAAACTTTTGTTTTTTAACAAAGGTTTTATGACTAGATTCATTACAACTATTAAAGAAAAAGTATACTGGACTACAAAGGAACAATTTGAAGAGTATCCTAGAGGTTCTTTTATAACCCTCGCGCATGAATATGTGCATGTTATGGATTACGTTGCCCGCCCAGTAAGGTTCTTACTGGGTTATTTGTTTCCACAGGTTTTAGCGGTTTTTTCTCTTCTAGCACTACTAGCATTTGTTTCACCATGGTTTCTTCTTTGTCTTCTTTCTCTATTAGCATTAACCCCATCGCCCGCCCCTTTTAGAAAGGTGGCAGAGATGAGGGGATATGGGATGAGTTTAAAGGCTAGTTCATGGTTACAGGGACCAATATCTGAAGAACAAATTAACAGATACGCCGATCAGTTTACCACTTCGGCGTATTTTTTTATGTGGCCGTTTGAAAAAAATGTCAAGAAGGAGCTTAATGAGTGGGCAGATCCATATAATCTAAAATGTTTAAATGATTCTAATCCAGCTTACAAAGATGTTTATGATATAATCAAAACATGAAAATTTATGATTTGATAGTAATAGGCTCTGGCCCTGCTGGCGTGGCGGCAGCCAAAGTGGTATCATCCAAAGGAATGTCGGTTCTATTAATAGAGCGTGGCAAGGATATAAATAGACGCCGTGATCTAACTTCTGGATGGTTCGGTCATGGACTATATGCGATGAATAGATTAGAATTAGAGGATCCTATTCTGAAAAATAAACGAGCGATTAGAGAGGCTTTTAAGGTTGTTCAGCAGGTGTCGTCAGAAGTTCCTCTTATAATAAAGCCCAATAATAAACTTCAATATTGTAGGCTGTCTGACTCAATAGGAAAAGAATTGGCTGAGTATTATTACAATTCAATATCGAGAAGTGCTGATATAGTGTTCAATACAGAGGTAGAATCTATTATTAAAGATGGCAGTTTTTTTATTATCAAGACTCCTAGAAGCGAATATCGTTCTACCCGATGTCTTCTAGCAACTGGCAAAAACTCTTTAGATTGGATAAAACAATTGTGTCAGGTTTTTAATATAATACCAGCGCAAAATGGAATTAGAGTGGGTATTCGTGTTGAGGTACCTACATTCCGTATTAATGAAATGCTACAAGATTCTGGAGATATAAAAATTGACTGTGAAAATGATATCTCAACAGAAGATGCCAGACTTAATTCATTTGTAGGAGAGTGGGAAGATTCTGATATCATATCAGCTTTTGGACATGGACTTCCCAACAAGAAATCTGAAAGAACAAACTTTATGATTGGCGCAGAACCACAAAATGACGAAGAAACAAAGAGTGCTCTGCGTGATGTAAAAATAGCTAATGTTCTTCAAAATGACAAGATTAGGCCAGAAAGAATAAAAGATTATGTTGATGGCAAATCAATTCTAGAGCACCTTAGCACATTTAATAAATTAAAACAATCGTTTAGATATTTAGAGACATTTTTCCCTGCGATTACCTCATATGCTATTATGTATGCCCCAGAGGTTAGATTGCGAGGCGTATTGCCTGTAGATGCTCAAATGAGAACGACAGTTGAAGGTTTGTATGGAGCAGGAGAATGTACAGCCAGAGTAAGCTCTTTAATTGGAGCTATGGCTTCTGGTATTATTGCCGCTAGAAATATATTAAAGGAGTAAAAGATGAGTGAGGAAAAGAAGCCCAGTGCGGCAGATGTTGCCAAAAGGGCTGAAGACGCAATCCGTAATGCGGAAATGTTAGAAATGATCGCTAGAGATGCTGCACACGCAGCCGCTCAGGCAAGGGAAGAGGCAGAGCAGGCTAAGGATTTGGCTAAGAATACTTCCAAGAAAAAGAAGAAGGCACAGGAAGCTCTTGATTCTATACAGAAAGCTAAATCTTTGAAAGATAAGGATAGTGGAGCAGATAAAAAGTTTATTCTTGATTATCTACAAAAAAACTCCTGGGATTTGCGCAGACAGATACCTAATCTTTACGACATTCGTTTTGAAGACGATCCTCCCAGAGTTGTTATTGAGGCAGTGCCTGGGCCTGGTGGACCAAACGCTGTTAAGGTTCCTGAACTAATTCACAATGGGGTTAAACTTGAGGTTGAATTAAGGATAAAGAAGCCAAATGCCGTTATGCTTGGTGAAGGTGCTAATTCTGAAACGAATACTATTATCACAGAAGATGCTAAGCCCGAAGAGGAAGGCGGAACATACCATCGTAGTATCTCAGGAGAAGGCGCAAAGGTTTTGGGAATAACGGAAGCCTTAGGGCCGCACTCTCTGGATACGGCTTCAAAAAATCGCGAATCATATGCGGCGTGGTTGAAAAGACATCCGTCAATAAAGGTTCGGTAGATGGTAAATTTTACAACCCTTATTAATAGGGGACATCAACGATATATAGCGAAATATCTTAAGAAAAGAGAGTTTGGGAAGTGTAATAGTTGCGAAAAGCCCACGTTGCTTATGGAATATATTGATCCAACGGATTCAAGTGTAAAATGGTTAGTTTGCGAAGACTGTTTTACAACATTACAACTTGATGAAGAATAAAAAGGCGGAGTCATGAAATTGATTAACAGTAAAAAAGTCATTAGTAAAATTTTAGAGGACCATGCGAGTTCTGGAGACTTTTATGATTTTCTTGAAGAAGATTATAGATGTCCGTGCTGGGAGATTAAGGTAGACCGGGATCGAGGCGATCTGGTTTTTCTAATTGACACAAAAGAGATTTATGCGTATTCATTAAAGAAATTGGGGCCATTTGACCTAACAATTGAAAGTCTTTCTTCTTATATGCAGATATTTAAAACACAAGATTTGAAGGCGTTAGCTGGGGCTTTGAAGAAATAATGGATATTAGAGCACAACTGGAAATATTAAAACAACAATTACAAAAACAGATTGAAACTGAAACTCCGGAAAGAAAGGCAGCTAGGGAAAAAGCTCTAAAAAAGCTTATGGCGGCTATGGGCGAGTTTGATGTGCTGTCTCAAAAAATGGGTACGACGCCAGAACAAGTGGCCGCGATTTCCCAGTTACAGAATATAGTATTGAGTTTGGGAGAAATAAAAGGCCCGGAGAAATAGATTTGAATCACTTTCCTTCTCATAAGCCCAAGCAGATTGAGTTTATAGAGCAGAGAAAGAAATCGGATTGCGGCATCGCTTGTGCTGCCATGCTAAGTAATAGGCTGTATGGAGAGGTTGCCGCAATCTCACAAGCTCTAGGGATAAATGCCCGCAAGGGAATTCATCTGGACCAAATGTTCGAACTGCTTGAAGAGCTTTCCTGTGAGTGTCTGGAACACTACAAACTTCCAGATAAAGGAATTGCTTTGGTTACAATTCAGTGGAAAGAGGAAGGATTAGCAGGACATTATGTTGTATGGGATAGTAAAAGAAAACAGTTTCTTGATCCATTACATGGTGTTGTAAATAAAAGAGAAATGTTAAAGTTAGCAGAAATCGATTCAATATGGAAGGTAGTAAAATGAAACTAATTAACTCCTCGAAAGTAAAGGAGAAAAGTGTTCTTTCATTTAAAAATTGGGCCTACGGAAAAAGCCCAATTTTTATGGAAGAGTTTACACTGAAAGAAATAGTAGGGTTTTTAAGAAAAGGGGAACAGTTAGAATTTCCTTTCTAAAAAAGAACCGTCCTTAGCAAGAGCGGAGGACACAAATGAACAAAGATAAACAAGAGGACAAAGACATGAAGACAAAGAAGATTGCTAGTATGAACGAAGCAATAGATATTCTTCTAATAGGCTATCGCATTAAGATGGTGGAAACTACAAAGTTTACTCCAACAAGCGAAGATGTAGAGGTTTCTCTATACGATGAGATTATGTTTGCGGCGAAACAGGCTAAGAAAGATTTGAGACAAAAGCGTATGTGGCTTTTTCTTTCCGGCATGTTTTTATTTACTCGCGCTGATAGACTTAAATTTAAGAAACAATATAAAGCATTATATGTTGCTTGTAAATACATAACAAGACATAAAAAGGAATTGAAACGACACGTCTCATTATTGAAGTATGGAATAATGGATTCTAATTCTGGCTGGGCAAGAACCGGTTACTGGTCTGGAGATAATGTAAATCGACGAATGCGGCCCGATGGTAGTGTTGAGATGCGAATTGGTAATGGGCTCAGCGATCATCCAGAATACAGACAAATAACTTCCAGCATGGTACGAAACTTAGGGGAAAACAAAACTGCTGGAGAAAAGTATGAACAACAAAATCGTTTTCAGTGTTCGGCCAGTAAAGAAGATGAGTTTTTACAAAAATCACCAGGCATAATTGATATTGTTTCTGAACTTATGAGCAATCATAATTCTGGTCCATTTAAAGGTGAAGCGGATTTTCGTAAAAGTTTTACCAAATATGCCGAAAGTGCTATCATTACATCTATTAATGTAGAAGTTTATAGTCTTTCCAAGTATGCTAAGATTCAATGGCGACAAATGTTGGATCAGGCCATGCATAAGGCTTGGAAAAAAAGATTAGAAAACTCTTCTGTAGATTTATCAAAAGCAGAGAACTCACCAGAAATAGAGATTTCGTTAGAAGAGGGCTCGCTAAAAGATAAGAATTTTTGGCTAAAGGGAATAAAATGCATAGAAAACTTAAAGAATTCTTCGACACCAAAGGACGACGACTCGCAGAGTTAAAGGCCGCTGGCGGCCAGGAGTTTATGATTCTTGGTCAAACAAAAAAGCTTTCTTCTGCGGAAATGGCAGAGTTTAGAGTTCTTACAATCCAAATGGATTCTGTTATATGGGCTTTAGAACCCAAGGATCCGGAAAAAAGAAAGAAGTATATTGCTGAAATTAGTCATCTTTTTTCTGACATTGAAGCGCCCTATTTTGAAGCCCAAGATGTTATAGAGGGCAAAAAACTTCCAAGGGGAAAAGCATGAAAGTGATTAATTCTAAAGCAATTAAAGAAGCGGCATTGTTGAAACTCATTGCTCAAAACAAAGGAGAGTTTCGTAAGTTTATCGAAAACATCTTCAATGATGATGGGTCTTTTCCGGACCCAGTTTTACCTAAAGACAATGGAAGATAACAAATTCAAAAAATGTCTCTTGTTTAAGGACGGCGATTTTTACAAAAGGAAGAAATAATGGCAATAATGTTCAGCCCTTGGATCGAGGATACATGGTCTACGATAAAAGAGTATAAGGCTAATCCAAAATTATGGCAGCCTCGCCAATTTACAATACACTGGGATTCTCCTGAAGGAATAAATATAGAAGATCCTTTGCTGCCAGATCCTACCAACGAAATGTTTCTTAGGGATGTAGGAATTGAAAATATAGTAGATTCATTTGACATACAAATGGTAAACTCACAAATTAATGTTACTTGGGATGAATCTGTGTTGGGACAACTTATACCAGAACAACGACAGGTGGTGCGCGCACATATGGCACATATACTCTATGAATATATTGGATGCGATTCGCAAACAATAAAAGCATATGTAATTAAAGCCAATTTCCACAATGATATCCAAGAACTTGCAAATATGGAAGAAGAACCAGGAGAGTTTGTGTGAGAACCATCAACACTACTGAAAGATTTAAAAAGTTAGACCTTAGTTTTCGATATAAGGGTATATCTCAAAACATATCTGTGGTATTTGAACATCCTATTGAAATGTTTTGGTTTTACAGGGTATTTCGAAAGCCAACGGGACGATATATAGCTGTGAGAGATATGAGCGACAAAAAATCAAACTGGGTGTTTGTAGGATCGGTCAATCTCTCTCAGATTTATCCAGGAGTTGTATTATGAAAGTCATTAATTCCAATAAAGATGTTGAAATATACGAAACAAAACTATGTCATGCTTGTAAAGCCTATCTAACCTATATCCGTTATCCGCTCAATCCTATTAAAAACAAAGGGTATGTTCTATGTAAATGTGGAAACAAACAGGTCGTTTACGATCCGTACTTAATGGATGCGAAGGTTCGGGATAGATAACATGATAAGTGCTGAGATAAAATTAGGCATAAAGAGGGTTGGTAAAAGATATTGCGGAAAAATAACACTCATAGAAACTGGATATAACTACAAAATCTATTTTATAGAGCGTTTGAATTGTTTTATAGAAGCAGGTTATCTCATCAGCAAACCATATGTCTTAATAGCAAATGATTTGGTATACTTGGATAAGATGCTCCCATATTTCCAAGACTATTCGTTAGAAGATTTTGTTTATATAATGCTAAGGGCTCGCATGAGTAGTATGAGGATACGATAATGAGATTAATTAATGTTTCACCCAAACAAAATGCTGTGATTACCAATCATTATTGGTCTTCTGTAATAACTCGCATATCAAACAAGAGTTTTGACATACAGCGTCAACATATCCATTTCTACTGCCCTGTGTGCTCATATGCGAGCGCTTTACTGGCGAAACCTACTGATGCTGGTCCATGGCGAAAAGTTTGTGAAAGTTGTGCTATAAAATTAAGGATTAAACTATGAAGATTGAAACAATAAACATTACT
>Ga0307377_10007842_pt1 | contig 10935 bp, 8 predicted proteins | sample TR3MG_FD_202535 | JGI IMG/M metagenome (GOLD analysis project Ga0307377, IMG submission 202535) | Soil microbial communities from Risofladan, Vaasa, Finland - TR-3 | ecosystem: Environmental > Terrestrial > Soil > Coastal area > Acid sulfate soil | place: Finland: Risofladan, Vaasa | collected... | reverse complement strand
CTCCATGGGTTCGGTGGCCGCGTCCGGTGGTTACTGGATTTCCATGGCCGGCAATGAAATCTTTGCCAACCCTACGACCCTTACCGGTTCTATCGGCATCTTTGGCATGTTCCCGACCTTCCAGAAGGCTCTAGCCAAGATCGGCGTGCACTCCGACGGCGTCGGTACCACGCCCCTGAGCGATGCCTTTGATGTTACCCGGCCCATGTCGCCACTCATGCAAAAGGCCTTCCAGCTCAATATCGACAACGGCTATCAGGAATTCATTAGCAAAGTGGCGAAATACCGGCACATGAGCGTGGACGCGGTGAACGCCGTCGCCCAAGGTCGGGTATGGAGCGGCAAGGAAGCCAAGCGTCTCGGTCTGGTGGACAAGTTCGGCAATCTGCAGGATGCCATTGCGGAGGCGGCGAAGCTGGGCAAGCTTGGGCCGCATTACTCGGTGCGCTACGTCGAGCAGCCCCGTAGCCTGATGGATCGGCTGATCATCGCCGTAGCCGACAATAGCAGCCTCAGCCTGGGCTTCAATCTTGCCAGCCTGCTGCCGACAACAGACTTCAGCGGCACGCCCTGGTACGGAGAAATGCTGCGTCTGACGAACAGTTTCAAGGCGTTCACCGATCCGCGCGGCATATATGCCTACTGTTTTTGCGAAAACGTCCGGTGAACCGGTGTGCCGATGTTACCGGCCGAGGATCGAGCGGACGTCCTTGCGCGGCGGATGGAGCCAGATGACTCCGACACGAATCCGCTCAGTCCGCCAGGGCTATCTCGACGCGCTTGTTGTGTTTGCCCTCGCTGCGGATCCTGAGGACAAGGATGCCGCCGATTTCCGCGATGTTCCTTACGTGGGTTCCGCCGCAAGGCTGCAGGTCGATTCCGGGAATCTTTAGCAGCCGCACCCGTCCCCCGCCGCGCGGGGGCTGGACCTTCATGGTTTTTACGAGTTCGGGACGCGCTTCGAGTTCCTCGTCGGTAATCCAGACGGTTTCCGTTTCCCTTCCGCTCGCGATAAGGGCGTTCGTTTCGCGTTCGACCTTTTCGGCGTCCAGCAGGCTCATGTCGATGTCGAAGTCGAGGCGCGCCTTCTCCGGTGCAATGTTGCCGCCCGTGACTGGCGCCACCACCACACATGACATCACGTGCAATGCCGTGTGCAGGCGCATCAAGGAATAGCGGCGTTGCCAATCGATTTCGAGCGTGAGCGATTCGCCGGGTTCCGGTTGTGACATGCCTGGTGCGAGGATATGCAGCACCTGGCCGACTGCAGCGCCTTTGCGCGTGTCAGAGATTGCGAGGCGCTCGCCGTTCGGGCGCAGCAGAAAGCCGGTGTCTCCGGCCTGCCCGCCTCCAAGCGGATAGAAGATCGTGCGATCGAGTTCGATACCGCGCTCATGCACCGCAACCACCCGCGCGGTCGCGGTCTTTAGGTAGGCGTCGTCCCTGAACAATAGTTCGGTGCTCATGCTTGGATCGTATCAGCTCAGGAACCGGCCCGTACAGACGCGCTTGGCGAATTTTGGCAACAGCCGTGCGAGAATCCGCAGCGCTCAGCCCCCTAACGTAAACCGCGCTGCGCTGCGCGGCCCCTCCTTGCTTGGTCGGTGCAGCTTACGCCGGATCGGTGCCAGCGCCTATTACGCCACAGCGGCGCCCGCCTCAGGCGAGCAGTTCGCGCAGACTGCGGTTGACTTCAGCGCTGCGATGGCGCGCGGCCTTGTTGCTCGGCGCGAGCGGCTCGGCGTAGAAGAATTCGGGCAGCTCGTCGTCCTGCTCGGTGAAGCCCGCGGCCTTGTTGAACTCCCACTCCATCTGCAGCGCTTCGCGCCCCAGGGTCTGCAGGAACGATGTGTCGAGCTGGGTGCCGTGCGCATCGTTGAGCGCGGTGACGATGAGTTCGGCACTGACGTTGGTGACCGAGCGCCCGAAGATGCACAAGCCCAGCGAGTCGGCCGCGGCGCACGCAGTCTGGATGCCCAGGCTAGCCTCCACCAGCTGCGCGGTGGTCTTGTCCTTGCAGTCGAACACCGGCAGGTTGCCCGCGGTGTGGTCGGCGCCCTGCGCCGTAACCATCATGGAAATGCCGGTCACTTCGATCACGCGCGGGTCGTAGGCGCTGATGGCCTGCCGTTTGATCACCGGCACGCGTGCGACTTTGTAATGGGCGCCGGCGCGGGCGGCGCCCTGCGCGAAAATGCGGCCGCGCTCGTTGCCCTGGCGGATGTCGCCCAGGGCCTGGTGCATGAAGGCTTCGTCGCCGAACTTGCCCAGGCCCGCTTCCATCAGCACCGCCAGCGTGGCGCCTGCCTCTATGGTGTCTATGCCGAGGTCGTTGGCGACGGCGTTGACCCTGGCCACCTGGTCCGGGTGGGTCAGGCCGCAGTTGCTGCCCATCAGGCCGAGGGTCTCGTATTCGAGCGGCGACACCAGCTCCTTGCCGCTTTCGTCGACGTAGACGTTGCTGCATTCGATCATGCAGCCCGGCATGCAGGCGTGCGAGATATGCCCGCCGCGGCTCGAATTCAGCTCGCGGATGTAGTCGCCGCCGAGCATCAGCGGGCCCTCGGAAGCTTCCACCAGGCGGCCGGCGCTGAAGTTGCGCACCGGCAGCCCGCCGATGCGGTTGGTGATGTCGCCCATCATCGCAGTGCCGGTGCTCTTGAACGTGGCGATCGCCGGCTCCTTCGACAGGCGCGCGCCGTATTCGCGGATCGCGCCCATGACTTTCTTGCGGTCGTGGAAAGTCGGCATCTTGTGCACGTCGATGACAATGGCTTTGACCTTCTTCGAGCCCAGGACCGCGCCGACGCCGCCGCGCGCCGACAGGCGCGAGGGCCGCCCGTCGGTGTCGCTGAAAGCGATGCCCGCCATCAGGCCCAGGTACTCGCCCACCGGGCCGCACAGCGCAAAGGCGATTTTCTTGCCGTATTTCTCGAACAGCAGTTCGGCGGCCTCGTTGTTGCCCTTGCCCATGAAGGGCTCGGCGGTTTCGTAGCTGATCGCGCCGCCCTTGGTGATGCGGATCACGGTCCACTCGTTCAATGCGCCGTAGAGCGTGAAGCCGGCGATTTCGAGCTGCCCCATGGCGAAGCCGAAGGTGCCGCCGGAGTTGGCTTCTTTGATGCCGCCGGTGAGCGGGCTCTTGCAGCCTACGGAGAGGCGGTTGGCGTTGGAGAAATTCGTCCCCGCGAACGGACCGGCCGAAAAGATCAGCGGATTGCCCGGCGACAGCGGGTCGACCTTGGCCGCGCCGAGTTGGAGCAGGGTCTTGGCGATGAAATGCCGGCCGGCGCGGATGATGTCCTCGCCGTGCAGCTCGTCCGCCCTGACCGAGCGGTCGCCGAGATCGATGTGCAGGTATTTGCGCATGTTGGTATCACCCCTGAAGATATGAAGTCGATTTCCTATACGGCGCCGATTTTACCTTGTTCGGCCGCGCCTGTTCGGCGGCCGGCGCGCAGCGCGCTTGCGTCAGGGCCGGAGTTTCTCGTGAAACGCCTTGCCGATCAGTTCCAGCGCTGCCGGACTGTCCCATTGATGGATGCCGTGGAACTTGCTCAGCACGCGGCCCTTCGCGTCGACCAGGACGGTCAGCGGAATGGTGTCCGCGCCCAGCATGTTTTCCAGCAACTGCTTCCGGTCGAGATAATTATTGAAGGTGATTCCCGCGCCGGCGAGGAAATTCGCCGCCGCACGCGCGTCGTCGTCGGTGGATATGCCGATCATGTTGAACTGTTTGCCGGCGTAGCGGCGCGACAGGCGCTCGAGCGAGCCCATTTCCGCGCGACAGGGACCGCACCAACTGGCCCAGACATTGATGAGCAGCGGCTTGCCGCGCAGATCCGACAGCTTGCGGTAGTCCCCGGCGAAGCCGTATAGCGGCGCCTCGCGCAGCACGCCGCCGACCGCGACCTCGCCCGGCGTCTTGGCAAACGCGGTCGCTGATAGCGCCGACATCCAGAACAGGACCAGGAACAATGTTTTCATATAGGGCTCACCTAAGCGGCCAAGCAATTTCAAAGCGGAGCGGCACTGACGCTTGCGTCCCGCCCCCGGACCGTGACCGGGGAAAGGCATATTTTCGCACAGCGGGTCCGGGTTTTTCGCCCGGGGCCGCCTTTTTCATTCAGGACCGCACGGAATCGAAACCCGCTTTTGCCGGCGCTAGCTGCCCCCCGCCCCATGCCCCGACACCTCCGCGCCGGCATCGGCGCGCAGGCGGACATGAAAGAACAGCGATCCGGCGGCGATCGCGCCCAGGGCCAGGAAAGCCGGCCAGAAATCCGAGGCCTCGATGACGGCGTGTCCGTGCAGGCTGCTCGCCGCTTGCACCACGAACGCCCCGATCACCACGCCCAGACTTTGGCAGAGCCGCTGCGCCATGCTCGACAGGCTGGTCGCCTGGCTCATCGTCTGTCTGCTGACATCGGCAAAGGAGATCGCGTTCAGGCCGGTGAACTGGAGCGAACGCAGGCAGCCGCTGAACAGCAGAACCGCGACGATGACGAAATGCGGGGTGCCCGCGGTGAATAGCCCGTATCCCGCCGTCGCGCAAGCGGCCAGCACGGCGTTGACCATCAACACTTCGCGGAAGCCGTAACGCTTCAATATCCGGACGGTCAGCGTTTTCATGAACATCGCGCCCACCGCCGAGGCGCAGGTCAGCAGCCCGGACTGAAACGGGTTGAGTCCGAATCCAAGCTGCAGCATGAGCGGCAACAAGAACGGCGTCGCACCGACGCCGATCCGAAACAGGCCGCCGCCGACGACGCCGGTTTTGAACGTGGCGATGTTCAACAGATTCAGATTGATCAGGGGGTGTTCGGTGCGCCGGGCGTGCCACACATAAGCGCCCAGCGCGAGCACGCCGGCGACGACGCAGACTAGAGGGATTTCGCCCGACACCAGATGCCGGCCGAGCATGGACAAGCCCAGCACCAGGACCGACAGCCCGATTCCGGAGAGCAGAAAACCCCTCAGGTCCAGCGAGTGGATCCCGGGTTCGCGTATATTCGGGATGTAGCGCAGCACCAGCAAAAGACCGAGCATGCCGATCGGCAGATTGATCAGGAATACCCAGCGCCAGTTGAAATGCAGGGTGATGAATCCGCCCAGGGGCGGCCCCATGACCGGCCCCAGCAGCGCGGGAATGGTGAGATAGTTCAGCGCCGCGATCAGCTCGTTCTTCGGCACGGTTCTGAGCAACACCAGGCGTCCGACCGGCACCATCATCGCCCCGCCGATCCCCTGCAGGAAGCGCGCGGCGACAAAAGCCGCCAAGCCGCTCGACGCCGCGCACAGCAGCGATCCGCCCACGAATACGACGATCGCCGCGGCAAAAACGCTGCGCGAGCCGTAGCGGTCGGCGACCCAGCCGCTGATCGGGATGAACACCGCCAGGCTGACCAGATAGGAGGTCAGCGCAAGATTGAGCGCAAGGGGATTTTGGTGCAGATCCTGCGCGATCACCGGCAGCGACGTCGTGATGATCGTCGAATCCATGTTTTCCATGAACAGCGCACAGGCGACGATCAGCGGGATCAGAACAAACCGGGACATGGCGGTGAAGAACTGGCTAAGCTATTCGCTCTCGCGCGCCGGCGTGAGATCGGCGATCGCGAAACAACAGCGCAGCGCCCCACCGCGGCCTTGCGACATGGTCCCGCGGAATGCGCCGACGCCGCGGCTGCGGGCGCTCATGTGCGGCCGCGCCGGAGCCCGTTCAGGGCTTCACCGGGGGGGTCGCACGGTATTGACCCTGCATTGCCAGCATCCAGCCGGGATACTCCGGCGGCAGCGCGCTCACTTTGTCCAGCTCGGCGACGTCCTCTTCGGACAACTGCAGGCGTGTCGCGCCGAGGTTGTCCTTGAGCTGATCCGGCGTTTTCGCGCCGACGATCACCGTGCTCACCTGCGGGCGCGCGAGCAGCCAGGCCAACGCTACCTGCGCCACGGAAACCTGGTGGCGCGCGGCGATCGGGCGCATCGCGTCGACGCAGCGGAAAACGCGCGCCTTGTCGACCACGGGAAAGTCGAAGCTTGAGCGGCGCGCACCCTCCGGCCCTTTCTCGTCGGGCTTGAACTTGCCGCTGAGCAGGCCCCCGGCCAGCGGGCTCCACACCATGAGGCCGAGCTGCTGGTCCTGCAGCAGCGGCAGCACTTCGCGTTCCAGATCGCGCCCGGCTATCGTGTAGTAGGCCTGCACGCTCTCGAAGCGCGTCCAGTGGTGTTTCTCCGAGATCGCCAGGCTTTTCATGATCTGCCAGGCCGCCATATTGCACAGTCCGATGTAGCGCACCTTGCCCGAGCGCACCAGATCGTTGAGCGTGGAAAGCGCTTCCTCCAGCGGGGTGAGCGGATCGAAGCCGTGCAGCTGGTACAGATCGATGTGCTCGAGCTGCAAGCGCTTGAGACTCGCGTCCACCTGGTTCATCAGGTGGTAGCGCGACTGCCCGCGGCCGTTGGCCGCCGTTTCGTCCATTACGCCCGTGGCCTTGGTCGCCACGACGATCTCGTCGCGCGGCAGGCCGAGACGCTTGATCGCATTGCCCGTCAGCGTTTCGGACTCGCCCAGCGAGTACACGTTGGCGGTATCGAAAAAGTTCACCCCTGCCTCGAAGGCCTGCTTCACCAAGGCGGTGGCGCCGTCCTGCTCCAGGCCGCCCATCACCTTCCAGAAACCCTGGCCGCCGAAGGTCATGGTGCCCAGGCACAGTTCGGAAACATAGAGGCCGGTGCGGCCCAACAGACGATAGCGCATGACTTTCTCCTTACGTTATGGCAATGAATGCAAGGCTAGCGCTGTTCTGGCCGGTCCGGCGCAATCTGCGTTTCGGTCTCGCCGGCAAAGCGCAAAGCCCAGCCGACGAGCGGCGGGCCGAGAAATTCGAACACCGCAACCGCCGCGAGCACCAGCGCCGCGACCGGAGCCGCCGCGGCCGGGAACAAGCGCACGCTGGTCTGCACCAGCCCGATGGCGAGGCCGGCCATCGGCAGGAGCACCAGCCCCGTGGACGCGGCCCGCCTGAACGGATGGCGGAACGCGATTCCCCCAGCGAACGCGCCCAGCCATTTGGCCAGCGACCGCGCCCCGACCAGCGCCAACACCGGCCAGCCGTATTGCAGTAATTCCTGCGTCTGCAGGTTGGCACCGGCAAACACGAACAGGACGATGAAAAACAGCTCGAACGCCTCGCCGAAGTCGAGGTTCGATACCAGGTCCTTGTGCTCCAGGTTTTTCACCACGATGCCCAGTACCAGCGGTGCGAACAGCGTGGACAGGTTCAATGTCCCCGCCGCGCCGAGCGTGAACATGATCGCGCCCGCAACCAGCGCAAGGTGGTACTGCGCGGCTTTCTTGGTCTGCCGTGCAAGGAAGTGCAGCAGGTAGCCGACCAGGGTCGCCAGCAGAATGGATCCGGCGAGTCGGTACAGGGGCTGGAACACAGTCATTTGCCAGGGCGCGTCCGCTGCCGAGTGAAGCGACGGCAGAAGCGCGGAGAACACCAGAAACGCGATGACATTGTTCAGGGCTACCAGCGACTGGGATGCGTCGGTGACCGGTCCACTGGCGTTGGCCTCGTGGGCGACGTGGAGCAGCACCGCCGGAGACGAGGAAATCGCGATGGCCGCGACAAGCGCAGCCGGCAGCGTCGCCAAGCCGAAATGCGCAACAGTCAGGTAGACGGCCAGAAAGGTCGCCGCGCTTTCCAGCATCGAGGTGACGAGCAGGTAAGGCGCTCGCGCGATGATCCCCAGATCCAGAGACAGTCCAAGCCGATACAGGATGAGTCCGAGCGCGATGTCGACCAGCACATGCGCCTCCGACAGCACTTCGGCCGTGAGCAGATTCAGGCCGCTTGGACCGATGATCAGACCCACGAGCATGAAACCGGTGATGCTCGGCAGCCACGGCCATTTGTGCGCCAGGAAGCCGCCGATCGCGCCCGCGGCAAGCAGAATTCCAAACACCGCCAGGGTATTGGGCTCGAGCGGCCAGTTCGGAAGAAAGCCCATCAAAACAGTTTACCGCATGCGGCCCGCCGATGCCGGTCACTGCCCCGGGACGCCGGTATTCTCGCCCCGTGTGTTCTTGCAGGTCTTGATTCAGCCGGGCGCTGGGCACGGACTGCTTCGGATTACCCGGCAGGCCATTGCCGATCGCGCTTGCGCGAACGCGTGCGTCAATTCCAGTCGCCGCCCCCTGAACTGTCGTCCCAGGAGGAACTGTCCGAGATGCCGAAGTCAGCGCCCCCCATGTCGTCCGGCGTGGCGTCCCAGTCCGAAGACGCCGACGGCAAAATCTGGTCAGCCTGAGCCGGACTGCCATCGGTAAAGTGATGCATCAGGGCCTCCCCGGCAACCATCCCCGCACCCAGCGCTGCGCCGGTCGCGAGCCCGCCGACTATGCCGGAGCCGAGGCCGCCCGCGGCCGAACCCATCGGCGAACCCATGCCGGTCCCGTATGGCTGCATCGGCGCGCCAGGACCGAAACCCGCGCCATACGCAGGTCCGTTGCGCCGACTCATGGCGCGAATGAAGAATACCAAGGCCGCGACCAAGGCGATGCCGACGAGCAACAAACCCAGTGGAAATCTGCCGCCAAGCCCGGATTGCGCTGTGTGCGCTCCTTGAGCCTGCCGCGTGGAAGCGCGGGCGGAGGCGATGCGCCGCTGCAGGTTCTGCACCGTCCCGGGTTTTGCGAACGGAAGGCCGGGAGCCAGACGCTCCGCCGTGCCCAGCTCCGCCGCGGCGCTCGCGAGACGACCCTGTTTCGCCAGGAGCTCAGCCTCGACAAAGTGTGCCTTGCCGCTATTGGGATGGTCGCGCAGGACCTGGTCCATCATGCCCTGCGCTTCGCTGAATCTGCCCGCGTCCGCGGCCTGATAGACCTGGTGCATCGTCGGGTCGGCGGCGGCAAGCGCCGTGCCGGCAAACGTAATGCTCATCAGCAACAGCATGTAATTCATCAAGGCACGTCTAAACATGGTTTTTTAAACTCCAGTAAGGTTTGCAGCAGAACGGGGGATGGACATGCCGCCATCGAGCCGGCGATAAGGGTCGCTGCCCGGCCTACGCCAGTAGACCGCTGCATGGCGCAAGAGTTCAGACACGACGGTCTCGTCACACACCGGAGCAAACCGGGCGCGCAGCGGGCTCAAGCGTGCGTGCGCGGGCGGGTTTCAGCGCCGGCGCCGCGGCAGAAATATTTTCTTACACAATTCAGATTGAACCAGTGGCGCGCATACCGCATCATAGCTACAAGTACTCGCTGCATGGCGCAAGAGACGGCTTCATCGGCCACGCGGCTTGGACCTCATGCGGTCTTGCAAGGTTTTTGAACGGGATGTCGACTACGCAAAATGACACAGGATGTACTCGACAAATTTTTCGCCGACTCGATAGCGCATTTGAGTCAGCAGCAGCCACAGGCGACCGGCTCTTCTCCCCCCTGTTTTGATCCGGTCCGCCAGGAAGGCCTCCGATCCCTCCCTGTCGGGGGCCTTCCACCTCCATCCGGAGACGCCGGTCCCGCCGAGTGAGGCAGGCCGACGCGCTCTGGATTCGGAAAGCCGCTGTGCGGAGCGTCCAGCCTCGGGACGCGACGCGAGCGGTCGCGTACCGGTCCCATCGCGCCCTCTGAGCTGAACCTGCTCGAGCCTGCCGGCTTCCGCCCAAGCGATGGCTTGGTCTAGTGTCCCGAGTCGTTAGTTCGTTGAATAAATGGCTGACGCGAAACCAAAGGTTGAAGCAGAAAAGCGGCGAAATCCGCGCCAGACAAGGCGCAAAGCACAGCAAGGTGGGACACCTTGCGAGCATTTGCAACGCCGTATGGCGTCGATTCTCGGCGTCTTTTCTTCAGCGAATTAGCGACTCGGGACACTAGCCAAGCACATCCCTTTCGATATCGTCCAGGGCCTTGCGTATTTCTTCGAGGATAAGTTTGTCCGCGGCGCCCTGGTCGATTTCCGGCACGTTCCAGTCGAATATTGCACGATACTTTCCGACCAGCTTTTTCACGTCGGCGATGATGTGGCTGCGATGTTCATCCAGTTCTATCTGTTCTATTTTTGCCACTTCATTGCCTCCTCGATCTCCGGGCGCCGCGATACTCTCGCAGCCCTTTGCCCGATCGCAAAAGTCCATTTACACCACCCTGTGACCCCGCGTGCGTGTGCGGGTTCCGTCCGCGCAGGCTCGTTCAACGTTCTCCTACCTAAACCGGACTAACCGGACCCAAGCAAAGTGCCTTCGGCGGGGGAAAAGCCCTTATCCCACGAACAAGTGGGAATGCATCCCCCCTTGTCCCCCAAGGGGACTTCCTTCGGGGCGTTGGTCCCCCCGCGCACGCGTCCTCGCCATTTATCAAAATCTTTGCCATTTCCGTCAACTCTTGACTGATTAGAGACTATGGCCTTTTGTGGCCGAAATCATGCAGGGGCCGCTGCACGGTGGAGAGAAACCCCTCATGCCTCGGCGTGTGGTGTCGCAGACTGCGATAGACCTGAACCTTGACGAAATCGGTCATCAGGGCCGAGATGATGGAATATCCCCAGATAAGTGCGATCTCGGGCCAGCTGATGGGCGTGATCAGGCCGAAGCCATAGGCCGCTAGCAAAGTAGCTGCCAGTTTGGTGATCACCGCCGACCAGACCATGATGGGGGCGGGCCAGGGCCGCTTCCACATGTGCTCCTTGGCGCGTGCGGCGAACAGCACCAGGTGGCCGGCCACGGCCATTTTCAAAAAGACATAGGTCTGGATCTTCGACACATCCAGCTTCAGCCAGTCCATCGCGATCAGCAGCATACCGAAGCTGCCGATCACGCCCACGATGCCCATGGCAGTGGCCACCGTAATGACCTGACCCATGTTCCAGCGCACCGGGTTTTTCTCCAGACCGGTGTGGTCATAGGCGATGGTCATGATCGGCACGT
>Ga0307377_10007841_pt1 | contig 10936 bp, 7 predicted proteins | sample TR3MG_FD_202535 | JGI IMG/M metagenome (GOLD analysis project Ga0307377, IMG submission 202535) | Soil microbial communities from Risofladan, Vaasa, Finland - TR-3 | ecosystem: Environmental > Terrestrial > Soil > Coastal area > Acid sulfate soil | place: Finland: Risofladan, Vaasa | collected... | reverse complement strand
GCCGAATAAAGAAGGTTCCGGGGCGGCCGTAAATTTCATTCCATCTGAAATGGGAATACCATACTTTTCCGATAAGTCCAGAGTCTCCCCTATCTGCTTCTCTTCCTCGCGCGGATCGGGAGGCAGATGCGGCTCATCAAGAACAAAGCCTTCGGGCAATTCAGGCTCGTCAAGCACGAAACCTTTTGGCAGCTTGTCTATTGTATTGGTATCCATTCCGTACCGTTCCAACCTATCCTTTCGCCCGTTTTGGGATTTGTTGCTGTTTTTAGAATACGTTTCTTTGCTCCCGGCTTAATAAATCCACTCGGTTTTAACTTACTATAAAGCGGGCCTTTGATGACCTTTTCTAAAGCTTCTTCTAACATCCCATCTTCATATTCCCGTTCGAGTTGACGTCCTATTCTCAAAGCCGCCTCTTTTTTTTCCCGGTCTGTCATTTCAGGAGTTATAGCATCTTGTAAAAGTCCCAAGCCTCTCTGTGTGGCGAATTGGTAAATATCGGGTTCGTCTTTTTCTTCGGCTATGTTGTATTTTATTAAAGCCTTGAGATTCTGGGCAGCCGCCGAGTCCTCGAAGGCTTTGGCGGAACTCTCGCTGCCGTTATATAAATCAAGCAGATATTTTTCCTGAGCTATTGAGTAACCGTCCGGCCCGACGTTATCGCGGATTTCTTTTTCACCTTTTATCGTACCATCAAGTATCTTATCCCTAATTTCACCGAACTTAATGGGATTTACGGTAGTAGTATAAGCATTAACCCCGGTATCATTGAGAATAGTATTAGCATTTTTCAATTTATTTAGGGCATCCGTATGCCAGTCGGAACCCAGTGTATCAAGATTCGCATTGATAATGTTTTTAGCACCTATAAAGTCACCCTTTATAATAAATTGACGAGCCTCTAATTCAACTTCCGCTTCTTTTTTTTCTCTGGCTATCTTAATTTCAGTATTGTTGATATTTTTATTAAGAATATATTCTTTCTTCAAATCCGCAATATCATCCGGCCCGAAAATAGGCTCATCTTTACCCAAGACGTTTTTAATCTTAATCCCGAAATATGCGTTCGGGTCTTTAAGAATCTCCTCGGCGTCGGGGGCCTGTAAGGTATAATTACTGAGAATCTTCTGCGCTAAATCACGCTTGGCGGCTATCACTGCATCTTCGGTCGGAAGGTCATCTACCGGCCTTACTCCTTTGTTCCATCCCTTATCGACGTAATCCATAGCATCGCCGAGATCTTTGAGCATTTCTTCGGGGCCGGAATAGATTTGGTCTTCCTCGAACGATTTATACCCTAATCTGTAATCGGTATTGGTATTGAACCCGCTCTGTTTCGCCGATTCGTCTTTTACCCAGTCCATCCAAGATTCAAGCTCTTCGTCCAACTGGGGAACGACGACATTTTTAGCCTCCGGCTGTGTGATCCCTGACATAACGCCATCGTATATCTTCTGGCGATTCTCTTGATAATACTGTGCCCACTTGTCCGGCTCCGAGGCGTGTTCGGTAAAATAATCTTTGAGTGCGCGGCGCTCTTTCATTAAGGCTATATTGGCATTGGAAATCTGCCGCCTGTTCTCGGCCTCTATCTGTAAATCGCTCAGGTCGCTCAAAATACCCAAACCAATACCCGCCACGTCACTGGCCGCCTGACGTTCGGGACTGCCGTATATCATACTTCTCGATGGTGTAAATGCTCTTGCTACCATAATTTTTATCCGTAATAATCCGGTCTATCCATAGCCGCTTTCTGTTGGTTCCACGTTAGACCGCCGCCCAACTTCCCCTGACCGTAAAGACGTTTGCCGACCAGATAACCGCCTGTAAGCAAACTGCCGAAACCTCTTATATCAGCAGCCTTTTTCGCCGTTCTACCAGCCCTTCGATATTGTCCGTAGGCAAATCTTCTGCGCCGCATTTCCTCGCTAATCTCCATACTTAAAAGAAATTTTCTTCGTCTTATATCGCCGGATATGGCACTGGTTAAAGTCGCTACACTGCCGGCCACTCGAAGACCTTTACCGGCTGCGGACGCTTTTACCGAGCCTATTTGCCTTCCTTCCTCTACGGCGAGTTCGTGCATTCTCTCCATTCCCATTCTCTGAGAAAAAGCGCCCTGCCTTAGCTCCTCATTCGCCATCTCATAATACGAACTCTTAGCTTCGCTGCCGGCCTTAAAAGACTGATAAGCCTGGTATCCCGATAAGCCAATCATTCCCATTGTCAAAGGGTCGAAACCCATTTTTACCTCACGAATATATTACCTTTTTTAACGAATCCCAACTTCTTAAACCACGCGGGTTTATCAACAGTAGCCTCGGCATAAACCCTGTAAAGTCTTTCGCTTTCAATGGACTTCCTTAATACCTCTCTCGCCGTTCTGAGAACGAGTAAGGGCGATTCTTTTAAGAAGTCCTGATTGAAACACGCCCACGCCTCGCCAACGCCAAGACATCTTATCCCGCCGCAGGCCAATATCTTCGGCTTGCGTTCGTCCGTCATTAAAGTAAACGCAGGCCCGGATATTTGACTGACTATCGCGGCATTGAGCTCGTTTAAGTCACTGCACAGAATTTTATAATGCTCGACGTTAAATTGTTCTATTCTTACTTGGATAATGTTATCTCCTGCTTTGTATTAACAGCCCTTATAGTGAGCGGTATAGGCTCCCATTCCCAGATATATACTCCCGGCTCCCTGCTCGGAGACCTTAGAAACGTGGCGTATTTCCAGCCGGAAAACGGTTCGATTTTCGTTGCAAAATCGTCTTCCGAGAACTTCCAGTCGGCGCTGTAATCCATAGATGACCCGATGTGAGCGCCCATAGATTCGTAAAAATCTACGGTAATATCCTCGATATTAGTCACCTTTCCGATTGTAGTGCCGAATGAATCCTTTATGACTAAGGGAAAAGACTCGAAAATAGAATAATAGTTTATACCCGCTATGATAGTTTCGTAGTCGTCTTCATCGAGACCTTCAAGTTCACCTTCAACAACTTTGAAGTTCCCTACTGGCCGACCATCGGCAAAGACGCATACTTCTAAATCGTTAAGATGGCTCCAATCATCATTTATATAGAAGGTATAACCTGGAACAGCCGGGGACCAGGGTGTGTATTCCTGATACCAGATATTATCGAAATCCCATGTATCTGGATAATTAGGGTTAGTCTTGAGCCACGTAGTCGTATGGCCGATCCCGGCCGCACTTGTTTCAAAGCCCGATGTCTCCGTGTCCCAGTAAGTGTCGGAGAAAACAGGATTTCCACCCAATCCTATACCGCCAAGAAGACCTCCGACCCTCGTTAATGCTTCAGGAACACCAATAGAATACACCTGATATATATTCGGGTCATTTATTGTACTACCCACAAATCCACCACAAAAACTGCCCGTGGCCATACTGCTATCGCCCCAGGAATAGCAGTCGGTTATTTCAGTATTATTACCTCTAATCAAGCCTGTAAATCCACCGCAGTATGTACCGGCCCCGCCTTCTATATTCACATTGCCCAAAGAATAACACTTGCGAACATACATATCTCCCCAATTACCACCATTATCTTTTATTTCACCTGCAAATCCTCCTGCGGTATCGGTAGCCTCGACATCTCCTGTTGCGTAGCAATACTCAACCTTAGCACCGATTGTAATAATACCGGCAAAGCCACCTATCCAACGAGTCGCGGTTGGAGTGCGTGTAATACTGCCGGTCGCAAAGCAATTAGAGACATCGCAATACGCCAGATTACTTGCAAATCCTCCATCGTAAGCGGAAACTAATAAGTCATTTTGCGAAACATCAATATCAACCGATGAAGAACAGTCATATATTTTAACTCTGTAATCGGCCGTACCAAGAACGACACCTATCAACCCCCCGTAACCGCCATCATACGAGTAATTAGCATTGGCAATATTGCCGGATGAATGACAATTCTGAATTAAAATATCGCTCGTATCACACTGTACCAGACCGGCGAGAGCGCCACAATCATCGCCGTTTATAAAATTTATATTCTCCATAGTGACATTCGCAATTCTGGCCGCGCCCATTACAGTTGAAAAAAGGCCGAAATTAGACGTTCCGCGATTCATATACAGGTTTGAAATCGTATAACCGCAGCCGTCGAAATCACCCTCGAACGTACCTAAAGCTCCCCCCAAAGGCGCAAAGCCCTGTCCACCGTCATCTGAAGCGGAAGCATCAATGTCGTTTGTCAGGTAATAATTGCCGTCGATATAACCCCAAACACCGCCAATTTTATCATCATTTATAGCCTGCAATTCTACATACGTACTTATCGGAATATCATGCACAAGGCCCGGATCGGCCTGGTTTGTTGTCGTTCTCAGAGTCGGATAATCTCCCAATGTTTCCGGCGTTTCCGGCACATCGGGTATAATATATTCTGTACCCATCTCACCATTACTCATAGCCAGGGCGCAATCGACGAACCACGCATAGTCATTATCTTCGCCCCAATCGAGGCTTTGAAAACATTCGATAAAAGTATAGTCATTACCATCTATAGTCCTCTTGACTATCACCCATACCTCATCATCTTGTCTCGTATCACCGTTGGCTTTTGTGCTCCTGCCGGGAATACAGGCTACCGAAAGGAATTTATCGAAAGAAGTCATATCGTTAGGGTCCTGGCCAGTAATATGCCTCGACCACGCCAAGGTGTGACCATTATTGATTTCTTCCGCCCTTTTTTCGTATTCGGGCCGTTCGGCTCCGAAGGCGATAAAAAGTCCCCACGTAACGATAATCCAGATAAGATTGTAATAGCTGAATTTAGTCAAAAGTAGCCTCCAGGTCCACGTTATAGCCGCGCAAGGTCACGGGAACCGGTGTGGATTCAGTAAGATAAATCGTCGGACTCCTGCTCCATCCGCGCGCGAAGGGAATTAGCTTTATGCCATTAAAGACATCGACTGTAGTTGCAAAGCTGTCGTCACTGAACTTTATATCGGCGTTGTATGAACTTGATGTGCCTATGTGACATCCTAAAGTCTCATAGAAATCCGCCGTCAATCCTAAAACTCTTACATTTTTACCCAAAGAAGTTCCGTTTTGCGCGTAAACAATTAACGGAACCGTCTCGAAAACGGATGTATAAGGAAGTCCCACAGTCGTGTAAGTATAACTGCCCGATGGACTTATCTCGCCTCCTGAGACCGTGTAAGTGCCTATCGGCCGGCCGTCCGCAAATAGAGCGACCGTCTCGCCTTCGATATGAGTCAAATTCGTTATATCATCGACCGCACAGTCCACAAAGTAGCAGTCGTTCTGGTCTGTCCCCCAGTCCCACGGCTGGAACTGCTCGACGTAAGTATCTACATTCCTGTCAACTATCGCCCAAAGTTCGTCCTCGTCACTACCGGGTATCACCGCCACCGATTTGAACTTGTCCGCAATGCCCGTATTGTTCCTCGACCATGCAAGGACATCGTGCTTTCTGTGATAGGTGAATGAAAGTAACTGACCATCTTCCCTGACACACCATAAGATAGGTTCCGGCCGATTCTGAAAATCTATCTCGACTATGCCATCGCCGGTTATGTGCTCGGCCAAGACGGTCATATCGGGCGCTTCGTATTTATCTGAAGAGTATGCAAAGGCGAGTTCCCTGACTTTCTGACCGCCCCTTTCTATGTAGAGAAGGGCGTCAACCGCGCCTTTCGGCTGAATATAAGCGCACCCATTATGGTTCTGGATACGAAAAGTCGGGGGGAAATTGGGAGTAATAGGCTTGTCCGGCTGGCCTAATTTCCCTACCCCCGAAGTCGTGCCTATCATTAAATATTCGGTTGACTTCATCCATTGAATTGGATTCATGCCCGGCAAAGTGTAAGTCCACGCAATATCATCCGGGCCTCCTAAGTTGCCTGTGGAATCGGATTCGGTATTGGCCGTGAAGTCGTCGTAATCGGAGTCCTGAGTAGCTATAATAGAAGCCCATATAGTCTGGGGATAAGAGGCTGAGCCGCCGTAAATTACTCTCTGCTCGTGATGCTCGACCGTCCTCGGCCAACCTCTGTAATTGCTCCATGCACCCTCCGACCAGTGATAAGTAGTAGTATCGGCCGCTCCTATAGCTATCTTTATATCGGCCGTAGCAATCTTCGTATTCGTAACGCCCGTTATCTCGACCACTCCGTTATTCATAAAGCCGCGAGCATTAAAATTGCCGTAGCACATACCCTCGTAATGCCGTAGGTTGTGGCTTGTTAAATACTGGTCTACCATTTTCATTCGGTAAAGGCAGGTCTTCTCCGTCTCCTGCCCGGAATACTGGATATTCCCGTTATATGTATAGCGGATACTGTAGACATCCTCCCAAACATCGTCACCGTAAGACCTTTGAATTTTGAAAGTGCCCGCCCACGAACCGCTTGTAATAACATCGTAGTACCGGTATTTCTGGACTGTAATCGAATCCGAAGTTGAATCACCATACGACCAAAATAACTTCGTTACCGAACCGGCCGCAAGGGAATGACTTATTTGAAACAACGCACCTACGTAGTTTGGGTCGGGCAAGAAAAGGTCATCCGTTGAAGTAATAGTAGCGCCCGTACCGGTAGTCTTATTTGATGTCAGAGTCCATGTAGTATCGTTATTCTCATCGAGAAAAGGGCCGGTGGTAGAGTTTATCGCCGTGCACGTCCACGAGGTATGGCCCGTCCTCGTGAGTTTGTACGGTTCGTAGTCGGGATGGACAATCCTCATCGTCTCGGCATCCTGACAGAATTGAAGCTCAAAGACATCACTTTCGTCCCACGGCGTGACTATCTCGTAGGCGTTCTCTCCCGAAAGTATCTGCGCCCCACTACGGTAGAACCTTGCATAGCCATCCCCCAATTCAATTATATAGGCGTCGGAAGTCGAATACTCGAAGGGAATCAGTCTTGTAGCGTCCGTATCGTCTTTTATCGAAGCGATGTACTTAGTGCCCGGCCTTCTCGATACCGGCCCTTGCGCCCTTACTAACATATTTTGTAAAGTCTTCGCGCCCGATTTGTGACCGGCAAAGTCCACTCTCGATTGCATTAAAGGTGAAAGTTCGCCTGCGTTGAAGCTGGTAAGCGAAACACTCTGCTTAATTGTTACGCCTAAAGCTATCGTACTGAATATTGCAAGTAAGGGTATCAGATAATTCCATTTATTTTTCATCTCGTCCTCGCTTCAAATACGGTTATATGCTTTTTCCCGCCGGCATGTCTCTGCTGAACCCGTATATAGTCACCCCTCGCCAGTTGTTTGTATTCCGTTAAGAGTTCTGTCCTTCGTTTGTAGTCTTTGGAATTCAGGGCAATCTCGGCGGCCAGTCTCGTAGCGAAAGCGTTCTTGAAGTTTTCGGGATAATACTGGGGCATATCGCCGAAAGCAGTCAGAGCGTATCCTAAATATTGAATGTATGCAGAATTGCCATTGTCATTTGTGAGACTATTGGTAGCCAGGAGTTTGCCGGTCGCTTCATTCTTATAAAGTACGGAAGCCGCCCAGTCAGCGCCTAAACCGCCGTCTGTACTATATAAAGTCCAGTTACTATTGCCATCATTGTCGGGCGGCTGGCCGTCTGAAGAGTCATCTGCGGAAGTATGTTCTGTATTGCAATAATAAGCCTGATAGTCAGTGCCGCATACTACGTGAGAATAACTGTGGAACATCAAAATCTCACATTTGAAATCTCCCTTGAGACTACCCTCGCTGAGTTGTTTTATTAAGGCAAGGTAATCGCTCGGAAGCTCGAAAAGATAACTCCATCCCCCGTACTCACTATTGACAGCCATTGCCTGACCCAGGTCGGCGTACCTTCTTGCGAACTGAGGTGCAATATCCTCAATGACCTGTTTTAAGACCGATTCGTAAAGAGCGCAGATAAGCCTCTTGTCAGGCTCGTTCTGTTCGCTGACCGTCGTATAGTCGGCAAATTCGGCATCGGTTATCTCTTTGAAGAGTATCCCCGAATCACCTTTTACTCCGGCAACTAAAATCGACAGTGCTCTATTGGCTATCGCTCTTTTATATTCGTTGTCCGCCATAATCCCCCCAGGAATTGTGTCACGGGTCGTCACCAAAAGCGTCTATTCGAGTTACGCCCCCAACCGCTCTTGAAGTTCCCGTAGTATCAATAACATTCAGAACGCCTCTTGCCTGCTGAATGGTCGAAAGTATCCGGTACAAAAAGCCCCCGTATCCCGTTCCCATGATGTGAACGACGTCACCCGCCGCCGGAGTGAAGCCAAGAGTCTCATCGACCTCAACTTCCTTATCGCTGTCCCATTCGTAAATGAATCTCGATTCCCAATGGCCGTCATCGGCGTCCTGAACTATAATCACCGAATAGTTCCAGGAATCATTAACATCTGTACCTATACCATCCGTTAGAATGAACTCGTTGGCATCGTTGGCCTCGGCCACGGTAGTCGAATGAATTGTTATAAGGTCGGTCTCCGCCTTAATCGCATCTATTAGAAGGTCGAGACGCCCGCCATCGTGCCAATCGGTTTGAAGCTCGGTAGTATCCGCCAATACTAAAGTAAGGTTCGGGTCGAGTGTTTGTAATTCACCGCCGAAAGTGGCCTCGCCAGTATGTCCGGCCATAGCCTCGTCCCGGCAGCGGTTGGTAAAGCATCAACTTTATCTTCGATAGTCTTTAGCGTATAAGGCTGCCAAACAGTTCCGCTCCAGTATCCGTATTCCTGATAGATTGCAGGGTCGGTATCGGCAGGATTAGCACCCACCCGATAATGTGTTATTATGCGATAATATCCGGCTGAAATATTCGTATCCATATCCCCAACTAACATACCACCCGACTTGTCGGTAAGGGCAATGTCGTAATCAGCCGCCGTCCTTGCCCCTGTACCCCATACCTCAAATACTTCGCCTGTGACGTACCAGACATCGCCATCCGACTCTCTTACGACGCCATAAGCGTTTGTGATGCCTGGAGAGACGGCGCAGATTTCATTAGCTCCCTGCACAGCAGAACACAAAACGAAGAATATAGAACACATTATAATTTTAGTTTTCATCTATGATTATCACCTGACCACGATGTTCCGCAGCTCCGTAAGTGCCCTCGTATATCTGGTCTATCTCGCCGGCTGTTAGAATATCGTTAAAGACGACCATTCTATCTATAATCCCGTCAAAATAACCGGCGGGGTTTGCAACCGCACCTATTGCTACCGCTGCGCTCTCCACATTTATATTGTTTGTTGAGTTGCCCGTCACTTCAACTACACTTGAGCCGGTTTCATCCCAGCACCGGATGCGATATGACTTGTCCGAATCTTGAAATGTAAAGCCGATGTGATACCATTGAGTAGCAACCGTATTTAAGTTCAGTATGGTTAATGCCTCAGCACCCGCGCCACCATTGTAACCAATATATACTCGTATATCGGTGCCGTAAACTTCTATCAGCAATGACCTTTCACCGGTATTTGTATTGTATTTTGTGAACAAATATCGCCTGGAACCATGAGACTCCGGCCGAAACCAGCAGCATACGGAAATCTTCTTGTTAGCATCCCCATTTTTAAGAGGAAAGCCCGCATCAAGATCGGCATCGGCAATACTCATATACTGGCTGGAATTCATCTCGAAGTCTCCCGCCGCAGCGCCTTCCCGATAATTTACGGCATCTGCTGTAACACCGTTATTGTTCGTAAGTGTATTGCCCCCGATTGAATCGGCGGTAAGCGCTCCATCTTCAAAACGCCACAACGCCACACAGTTACCATCTCCCGAAAAGTCGTTAGCTCCCAGAGAAACAGAACATAGAAGTAAGAATACAAAAAACAGAATCAGTAACCGTTTCATTTTAGTAATCTCCATTTATGCCGCTGGTTCGTAATAATAGATTTCAAAATGTATCCAGTCCACGTCTGTACTTGGGATACTTATCATAATTATCTGACCCGCCGCTATCGTTGCGTAAGTTGGTGTCGTATCTATGATTTCTCCCGTCGTATCGGCGGAATAAGTCACTGTATCTATCATCCCGTTCGCAGCGTTTATCGTATCGAAATCATCGAAGTTCTGAACTGTCAGAACGTATCCCGTATCCGATGAGACGCCGAGATAAACGGCTGTAATAACAACGCCGTGAGGATACTGGATAGAATTGATTGCCTTGACGGTCAGTACATCGTTCACATTATCAGGCTCGAAGATTGTACCAGACCATGACTTTATGAGCTTACCTATCACAACATCAGTGGAAGCCGCTAATTCGGCATGTGCCGCTCCGTGTTGAATGACTACCGTACCGTCTGTGAAGTCAATCTCAATCCCGCCATCAACACCGGGAACGGCGGGTGAAGCTTGAGGTAGTTCCAAATCCGCTCCTCCGTAATCGTGAACGCCCAGCCACACAGCGCCATCTGCCTTATTGACCAATGCCTTGTCGGCAACTACCCCGTCAATTTCTGCGAACGTGTTAATAGCCTCTGTTAGAACGTAGTTTGAAACTGTAATCGTATCGGGCACATCGTCATCGGCCAACGCCCTGAAAGTCGGAGCGGCAGCCGCGCCCGCCGTTGGGCCGGCAAGAACATAAGTCGCCGTCTGAGTATCAAGGGAAATTTCCTGAGTCGATAATCCGAGCAAAACTTCAGCCGAAGCAGCAAGTGTGACTGCATCGTGACCACCAGGCAATGTTTGTATTTTATCATAAACAACGTTCATAGAAGGTGCATTCACATCACCATCCCATCCTGCGCCATATACTACATCATTGCCATCAACAAAACCGTCGTTAGATACGTCATAGACGGCTTTTATCATGTCACCAGTCCCAGTCCCAACTCCTAAAGTTGCCCTTGCAGTCGCGGCGTCGGGGTCGTCAAGCAAAGTCCGAATAAAAATAGTAGTAAATGGAGGTATAGCACCGCCCATACAAAGA
>Ga0307377_10007838_pt1 | contig 10938 bp, 9 predicted proteins | sample TR3MG_FD_202535 | JGI IMG/M metagenome (GOLD analysis project Ga0307377, IMG submission 202535) | Soil microbial communities from Risofladan, Vaasa, Finland - TR-3 | ecosystem: Environmental > Terrestrial > Soil > Coastal area > Acid sulfate soil | place: Finland: Risofladan, Vaasa | collected... | reverse complement strand
TTCGGGTAGGTCGCTAGAGGTGTAAGGTAACTTACATCCCAGATAGATGATTACCACCCTTATAATTTAATAAGGGGACAGAACTCGGCTTATACGATCTACTTATCAAAATAAATAGAATAAAGACATACAAAGAAAAATGGGGACGGTTCTATTTTTTATTAAGAAATTAAAATAAATAAAAAAATAGAACCGTCCCCATTTTTCTAAGAGTCTCCTTCCCCCTTCTATTTTCCCCAAAAATACGCTGAAAAATAGTGTATCTATCATAGAAAAGACGCTAAATATGTGGTATTTCTAATTTTATTAAAAAAAAATTAAAATATTTTCAAAAAAAAAGAGGATTTTTCGAAAGTATGTAGTATAGTATATACAGTGGAACGAAGTGGAGTAAAGTGGAGGATAAATACAAAGGAGATTTTATGTTTTTAGGACAGTATGAGCACACTATCGATGAAAAGGGAAGATTGATTGTGCCGGCAAAATACCGAGAATCTTTAGGCGATAATTTTATTATCACTTTCGGTCTTGATACTTGTCTTTTTGTATATCCTCTGGAAGAATGGAAAAATTTATCTGAAAAAATGAAGCTGCTCCCCTTGGGACAGAGAGATGCCCGAGCATTTAAGAGAATATTATTTTCTCGAGCTACCGATTGCACCATAGATAATCAAGGTAGAGTCATTATTATGAAATATTTGAGAGATTATGCCCGGATTAATAAAGAAATTATGGTTATCGGGGTTTTAGATAGGATAGAGATCTGGAGTAAAGATGTATGGCAAAAATACTTTAAAGAAGTTGAAAGTTCATATGAAGATATTGCCGAAAGAATATACGAACAAGAAGGGTAATCTATGGCAAATTCCTTTCACATTCCTGTGTTAACAAAAGAGATCTTAAATTATTTAAACTTAAAGAAAGGAGGTGTTTATATCGATTGCACATTAGGGGGTGGAGGGCACTCCAAAGCTATTTTGGAAAAAATTTATCCCCATGGTTTATTAATCGGCATCGACCAGGATATAGAGGCAATTGAAACAGCAAAAGAAGAACTAAAAAGTTATATCGATAAAGTAAAATTAGTTAAAGGTAATTTCAAAGATTTAGAAGGGATTCTATCAGACTTAAAGATTGAAGCAGTTTCGGGGATAGTCTTTGATTTAGGAGTGTCCTTCCACCAATTAAAAGAGAAAGAACGAGGATTCAGTTTTAAAGAAGACAGCCATTTAGATATGCGGATGGACCTAACCCAAAAATTTAACGCTGATATCCTAATAAATAGTTATTCGGAAAAAGATTTAGCTGAAATATTTGAAAAATACGGAGAAGAACGGTTTTCCAAGAGAATTGCCCGCATAATTGTAACAGAACGAAAAAAGAAAACCATTACTACAACCAAGCAGTTAGCTGATTTAGTAATAAGGTCTCTTTCCAGGACTAAAAAGAGGCACACCTGGAGAATACATCCCGCAACCAGGGTATTTCAGGCTATCAGGATTGAAGTAAACCAGGAACTTAAGGCTTTAGAAAAGGGGCTGAATCAGGCCATTAGAGTGTTGGAGGATAAGGGAAGGATATGTGTTATTTCCTACCATTCACTAGAGGATAGGATAGTTAAACACCTATTTAAGGAAGCAGAAAGAGAAGGAAAAGAGCAAAAGAATTACGGATTGAAAATTGTAACTAAAAAACCAATTAGACCTTCTTCGGAGGAAGTAAGAGATAATCCTAAAGCAAGAAGCGCTAAATTGAGAGTGGCAGAGAAAATAATGTTTACAACAATATAATAAAGGGGTGATAAAATATGAGGGGGAGCAGTGCTATAGCTACCGGTAATTACGAAAGTAAGAATGCTTTAATCGTTTTTGGGTCGTTTTTAATTATAGTAATTCTTGTCACTTCTATAGTAATTTTTTATATTTCTGATAACATTGTATTAACTGAGTTGGGATATAAATTAATAAAATTAGAAAATGAAAAAATAGCCTTAGAGGAAGAAAATAAAAAACTTGAACTTACCGTAGAGACTCTTTCTGCCTTAGATAGAATTGAAAAAATTGCCTATAATCAATTGGGAATGATTAGACCAAAAGAAGTAAAGTTTATTGCTTTAAACCCCGTTGCTATGATTAATTCCGTAAATGATATCAGGACAATCAGTAACAATTATGAAGAGGAAAAGAATTTTTGGGCTAGTTTTGACCTAAATAAGATAAATGACTTGATTTCAGGGATATTAAAATAATATACTTGTAGCAGCAAAAGTTAAAGAGGGCGGAGATAGTTGTTGCTTTCCAAAGAGAAAAAAGAACGTATTATTTTTTTACTTATAATATTCATAATTCTTTATTTTTCATTAATTTATAGATTATATAACATTCAGGTTATTCAGACTAATAAATTTAAAGAAATTGCCCAACAAGAACATCTCACTTCTTTTTCCATTGAGGGCGAACGAGGTAATATCTATGATAGAAATTATAAAAAATTAGCCGTGAATATTAATGATCAATCTTTATTTGCTATTCCTCCTAAAGTTGAAAATCCTCAAGAAACTGCCCGAAAAATATCTTCAATTTTGAATTTGAAAACAAAAGATGTACTGGAAAAATTAAACCAGAAAAAATCTTTTGTGTGGATAAAAAGGAAGTTAAAAGAAACAGAAGTTGCAGAGATTATAAAACTAAATTTAGAAGGATTAGATTTCTTAGATGAGAACAAAAGATATTACCCTAAGAATTATTTAGCTTCTAATTTAATGGGATTTGTGGGAATAGACAATCAAGGCCTGGAAGGTTTGGAATCATTTTTTGATAAAGAACTAAAGGGTTTGCCTGGTTTAGCAATTTTAGAGAGAGATGCTATAGGCGGCAAGGTACCTCTAAGCATTAAAGAACCAAATGCTCATAAAGATGGACATTCAATTGTATTGACTATTGATGAAGTTATCCAATATATCACTGAAGAAGCTTTGGACAAAGCTTTTCAAGAATCTAAAGCCAAAGCAGGAATTGCTATTGTAGTAGAACCCAAAACCGGAGAAATTTTAGCAATGGCAGTAAAACCTTCCTATGACCCCAATTATTTTAATGAATACCCTCGTGATCTTTGGAGGAATAGAGCAGTAACTGATGCCTATGAGCCGGGATCGACCTTTAAAGTTATTACCATAGCTACAGCCCTGGAAGAAAGAGTAGTTAAATTAAATGATCAATTTTATTGTAATGGGTGGATAAAATATAATGGGAATATTTTTCACGATATATACCAACATGGTCCTCAAGATCTTACCGATATAGTAAAAAATTCCTGTAATATAGGAGTAATTCAAACCGGGACAAGATTAGATGAAAAAGTATTTGAAAAGTCGATTAGAAGATTCGGGTTTGGGACATTAACTGAAATAAGTTTACCCGGTGAAATAAATGGCTTGGTAAGAAGCACAAAGGATTGGTCAAAAATTTCCCTGGCTTCCTTATCTATAGGTCAAGAAATTTCTGTAACTCCCATTCAGTTGATAATGGCTATATCGGCTATAGCTAACCGAGGGACTTTGATGAAACCGATGGTAGTAAAGGAAATAATAGATTCTGCGCAAAAGAAGATTAAAATATTTAAACCAAAGCCAGTAAGACAGGTAGTATCGGTTGATACTGCTTTAACTATGACCAAAATATTAGAACAAGTAGTGAATGATGGAACTGGTACAAGGGCTAAGCTTGTAGGATACCAGGCAGCAGGGAAAACCGGGACTTCTCAAAAATTTGATTTTTCTACCGGTAAATATTCTGAAGATAAATACAGCTCCTGGTTTGTGGGTTATGTTCCTACAGATAATCCTAAGATATCCATCTTAGTTTTATTAGATGAACCCAAGGGGAGTTATTACGGTGGAACAGTAGCCGCTCCGGTTTTCCAGGAGATTGCTTCCAAGGTTCTTCCTTACTTGTCGGTTCCAACGAATGAAAAATAGTATCGAGTATCGAGTATATAGTATATGGTAAAGAAGGGCTGGCGTAGGGCGGGTAGTAAAGAAAAGAGAAGATAGGTACCAGAATTTAGAAGCCAGAATAAGATAGTATACAGTATTTAGTATAGAGCAAAATACAGTAATAAGTGATGAGTAATGGGTGACAAGTAATAAGTTTCGAGTTGTAAGTTTCAAGTTTGAAAAATAGTAGGGTACAATTCATTGTACCCCTCCACCTGAATCCTGATTTCTTTAACGCGATAAGCAATATGAGATTACATTGAAACGCAATAGGCAATACGATATACTATATACGAGATTTAACTAGAGGACAGGCGTCTTATCTTTCATACTATACGCTAAACGCTATACGCTAAACGCTATTTATAATATTGAGGTATTTTTTATGAAGTTGAGTGAACTGACAACTAACCTGGAAGTTAAGGAAATTATTGGTGATTTAAATTTAAATATCAAAGGAATTTATCACAACTCTCGGGAAATAAAGAGAGATTTTTTATTTATATGCATAAAAGGTTTCACCTTTGATGGACATAATTTTATCGATGAAGCCATTAACAGAGGAGCTGTTGCACTGGTAGTAGAAAAAGAAATTCCTCTCCGGCCGGGTATTACTATAATAAGGGTAGATAATAGTCGTAAAGCCCTAGCCATTTTAGCTAATCAATTTTACGATTTCCCTTCGCGAAAATTAAAATTAATTGGAGTTACAGGAACAAACGGTAAAACTACCATTACTTATATGTTAAGAGCCATTTTTCAGGAAGCAGGTTATAAAACCGGACTTTTGGGTACTGCTCAAAATATAATTGGCGATAATATCAACTCCTCTAAGATGACTACCATGGAATCAGTAGATTTACAGAAGGCGCTTAAAGAAATGGTTGAACAAAAGAATAATTATACAGTGTTGGAAGTGTCTTCCCATGCCTTGCAATTATCCCGCGTAGAAGGATGTGATTTTGATGCAGCCATCTTTACTAATATCAGCAAGGAGCATTTCGAAATTCATAAAAACTTTTCTAATTATTTAAAAGCCAAGAAAAAATTATTTTTAAGTTTAAATAGAAGCAAGAAAGAGGCTTCTAAAAAATTTGCAATAATTAATATTGATGTAGAGCACAGTAAAGATTTTATAGATTGTAATAAGGTTAATTTAATTACTTACGGAATAGAAAAAGAAGCTAAGGTTAGAGCCAAGAAAATAAAAATGAAGCTTAAAAGTTTGTCATTTATAGTGGAAACACCTATTGGGGATACTGAGATATTATTAAATTTTGGCGGAAAATACAATGTATATAATGCTTTGGCAGCTATAGCAACAGCTATTACTCAGGATATCCCCCTTAACATAATTTCCAGAGCTTTTAATAAATTTTATGGAGCTCCGGGGAGATATAAGTTACTTGAATATGGTCAGAATTATACTATTGTTATAGATTTTGCTCACAATTATCATGGATTAGGAAGTATATTGCAGAATTTACGTAATTTTGCTCCCCATAAACTAATTACTGTATTTGGACATGGTGGAGAGAAATATAATAAGGTAAGAGCTACCATGGGAGAAGTTATAGGAACATATAGTGATTACCTAGTAATAACTGCTGATAATCCTAAAAGTGAAGACCCTGTGAAAATTGCACGAGAGATTGAGGCAGGGGTTAAAAAAACAGATAAAGATTATATTATAATTACTGATCGGGTAGAGGCTATTAAACATGCTTTAGAAAAAGCCGAAGAAGGGGATATAGTATTAATAGCCGGAAAAGGACCCGAGAATGAGCAGATTTATCATAACAGAGTTATCCATCATAATGATGAAGAAGTAGTGAAAAATATTTTTACAGGGAGATAAAAGATTGGAAAATTGTAAAATTGGAGAGTTGATAAAAGTTGTCTCGGGAAAGATAATTCAGGGAGACCAGGATTGTTTAATAAATAGGATTTCCATAGATAGCCGAACTTTAACTCCCGGTGATTTATTTTTTGCCATAATTGGAGCCAATTTCGATGGACATAATTTTATTATTGAAGCTTTCAACAAGGGAGCGGTTGGGGTAGTAATCTGTAAAGGTGCGAGCACTTTATTACAGAATGAGCAAATAGATAAAAATAAAATAATCATAGAAGTAAAGGATACTCTTTCTGCCCTGCAGGATTGGTCCAAGCACTATAAGGACAAATTTAGAACTTTTAATATTTGTATAACCGGCAGTAACGGAAAGACCACGACCAAAGAAATTATTGCTCATATCTTATCTCAGAAATTTCCTCTTTTAAAAACCTCTGGAAATTATAATAATGAAATCGGAATTCCTCTCACTCTGCTGCAGCTTACTAAATTACATAAGCTATTAGTGGCAGAGATGGGAATGAGGGGTTTGGGTGAAATAAGAACTCTTACCAATTTTATTCCTCCTGATTTAGCAGTGATTACTAATATCGGAGAGGCTCACATCGGTCTATTAGGCTCAAAAGATAATATTTTTAAGGCTAAATCGGAATTATTACAATCATTGGATAAAGACGGTATAGCCATTCTAAACAGAGACGACCCTTATTTTTTTAAGATGTCAAAAATTGTTAAAGACAAGAAGGTATATACCTTTGGCATTGAGAATAAGAGTGAAATTATGGCTCGTAATATCAGAATAGTCAGTGATAAAGGAATGAGATTTGCCCTTGAAGTGCAAAATGGTAAAAGCAAAGAAATATATTTTCCCTTATTGGGAAGGCATAATATTTATAATGCCCTTGCTGCTTCTGCGGTCGCTTTTGCCCTGGGAATAGAATTGGATTTAATTGAAAGAGGATTATCTTCTTTTAAACCATTAGACCTGCATATGCAATTGAGCAACTTTTATAATGGTATTAAAATATTGAATGATTCTTATAATGCGAATCCCTTATCAGTAAAAAGCGCTTTGGAAACTTTAGCAGAAGTTGCGCAAAACAATAGAAAGATAGCTATTTTAGGAGACATGCTGGAATTAGGAGAAAAGGCCGACTTTTACCACCGGGAAATAGGAAAAGAAGTAGCAAAATTGTCTATTGATGCCCTAATAACTGTGGGTCAGGGGGGAAAGATAATTGCTCAGTCTTCCAAAGAAGAGGGGATGGCAAAAGAAAGAGTTTTTTCTTTTGAGAAAAATGAGAAGATGAATTTAGTCAAAAAGCTATTAAGTCTGACCAAACCCGGAGATTTTATCCTATTAAAAGGTTCTCGAGAAATGAAAATGGAAGATATTTTAGAATTTTGGCAAAAAGAGTATCAAAAAAATAATCCTGCCTAAGGAGGAGATAATGACCTATTGGCCCTTAACTTTATTAGTTTCGTTTATAATTCCGGTTATTGCTCTGCCGTTATTTATAAAATATTTAAAAAAACATAATATGGGACAGAAAATTCGTCAGGAAGGGCCAGATCTTCATCAACATAAAATGGGAACGCCCACCATGGGAGGAGTAATAGTTATTCTAGCTTTAGTAATAATAGTTTGGTTCCTTGTTCCTTACAATAAATATGTTTTATGGTCGTTAGTTGCCACTGTCGGTTTTGGTCTTATCGGTTTAATTGATGATTTAATAAAATATCTTAAGAAACGATCATTGGGTCTTCTTACTATGCAGAAGTTGTTCCTTCAAATTATCTTTGCTTTAATAGTTACCTATTGTGTCCAACAAAACACTGATTTAGGTACAGAAATTTGGCTTCCTTTTTTCAAAAACAGTATAAATTTGGGCAGAATGTTTATTCCTTTTGTAGTTTTAGTATTGGTTAGTTCGGTTAATGCGGTAAATTTAACAGACGGCTTAGATGGGCTGGCAGCCGGGTTAATAATTATTGCCATGCTAAGTTTTGCTTTAATTGCCTATGTCCAAAATATATTGCCCATGAGTCTGTTTTCCCTGATAGTTGCCTTTACCTCTTTTGGTTTTTTAATCTATAATTTTTATCCAGCCCGGATATTTTTAGGAGATGTAGGTTCTTTGGCTTTAGGCGGAGCGCTTGCTTCGGTAGCAATTTTTACCAGAACAGAATTGTTTTTACTGATAATAGGTGGGGTATTTGCGATTGAAACCTTATCAGTGATACTTCAGGTTGTTTCGGTAAAATTAAGGGGTAAAATAATTTTTAAGATGAGTCCTATTCATCACCATTTTGAGCTTTGTGGTTGGAAAGAACCTAAAATTATTATTAGACTTTGGATAGCAGGAATAATACTGGCTATTATTGGGATAGCCAGTATTTAGTATATAGTATTTCGTATATCGTATATCGTATATAGTAAAGAAAATAGAAGCCAGAAGCCAAGTTCGTATCTCGTAAATCGTATCTCGTTAGGGAAATAGAATTCAATAGTCAGGATCCAGAATCTAAAAAACAGAAGTGATAATATTATATAGAGTTTGGCATTTAGCGTATAAGCTCATTACGAAATACGCAATACGATATACGATATACGAAATACTAACGACTATTCACTAACGACTAAGTATGGAGTTGTAATGAGATGTTAATAGAAAAAAAATCTCCTGATTTATGGCTTTTTATAGTAGTAATTTTACTTATGGCTGTTGGCCTATGTATGGTTTTTAGTTCAAGTTACATTATGGCTTATAAATGGTATGGAGATAGTTATTATTTTTTAAAAAGACAATTAATTTACACTATAATAGCTTTAATAACATTTTTTTTCGCTATATATACCGATTATCATTATTATAAAAAATTTGCTCTGCCTATCTTAATTTTATCCATTGCATTGCTATCGATGGTATATGTTCCCAGTATCGGGAGGGCTGCCGGTGGGGCAAGTAGATGGATTAAGATAGGATTTTTTTCTTTTCAACCTTCCGAAATTGCTAAATTTGCTTTAATCCTATATATGGCAGAATCTTTAACCAGAAAACAAGTAAAAGATATAAAAACCTTTATTAGAGGGGTATTACCCACTTTAATTATTATGTTAGTCATGTTTTTATTAATCTTGAATGAACCAGATTTTAGTACTTCCCTAATTATTTTGGGTATTTCTTTTATTATGTTATTTATTGGGGGTACCAGGGTAATTCAGCTTTATGCCTTGGTAGTTGCAGCAATCCCCTTGGGAATTTTAATATTATTAAGAGAAGAATATAGAAGAGTGAGATTGCTCTCCTTTTTGGATCCATGGAAAGACCCTCTAGATAGCGGGTTTCATATCATTCAATCTTTATTAGCCTTAGGGAGCGGGGGAATTTTTGGAATCGGATTGGCAGAGAGCAAACAAAAATATTTTTATCTTCCCGACCAACATACTGACTTTATTTTCTCTATAATCGGTGAGGAATTAGGGTTTATAGGTACTGTAGTAATAATTATTCTCTTTACAATATTGTTGTGGCGTGGATTCAGGATAGCCTTAGATACTTCTGACCAATTTGGAACTTTACTGGCTGCGGGCATTACTTCTATGATAGTTTTTCAAAGCATTATAAATATTGGCGTGGTAACCAAGATGATTCCCACTACTGGCATTAGTTTACCCTTTATCAGCTATGGGGGTTCATCTCTAATTGTAAATATGTTTTGCGCGGGAATTTTATTAAATATTTCCCGGTATAAAACAATAGAATAGGGAGCGTAATTGATGGCATTAAAGGTGATAATTTCGGGTGGCGGAACAGGGGGGCATATATATCCAGGAATTAGTTTAGCTTACGAGATAAAAGACAGAGACATAAAAAACGATATTTTATTTGTAGGAACTGAAAGGGGCATGGAATCAAAACTTGTTCCTCGGGAAGGTTTTAAAATTATAAAAATTAAAGCCCGGGGGATCCAACGAAAAATATGTTTTGAAAATTTAGCGACTATGGTCATTTTTTTAGTTTCTTTATTTCATTCATATAGAATTATAAAAAAGTATAAGCCGGATATAGTTATTGGAACGGGGGGCTATGTAAGCGGCTCGGTTGTTTTGATAGCCGCGATATTAGGTATTCCAACTTTTGTTCATGAGCAGAATGTAATACCCGGGATTACCAATAAATTTTTATCTCGTATTGCCAGAGCAACATTTTTAAGCTTTAATCAGTCAAAAAAATATTTTAGTAATAAAGCAAAATTGATTTTTACGGGCAATCCCATACGTTTTAAAAACATTAAACAAGGCACAGACAGAGAGTATAAAAAAGTTAACCTTGATTCTTCAAAAAAAACTATATTGGTATTGGGAGGTAGTAAAGGAGCAGCCTCAATTAATAGAGCTGTTCTGGGAGGTATCGATTTAATAAAAGAGGTTATAAAAAACGACTGGCAAGTTTTATTGATTAGCGGGCAAGATGATTATGATAACATGATGGAAATAGTGGGAGAAGACCATAAAATATTTTCGGTAGAATCTTATCTGCATGATATTGAAAAAGCCTACTCACTGGCTAATTTAGTAATCTGTCGAGCGGGAGCTACAACTTTAGCTGAGATTGGGGCTTATGGTTTACCGGCAATTTTAATACCTTACCCTTATGCTACCCATGATCACCAGGGAATCAACGCTAAAATTTTTGAAAGAGAAGGGGCTGCAATATTAATTTTAGAAAAAGATTTATCCGGAGAAAAATTAGCCCAGGTTTTACTAGATTTATTAAAAAATAAAAATAAATTAGAGATGATGGCTAAGAAGAGCAGAGAATTAAGTAATGTGAATTCATCAAAAAAGATAGTAGACTATATTTTTGATTGTATCAAAGAATAGAAGAATTATTTTTCAAAAAAAGCAGGAAAATTATAAATTTTGTTGAAATAATAATATAGTATCGAGTATCGAGTATATACCTATTAGCTCATATGCCCCCATTAGTATATAGTGAAGAAAGAAGGAGACAGAAGCCAGTATTCAGAAGCCAGAAGTAGGGGTTCGATTTATCGAACCCGCCAAATGAAATTAGCCAAATAA
>Ga0307377_10007835_pt1 | contig 10942 bp, 8 predicted proteins | sample TR3MG_FD_202535 | JGI IMG/M metagenome (GOLD analysis project Ga0307377, IMG submission 202535) | Soil microbial communities from Risofladan, Vaasa, Finland - TR-3 | ecosystem: Environmental > Terrestrial > Soil > Coastal area > Acid sulfate soil | place: Finland: Risofladan, Vaasa | collected... | reverse complement strand
ACCGAGAGGGCGCCGAAGGCTACCATGGCCGCGCTCGCCGGCGCTGCCGACCACTGGCTCAGCACGATCTCTTGCTGGGAACCGGGCATTGCCTGCGGGGCCAGGCTCTTGGACACCAGGTCGAAGATTCCCGCATTGCCAAGGTCGCTGTAGAGCGTGGCGTCGAAGACTGCTTTCAGCGCTAGGGTCTGCGGGTCGCTGCCCACTGGCTTGAAGTCTGCCGCCGCCAGGCGAAGGGTTGTGTTGCCAAGGTTGGTTCCGGTGTGAACCCAATCCTGTGCGGTCAGTTGCGGCGCTTGCAAAACCAGTGGCGCAAGCAGGAGGAGGAGGGGAAATAGCCTCGAAAATCCCTTCATACGATCGGTAATCCTTCCTTCGCCGGAGTGAAAATAGCGCCCAACCGTTGCAGCGCGCCTGAACTCAATAAATGCAATCATAAGTGACGTCGAGGTACCGAACGTTGGCGCCCGACGGTAAGGGACCAAATGTATCGACGCGCTGGGTAGCTAAAAGGCACGAACGGTCGAGTGTCGGGCTGCCGCTGGCCGTGTTAACGCTGAAGCCCGACGGAACGCCCTGGGCATTGACGCGGAAATAAATGGTTGCCGTTGCGCCCTTGGGCGTTCGCGGGTCCACCTCGGGCCGGTACCAGTTCTGGCTCACCTTGTCTTTGATGATCTTCACGTACCAGGGAAAACGGCTGCCGAAGTCGCCATTGCTGATGCTCACTGGACCATTAGATGCGGTTTGCGTCTGCATGGACCGCGGAATCGAGGTGCCCGTCTGTTCGCCGTAGCGGGCCAGGTTTTCCTGTTTGGGCGGGGGCTGGTGCTGCTGGGTTTTCTGGGTGGTCTGCTTTTTGGGCTTTACCTGCTTGCCCTGGATCGGAATTGCCGTCTCGTCCACGGCTTTCTGTTCCTTGGGGCTGGGCACGGCCGGCGCTTCGCTGGGGGTCTCTGTCGTCAGCACGTTTTGGTTCAGCGGCTGATTGCTTGGCAGGGGAATCGAATTGCTCACCAGGTTGACCTGCATCGCCCCGCCGGCGCTCTCGGTGCCCCAGAAGTTGTGATGGAACAGTCCGCTCAGAATCCCATAGGAGAGCAGCGCGCCCAGGATTGCGCCGTGCAGCACAAGAGAACCCATTGCCGGCGCCGCGATTGGCTCCGGCGTCAGTTCCCGTTCCAGGTGCTCGGCGCCTTCAAGGAGACTGCTCATGCTCTTGCCTTACGTGTTCCCTTCAACCAAAGGCCGCTCAATTTCCGCTCGCCGCCGCGCTCTTGGTGTCCAGCGGCTGCGTCACGATCGACACATTCGTAATCCCTGCCTGCTTTACTGCGTCCATCACGCTTGCAAAGGCTCCGAACGGCACCGTCTGGTCGGCGCGCAGATAAATGACCTGGTGCGACGGGTCGGTTCCGCCTTGTCGCAGCATCTGGGGCAGGTCATGAATATTTACGGCCTGATCGTTTAGATAAATCCGCTGCTGATGGTCAATCGTCACCACCATCCGCTGCTCGGTAATCTGCTTGACCGTTCGCGTCTTGGGAACATTGACTTCAATGCCCGATTGCAGCACCGGCGCGGTAATCATGAAGATCACCAGCAGCACCAGCACCACGTCCACCAGAGGCGTAACGTTGATGTCTGCGAGCGAACTTCGTATCCGGCCGTTGCTACTTGTAAACGCCACGCTCAGCCTCCCGCGGCGCTGGCGGGGCAGCCGGCCGCACTGGAATCTCCTCCAGCGAATTCAGCAGCTCCCGGCAAAAATCGTCGATGGCCGAGGCGAAGATTCTGATCCGCGCCGTCAACTGGTTGTAGGCCACCAGCGCCGGCACCGCCACAAACAGGCCAGCCGCCGTGGTAATCAGCGCCTCGGCAATGCCCGGCGCCACGGCCTTCAACGTACCTGACCCAGCCGAGCCCAAACCATGAAATGCATCCACGATGCCCATCACGGTTCCAAACAGCCCCACAAACGGGCTGGTTGAGGCGATGGTCGCCAGCCAAGTCATGCGCCGCTCCAGGCCAGTCACGGCTTCGCTGGCCGCGGTCAGCGCCGTCCGCTCCAGGGCGGTCACGTTCTTCGGCGGGCCCGAGCCACCCGTCTGCCGCTTGTAGGTCTCGTAGACATCCTCGAAAACCTGCGCCAGCGGGCTCGCGGGGCACTCCTTGGCCTGCACCGCGATCTCCTTGAGCTGCGTGGCCTTCCGGAACGCCCGGACAAACTTCCGGCTCTCGTTGGTGGCCTTTTTGAAGGCGGAAGCTTTGCCCAGAATCACGGTCCAGGAGTAGAGGCTGGCGGCCAGCAACAGCAGCAGCACGCCCACCGCGATAGGGCCGATATTGCTGAACAGGTCAGCCAGCGCGCTGAAGCCAGTAACTCCGCCAGGCGCAGCCGCGGGGCCGGCGCCGCTGTCAGACTGCAGGAGGAAGAAAAACGCAGCAGTTAAAATCGGCATTTCACCTCAATATTCACGCTATCAGAATCAACGGTAACAGACCTCAGGCGACCTCCCAAGTGATTGCTCTGGTCCCTCTGCGCGGGTTTGGGCCGCCTCGGCTGCCCGGCAACCCCGCCAACCATGCTATGCTGCGCTCGGATTGTCTTCGTTGAGGCCATTGCCCGCCATCGTCCTTATCACTGCGTGGGATTCAAGAGGTTAGCTCAGACATGCTCGTAGAACTGCGCGCTGAAAATTACGCTGTCATCGATCACGCCATCGCCCAACTTGGCCCCGGCTTGAACCTGCTGACCGGGGAAACCGGCGCGGGCAAGTCCATATTGGTAGACGCGCTGGCGCTGCTAATGGGTGGCAAATCTTCGGCAGAAGTTGTGCGCCACGGCGCGGAAAAAGCGGTCGTCGCCTGTGTCTTCGAGTCCACACCGGGGGCCGAGGCCATTCTGGAAGAGAACGGGATCGACTCGGAAGGCAACGACATTATCCTGCGCCGGGAGATCCTGTCGACGGGCAAAGGCCGCGTCTTCGTCAACAACCAGCCGGCCACCGTTGCCGTTTTGAAGGATCTGGCCCCCGAACTCGCCCTCGTCCATGCGCAGACCGAGACCCACCTGAGCTTCGACCCGGCGCAGCAGCGCATTCTGCTCGACCGTTTCGCCGGCATCTCGCTCGACGCCATCGCTCAGGCCTACGCAAACTGGCACGGGGCCCGAAACAAGCTCGACGATCTGCTGCAGGGCGAGCAGGACCGGCTGCGCATGGTCGATCTGTGGAGCTATCAGCGCAAGGAGATTGAAGCGGCGCATCTCAAGCCCGGCGAAGACGAGGCTCTCGAAACCGAAAAGCGCGTTCTCGGCAATGCGGAAAAGCTCAATTCCGCTGCGCACGGTGCTTTCGATCAGCTTTACGAAGGCGGAGCCAGCGCCGAGGCCGCGTTGCGCGCCGCTCTGCGCAATGTGGAGGAACTGGCCCGTTACGACAGCCGCTTCACTGACGCCGTTCAGCAGATCGCCTCAGTCCGCGCCACGGTCGGCGATGTTGCCGCAACCCTGCGCGACTACGCGGAGGGGATCGACGCCTCGCCCGAGCGGCTCGCCGAAATTGAAGACCGCCTCGCGCTGATCGATCGCCTCAAGCGCAAGTATGGGCAAACCGTTGCCGAAGTCATCGCGTTTGGCGAGGACGTAGCGCAAAAGCTGTCCGAAGTCGAAGACCGCGATGAAGTTTTGAAGACACTGCGCGCCACTCTCGACGAGGCTGAATCGGCCTATCGCAAGGCCGCCTCAGCGCTGACAACACAACGCAAAACTGCCGCCGCAAAGCTCGCCAAGCTGGCCGAAGCGCAGATCAACAGCCTGGCCATGAAGGTCAAATTCGAAGTCGCGACGACGGCCAACGAAAATCAAACAGCGTGGACCACAACCGGCTGGGACACGGTTGAGTGCCGCATTTCGACCAACCCCGGCGAGCCGCTCAAACTGCTGTCGGAGATTGCATCGGGCGGCGAAATGTCGCGCGTCATGCTGGCGCTTAAGGTTGCCGTCGAAGAAAACTCCGCGAAGTCCAACAAGAAGAACCCGACGCCGCGCACGCTGGTCTTCGACGAAATCGACATCGGCATCGGAGGGCGCGCCGCTGAAGCCGTCGGCCAGAAGCTGAAGGCGCTGAGCCGCGGCCAACAGGTGCTGTGCGTGACGCATTTGCCGCAGATTGCCGCTTTCGCGGACCAGCATCTGGCCGTTGAAAAGCGCGAAGCCGACGGGCGTACCAAGACGCAAATCCGCGTGCTCGACGACCGCGCCCGCACCCACGAGGTGGCGCGCATGGTTTCCGGAGCAAAGGTGACCGAGACCAGCTTGCAGCACGCTGCGCAGATGATTGCGGCAAGCCGATAGGGCTTTCGCGCTGGTCACAGGTAGCAAAGATTCCAAACAGTGTATTGCCCGTGCGCCGCTGCGGAATACCCGGAAATCGATCTCCCAAGATTCCCAAGCCCTCCGAATGTTACGATGAGTTCCCAGATTTGGAGGTCTCGTTCATGCACCGCCGTAAATTCCTGCAATCGCTCTCTGCCACCGTGCTCGCTGCCGCAGCCGCGCCTCGGCTCGCCTTCGCCGCCCTGCCCAAAATGAAGATCACGCGCATTCGCGCCTATAACCCGCCGCACCCCACGCCTCTGTTCAACCAGAGCGACGTCGTGGTTACCATTGAGACCGACGCCGGCATTACGGGCATTGGCGAAGGCGGCTCCAAAGATCTGCTCGCACCCTCCGCCGGCCGGCTCATCGGCCGCGACCCGCAATACATCGAGCATCTTTGGCAGGATATGAACCGCGCCTTCTTCTATCCCGCAGGCCGCGAGCGCACGGACGCCATTGGCGCCCTCGACCTCGCTCTCTGGGACATCAAGGGCAAAGTGCAGAACCTGCCCGTTCACGAGCTTCTCGGCGGAATGGTCCGCAACTACTGCGAGTGCTACAACACGGCCGGCATCATTCCCGGCGTGACGCCCGGCATGCCCATCAAAGACCGCGCCCGCCTCACCATCGAGGCCGGCTATCGCGCCTTCCGCTTCGGCGCCATGGACCTGCCCGCCAACACCACCTACAATACCCGCGAGCGCATCACCCACCTGCGCGAGGAGTGCGCAGCGGTCCGCGAGGGCGTCGGCAAAGATGGCGACTGGGTCATCGACTTCCACCAGCGCTTCGACCTGGACGACGCCATCCGCGGCTGCAATGAGATTGAAGACCTCGCCCCGTTCTTCGTCGAAGACCCCGTCCGCGCCGAAGCCTTCAACCAGGACCTTCCCATCCTGCGTCAGAAGGTTAACGTTCCGCTGGCCGCCGGAGAGGAGTGGGGCAATCGCTGGGACTTCAACACCCTGGTCGAGCATCATGACATCGACTTCGTTCGCGCCACGCTGCCCAATGTCGGCGGCATTACGGAGATGTTGAAAATTGCCGCCCTGTGTGAAACTCACTTCGTCGGAATCGTCCCCCACTTCACCGGCCCCATCGCCACCGCGGCGCTGGTCAATACGCTCGGCACCTTCTCCGGCCCGGTGCTGATGGAGTACAACTACCAGGGCCGCACGCTGCCGCACCTGCCGGTCTGTCTTGATTTCAAGGATGGAAAACTCTATCCCAACGAACGGCCCGGCCTCGGCGTCGAACTCGACTATAAGCAGCTCACGCAAATCGCCGAATTTACCGAGCCTGTGACCGCCCGCGCGCAGACATACTTCCGCACTGACGGCTCCATCACCAACTGGTAAGGAAGGACAAGTAGAGGTTGTTTTCGATTCAGCGGTGGAGAGGAGCTCGTTACCCGATGATCGCCATCACAATGTGATTGACGGCAAAGGCCGCGCCGTAGGCCAGCGCCAGCATGTAGAGGAACTGTATCGCGGGCCACTTCCAGCTATTGGTTTCGCGCCGGACTACGGCCATGGTCGAGGTGCACTGCATGGCAAAAGCGAAGAAGATCATCAGCGCCAGCGCGCCGCCCAGCGTCATGTCGTGATGCAGAGCCGTCTGCAGGTGCATGGCCTGGGTGCTGGGGTCGGCGCCGTAGAGAGTGCCCATGGTGCTGACCATGACCTCGCGCGCAAGCACGCTTGAAAGCAGGCCGATGCCGATCTTCCAGTTGAAACCGAGCGGCGCAATCACTGGCTCAATAAAGTGACCGAGCCGTCCGATGACGCTCTGGGCCAACTCCGGCGCGGCCAGCGTCCCCGCAGCCGTATGCACCACTGGAATGTGAGCCAGCACCCATAGCGCCAGCGTGACCGAGAGAATGACGGTTCCGGCCTGGTAGAGAAAGATGCGGGCGCGGTCAATCAGGCGCAGCGCGAGCGAACGCAGCGTTGGCATGCGGTATTGCGGCAACTCCAGGATGAACGGCGTCTCGCTGGATTTGAGAATGGAGCTCTTGAGCAGCCAGGCGGTCGTCATGGCGGCTACAAAGCCCGCCAGATAGAGGCTGAGCATTACGATGGTTTGCAAACCGATCAGGCCATCCAGATAAAACAGGTTGGGCACAAAGGCCGCAATCAGCAATATATAGACAGGCAGGCGCGCCGAGCAGGTCATGAACGGCGTCACCAGAATCGTCGCCAGGCGGTCGCGCTTGTTTTCGATGGTGCGCGTAGCCATGATGGCCGGAACCGCGCAGGCATAGGCCGAGAGCAGGGGAATGAAAGCCTTGCCGTTGAGGCCGATGGTGCGCATCACGCGATCGGCAATCAGCGCCGCGCGGGCCAGGTAACCGGTGTCCTCCAGAATCCCGATGAACAGAAACAGCAAAAGGATCTGCGGCAGGAAGACCAGCACAGAGCCGATGCCTTTCCAGGCGCCGTCTATCAGCAGAGATTGCAGCCAGCCCGCAGGCAGCCAGGGCCGAACAAATTCGCCCATGACCGCAAGAATGTTGCCAAGGCCGTTGGAAAGCGGCTGCCCGATGGCGAACACAACTTCGAAGACGCCCACCACCACAACCAGAAACAACAGCGGTCCCCAGATGCGGTGCAACAGTACGTTGTCAATCTTGCGCGTGTTTTCAACCGAAAGAGGAGCCTGATAACCGGTTCGCCGGCTTACCTGCGCCGCCCATGAGTGGGTACTGGCTGCGTTGCCCAGCACCGGCAGCGCCAGCGGCTTGGCTGCTTCGCGCTCGGTCTGCTGATTCAGGAACAGCGACACAATATCAAGGCCTGTTCCGTGCGTGGCGCTGATCAGCGCCACCGGCGCGCACAGTTCCCGGGCCAGTTCCAGCGTGTCGATACGCCCGCCGCGCGACTCCATCAGGTCGCTCATGTTCAGCAGCACCAGCGTGGGAAGTCCCAGGGCCAGCACCGGCGCGGCCAGCATCAGCTGCCGCGTTAGGTGCAGCGAGTCCAGCACCAGCAGCACCGCGTCCGGCTTGGGAGTGCCGGGCATCTTGCCGCGCAGCACGTCAACGGCGACGCGCGCGTCTTCCGAGTAGGGGGTTAGCGAGTAGATGCCGGGCAGATCGATCAGCGTAAGGTCTTCGCGGCCAACTCCGGCCATCAACCCCAGCCGCTGCTCCACCGTTACACCGGGAAAGTTGGCCACCTTTTGCCGAAGCCCGGTCAAACGGTTGAAGAGCGTGGATTTGCCTGAATTTGGCGGGCCGATGAGCGCAACTGTCTTCAACGCCCCATTGGGCGGAGCAACGGCAGGGGGAACAAACGGAGGGGGCGTGCAGCAGGTACTGCTCATTGAGCCGCCTCAACCAACTCAGCCACCTCGCCGGATTCTGGAGCCGTAATTGACTCGGCCGCCGGGAGCTTCACCCGGATCGTGTCGGCCGTCTCGTGGCGCAGCGCAATCTCCATCCCGTCCACGCCGTAGACCGTCGGGTCGCCGGCCGGCGCGCGGCGCAGAGCCGTGATAAGCGCACCGGGGACAAAGCCCATATGCATCAGATGGTTCTGTACGGATTCAGGCAGGTCCAGAGCCACCAGCACCCCGCACTCACCAATCTTCAACTCACTCAGTATGCTCACCTGCCGAACTCCGGGAGGCCGCCGAAACATCAACAGCCTGAAACTGCGACCTTTCTGGTCGTAATTAAGTATACGACCAAATCGGTCCGGGCCGCAAACTCTGGTAGCAAAGTCTTTGGTTCGGAATATTTCCACCGCTGGACCTCCCCAGGGTTGAGATGTCGAGGGCATAGCTTTCCTGATTGTCGCCAGTCTCTCTTTTCCTCCCTGGCGGCCCCTCAATACGTTGTATTGGAACGTTGAATTATTTGTATCAGCGCGGATTCTTCATGCATGTGATCCATATCACACCAGTTGAACCTTGATTCCATTGCGATCCACTTCGGCCCGGTGCTACAAACGAGCCATGAACGCCGAAAGATTCCGCGCCTCGCTCAACCAGGAAAACCCGCCCGCCGGGCTCTCTGTTCCCCTTGAAGCTCTGTGGTGGGACGGTACAGGCGATTGGGGCCGCGCCCACGACCTGGTTGACTCGCTTGAGACGCCCGAAGGCATGGCCGTGCACGCTTATCTGCATCGCAAGGAGGGCGTGGAATGGAATGCGGACTACTGGTATCGCCGCGCCGGCCGCGTATTCAATCGACCTACTCTGGAAGAGGAATGGCTGGCGCTCGTCGAAGGCATGCTGGATAGAACTCGGAATTGAGAAGATCCAGGCGATATCCGCGCTCTGTGTTGCGTGTTGAATAGGCAATGCACTCAAGCCCGCAACCAGGCACGCTTCGCTGCTGTGTTCTGACCGCGACACCCGGGTGGGACGGCGTTCAGAGCGTCCTGTCATCCGAAATAAATTCCATAATGCGGGAATAATATCCGCCCTGTGTCACGCGTCACTGCCGCTCACCCGCTCCGCAATCGACACTCGCCCTAGCGGTCGATCTCCCTCGGGCCGCGCTATGAGGCAATTGGAATGAGTGAACAGAAGTCAGCTGGACAAATGGTAATTTTGGATGGGAACGAGGCGGCTGCCTCGGTTGCCTATCGTCTCACCGAAGTGGTCGCTATCTACCCCATTACGCCCTCGTCTCCGATGGCCGAGTGGGCCGATCAGTGGCGCTCTGAGGGGAAGAAGAATCTCTGGGGCGCATTGCCCATCGTGGAAGAACTGCAGAGCGAGGGCGGCGCCTCGGGCGCGCTCCACGGCGCATTGCAGGCCGGTGCTTTTGCAACCACCTTCACCGCCTCGCAGGGTCTGCTGCTCATGATCCCCAACATGTTCAAGATCGCCGGTGAGCTGACCCCGGCCACCATGCACGTGACCGCCCGCACCCTGGCCACGCATGCGCTCTCCATCTTTGGCGACCACTCCGACGTAATGACCTGCCGTGTGACCGGCTGGGCCATGCTTGCCTCCAATTCTGTACAAGAAGTTGCCGATCTAGCCCTGGTTGCGCAGATCGCCACGCTTGAGTCCCGCATTCCGTTCATGCATTTCTTCGATGGCTTCCGCACCTCGCATGAAGTCGCGAAGATTCTTCCCATCGCGGACGAAACCATCCGCGCCCTGGTGGACGAAAAGTACATTATTCAATTCCGGAAAAACGCACTCACTCCGGATCGCCCCATCATTCGCGGCACGGCGCAGAATCCCGACGTCTTCTTCCAGGCGCGCGAGGCCTGCGCTCCCTATTACCAGGCGGTTCCGGCGATTGTGCAATCGGTCATGGACCGCTTCGCCGCGCAGACCGGTCGCGCCTATCGCCTGTTCGACTACTACGGCGCACCCGATGCGGAGCGCGTCATGATTCTCATGGGTTCTGGCGCGGAGGTTGCCGAGGAAGCCGTCGATCTGATGGTCAAGCAGGGCGAAAAGGTGGGCTTGCTCAAGGTTCGTCTCTATCGGCCTTTCGATGCCGCCGCCTTCATTGCTTCGCTGCCCAAAACCGTCAAGTCCATTGCGACGCTCGACCGCTGCAAGGAGCCCGGCGGCACAGGCGAGCCGCTCTATCAGGACATCGTCACCGTGCTGGCCGAAAACGCCGCCAGCCTGCCGTTTGCCGCCATGCCCAAAGTTGTCGGCGGACGCTACGGCCTCTCCTCCAAGGAGTTCACGCCCGCCATGGTCAAGGGTGTTTTTGACGAGCTGGCAAAGCCGGCACCGAAAAATCACTTCACCGTCGGCATCAACGACGATGTCAGCCACTCGAGCCTGGACTACGATCCGGACTTCTCGACTGAAGATCCCAAGACTGTCCGCGCCCTGTTCTACGGCCTCGGCTCCGACGGCACCGTGGGCGCCAACAAGAACTCCATCAAGATCATCGGCAGTGAAACGCCGAACTACGCGCAGGGCTACTTCGTCTACGACTCGAAAAAGTCCGGCTCCATGACCACTTCGCACCTGCGCTTCGGGCCTAATCCGATCCGGTCGAGTTATCTGATCACGCGCGCCAGCTTTGTGGCCTGCCACAACTTCAGTTTCCTCGAGAAGATGGATGTGCTGGAAGCGGCGATGCCCGGCGCGGTCTTCCTGCTCAACTCGCCTTACTCGGCTGCCGAAGTATGGGACAAGCTTCCCAGAACCACGCAGGAAGCGATGCTGCGCAAGAAGATCGAGTTCTACGTGATCGATGGCTACACGGTTGCCCGCCAGGCCGGCATGGGCACGCGCATCAACACCATCATGCAGACCTGCTTCTTCGCAATCAGCGGCGTGTTGCCGCGCGAAGATGCCATTGCCCAGATCAAGAAGGCCATTCAGAAGACCTACGGCAAGCGCGGCGAAGCAGTTGTAGCCAAGAACTTTGCCGCAGTGGACCATGCGCTGGCCCATTTGGAAAAAGTAGAGCTGCCCTCCGCTGCATCGTCTGAATTCGACCTCATTCCTGCAATCTCATCCAAGGCGCCCGAGTTTGTGCGCAACGTGCTCGGCCAGATCGCCTCGGGCAAGGGCGACCAGCTCCCTGTCAGCGCCATTCCCGCCGGCGGCACATTTCCCACCGGCACGGCG
>Ga0307377_10007831_pt1 | contig 10943 bp, 10 predicted proteins | sample TR3MG_FD_202535 | JGI IMG/M metagenome (GOLD analysis project Ga0307377, IMG submission 202535) | Soil microbial communities from Risofladan, Vaasa, Finland - TR-3 | ecosystem: Environmental > Terrestrial > Soil > Coastal area > Acid sulfate soil | place: Finland: Risofladan, Vaasa | collected... | reverse complement strand
TTACAATCTCATTGGTGTGTCCATTGAGAAACTGAGCCAACGTTGAGTTCTCAGTGTTCCAAACCTCTGAGTTAGCAGTGAACCCATCAATACAAGCATGCTCTACGAGCCTTGTATCCAAAAGGTCTGCTAGTCCCGGAGGAAGCGTTGATTCTGAGGTGTTCAGAGCTTGCCTGTACGCCTGAAGAGGGGAAGCACCTTGGAGTGTGGCAGCTACTCTAGTAAGCCGGGCGTTGAACTCTTCATCGGTCTCTACCTCACCACCAATTGAAGTGTTGGAAGCGGCTCTCGCTGCCTTAGATTTTTGGATTATTTCCTCAATATCATTGGTTATGAACTCACCGTTCACACCAATAGTTTCAAGAAGCTGTTTCAAACTCTCTGGAATGTTGGCTTTAGCCTGCTGTGCCTTACCATCTCTAATAGATTGCTTGTTGGATGACGCAGGGTAGGACTCTGGAAGAACCCACTGCTGACCAAAACCAAGCAGGATGCGTAGAAAGTTTGTAACGTAATCTGCAGGGGTTCCTGACCCTACAATTCCTGCAGACCTGAGAGCGGTTCCGGCGATATTCAGTTTATTGAACCTGGCGTCCAAGCGGTCCCTCAGGAACTGATTGAAGTAGATAGCAGTCTCTTCGATAGCTTTCTGGAAGTCACTACCAATGACAACGAAGTGGGACGACACACTACCCTCAGAGTCAGTGGATTCTTGCCGCTCAATCCGGTCTACGAATCCCATCATTGTGCGAACAAAGCCACGCTCACCATCACCAGGGTCGATGTAGATGTTGACTATGTCGTTTGGAAATATGGTGTTGAAGTAATTCCTGCGAGGAACCAAATGAAGCTGAAAACTACCTTTTGACTTGATGCCCTTCTCAGTAGAGAGGGAGACAACATCTCTGCTGACATCAATGGCATTGGCCAGATGCGAGTCAATACGAACAGCCACTCGCGTAGTCTGTCTGTGCGTTTTCTGTGCAGCAGAAGTCGTCATCCTAATTTGTACTTACCGGTCGCAAACTTCTGAGAAAAGCTAACGTGTGGAGGGAATATGAGCTTCAGGTCTATGTCTGCAGACAGCCTGGCAGAGCCTGTTCCAAACTGTGAACTCTGGGCAGAAGCTGTTGTCCTACCCTGATTACCGGGAGGTGCGGGATTGGCAGCCGCTGATGCGTTAGGAGGGGGCGCAGCGGCACCATTCATACCCTCAGGTGTCGGCATTCCAGGGATACCCGGAGTCAAAGAGGACTGTGGACCAGATACAGTGCCTTCTGGGTCTGGCACTAGTTTATCCACTAGTGGTGCTCCAAGGTTCTCTAGCCAATTCAAAGTCTCTTTACCTGCGCCCTTCGCAGGGTTTTTAAGAAACTCAAAGATGCCTTTTACATCATCGAACATCTTCTTTCCGTCCTTCATGAGGAAGTCTTTGACTCCACCAAACAGTTCGATTTGAAGGTCTTGTAGCTTTAGGATTGGGGCGACTAGGTCAGCTCCCATTCTGGTCTGCTTAGCAGCAATATCAGCTAGTGGTCTGATTTCCGCCCCACCTGGTGCCTCTACAGCCATTTGCTTAGCGTCAGGGAGGTCTTTCATCACCTCCTGGAACATCACCTCACGCTCTGCACGAGTACCTTCATCTCTGACGGTCTCCATTGCCTCTTTCATCTTCGCCCACTGGGGCATTCCCAGTGTGTCACTTAGAGCAATTGCAGCTTCTTCAAGATTAGGGAACCGCTCCATGAAGTAAGACATCATCTTCTCAAATTTGTTGATGCCTTCTTCACCCTCACCACCAAATCCTTGTTGCCTAGACGCCTCTGCTTCAAAATAGCTTTTATCTCCGCCTGGAACTCCATATCCAAGCGACTGCAGGAGCATCATCCTGCCTTGCCCTTGGGCACCAACATAACCAGACTGCATCTGATTCATGAAATCGGCACCTCGAGCACCCTTCAAACCCGACTGGGAGCTGCCTCCAATGATGCTGAGAAGCTTGGACGAGTTCATGACATCTACGTTGCCGACCGCAACTCTAGTCTGCAGTTCAGTCATTGACTGAATACCTTGAAGATACTCAGGAAGTCGGGCCTTCTCTAGACCAGTGAGCAGTGCCTCAGCTTGGATTTTCTTCAGCTTGCGCCAAACCGCTTCGTTAGCACCGCCTCCTTCACCCTCGTCTGTACCACCCATGTACCACTTGGGTGGCTTACCTTCTTCAGTTACCCCGTGCCTTAGACGTTGACCAGGGCCTTGGAACTTCTGACCACCTTGTCTCATGGTGCCCATGAACTCTGCACCTTGCTCAGTGCTACCCAGTCCCATGGCCTCGAAGCCCTTGAGCATGCCACCAGCACCAACACCAGTCTGGCGAGCCATGGCACCAGCTAGTGCAACATCCTGAGTGGGTCCGTAGCCTAGATTTCGACCTTTGACAGTACTAGCACCACCCACTTTGCCCAAGGCAATGCCAGTTCCACGCAAAGCAGCGCTTGCCTGGATGTGCTCTATCTTCTTTTGAAACGCAGCCATTCCGCCACCGATGAGGAATCCCAGGAGTCCACCACCGGCAGCAGCCATCAAACCTTTACCTACGCCGAGACCACCGCGGCTACCAGACGTATCCGCCCGTGAAGCTGCACCACCGCCACTACCGCCTCCTCCGCCTCCACCTCCGCTGCTTCCGCCACCACCCGAGCCAGCAGCAAACGAGCCACCACCTCCACCAGTCCCAGCAGCGGTCTTCTGAGCCATCCGTGCACCAGCGGCCTGCTGCCTGTTAGCGGTGTTTTGGATGCGCGTACGCACTCTGGCCGCACGCTCCTCAGATTGAAGCTCCACGCGAGCCGCATTCGACTTTTCACGAGAAATCATCCGAATGGATGCAGCTTCTTGGCGGGCGGCTGACTGCTGTCGACGTGCCTGTGACTTCATAGCCAAGTCGAGACCTTTTTGCTCGAGCTTGATGGTCTTGTAACCGGCCTTGGCTTCCTTGATGTCTGCTTTGAATTTGGTGGTAAATGTCGATTCAGCCATTAGTCATCACCCAACATGTCGACCCAGGCACCGGGAGCACCCTTGCCCAGGATTGCTCGTTCTTGAGATGAACCAGGGGATACAAACTTACTTGCGTACTGTTTGTGCTCAGAACCTAGTAGCGCAGCCATGCCTTTGACTGCCTTCTTGGAACTACCTCTTTCAATTTTGAGACCCTGCTTCACTTCTTGGTGCAATCCTTCCTCGAGGTCGGGTGTAACGCCTGCTGCTAATTCTCGTTCCCACTTATCAATGAGGTCGTCGCCTGTCTCTGAGAAGTACATCTCACCGTCATCATCAGCAAATCGCTTACGAAGTTCCTTCGGATTACGGTCATAGTAGTCTTCCCACCATTCAGTGAGGAGTTCGAACCAAGTTAACTCTTGAGCTGCCTCATGCGTCCAGGGCAGCTTGTACTTCTGGACCCACCACCTGCGTAGGAACGTTTCCAAGTTGTTGTTCTTGAGTCGGTTCGCTGCTACCTGCTGCGCTGACTCCACTGGCCCCTTCGACTTCAGGCTCAGGTCGTCGTCGTCGAAAGAAGCTGCTCTCGAAGTCTAGGACTTTTTCGAACACCTCCTGGATAAGGCTAACTTCTTCCAACTCTTCAAGTTTCCACCACTGCGGCTTTTGAATAAGGGCCAGCTCAAGGTGAGCAATAGCTGTATTCAACCAGTCCGTCTCTTCGTCAAGTCCTTGACCAGTGGCATGCCCATTGGCATCCCTGACGCAGTACATGCCGCCAGAGAGCTGGGATTTGCGAACACCAAGGCGAGAGCGCTGAGCCACATTGAGACGCTTTGCTGTGAATTGGCCCTCAAGGACCTCATCACACGTCGTTGTGTAACTGATATTAAACGTAATTTGCTTATTCTTCAGGGTCATAGTCCACCAGACAAATAGTCTACAGTGAGGCGTCGTATTCGTCGCGAAGACGAATCGTCACAAAGTTCACGTTCTCAGAGACAATTCCCCGAGCCGTGATGTCAAAGGAATGCTCTTGAGCTTTGCAGCCCTCGAACTGAGCCATGGTTTGGCCTGTAATCTTGTCTTCAACAGTACAAGTCAGGTCACCACTAGTAAGGATTCCCTCTTCAAGGGGGAAGATTCCCAACGCCTTGAGGGACTGCCCCACAACTCGGAAAACAGTTGCGGACAACGTAGACCGGTATGCAACTGGAACAAACTCCCGAACCTCAAGTAGGTCTAAGACATCAATGGGTTCGTAATCAACGCTCTCAGAGCCTGATACGCCTCCCGCGAAACCAACGATATTACCGTTGACTTTGAACCTGGCACGAGCACCAGAAAAAACATTAGTAGCCATACAACACCCTCCATGCAGTGAGTTAAAAGTTTGTACTCCTGGATTTCAGGACAGCAGCGGCGGAGTACAAGGTCCACTTCTTCAGTGGTTTTTGTGAGCAGACACCTCAGCGCCTACAGGGTCTATGTCTGGTGGACATAAGACTCTCCTAGGCTAGCTGGTTCTAGAGAGTGACGCAAGCAAAAGAGGCCCTCCAATTTCTCGGAGAGCCTCTCTAATACTAAATTGTATTAGGTACTTATGCTGCGCTCGTTGGGAGCTGGAGGTAGAGGTCGTTCAAGATGAAGACAACACCAACCGTTACGAATATCTCTGCGCGAAGAGTAGCCACGTTTCCGTTAATCGTGACTCGGAGGCGACGGAATCCTGGGATTATCGTCGTTCCAGTCTCAGGGTCCAAGGACTCCACAAGAATACCGTTTGTGAGGTAGTCCGCAAACTTCGCTGCGGCTGCTTCTCGAATTGAGGCTGCAGTGGCAGGAGAAGCCTTCACACCTGTAAACCTGTCTTCCAGGAACTGGCGTAGGTCGTATGCGACGAATCTCGTGGCATCACGAGTATTGCCGTCAATGAAGGCAATGTTGTCATCCTGGAGATGGGTCGTGAGGTCACGAATCCACCGGATACCAGTCGCAGTTGTCTCAGCAATCAGAGCACCACCTTGGATGAGCCGATTGACGTCCGTAATGCTCTTGGGACTCCAAGATGGGTCGTTAACCAATTGACCAGTCTTGATGTACTTGAAGGTAAGGGGCTCACCAACTTCGTTTGCACCAGAACGCATACCTGCTGCTGCCGCAGCTGCGCCCCACTCAGGCTGCAATACCAGAGTTCCAGCAGCATTTAGGAACTGCATCTGCTGAGGAGCCACCTGGACATCACGGTCGTTGATGGCAGAGATTTGGGCCAGAATGGCGTCAATATCTCCCTTGTAACCAAGGTAGCCACCAAGCTCGTTCTTACCAACTCCGCGTGCTTCTCCGACGTAGGCTGCCAACTGAGCAGCTACGGAAGCAATTGTAGCCGATGAGCCGTTACCTTCGTTGACAAGGTCCTCAGAGATGAGGGGAACACAGTGGTTCGCACGCTGCTCGATGAGAGCATCGAATCCAGCCTGGAAGTCTGAGTTTGAGGAAGTTCCTCGAGTACCACCAACGAAGTACACAGGAACGTCTCGAGCAGTTCCTGCAACGCCACCAGTGAACGCTGGAAGCTCAGAACCCTCAGTGGCCCCAACAGATGCTTTTTCAGCAGTAGCCAGGTCTGAGAAGTTATTGACCCAGTCTACAAGCGCCTGGAGGTCACGACGGAACGTATTGTTGTTGTCAGGGTCAACGGCGATGTCCAAGGACACATCCACCGCGGTAGCCCTGGTTCCAAAGTCGAAGCTGCTCAGGAGAGTTGTATCCCCATTGACACCGTTTGGAATGTCGGCTTCGTAGTTCGTATTACCGTTGATGTAATCAACAAGCTGACGAAGAGTGGTTAAACCCAGTGTGTTGAAGTTGAGCGACAAGTTGTCGGCCACTGGAGTGACAACAGTGGATAGTCCAGAAGCTGCGCCAGTTGCGCCAGTCATGGATGCCGTTGCTAAAGTGACGTTGATGACTTCGATTACTGCGGCTGCAGTAGCAAAAGACTCTAATTCTAGAATCTCTGCTGCTGAAAACGCAGACGCAGCATCAATCGTGATGATGGAAGGGTCTGCGTTGGTGTTGCCAGTGATGAGACGCTGCTTCCCATCTGGGAAACGAAGCAACATACCTGCATAGGCGTTGAGGGCAGGAGCAGCTGCTGGGTCAAAGGACAGCGTCGTCGCCGTGACAGACGCGGGAGTGATGACACCACTATCAAAGACAGCGCCACCAACGTATTTCATGTTGAGGAAGGATGTCCCACCTAGCTCAGGAGACTGCTCAACAGTGTCCTCAAAAGCGACGGTAGCTACAAACGTCTCACCAGTACCTGCCTCTACCTCTACAGACACCTGGGACGTATGGGCTCCCCAATCCGCGGAGGTGAGGATGATTTGAGACTCCAGGATGTTAATCACATTGGTGGCAATGGGAGCAACAGTGAACCCTGGGCTCACAGTCACTGTAGCCGCAGTGTTTGAGACGATTCGTCTCTTTTCGCCACTGGGTATGGAAAGCCAGCGTCCAACTTGAGAATTGACAACCAAGCCACCTGTGGTGAGCTGAATGACCGTCGTTGTTGAACCACCAGGGTCAACTTCACCAACTTGGATACCATCACCAGGGAGCTGTGTCAGTGAAGGAAGACCTGCATTGGTCTTGTAGGCGAGGACTCTGAACGCACCACCTGGGATTCTGACATCACCAGAAGGAGCAAATGCAATGCGAATTGCATCAGCCAGTGGACCACTTCGGAAAATCTCTGGAGCCAGTGCAGGGTCGTCAATAATGACGACACCGTCTGTACCAGGAGGACCACCCTCAGCTTCCCCTAGAATCTGAACGATACCAGTGGACGAAAGACTGATAGGCGTCAATGCGTTTGCATTGATGCGTGTCAGGCCACCTGGTCTGAATTGGGTTAGACCCCCGAAATTAACGAAACGTGCCATGACTTATCCCCTTTAGTAGTTCTTGAATGCAGCGTTCCATGCCGCGGGTGTGCGTTTACCTTTTGTATTGGTGAACGCTTCTAATCCTGCCTTATGGCGTGCGGGCCGACCAGTAGTGGCGAACCAGCGTGTAAAGGTCATAAGTGGTTCCGTTTTGGGAGCCACGTGGGCAGCTTTGCGAACAACCACAACGGGTGCTGTCGGAGCAACAGGAGAAGACGAAACATCTTCCTCTTCTGATTCCAACTCTAATCCGTCTTTGTTCTTCTTTTTGTTAGACATAGTTTCTCCTAGGAGGGCCTGAGCGTGATGTTAAACCCTAGAAGGTTGTCATCACCAGGGGCACCTCCAGCATATACGCCTGTGCGTACCCCTGTGGGTCCAGTAGCAAGCACCACTTCATCAAAAACTGACAGTGATACGACGTCTAGAATCTCTAACTCAGAGCGCTCATTCATACCTTCAGCCACAGTCCACCCTGTTCCAGCCAAGTTGGACACTGCACCAAAGACAGAAATTAGACGACCACCAGACGTACCAGAAACAGAATCCAGCGTAATGAACTGGTCGCTCTCTAAGTTAGCGTGTCTTTGAGGACTTACGTCCTCAACAGGCCGGTCCTTGTTTACTCCCCTATACACAGTCAAAGCCCCAGCTACAAAGTTGGTGTCGGCGTCGAAGGTAAATGAATCAGGGTCACCATCTCTCCAAGGATAGGAGAAAACACTCAACCACACAGTCGTAGTACCAACTATGACCAACTGTTTGTTAGACGCAATTAGAGTCCATTTGCGGTCAGGAGTGGGAGCCGGAATCGGTACATCAGGTATTTGGCTCCTAAGAACTGTTGCGATAATGAGGTCTCCATCCAAACGAGCCGGTGGCACCTCTACTGACAAGTCCACACCAAGTCCTGGTGATGGGAAATTCCCAGCTATGGCAGAACCTACGAACTGCACTGACCCAGTTATCTGGGTCTCAGGACTCAAGCTTGTTGTCGTGAAGCTGGCGTCAATTTCTCCCTTTGGACAAGTCTCCAAGCCAATTTGTAGAGACGTTGCCAGGCCACCCATCTCCTCGAAGACATCAAAGGGTGAGACGAAGCTCAAGTTGAGAGCACGCATGTACGCCAGGTCCGGCTCATGCTCTGACCTTGGGACAAAGTCTGAAGCTCCTATTTGGAGATTCAAAAGACCCTGTGATTCCAAGAACTGACGGCCAAGAGTCAAAATCGACTTGATGATGATTGACAGGTAAATCGTCAACTCTGGGTTGGGGCCAATGACTTGAATCTGGTAGTTCAGTGCGTACAGAGAACCCTTGCGCTCAATCATGCGACCTGAGCGGGTGTCGTACAGAGACGAGGGTTCCCCAATCAACTCACCAGCTACTCCGCATGTAGGGTCGATGGAGCGAATCTCAAATACTGTAGAGTCGTCTGGATTGGTGTCCCAAGCAGTGACCGTCATGAGAGTTGTCTCATTGTTGGTCGAGATGTCTCTGATTTGGCCGCGACCAGTACCAGCTACGAGATGAATTCTAGAATTCTCATAGCCATCAATGTTGAATGGCGTCCCGATGGGCACCCGAATCGTATTGTTAGTCCCACCAAGTGCAGTCGCTGGACCAAACTCAATAGCACCTTGTCCGCTCATGGTTGAGGTGGACGCAGCGCCTCCCATAATCTCTAGGGCCTCTAGGTCACCATCATAGTCAAAACCATCGATAGTGGACCCATACCCGGAGCCCATGGAGTCACCTAAGAATGCTTGGCTCTCAGATTCACTCTTCAGAAGGATGACTACTGCTGGGACTTTGAGGCTGGACCTTGGGTAGTTGATGTTCAGGTCGATGGACGAAGTCTTGATGAACTTACGCATCTCCTGAGAAGACTGTTGGTCTAGGTTGCGGAAAAGCTGGTCCAACAAACGAGAGTCTCTTCTGAGAGTCTTGATGCCACGACTTATGGTCGTGTGAAGTATGAATTCTGGGACGATACTCATACGCTGATTCTAGAAATAGAAGGAACAAGGATGTCTGAAAGCATCCCTGGTACTTCCCGCTCTACTTGCTTGTGGATTCTACGTGCCAGGATTCCAGGGTGCCACCAAGTGGACCCCTGACCGACTTCGTTAAAAAGATGACCTGACTTCGCCTTTTCAATTCCAATGGTGCGGTGAAGCGCACCTCCAAGGAGCCCCTTGGTCATGTCAAATCCTTGAGTACCTTGCTCTACAGCTACTGGAAGCCAACCAGTCAAGCTGGCTGTAATCTCATTATGAGAGTAGTCGACGTGCAAACCGTCTAGGTATTGCTGTCGCGACGTGTGGAGCTGGATAGATGCTTTCTGTCTCCATTTCCACTCTATTTCCTCAGCGAGCTTTTGAAATGAGTCTTCTACAGCTTTGGAGTACGCATCATCAACAGCATCCCAATGTACATCTTGGAACTCCACGCTCACCTGAATGAAGTTGACCCAAAGGTTCTTCAACAGCTGGTCCTCGACGTGATGGAGACCCGGTCTTCTGGAGAAATGACTGGATTGTCATTGATGAACGCAATGTGCCGCCTGCGTAGGAATATCAAAGGACCTAGGTCCCGATTGTCCCGGTCCCTGCGCTCTTGAGGAGGCTGAAAACACAACCACTCAAAGAAGGCATTGTACTTTATCGTATATCGAGTACCGACATCAGGACCATCAGCAAGCCAACTAATAACGCGACCGGGACCAAGTAGGAAGTCAGACCCTTCGACGTAGACTCTTCCGTTCTCGTCCTCGCACCAAATAGAGGATTCTGGTTCGTACCAAAGTCGGTCTTCCGACTCAGAAATGCCGGTGGCCAACTCGAAGTTCTCGTGGAACGTCGCCGCCCCTCTGACGATGGTTTGTCCGTCGTTGAGTGGTTGTGACCAGGTCGCCGTGAATTTGTCATCTCGCCCTACTCGTCGAGTTTCTGCACCACAGTCAGAAAAACCGGGTCCGATGGAAAAGGTCATATCACCTGGCTGGGCTAAGCCAGCATCTAAAATGTTCTTTTGTTGCCTAACACTAGACGCAAGGCCCCTAACAACCAGAGGAGAGCGAAACAACCACCCATCTACACAAGCTCCACAGTTAGGTGAACGACGAGTCTTGCCATCACCAGACATGCCTTCGTAGACGTCTTCGGTTCTGCACTTGGAACAAGCAATCCCAATCTCATGAAGCATGTCAGCTCCACGATTGTTGACTAGACCTGCTTGTAGGCCAGGCTGGAAGTCGATGCCTAGGCCCTGGTTCCCATTACTCGCCATCAGGTTTCACTCTACGGCTGCAAAGGTCAATATTCAAGTCAATTTAGGCGCTTACTCTTGACACGACAAGAGCTTACTTGACACGTCAAGAGGGGCTACACAACAATCATATTAGGACCGCGGAACGCACCGCGGAACTCAACAAGGTTTGCTTCAATCCACTTACGATAGTCTTCGATGGTGGCGGAGTAGATTCCGAAGGTTGCTGAGGCTGTGTAAGAGACTGACTCGCTAACACCATCTCTACTGATGCTGGAAGATGAGAAGCCACCGCGGAATGCCTGGCCAGCAATGGTGAGAATGTCCATCGCAGCTTTCTTCGCAATTAGCTCCAAAAGCACTGCAGGTGTCTGTCGAAATCCAACCAAAGCAGTGAAGTTTCAGAAGTTCGGAATAGGTACGGGACCTCGTAAAGCCTCTACCCAAAGCAGACCAATGAAGTTGAAAGCAGCTTCTTGGTTGAAGGGAACCAATTCTACGAATCCAGTTCGCTCGTGAATCTCAACCCACTCGAGTGCAATATCAACAACTCGGACGTTTGAGACTGCCCCGTACAGCTCATCGAAACGGATGAGTGGATAGTACGGACTTCTGAAGTTAATCCAGTGCCCCGACGCGGGAGCCGTGTACATGAGTGCGTCGACCTTCTTGTCGTAAGTGAGTCCAACGAAGGTCGGAATGTCGGTACCAGGGTCG
>Ga0307377_10007830_pt1 | contig 10944 bp, 9 predicted proteins | sample TR3MG_FD_202535 | JGI IMG/M metagenome (GOLD analysis project Ga0307377, IMG submission 202535) | Soil microbial communities from Risofladan, Vaasa, Finland - TR-3 | ecosystem: Environmental > Terrestrial > Soil > Coastal area > Acid sulfate soil | place: Finland: Risofladan, Vaasa | collected... | reverse complement strand
AGGGCAAAAACAAAGCAATCAGTGTCCCTAAGGCAATCGCAATTCCGTAGGGGAATTTTTCTTGTCGCGCATTGCCCATGGTTTCACTCAAATGCTGAGGTTTTTGAAGAATGGGGAGAAAGAGCAGGAAGTGCTTAAGCGTATTTCCCAGAGCTTTACGGCGAGCAAGCAGAAAGACTGAAATGAGGCCGCCGATGGCGGTTCCGTAAAGGAAACTGGTGAGGACAAAAGTGACGCCGCCAAAAGCCCCGATCACCGCTAGCAACTTCACATCCCCCGCACCCATCCCTCCCATGAGATACGGTAGAAGGAGTAAAACAAAACCGGTAGCGACTCCCAAGAGACTGTTCGTCAATCCAGCACCCCCCCCTTGAAGCGTATTGAGCAGGAGCGCAGTGAAAAAGGCGGGAACGAGCAGTTTGTTATAGATCTTGTGTTCACGCCAGTCGGTGAAGACAGCGATGCCTAATGTCAATCCCAGGGCAACCTCATTCACTCCCATTACGTCTCCCCCTTTTTGAGTAAAGAACCCTACTGCGGGCAGTAGGGTTCTTAGTTGTGTTGATGAATTAATAAAATGATATCGCTTTCTGTTTAAATAATATTAGTTTAAATTATTAACTGTTATAGTGAAAATTTCAAGGTGTCTAATCATAGTGCAGTAATTATGGTTCATATATAGTGCAAAGTGTCCACTTTTACAGGCATTAAAGTGCACTCAGTGCGGTAGTTATTTTGGTAAAGACCCCGCTAAGCCCTCCATTGAGAGCCGTCAGTGCCGTAATGAGAACTATAGCTATTAATCCAATGATAAGTCCATACTCAACCATACCTTGGCCTGCTTCATCTTTGATGAGCCCCATTAATTTTGCTTTCATCTCAATATCCTCCTTTATTTTCTGGTATTTCTAATGACCAGCTGTATTTATTGATTTAATTATATGTCCTAGTTGCGCGAGTGAATATAAGGCTATAGTCACAAAAGAAGGCGTAACAGTCCTATTCTTTAGTCCTATCCTAAATTTCCTTTGCTTAGCAAGGAATTCATGCCTTCTTTTATCGAGGGAAGGGACTAGTCTCTATCTTCTGGGTTTGAACATAAACAAGGTAGAGCCAAGTACGGCACTACCTTTTCATTAATAGTTAATTTTATTATGCGATGTTCCTTGTTTCCGTTCTCTCTGCCCTCTCTCCTATATTGTTACTAATAAAGTGTCAAAAGACAGTTTTGCATGAACGCTTTGGCATGATTACTATGAACAACCATGACTTGATCACGCTCTGGACTAAGGGGTATAAAGATCGCAGCAACCTCATCAGAGTCATATATTCTTTCTCCAGTACACTGACAGATTAGATAGCCGTTTTTATTGAATAAGGCTTCGATTCTCTGCATACCTAGTATACGATCTGGCAGTGTCTCAATCTTGAGGTGTTCCAATTCGCTAATCCCCCATCTCGCCTAAATCGGTGAAAGGTCTATCGGCTTATTATTATGCGATAATGCCTTACATTATTTATGGCGATCGGACAATTTTTTCTGTCATGAGGAATTAGAGTTTAGCGCCTTATATTTTCCTTTTATTGGGTTATCAAATGGAATATTTTTGCTCAATTCATTGGTTGACATTTGACTTATAGTGGATTATTAGTTATACTGAAGAAAACTCGTTAGTATTTGTGGGTTTGCACAGACCTTCTCGATTGCCTAAGGCTATGGGAAGATTTTTCTGAACTTCCCATGTAGCGGGTAATAAAATTGCGGAGGTTTTTTAATGTTTAACGACAAAGTTTTAAGTTGTAAAGATTGTGGACGTGAGTTTGATTTTACGGCATCTGAACAAGAGTTCTATGCCGAAAAAGGGTTTACTAATGAGCCCGGACGTTGTCCCGAATGCCGTGCTGCCAGAAAAGAACAAACCAGAAATAACGGCGGTGGTGGCGGATATTCTCGTCAACCACGCGAAATGTTCCCTGCTATTTGTGCTACTTGTGGAAAGGAAACTACTGTACCTTTCCAACCTTCTGGTGATAAACCAGTGTATTGCCGTGATTGCTACCAACCTCGCGCACGCAGCAATTGGTAAACTGCTCATAGCAGAAACCTTCCCTGGCTTAAATGCTTGGGAAGGTTTTTTCTTTGGCTTAACTATGAAACGATCTATTATCACGTACTAGCTGCGTAATATCTCATGATTGGTTTTGATTTTGACCTTCTTTCGGCCACTACAAAGCCTGCTTTTTCAAAAGCTGAAGGGATGCCTGTCCAGGCAAAAGTAGCTGGGATTTTATCATTATAAGGTACAACTGGATAACCTTCAATTATTTTACCATTGTTGGCCACGACGTGATTAATGACTCCCTTTAGCAATTCCAGAGATATGCCTTTTCTCCGGTAAGGCTTGGCTATAAAAAAACAAGTGATCGACCAGACTGGTTCGGCGTCAATTCTCTTCAAAATCCGAGAATTTTCAAGTTTTAAATATACTTCCCTCGGTGCAACTGCACACCAACCTATAGGTTTATTGTCGATATATGCCAATAAGCCGGCCCTTTCATTCTGTTCTACCAATTTCTTCATGGCAAGTTTATTTCCATCTCCTTTTTGATTCTCAAAAACTGATCTTTTTAACCGCCATGACATGCACCAACATCCACCACAGGCCCCTCTTTCCCCAAATAACGTTTCAAAGTCCATCCACCTATAAATATCTAATGGGAAAATTTCTAAGTTCAGCTCCTGATTCGCATAGACTTGCATAATTAACCTCTTTTCCTGACTTCCAGTTCGTGTGGATGTACCTATTTATCATTAACCATATGCCCAGACAGAAAAACCTCCACTCAATTTGGAAGGAGGAAAGAGATTATGATATTATAATCAGGGTATTACTCCTTTAACTCCTTCATTCTAGCCGAAATGTCTAATTCTATCAGTTCATGATAAAGTTCCTTGCGTCGATCAGCTAGAAAAAAACTATCTCGCATGGAGGCACGGTCTGGACTACGTATAAGATTAATCCGATCAGCTGAAAGGGTAGCGGATAGTATTCCTTCTTCCCCCAAGTAAGATTGACTACAGAGATCCCCTTTTGGGCCAATGACTAAGGATCCCCCACCAAACTCCTTTGCTTTTCCGTTGCTTCCTATCAAATTACACGCTCCGAGATACACGGAATTATCATAGGCTCGCGCTCCGAGATAACGTAACCAAATCTCTTTTCGATCACCAGCTATTAACGGAGATGCATGGGGTGCAAATAAGACCTCAGCACCTTTGAGAGAATAGATCGCTGCCGTTTCCGGAAAATGCCAGTCCCAACAGATTCCCACTGCAAAAGTAGTTCCGTGAGCTGAAAAGATCGGGAAACTGGCTCCCGGAGTAAAATAGTCTAATTCACTCCGACCCAAATGCACTTTACGATAAACCGAGGGCTCTTCTCCCGGAGATAAAATAACATGAGATATGTAAGGTTTTGGCAGGTCTGTGCTATGCTCAACTAAACCCACCAACAGTGTGATCCCAAAGTCTTGCGAGCACTCTCTTAACTGACGAATCCTGGCACTCTCGAGGGAGTCTCCTATTTCTGATGCGTCATACGGTGAATATCCAGTTAGTGCGCATTCTGGAAAGCACAATAGGGATATTTGTTGTTTTCGAGCATCCTCTGCCATATGAATAATTTTCTGGAAATTGCGTTCAGTCTCTCCAACAATGGATTCCATCTGAACGAGTCCAATCCGGCAGTCTGTTTTCAATTTTTCTGTCCTCGCCCTTCCCTACCACTCAATGCAGTCGTTGAGTACAAAGTAGCTTACTCTAGTTCCTCTAGTTCCTCTAATTCACTAAAATCTCTACTTAAAATATTCGATAGTAATCTTTGATCATGGAGCAGGTTGATTAAGAGGCGCTCGTCTTTGGTCTGGTTAGTTTGGGCATTGGTGAGAATACTGAGAGGCCGATAAATAGGAGCGTCTTGTATTTTTAAAGTCTTAAATACTTTATGGTCACATTCTCGACTGACTGTCAAAGCTGAGATTATGGTAATTCCAAGCCCCGCCGAGACCACTTGTTTGATAGCATGAGTGCTTCCTAGCTCCATAGTAATATTCAAGTGTTCCGGATCAAGTCCTCGCTCTTTAAGGGCCATCTCCATCACCTTACGCGTTCCTGAACCATCCTCTCGTGTCACCAGACGTTCATGTGGGAGTTCTGTTAGGTTAATGCTTTTTCTGCTCGCCCAGGCGTGAGAATAGGGAAGCACGACTACTAACTCGTCTTCCCAAAACTTTTCCACATTAAGATCCTTATGCCGAGGAACTGGTCCCTCAATCAAGCCAATATGAAGTTTCTTCTCTAAAACATCTTGAGAAATAGACTCTGTATTCGCGATCTTTACTTTGAAGTCAACATCTGGGTGCGTCTTATACAGAAAAGCAAGAATATTTGGAAGAATATATTCTCCAATCGTTAATGTCGCGCCAAGATAGATTAGTCCTCTCTGACCTTTTGCTAAAGCGTTTATCTGCTCTTTAGCATTCGAAAGAATGTCCAAGACGCTCCGAACATGTGCATAGAAAATTTCGCCCTCTTTAGTCAGCGTTACCCCTTTATTGGTGCGGTCAAAAAAACGGGCTCCATACTGATTTTCCAGATTCTGAATTTGCAAACTAATGCTGGGTTGACTCATGTGTAGCTTCTTAGCCGATAAAGTAATGTTTTTCGTTTCTGCCACATCTTTGAACACAAGAAGGTGTTGTTCCATGCTGATATATCATCCTTCCTAGATCACCTATATCCATAATGTTAGCGTTCTCTATTTGCTAGTGTAAATACTATTAAGAAAAAATTTACTAAAAACAATTTTGTTGAACTCAAGGCATTAATATGAAAAGAAATTATCTTTACATGTTCAAATATTACACTCTGGACATTATATATCATTATAATACCATCAGTGTAAGTATTTAGCCAGAACAGTACTCTTATTTCTCAAATAATTTTCACAATTGTAACTCTGTAATGTAATCGAGTGATAAAGTATCTTTTTTACAGTGAATAAAAAGCCTCCGAGCAGAAGGCTTTAAAAAATCAGGATTACTATAGCATACTATTTCTACTCTAACCGATAACAATCGCTTCACTGGCCTGCTACCTTCCCAATTTGGGCCCACTTAGCCTGGCCGTAACTCGTCGCCATCTTCACCATTCGTTCCGCCCATTCGGGACATCCCAAAGCGTGAATATGATTATATGAGCCAAATACATTTTTATAGCAAATTCCGTCATGTTGTCCATCGATTCCATGCCCTCGCTTGACCTTTAAGCCAAACTTTACATATGGATCCAAGTTAATCACCCGAGAATTATGAAATTCATGGCCCTTAATTTCCGTCTTCTCCGTGAACCAAGTCTGGCCTGGATTCGCTTCCATAATCGTATAACCATGTCCTTGAGGCTTGCTTTCCATCTGAGTATCAAGTGGAAGTAAGCCCACCATATCGAACTTTTGAGATTGGGTTATAATTGAGCGGCCTAGATACATTAGCCCTCCGCACTCGGCGTATATCGGGAGGCCATTTTCCCCAGCCCGTTTAATTTCATCGCGTAAGGTTCTATTTTTTTCAAGCTCAGCAGCGAAGACCTCTGGGAAACCCCCTCCTATATATAGCCCATCTAGGTCTCCGGGGAGTTGGCTATCTACAAGAGCGCTAATTGGGACTACATCAGCTCCCATATTTTTTAGAGCTTCTAAATTTTCAGGGTAATAAAAACTAAAAGACGCGTCCTGAATAAAACCAATTTTTGGCGTAAGATCTCCATTTATTAGAACATTTTTGGGAAGCCCTAGAGTACCCTCATACTGAGGTAGCTCAGGTGCGCTTTGAGCCAATGTTAGGACTTTGCTTAAGTCTACATGTTCACAAATAACATCCGCGAAATACTCTAGCAAACTGTCAGTTTCATGCATTTCTGCGTTGGTAACCAGCCCTAGGTGTCGATCAGGGATAGTTAAATTGACGTCTTTGGGTATTGCCCCCACAACTGGTATTTTGCAGAACTCTTCTATGGCTTCACGCGCCATCTTCTCATGGCGGGCTCGGGCCACTTTATTAAGAACTACGCCAACTATTTGCACCTTCGGGTCAAAATGCTGATAGCCCATCACTATAGCTGCAATACTACGGGTTATACGGGTCATATCTACCACTAATAGCACGGGCGAACTGGTTATTTTAGCGATTTCAGCAGTAGAACTGCTTCCATGTAGGTCTAAGCCATCATATAGCCCCATCGCGCCTTCAATAATAGTTATATTTTTTCCTATAGATTGGTTAGCTACGGAACTACAGATTTCATGGTTCCTCATAAAGAAGGCATCCAGGTTACGGCAGGTGCATCCTGCAGCGGCCGTATGCCAACTCGCATCAATATAGTCTGGGCCCTTCTTAAATGGTTGAACAATCATTCCTTGCCTAGCCAAACCTCTTAATAATCCCAAAGTAAACGTTGTTTTCCCGCTTCGTCCCTGAGGTGCTCCAATTACTAAGCGAGGGACGTTCGTGATACTCTGTTCACTCATAGCTGTCCATGGCAACATCACACCCACACCTTTCTTGGAGTTGAATTTCAGGAGGATTAAGCGAACCTACCCTTCATCGTCAGAAATAAATTATATTTGTACTGCCCTTAGAGTTCACTTGCTGAACACGGATTTTTAAAAATTGGCCATCCTGAGCCCATTCCCTAACATGCTAGATTTTGTTAATCAGCAGAAACAGGGTCATAGGGCTTATAGGATGGCCAATCATGATATTAGCATAAAATTCTAATAAAGTAGATCAATCTCAATCTACCTAAATTATTAGTTTGGTGTTTGAACTTTACCTTTTAAACAGATAAATGTGGTAGTAATGTAGAGGTATTCAACAAGATCCTCAGCAGTAAGTTCTTTTACTGCGTTATCCACATCACCCTTTTTCTCGCCAATAGCTACCGCTACATCTCTACTCTTAGCTTTTTGCACTTTAGCAAGATATTCAAGTATTTTCGCTTTAATTTCGGGGTTTGCAGGTCCTTTTTGCATTTGAAATACCAGCTTTCTAGTTTTATATTGAAATCCAATTAGTACTTAAATGCTGCACCAGTACGGAAGGTTTCTCTGGCAAAAATATAATCGTCAATCAACATATCCGAGAAAGGAAGTCCGCTCAAGCTAAAGAATTTCTCCCAGCCAATGCGCTCAACCCATTCTCCCAGCCGTTCACCCTTATTAGCATTCGCGATCCAGAGTTCTAAGATAGCGCGAATTGCTTCAGTCACTTCTGGCCAACGTGGAGCATTGTTTGGTAGGAATGGAATCACCATACGTGAAAAACTAGGGGCTGTACGGGCGTTAGAAACTTTGCCACCAATAAGAATTGCAATGCCGTCATTTCGCGCATCATAAATTTCCATAGCCGGAGACATAGTGTAGCAGTTACCGCAATACATACATTTATCTTCGTTGACGATAACGCTCTTATTTTTTGGGTCTGGACGAATAGCACCAGTTGGGCAGCTTGCTACGAGACTCGGAATCTCTGTGCCCTTACGAATTTTGTCATGGTCAATGCGAGGAGGGGTTCGGTGAACACCTACGATCCCAATGTCACTGCAGTGGGTTGAACCGCACATGTTTAAGCAGCACGCTAAGCCCATTTTTAATTTAGCTGGGAGTTTCATCGAGTCAAAATACTCATATAAATCATCCATAACTGCTTTTACCACGCCAGATGCGTCGGTTGCCGGGGTGTGACAGTGTACCCACCCTTGAGTGTGAATGATGTTGCTAATAGATGCTCCAGTTCCACCAACACAATAACCTTTTGCTGCTAATACATCGAGTAGTGGATTAAGCTTTGCTTCGTCAGAAACTAAAAATTCTACATTGTTACGGGTTGTGAAACGAAGGAATCCATCACAATAATCATCTGCCAGTACGCATAAATCACGTACGAAATCAATACTGACCAAGCGGGGGGAAGCCACCCTGACACTGTATAATGCAGCGCCACTTTCAGAAACGTGTTTAAGCACGCCTGGACGTGGGATCTCATGATATTTCCATTTGCCATAGTTATCCTTAATAATTGGGGGAATCATCTCTTTATAATCTGGAGGTCCTTGGTCTAATTTTGCCATGATTATCCACCTCTCGTAAGCTACTTTATTAAAAAATTAAAGTTCTGTTCCATCAAGGGCAGTTCCAGACTTGTCAAGGTCATCTTGATTCCAGAACACATATGGGTTTGCACGCGGTCGGAAGACCTGTTGCGGTACAATAGGAATTTCCGTTTCACGGAGGAATTTACCCATTCCTAAACGGAAAATTGTTTCACCAATACGCTCACGGGTTTTACCGTTTTCATCCCACCATTCCCAAATGCGTCGGACAACATCCTTGAATTCTTCGAAATCATCTTCAACTTCCATTTTCAAGAAAGGCACAACAACCGAGGACATGAACGCAGATTGAACAATCGTCGATTTTCCGCCAATCAAAATGGTAGCGCCTTTTTCTTTGCCGGCTCGAATTGCTTTGGGCATCATATTAATACAATGCATACAACGCGTACAATCTTCACCAATCACTGTAAGTTCTTGGGTCTCGTGATTGAACTTCAGACATTTGGTTGGGCATTTGGCACAAACCTGATCTTGGATAGGGAATTTGCTAGCTGCATATTCTTTAACAGCGTCTTGATCAATTATTAAGGTATCTCGCCAAGTTCCGATTACAGAGATGTCAGCACGAGCAATTGCGCCCGTACAATCATTAGCGCAACCAGAGAACTTAATCTTGCTCTTGTAAGGCCACATTGGACGATGAACCTCATCCATGAATTCATTAGTTATATTATAACATGCTTCTAATGTGTCATAGCATGCATGTTCACAACGTCCTGGTCCTACACAACAGTTAGTTGTTCTCAAGCAGGACCCAGATCCTCCCAAGTCAAAACCAGCCTCACTATAATCGTCGAAGATAGGCTGGATATGCTCCGTTTTGCAACCGAGGAGAATAATGTCTCCCGTGGAACCGTGCATGTTCGTCAAACCACTTCCGTGTTTCTCCCAAAGATCACAAATTGTACGAAGCGATTTCGTGTTATAGAAAAACCCAGATGGTTGATTAATACGGATCGTGTGGAACTCAGCGATATTCGGGTAAGTTTCAGGTTCATCTACATAACGGCCAATAACACCGCCGCCATATCCTCTAACTCCAACAATCCCACCGTGTTTCCAGTGGCCTCTGCGCTCTGCATATGATCTTTCCAAGACTTGGAGCAACTCGGCTGCAGCAGCACTTTTCACTGCTGCTCGTTTGATTTCAGATACAAAACTGGGCCATTTACCTTTTTCTAGTTCGTCTAGTAAAGGCGTTTTCTTTTCTGTCATGGCGCACCCTCCGTCTTAAAGTTTATGGGGTTTCTTACATTTCAGCAATGCTGATGGCACCCGTCGGACAAACCGACGTACAGCTTTCGCAGCCCATGCACTCTGATTCATCACCGATTACATGAGCCTTGTCCTCACTAAAGCCAAGCAGGTGAGCTGGACATCCTTCAGTACAAGCGTTGCATCCTGAGCACTGATCTTCATCGATTGTCACTATAAACACAAATTACACCTCCTTAAACTACTAAAGAGAATATTCAATGTTGAACAATTTGGTAAGTGATTTCTTCTTGTGTAAATTAACACTAGTCCATGTTCTTAATTTAACACCTTGTGTACTATTCGTACAATAAATAATCCTGATCGTGCTATATAAAAACAAATTATTAATTTTATAAGCTACACTTATATAAAGTAGGCACTTCCAACCGAGAGTCCTCCCTGGAGAAAATCAATTGACGGATACCTTTTCCTCGGAGCATGTAAGCCACTTCATACACCTAATCCACATACAGTAACAATTAGATACTTCGTTGGGATTTCTCCCCATAGTTCCCGTAGTCATTTGTCAGAAATTTAAGATTAAATCTTGTAATAATGGACCCATTCAGGCATCCTGAAATGGTCCATTATACGAATGCTATCGATTAGCGTAGGCTTACTATTTTTCCAAAAACTCGAGGAAAGGTTTTTTCATACTCACTAGAGCATTAACCATAAGTTCCACTAGGCCACCATACTGAAGGTTAAATTTATCAGTTGCCTCATAATGTTCTAGAATAGCTCTCATAGCGCCCTTACAATTAGAACAGGGAGCGCAAATATACTTTGGAATTGAAACGTCTTCCATGGTATCTTTGAAAGCTCCAAGTATCTGGTTGAATTTCATCCGTGAAGCCACTTGATCTCTGAATTGAGGGAAGTTCTGCGAATTCATAATGGCGAAACCGCTCCCTCCTCCACAGCAGTAATTATCTACACCGTGCGGAGTCATTTCCCAAAACTGAGGACAAATAGCTTTCAAAATGTTCCGTTGAGGTTCAACAATACCCAGCTGTCTGACTACATTACAAGGATCATGGAGTGTCACTGGGAAATTATTCTTACTGGGATCTAGCTTTAATCGTTTGCTCTGGACCATGTCCCACAGTAGAGGCAAACAACTTTCCACTGGAATCTTAGCATCTCCGTACGCCATGCGATCCCCGACAACAATCGAAGCTTTATGGGCATGCCCACACTCAGCAACCACAATACGATTGACTCCAAACTCTTTGGCAACTTTCATTTGCATCAAAGCAATCTGTTTTGCCTGATAATCGTCATACCAAAGACCATAGTTAACACTGTCATACCCCATAACCTCGCTACTGAGGGTCCAATTTAATCCTGCAGCATCGAAGAGAATGGCAAAAGCTACAGGGTTTTCCGGCCATGCCATAAACTCTCCAGCATTATGCAATACTAGAATGTCCGCACCTTTTTTATCAACTGGGAAT
>Ga0307377_10007828_pt1 | contig 10945 bp, 6 predicted proteins | sample TR3MG_FD_202535 | JGI IMG/M metagenome (GOLD analysis project Ga0307377, IMG submission 202535) | Soil microbial communities from Risofladan, Vaasa, Finland - TR-3 | ecosystem: Environmental > Terrestrial > Soil > Coastal area > Acid sulfate soil | place: Finland: Risofladan, Vaasa | collected... | reverse complement strand
TTGGTGTCAGTATATACATTAGAGCCTGTAATGGTATCAATTTCACAGGTAATCAGGAAGGACTCAGGTTGTTTCCCCCTATTCTGCACAACAACCTCGGGAGTAACAGCAAAATTGGGAGATACTGAATCGCCAGGGGAGAGAATAGTATTCACAGAAACATTTTTATTCCTTGCCATTAATGCTTCATAAGCGTTTAGTCTTCCACCACCATACAACCCTTCCTTTCCGGTATTTTTGTAATCGAGCCAATCGGCAGTTCTTTCAATATTATCCCTTATTGTTACATTATTCCAGCCTGAATTATAGGATTTCATCAATCCAGCCAAACCGCAGGCACGGGGTGAGGAAAAAGAAGTCCCTGAAGCACCACCTTCATAGCCTATTAACCATTGTGCATCCCCAGGAGCGGTCACATCTACCCAATCTCCATGTGTTGCCCAGCCGCAGTAATGGTCGGATGCATCCGATGCGGAAACTGCAATTACGTTACCATAATAAGGAGGATAACCAATCAACTGCGTACCGTCATTCCCTGAAGAAGAAAATATTACGGAGCCATGGTCCCAGGCATAATTTATCGCACCTTCAAGCCCTGCAGGATTGTTCCCATTAGGAAGCCAGCTAAAACTATGGTTAATAGCGATGGCACCATTATCCGCAGCCCATTTCAAGCCTGCTATATGACTTGCGACAGTGGTAACATTGTAATACATAAAATTTACACCTTCAGTCGTTCCCCAACCACCTGCCTCTCCCGCCATACCCGTACTATTATTAGTCTCCGCCACCATACATCCACAACAGGCGGTTGCATGGCTGGTAATAGAACCTCCACCACCTGATTGTCCTGACCAGTTACGGTCAAGATCAGTGTGAGCATAATTCGGTCTTCCACCGGCTGCCATATGGCAAATCTTTACTGAACTTGAACCATGACTTAAGTTCCATGCCTGCCTGCTTTTCATAATCTCTGGTGCCCAGTCATAGTTGGGGTCATTTGGAACACCTACTTGGGGTATATTAAATATATTCGATTCTTCCATATTATGAACCGAAATGTCGTGAGGTACTGGATAGTAGTTCGGCGAAGCAAGATGAACATTTGGGTCCTCCAAATAAGCATCAGAGATTTCCTCCATATCGCTCTCTGATGAAAAAGTGATTATATAGATAAGGTCAAGGCTATTTTTCAGAGCAAGACTGTCCTGAGAAAGGTCTTCTTTTATAGCCCTTTGCATCATATTCGCTTGAAACTTAATATTCAATTCATCAACGGAACCAAGACCTGTATGTAATGCTCCTTTAATGGATTCATTAGCAATTTTACCTCTGATTTCCTTTTTGAACTCAATAACCATCTCACCAGGCTCATACTTCATCGTGCGGTCAGGATTCACATAACCTTCACGCACAACGTAGTCCCACCATTCCTGAGTTTTTTTAGGGATTATTTCCGCCTGTGGAATAAGAGACTTACTCAATTCGCGTGCCGGGTGAATCTTGTGCATAGTTTTAAATCCAGGGATACCCGGTGAAAATTTCACTACCGGTGCGGGTTCTAATATACTTACCCCTTCTGGCAGCATGTCTTTTGTAGAGACCTCCCTGGATGGTATTCTGCTATTCCTTTTAATGGAACTAACAGATGCAAAAGACACTACCGCTAAAAATAGAATTATAGCAGGTATAACTACCTTTTTCATTTCACTTTCTCCTTTCGTTCTGTTTGCTGTTTGCTGCCTTTCTACTCGTACAACCTCCTTGTCTGGTTTATCTGGTTTTTGTGTTCGTTTAACTTTAAGTTCGTTTAATCCGTCATTGCGAGTATTCCTTCTTAATTTCTGCCGAAGCAATCTCATACTCCTCGCAAGCTAACCCTGTGTAATACCATTATGTGAAAACATTTTCCTATTACACGGGGTAAAGCCTGCGGCTACCTCTCTCCATTTCACCGCTTCTCCGTTTACCTTTCTCCGTCACTCCGATTCATGTTTTTCCCGTCCGAAGGGACTCACGCCGTGCTGAAAGCACCAATCTTCGTTCATCGCAGATGAATCCCAACCGTTGGCAAGTAACAATCCTTCTCTCTTCCTTATTCTGCGTTTCACTTCCTGCATTTCCTATTCCAGCCGGGATGAATTGCACCCCGACTGGAATTTATCCTATCTACTTGGACATATCCTTTTTCAAAGGTTCCGTCCCTTTGAGAGATTCTTTTTCAAGGTTAATAGCTTTCTTTCCCCGAGGAGTAACCTTTTTAACCTTAAATTCTTTGACCTCGTTTTCTTTCTTAGTTACAGTATTTACGGTAGTAGCTGTTCTGGCAACAGTTTCTTTAGAAGCTATCTTACTTTTCAAGATTCTCTCAGCATAAACTTGTCTTTCCTCGCAACCTTTTCTTCTTCCAATTGCAATCCAGTTGAACGATGCAGTGCTTTTCCCTGACATCAATTCGTTAACGCTAAAACCATTTTTTGAAACATCTGAAACGTAGACACCCTTGCATTCCTCTGTTGGACTTGCAATAACATTTACCGGAATATCTGATGAAATTAATTCCTTGAATGTTTCATCGAATGTAACTGAGCTTTTCCCATCTGAAAGCTCACCGGTGCCAGAAAGAACCACACTTGCATCTGGAGATAATATAGCAGCAGTAGAAATGTCTTTGCCTTTAGATGATTTTAAATGGGTCCAGTAACCGTATGCAACTACATTGGCACCTACATACAAACCATTATAGTCGCCATTCTGAATGGGGGTATTAAAAACACCCATAGAATACTCACCAAGAGCTAAGTTGTCTCCTCCAATTGTTTCAACCGCTCTGGAACCCGTATTACAGACAGCAAGTAATCCGCTTGTATTGAGTGAACTTGAACCTCCCTGGATACAAGCATATGTTGTACTATAAGTATATCCCCAAAGACCTACATTATTATCGCTGCAGCCAAAAACCCCAGTAGCGTCCGAACTAAAACCACAAACACCAGAACCGTTTGCCGTGACAATACCTAAAGGTAGATTAGTGGCATCGCCAATACCTACAAGTCCTCTTCCTGTGCCGAGGTCATCTCCCCAACCCATACCTCCGCACCAGAGCCCGTTAGCAGTAAGACCACAATCTTCACCCGTTATAGTATGCCATCCAGCTCCAGCGCTTGCACCAACCAAAGCACAACTTGGATTTGAATTGGACACACCGAAAGCGCCAACACCATTAGACCCAGAACTTCTGGCATAGATACCCCAACTATCGGCAGTGTCATCACCACGAGCATATACGCCAATATTAGAGCTTGTAATTGCAGCACCAGCACCTCCTCCCATAGTCCAAGCCCCAACACCATTTCCTACCGCAACTAATCCATGTGAACTGACTGCCGAGCCATGAGCGAAAATACCGACATCATCACTACTTCCGGAGACACCTGCACCACCCCAGTAACTGGCAGCTAGCGCGGCATTACCTATTCCAAACACACCATCTCCGCCAATAGCAGCATTGTATCCATAGACCCCAAAATTCGTACTTGAATTGGTTTCTCCATAGACACCTTCAGCTCCGAAACCAAGAGCAAAAACCCCTGCTCCGCCGCTTACATTACTCTGCCCTAAAACCCCTATGTTATCGTAATATCCAAGAGCGCCTGCAACAGTTGAATTCGATTGAATCCATCCTACGACGCCCATAAACCCTCCAATACCGGTAACACCTACACCACTACCTGCTAATGGAGAACTCTGACCTAAAACACCTCGACCTGTCGCGGTTTCAATACCGATAAGAGCGGTATCGCTGGCTGTTGCATTTACAGCTTTTCCTTTTCCGTCGATCCACCAACTTGCGGGAGACTGTGGTGCCGCATACTGATTCCAGATGTATCCATTTGAACCCCCGGGTGTTGTTCCCCACGAAACACCACCAAGTCCATCTGAAACCAGCACCTCACTTGCCAAGCCAAAACTTGTTCCATCGTATATTCCCTGTCTGACACACAAATCACCATTTATGTCAAGGTCAAACGCTGGTGCGATAAGAGTATTTATCCCAACATTATAGGGAATTGCCGTCCACATATTTATACCATCTTCTGTCCATGCTCTCTGACCTTCGGTCCAAACGAGGGGCTGTGGACCAGGACCGGGACCTTTACTGATACTTCCTTTTTCGTTTTCTTTCACAACCTGAAGGTTGTGGCTACCCTGAAGCATTCCCTTCAATTGGGCAATCTCTACTTCAAGCGCTGCAATACGCTTTTCTATTGTGGGCGCTGCATTCGCATCCTTTTTTGCCTGTCCCACAAAACCCATAACGATGAGTGCCAATATCATACAACCGATTAGCATTAAGACTGTCTGTTTTCTCATCTCTCACACCTCCTTCTTTCTTTCATTTATTTGAGAAGAATCAATTTCTTCGTAGCTTGCTTACTTCCAACATTAAGTCTGCAGAAGTACACTCCGCACATAGCATCTCTGGCATTTTCTCCCTTTCCATCCCAGGCAATTGAATACCGACCGGGTTCGAGTTTTCCAGAGATCAGTGTTCTTATCAGTCTTCCTGTTACATCATAGACAGCTAACCTGGCATAATCATCCTTGTTTTTAAGCGGAATACCAAACCTGATGGTGGTCATTCTATCAAATGGGTTCGGGAAATTTTGCCCTACAAACATTTTTGTTGGAATGAAATCAGATTTGGAAAGGTCAACAAACAGCGGTCCAAAATATGAGGAATTACCACCCAGGTCGAGCTTTTCAAGCCTGTAGAAGTATCCTTCTCCAAAAGGGACAGCCTTATCTTCAAAGCGATATTCAACGGGCTGGGAAACATTTCCCGAACCTTCTACAGTTCCAACCGTTACATAATCTCCATCTTTTTCTTTCCTTTGCACCAACCATTGATAGCTTCCTTGCTCGGTTTCCGTTCGCCACTTCAGAAGCACATAATTCCTCTTAGGAATCGCCTGAAACTCTGTTACCTCAAAGATTCCAAGTATGGTCGATACACCAAGATATACATAACCATTAGCCAGGTCAAGAAGTGTGTCAATTACATTGACATATTCTCCTACTGGTGCAATAAAATCATTAACCCCTGTTCCAACCATTTTGCTGCGGAAAATAGTATCAGACTCACCACTCGAGGAATGTGCTATCAAATGAACATATCCATTTCCATCGGGACCTGCAATTGTGAACTCGTCTATTAGGCCTAAAGCAGGTGTGAAACCATCTACCTCCATTCCACGGAGTTTCGTTCGGAAAATCTCACCAGAACTTCCATCGGTTGCCCAGGCTGTAAGAACGGCATACTCGCCAATTTGTGCAACGGTAAAACTGTTTATGTGCTCGCCAAAAGGAGCATAGAAGGGCTGCACTTCTGTGCCCATTAACTTCGAGCCAAGTATAATACTCTGGCTGTATGCATTAAATACAAGAAGCGTTAAAAGAATACATATTATCAAAAGTAGTCTTCCTATCTTCACAACAAATCACCTCCTTCTCTCATTTACATAGTTTACATAGTTTACACAGTTTACATAGTTTACATACTTCTGTGTCTGAGACAGAGTCAGATTTAGGTTAAGGTTGAGGTTGAGTACATTCGCCTTCGGCGTATATTCGCTTCGCTGTGTATTTGCTGTACTCAGATTTAACTTTTTACTTTTCACTTTTAACTTGTCCTTACCCTATCTAACATACAGCAACTTCTGTGTCTTGGTGTAATTGCCTGCATCCATTCGCAAAAAATATACCCCATAACCTACTCTCTTTCCTCCATCTCCTTTTCCATCCCACTCTATGCTGTGATAATCTGCCGCCTTCTTACCATTAACAAGTGTCTTAACTATTCTGCCACTTACATCATACACACGCAAACTTATATTACTCATCTTCGGAACATCATAACTGATTACTAATCTACGCGAAAATGGATTCGGATATACCTTGTGTAACGCATATACCTTGGGCACAAATCCGCTAACCTTTACCTTTATCGGTCCGTATACTTCCTTACTACCACCTCCATTTATACTTACTAACCTGTAATAGTATTCTCCATCCTTATCTATCGTCTCGTCCATATACTCATAATCCGTTGGCGTCGGCTTCGTCCCCTGTCCGGGTGTCGTCCCTACTACACTCCATTCACCTTTCAAATCAACTGCACGCTCTATTACCCAATATGCATTGTCTGCCTCACTCTCCGTCCGCCAAAAAACCTTTACACCAGCCTTACCTGATAACGCTCCCAATTCCGTTAAAGTAACAGAAAGAAATCCGGTGAGATTACCCACCTCCCAGGAAAGAAGCGATGGATCAGTCGACGCCTTCCCAGGCTTTCTATATAGATGACCCACCACCCTGATAGTATCATATATCGCAGGATCAAGTTCATTTATGGAGAGCATCCCACTCGCCGTTGTAGTGAAAAATTCACTAGAATTACCCGGTAAATCAACATCAGGCACCAATGCCCATACTCCACCTGAAAGACACTCAACCTGCACTGATATGGAATCACCTGCAAATGACTTCTCCCAGATTACACCACCCCAGCTTGTGCGAGTATAAACATCGTCTAATTCCTTAAACACAACAGGTGTGCCTGTAATGCTGCCATTTGTATTGCTCAGTATCCTCTTCCGAATAAGATAAACATTGTCCGTAACACTTGCATATCCCCAGTGATTCGTAGATGTCTCATCATGATAGAGCCACTGAACTTGCACAGAATCAGCAGGTAGGTCAGCAGTCAAATCCAAACTCGCTGTCCCACTACCACTCGATGTATATGTAGCTATTGTATTCCAACTACCCCAACTACCCTTGTAAAAACGCACCTTGACTTCAAAGGTTTCTCCGTTCTCGTATACCCAGAACCCGTATCCATACCTTAACTTTATGCTGTCCGCATTGCTCGGTATGTATATATGCGGTGACAATAATTCCTCATCAGTGTTTATTACTCCACTCCCCGCATCATCATCCGAATAATATGCATATTGCGTCCCATAACTCGGTGGAGTGTAAGACCCGATGTCCCCTGTAGTCCCAACCGTCCATTTGTAATTGTCACCATTTCCGTCTATCACTGCCCAGTTAGCTGGCAATCCAGATTCAAAATCCTCACCAAATATAGTGTCAGTCACAACTCCTCCAGCAGATGGCAAAACAATACTGTCCCCCTCTATTGCCACATCCACCAGATTATCATCACCAAACTGTGTCCCCTTCTGTTGATACCAGGTGCAGGTGGCGGAGGGTAGAGAAGTCCCTATCGTGAAACTCCTTACCGCACTTGAACCACCCCAGTAATTCGAACCACTTGGATCCCTTGCTCGAACCTTCCAGTAGTAAGTTCTACCATTAGTAAAAGGAGATAAAAATGTGTATGCAACGGTATCACCACTTATATATGTGGTTGGTGTTGTTACGCTGTCTGTAGTCGCAAATGTTTTTAATGTATCCCAGTAAATACGGAATTCTACATTATCCCCCTCATTATCTGTTGATGAAAATGTTAAAGTAGGTGTTTGAGTGTAATCCCTTGCATAGTCAAATAGATTATACAAACTCGGCACAGACGGAGCACCGGAAGCCATCTTAACACAACCCTGATAACGGAAATGGTTATATTTGGTAACTGTTACATACATTGAATCTACTGCCTGTGAAGGGTTGATATTCAAAGTTACCTGACCTGAACTATTCGTATGACTCCTGACCCACATTGCCTTATCAACTTCACACCAGCAGCACACAAGAGCATCCTTGACAGGTGTTGTTCCATCATTTTCCATAACCGTTACTGTAAAGCTGCTCGGTCCTAAAGGAACCGTTGAAGTATGGGTGATCTTGAATGAATCTGGAATCTCTGAAAACAGTGTAATAAACGCATCACAATGCGTATGGAATAAATCGTATGTAATACCTTTACTTCCAGTATTGTATGGCCAACTGGAAGCCTCGAGATAATATTTTCCTGAAACACTTGCAAATCCCGGACGCAGATTCACAAGGAAGGTATCCTGCTGGCTGGAGAATTCATTTCCCGGGTCGAAATTGGGCCACATACCATCATAAAGCCCGAATATATATGTATCATTTACAAACGAATATGAAACCTGAGTTGCTGCTATTAACCCGAGCGCACCGTGCTGCATTCTGTGCATATGTTCGCTGAAAACCTCGGTTGCATAGTCGAATCGGCCAGTAAGGCAGTTTATAGAAAACACAAAAGGCAGCATTGTGTTGCTTAGACCGGGCAGGTCGCTTGTCCGGTACGAAGGTTCCCCCCATCCAGCCTCAAGCCCGTGATCTCTGTGCTGTACGATAAAACAACCCGTGTTGATAACGCTATTTATTCCTGCTGCAGTTCCGAAATCCCACTCAGCATAAGTATATGGGTTTGTTGCAGGAATATATCCCAGACCAGGAGGACCAAAATAATTAACAACTGTGGCTGTGTTTGTTGCCGTGGACCAGGCACAGCCAACAGATGGTGTTCCTGCATAAACCTTGTATTGTTTTGCCGGATTTTTCCCCAGGTCATAATCCAGAAATCCTCTTACAACTTCTGTGCAAAGTTGGAACCATCTTTCAGTTTGCCATCCACACGCAACAAGGGGATGGTCGTAAAAGCCCGCATCTATTGGTGGATTTCTTTCATAATCCAAAAACTTATTTATCATCTCTGTTAAATCTGTATTATCCTGTGCAGTAATCCTTGCAAAGTTCATATCGGGCAGTTTATCACCATCTATATCTGCATAAGTATTGTCGGTAACATAAGTGCCAGAATATGGGTGAGTATAACTTGGAGATGTTATTCCATAAGCCTTGCCAGAACTCTGATAGTCTGAAAGCAAGATAACGGCAACAGGTGGGATACTCCAGGTATTGTAAGCATTGTTGACAAAAGTCTCAATCGCGGCAACGGTATTTCCTCCCACATCGGTAATCGTATACACATCGGTCAAGATTCCCTGAAGCATTCTCCAGTGTTTGATAGTGTCCGCCCAGGCTATGAAATCAGGGTCATCGGGAACGATTATTATGTACTCACATTCCCCTGCTCTTGGATTCAAGTTTTTGGTAAAATCTATGAAATCGATCGAAGGAAGAATCTTATAGTTCAAAATATTATTGGAAAGCACAGGTTCAAACCACTTACTTCTCAATCTGTCTTCACCAAAATGACCATTTCCTCCAACGAAATTCAAGCGAACACGAATATCCTTATATACTATCAGTTCTTTTGTTACAGGATTGTATTGGAACGGTGTTATACCAAGAATGACAACATCAACACCTCTCATCTTCTTTGGTTTAGATATTTTTATCGGCTCGCCAGGATAGAATGCGTTCTGGTTGTAAATACTCTCATCTTTCTTGTAAACCAATGGAGAATCGTCTGTGTCCAGAGGAATTTTTGGAGCAGGTGCTATTTCTATGTTTTCATAAACCTCTTTTCTGATATTTACAACCTGCAACTCCACCTTTCCACCTTGAGGAAGGGCTATATACTTGCCAATTCCTGGTAGATTTGGTGCACCTTCATCATTGGGCAGCCAGACACCTGGAATAGAGATATTGTACATCTCTTTGCCTTCGAGCATCATTTTATCGAGACTCATTTCTTGCAAAGAATATACTATGTCGACACCTTGATTCGATGAAGAAATTAAGCTAATACCAGGATTTCCCCAGTTTCCTTGAAACCTAATTGTCTCGCTAAAACCAGATTGACTCACAAACAGAAGAAAAATAAAAATTGAAAGCATAACGAATGTGTTCTTCCTCATCTTTGCTCCTCCCTGACTAAACATTTCTAATAGATTCTTCCATGATTAGCTGGATTCCTGCTTTCGCAGGAATGACAATCCCAAACTCGTCATTGCGAATTTTACTATTCCCTCGCAGGCTAAAGCCTGCGGCTACACTTGTACTCTGGTGCTCTGACTCGCCGTTCAGATTTAACTTTTCACTTTTCACTTTTAACTTGTCCTTCTCCGTTTCGTTCCTCACTCATTCACCTTTCTTGTGTTCTTGTGACTGGTGCTCTGGTGCTCTTATTTTCTGATTTTCCTAATTTCCAATTTCGTAATTTCGCCTTTGGTGTAGTCAAAATTTAACTTTTTACTTTTCACTTTTAACTTGTCCTTACCCTATCTAACATACAGCAACTTCTGCGTTTTGGTGTAAGCACTTGCATCCATCCGAAGGAAGTATACGCCATATCCTACTAACTTACCCCCATCTCCTTTTGCATCCCACTCTGTGCTGTGATAATCTGCCGCCTTCTTACCATTAACCAGTGTCTTAACTATTCTGCCACTTACATCATACACCCGTAAACTTATATTACTTGCCTTCGGCACATCATACCCGATTACCAACCTACGAGAAAATGGATTCGGATATACTTTATGCAATGCATATACCCTCGGCACAAATCCGCTAACCTTCACCTTTATCGGCCCGTATACATCCTTACTCCCTCCTCCATCTATACTCACCAACCTGTAATAATATTCTCCATCCTTATCTATCGTCTCGTCCATATACTCATAATCCGTTGGCGTCGGCTTCGTCCCCTGACCTTCTGTCGTCCCTACTACACCCCATTCACCTTTCAAATCAACTGCACGCTCTATTACCCAATAGGCATTGTCTACCTCACTCTCCGTGCGCCAGTATACCTTTACTCCTCCCCTGCCAGCAGTAGCCTCGAATGCAGTTAAAGTGATGAATGTCGCCTTAGGAAATGTTCCAACCTCCCAGTCAAGCAGTGATGGATCGCTTGAGGCTTTTGTTGCTTTTTTGTAAAATGTACTCACGAGTTTCAATGTATCGTAAGTCGTTGTATCCAATCCCGAAATATCCACCTCGCCTGTTTGGGTGATTTTAAATTATGGTGTAGTATTTTTAT
>Ga0307377_10007826_pt1 | contig 10950 bp, 9 predicted proteins | sample TR3MG_FD_202535 | JGI IMG/M metagenome (GOLD analysis project Ga0307377, IMG submission 202535) | Soil microbial communities from Risofladan, Vaasa, Finland - TR-3 | ecosystem: Environmental > Terrestrial > Soil > Coastal area > Acid sulfate soil | place: Finland: Risofladan, Vaasa | collected... | reverse complement strand
CTGCGTATTCCCAAATTTTTCTATTTCTTGCTGGGCCAGCTCTTTTCCCATATTGATTCCAATTTGCTTCAAATATTTTTTTTGGTATATTGTTTTCATCAGCAAATTTTTCTGCCATTTTATCAACACCTCTAGCGCCACCTGAGACTATTTCAGTTATTTTATTTAAATCAAATGAATTTTTAATTGTTTTTTTAAATTCACTATAATCTTCATAATTTCTTGAACCAACTATTGCGAGTTTCATTTTAACACACCCTTTGATATATACTATCAGCTATTATTATATTTGATATTACTAATTTATCATATAAATCTATAATAAGTCTATTTGATAAAAAAGATTTTGTTTTAATTTCTATTATTGCTTTTTCTCCTATATATTTATCTGGAATATATATTATAAAAGGATGACATTCATTATAAAATATATTAACTATATTATTAATTTTATTATTAATTTTTTTTTTCTTTTTAACATATTTAAAATTATTTTCGAAATATTCTCCTCCTCCATTAATAGGAAATATACCAATATAAGTATTTTTTTCAAATTCATTTATTTCTTTATTTTTTTTTTCTAATTTTTTAAAAGAAGAATAAATAAAATTATTTTTAATATAAATTTCCATTGTTAAATATTATATCATTAAGTTTTTTTTGTCAATAAAAAAAAGCACGAAAACTCGTGCTTTTCTATATAATATATGCCTTAATTTATAAATCATCTGGAGCATCTGGATAATAATAACTTGGATCATTTACTATTTGAGCAACTTTTATTTCATCATGCCAAAATTCATTAGCCATATTTAAAAATGCTGCCTTATGTTTATTAGGTGTAAACAGTATAATTTTTAAAGCATCCATATAATCTTCTTTACTCCAATTTTTTTGTTTAGGCGCGTGTTCTATGGCAACCCTCATTGTTTCTTTATCTGCTACTTTTACAAATTTTTCCCACTTATCTAAAAAATCAAGTTTTTTCCATTTCTTTAAATTTGCGCATTCAACTAATAAATTTTCAAGTTTCATTTTATAAATAAATAGTCCAACGAGCTGTTATTGCTACATCATGAGATTTTGTAATTGGTGCTATGTATCTCTTGGCAAATAATATTCCATGAGGCATGCTACTATAATTAGTAAATTCCGTCAAGCCACTATCATCAGATCCAGCATCATTTGCTGGAGTTGTTGAACGTAATCTAAATTTTGCATCACAGAATAATCCAGCTTCTTTTAATACAAACCCATTATAAGGATAAAATATTCCAGCGTTTGCTCCAGTTTGCTCTGGCATAGTAACTGTAAAAGTAATTTTATTTTCTACAGTGCTATCAAATGTTAATGATACTTCAGATCCAGATTGATAAAAACGAGCATCTCTTTTGGCATAAATAAAAGCCGGTCTTCCAATTCCCCAATGACTCTTTTTTGGAAATAATTTTCCACCTAAAGTTTCAAGATTAGTTGAATCTCCTTTGTTGCTATGATAAAGAGCATTTTTAATTGCTCCTTTTACAGCATAAGTAGTATCTGTCAATGCTGGTGTAGTAAGTGCAGCTGAATAAATATCATTCATTGATCTCATATAATTATAACTATCTCCGGCAGAATCATACCATGCACTATAATTATTAGCAGCATCTCCAATAACTAAATTATCAAAATAAGTAGAATTCCATGCACCAGCAATATATTGAGTATAATAATCACTGTCTCCAATATCTAACCAATTATTCCATTCAAATCCTGTTCCAAACAACATTTTAGTAGGAAAAAATGAATATAAATTAGTAATACTATCTCCCTCAATAGGTCTTGACCACCATCCATTTGTTCCAGGCCAACTAGGATTAGCAAAATATTGTTCTCCTGATATCATAGTTCCATCTCTATTATATCTAGAGTCTCCAGAAGTATCTCCATGGTCTGATGCTGTAGTTGATCTGGTAGTTCCTACCGAAGTAAATACATCCCCTGTAAGCAAATGCATTGTGCTATGTTTTGCCCATAAAGTTATAATATTATGTTGTTTATCTTGATGAAATAATTCACCATTTCTATAACCTAAAATTTCTAATTCCCCTCTAAAATTAAAGGGGAACTTTTCTTCACTTGAATCTTTTTTTAATAAGTCATAAAATTTATTATTTATAAGGTCTCTTAACATTATTTATTCTCCTAAGCAAAATCTAATGTTATCTTTACTTATTTTTTTTCTTTTAAACATCTGGACAATAATTTCCATTAGATGGAAAAGCTTTTGGATATTCTCTATAATCTTTATCATCTCTAAGAATTCCTCTTCTTTTTAAACCATCCCAAGTATCATAATAAATAGTTATAATATGACTTAATACATCTCTTTCAAAATCAATAGAATATGTTCTATATTCAACTTGTTGCCCAGACCCAACAGAAACACTTTCTACAGGGCTTTCTTTTATATATCCAGAATTACTATCTACTGTAACAGAACAATTATAAGCATTCACTGATCCAATAACTTCAGAATTTGCTGTATCTCTTCCTAACCATATATCATTTGTATAAATAGGATTTTCTGCTGATCCACTTACGCTATAAGCAGTTGCATATGAATATGTATAATTTATTTTCTCTGGGAAAAATGCGCATGCTATTACACCTATATTTCTTTCATCTGCGCCTATTTTCCTTGCGTATGATTCTTCTTCTTTTGTTGTAAAATAAAATTCTTTTACATCATTTTCATTTATTTTCCATCCAGGAATATTTATACTTGAATATTTGTTTATGATATATCCCTTTCCTTCTTCTGGAATTAAATGTTTGCCATTAATGACGTTAAGGCCATCAACTGAAACTACTGCAAGAGATCTTTTGTATGTTTCGTTTGTAATTTTAATTGAAAAAGAAGAGCCCTTACGTGCTTCTATCCACACGTTTCCGTTGTTGTCAAAATATTTTTTGACAGGTGTGCCATTCACTAACACTTTGATATCGTTCATTTTCTACCTCTTGCCTCACTTATGAGGACTTTTACAAATTAAAGATTCTATGAATCTTTCTATTATAATATATGTATTAATTACGAATTTTTATAAATTCTAAATATTCAAAACCAGTTTGATGTGTTGAATCTCCTAATGTCCAAGGTTTATTATAAAGTTTTACATATCCTCTATTTGCTCCATCTTCATCTAAAGTAGTAGTTACATTAAAAGTAGTAGTTCCAAATGTATCTCCATCTCCAGTTCTAATATGGAATATAGAATCTCCTACCGTATGTAAACCATCATTTCCTCCAGCAGAATCTCCAAAACTCTTTATCTCTATTGTGTCTCCCTCTACTAAACCGTTAAATCTTCTACTCATATCAGATACTACTATATTTCCATTAGTAGCATCTATAGAAACAATGGCGCTTCTTTGCTCATTATAAACATATCCTCCAGAAACTAATTGACTGTCTCCATATAAAGGATTTGCTAATGTTATTAATACAGTATCTCCATAAAGAGGTCTTGAAGTACTAGATACTCTAAATACTCCATTATTATATTCATCATTCGCTCCACTAATTCTTACAAAATCATCACCAGTTAAAAATTGATATTCCCCTAACCAAGAATCTCCAGTATCTCCACACGGATCATATACATGAACTATTCCAGCGTTTGATGCTATAAATGTTATTAATCCTCTTTGGTCAGTATATTTAGTAATAGATACGAAATAAGCGGTATCTCCTGTATCTCCACTATCTATTTTTTCTCCAACAGTAAAATCTCCTACATAATTTATAGTATTAAAAGAACTATCTCCATTATCAGAAAGAACCCAAGCTTGACTACCAGTAGAATCTCCCGTTATTATTTTATTTGGCATAAATTGTTTTATTGAGTTTTCATAAACAACTTTCCAATAATCATGTCTTTTACTATCTATGGTTTGTTCTTCAATTGCTTTTCCAAAAGCACTATCTTCTATTGGAAGATTAGATCCTAAAGTTATAGGTCCAGTGCTTGATAAATCTATAGAATTATAAACAACGGGATTTATAAATCCTACATGATAATCAGTTATAGAATCTCTTATTGTATCTCCTGATATTGTATCATACACTTGATAATATTTAAACCAACTTTTTATTTTTTGAACAAAGCCGGATGCTCCTCCTTCAAACCAAGGAGATATTTCTATATAGGTATCTCCAATTTCAGTTATTCTATAATGAGATCCATCTATCATTACATATTCAGATTTTACATATTCATGCCATGTATCTCCAGTAGATCTATATTGAACTGTATCTCCAAGATATAATCTACTTTTACTATCTCCTTCTGTAATTAAATATGAATCACCAATTACAAATGGATCACTGGCAGCGTGAGTTGAATCACCAAATTGACTTTTAACTGAATCTACAAATACTAATAAATCTCTATCTATTACTTTATAATTAATTCCTTCATATTTAAATAATCCAGTAGTCCCTAACCCATTTAATCTATTTATTTCTTCAAAAATACTTTCACTATCCCAAGTTGGATTTTGTAATGATAATACATTAATTGCTGATATAGCATTTGTATCTCCATATACAGCATAATTAGTATCTGTATAAAATCCACTTATTAAATGTCCACTAAAATAATTTTTATCTTTAAATACTTGACCATAACTATCACCAGAATCTAATGATGGATTTACAACAACATAGCTATCTCCTAATTCAGTTATTATTCTTTGTGTTAATCCATTTCCAGTATATGTTAATACATGCATGCTTAATGAAAAAGTATGATTAGTTCCGAAGTAGCTGTCTCCAAATGATAAGAAATTACTTCCTGCTATAGCCGTAAATTCTTTTGTATCTCCATATCCACTATACCAAGAATCTCCAAGTAATGAATCACCCCAATAATATCTAGCAGGATGGTCTCCTTCATATAAATGAAACATACTATCAAGACCACCAATTCGTATATATCCTTTTGCTACAGCTTGGTCATCTCCTGGCAATGGACCTTTTAATAATAAAGTAGTTCTTCCTAATATTGAATTATATACTTTATAACTATCTCCAGTTGTATCTCCTGTAACAAAATAGTTACCAGCATTTGTATCTCCAGCTATTATAGATGTATCTCCAGTTACATAGATATAATCTTTTTGATGAACCCAATCATATAATTTTCTATTTGGATCAGTTACTATAATTTTTGCGCGAGGATCATATAAAGAATCTCCGCCATTTAATGTATCTCCTAAATTAGCATCTATAGATATAATTCCATATTCTTTTGTATCATATACTTGTGTTTTATAAATAGGATCTGATCTATCCGTATCTAAGAAAACAAATCCTGATGCTAACATACTATCTAATGCTGGAGAAGCTACTACAGAAACTTGTCTTTGACAATATATTGGTGTTAAAAATTTTGCATAAAATTCTATTTGTTCTAATTCATTTGCGTCAAGATCTGGCTCTTGATCTGAACCAAGAGAAGACAATGAATATTGAACAACATTTGTCTTAAAGAAAGTATATGTATCTCCAAACCAACTTGTAGTATCTCCTATTAATTGATTGTAAGAATATCCTCTAGAATCTCCCTCATCATACCAAGAAGTATATTGATTAAACATTAATAAATTTTTTGGAGCTGTAATTTCATTTTCATTTACTATATAGGGATTAGTCATATCTTCTGGATAACCATCTGTTGGTTTTATAGGAGTCATATAAAAAAGATAACTTAATTTATCTGTTGATCCAGTATATTCATTAGATGCTATTGCACTATTTCCATATCTTTTATCAAACCAATATTCATGAACAGTAATATCAAATCCTAAAAAATTAAAGAATAATTCAAAAGAATAATTAGATCCTTTTATTTTATAAATATCTATAATATTTTTTAACAACTCCCTAAATGAAGCATCAGTTAAAAGTAAATAATCTTCTCTTTGATATCCTATCAATTGAGCTAAATAATTTAAATATTGATTTGGAATTTCATTTATATTTTGAGCATGCCCTATTCTATCTATTATTTGAGTAAATCTATCATACTCTCTCATGCAAGCTTCAGCAAACAATTTAGATTTTTGGTTACTTGTTATTTGATAATAGTCATACTCAGGTATATATTTTTTATAATTTTGTCTAAAGAATATTTTTATAGCAGAATATTTATAAGTATAATAAATTTGTAAAAGTATGGCATTTGACATACCTCCAATAATAGAAGATATGTTAGTTCTTAAATAATTTTCTGATAAAAGTTCTCTTGCCGTTTTAGTAACAATATAAGAATTTTCATCTATAAGCAATTCTGCTAAATCTTCTTTTGCTATAGTAGACATAGGATAAAGACTAGCAGAAGTAAGAACTGTTGCTAATTCTGTATCCGTATCAAATACTCGTATTATTAAATCTATTTCAAAGCGTTCTGCCATAATTTATTACTCTTCATATACAAGGTATGTTAAACTTAATCCATTTTGATGCAAAACAATTATTTCATCAAAATTACAAGAAATGGTATTTTCTTGATTTGTTGAAGTATCAGCTCTGTCAGTGCCAAAATAACTTATTTCTACATACTCCACTCCAACAACATCAAGCATAACTTTTAATACTTGTGATCTTGATATTGATTTTCCATAATCTCTTTGAACAACACTGTTAGAATCTCTAAGGCTATATTTTTCTTCGAGAGCGGATTCAACGGCATCTTTTACTACTGCTCTTGAATAACTTGATTTATAATAAACTATTCCTGTTATATAGAAAATAGAAAACTTTGTTTGTTTAAAAATATTTTCTACAGAAATTATTTTAGAATTATCAAGATATGTTTGGTAAGTATCTTCACCAGTTGTTTCTTCTCTTCTATCCCAAATAAAATGAATATAAAAATCTCCATCTGGAAGATTTGATAAAGTTGGAACTTCATTTCCTAATTGAACAAAATTAGCTCTCATTAATTCCATCATATTTGTTGTAACATTATAATTAAAATAATAATCTCCAGTTGGATAATGATAATGTGAATCTCCATCTTCAGTTATTATTAGCTGAAGTTCTTCTTCAGCATTTTCTGCTTGTGGACTAAATTTTATATAACTACCATTTGTAGCAGTAGGACCTTCTATAACTATTCTTCTTGGATATGTATCTCCAGTTTTAGCATAAGTAAAAGTATTATATGGTGATCCTTCACCACCATACGCTGCTCTTAATTGAGTATTTATATTTGATATTATAGTTGTTAAAGGATATCCATAAGTATCTCCAATTTCTCCAGAGTCACCGCTTACATCAACTATAGTATCTCCTAATCCATCTATATTTATTTGAAGTCTACAATTATCACTATCTACTCCTATTACTGTATCTCCATCACCACCTATAATATTAGTAACTCCTGATACTTTAGGTCTAGTAAGTTCTATTAAATTCCAACTATCTGTTATATTATAAAGAGACATAGATGTTGTTACTGCATCAGTAAATCGTATATCAAAATTAGAAATATACATATCTGGAACTGTATCGCCAGATTCATTTACCGTATTGTAAACTCTTCTTGCTATTGATCTCCATTTTGGATCATTTGGAGAAACTCCTCCATATGTATCATAATAATATCTTCCTAATGAAACAGTATCTCCAGTAGAGGTTAAATAATGAACATAAAAATCATCTATAGTATCATCTAAATTAATACTACCATTTTCATAAATAATTTTTTGATAATTCGCTTCTGCTGAATTAGTAACAAATGTAATTCTTTGATAACCATAATTTGAATATGTATCTCCAGCAACATGCGTTCCAAAAACTACTCCAGTAGCATCGCTATCACCAAATAAAGGTACTGCATTTCTAAAAGTAATAAATGAGCTATCTCCAAGAGCAGGTGAGGTTAGTTTTATATAAGATTCTGCTGTAGTTGGTTCTACTACAGAAGCAGTTCCATCTGTTCCTAACGAATCTCCATATACTATTCCATATGATCCAGCGTTATATAATCCAATATTTATAGCTGCTGCTATTTCATGTGCTCTTACAAGTGATGTATTTATAGCTTGTGACGATAGATCTATCACTAATCCACTCGATCCATCCACACTAAGTCTAAGCCATTTTGTTGTAGTCATATCAATACCAGATTCTACATTAATAAGAGATTTATAATAAGCGTGGGTATCACCCCTTAACATTAATACAGAATCTCCTGGAGTATCTCCTATTTTTAATTCTCCATTAATAACATTTACTAAATTTTCAAATTGAGACGTAGAATCTGCTGCTGGAGTAACTTTTATTCTAATACTACTATTTCCATCATAATAATCTTTTAATCCATCTGGAACTTCAAGTACTATATAATTTTTAAATTGAGAATCTCCTCCTCCATCCCAATCTATTGTATCTCCAAAAAGAGATTTTCCTAGAATGGCAGCATTATTATGTGTATCTCCATAATTAAAGTTTCCATCTCTAAAAGAAATAATACTATTGAAATAGTTTTGTAATCTTAAGCTCATCCACTCAATATCATTATATTGAGATGGTAAATATTCAGACCAATTTCCAGCATCTGGTAGAGCATATATCCATACATCAAAAGGATTTAAATATACTCCATAATTTGTAAATACCGTGCTAGGAACATTTTCATTTCCATATGCTTTTGCTGTTAATAATGAGCTATTAGAATTTAAAATAGTATCATAATCTTCTGCGCTTACTGCTTTGTTTACTGTTCTAAGTTGTAACGGAGCGTAGGTTGCTGCGTGAGACGCTGTTTCTCCAAGTGCTCCACCAGCACCTTCTGATTCATTAAGTAAAGTTGCTTGAACTATAGTGTCTCCGCCAACTACTAATTCAACATTTAAAGTTTTTGTAGTATTAATAGATTGTGTTGATATATTTCCAGATGGTCCGCCACCAGTTCTATAAAAAACTTTTATAACATCTCCAACTGCTAATCTTCTATTTGAATTTGGAAGAAGCCCAGTTGATCCAAATTCTATTGTTACAGTTTCATCTTCATTTACATTTATAATGTAAGGAATAGCATATTCATCTCCATTGGCATCTGTTTCTGCTTGAGCATCTGGATCAAGAAAAGAATCTACCAATAAAAGTTCTGTTTCTACTGGAGTCCCTCCAGTATCTAGTACAAAATATACTCTTGGAGATGCTTCAATGACAGGGCTATTAGTTAAAGTAAATGTAGGAGCATTATCAGTATATGTAGTAAAATCTTCTACATAAGTAGTTCCTTCATAAAAATCATGATTTTCTAAAGCACTTTCTATTTTTACACCAATTTTATAATTATATAAATTAGTTATAGAATCATGACTAAGCAATTCAAAATTAGTTATTGTCCCAAAGGTATTTATTGTTTGAATAGTATATGGAGATAAAGTTCCAATAGAAGCATCATAAGATTCAGTTAAATAATAACTTCCAGGATATGTTGCTCCAATAGTACTTATTTTTACTTCTACTTCGGATGCTATTGGAAGAGTAAAATTATAACCTATTATTTTTAACAAACGCATTACAGATCGTTTTTGTGTTGCTGTACTTAAATAATTTTCATTTATTGTCCAGTCAATTCTTGTAGCGAGTTGATCGGCTATATAAGCAAATAACTCTATCATCATTCTTCCAGCATCTGAAGAAAGAAAATCATCCCAATTAGTATTATAATTTGGATTATCTTTTACCAAATTTATAATATCTTCCATTATATTGTCATAACTTAAACCACTAAAAGCAGTTTTAGGAAGGGTTGTTAACTGTCTTGCCATTTTATAACCTCAATAACTGTTCAAAAGTAAATGCTTCAAGAGTATCATTATTTGTACATTCTAATTTTATTAAAAAAGTTTTACTATCTGGAGCATCAGTAGATATTGCATCAATAGAAACTCTGGGCTCCCAAGTAGTAATAGAATTTACTATTTCTGATTCTACTTCTTCTCTCATAATTACATCTAAATCAAAAAGAAAAGTTCTGAGTTTTGAACCAAAGAAAGGATTATTTATTCTTTCTCCTGGTAGTGTAAGTAATATTCTTGAAATATTTTCTTTAAGAAGAGTTTCATCTTCTTTCATAGTAAAGAAAGATTCGTTATAAAGCACTATTCCTTTCAAAGAATTTCTCCGTTTGTTTTTCTTTTATTAACTTTACGAAAAATTTCTTGTTAAGGAGTTTTTATTCTTCTGGTATAATTGTGTTTTGCCCTTTTATTGCTTCTTCTTTTTTAGTATCATAAAAACTTTTTAAAGATTCTATTAATTGAATTTGACCAGTAGCAAGTATTATGTCATTTTTACATCGCTCAATCATTTTAGTTCTTTCATCTATTATTTTCTTTAATGAGTTATATTTATCTTGAAGATAATCATCTGGAACATTCACCATATCTCCTCCTTTATTGTTTATATTCCTATACTATCTATGTATTGATATAATGATTTTAATGCTGGGTGTGTAGTGGATAATTTTGTTATAGGATCGGCATTTATCCAAACAACATATTGATCTTTTAACCAATTAACAAATTCAACAGGGCTTAATTGTATTAATGTTGATAATAATGGTTGAGGACTTTCATCTGTTCTATTAAAATTAACATTAATATTTTTATAGTGTTCATCATTTTTTGTATAAATAACACCTTCTGTTGGCATTATTTTCATACTAAATACAATTTCTTCATAAATAAAATCATAAGAAATTGTGTTTAATTCTAATGTTGTTCCATTACTTAGGTCTTGTATTTTCATTTACTATTCTCCTTAAGTTCCCATCCAATATCCAATAACTTTAAAATAATTACTTCCGGTAGCTTGACTACACCATATATCCACAGATCCAGCAAAATTGCATTCTAAATTTATAGTATAAGAATTTCCAG
>Ga0307377_10007825_pt1 | contig 10951 bp, 15 predicted proteins | sample TR3MG_FD_202535 | JGI IMG/M metagenome (GOLD analysis project Ga0307377, IMG submission 202535) | Soil microbial communities from Risofladan, Vaasa, Finland - TR-3 | ecosystem: Environmental > Terrestrial > Soil > Coastal area > Acid sulfate soil | place: Finland: Risofladan, Vaasa | collected... | reverse complement strand
TTTCTAAGAATAAATAGCCGTTGTGAACACTTACAAATGATTCATTCGCCCCGGCAGAATTGTTTTGGATTCGGATAGCGTCTTCAGTTTCACAAGTAGCTTCGTAAAAATCTGTGATGGGATACTGGTTCAAAACAATGTTTGGTGTTCCCCACCCATCTACCCACGACCAATATTCAGTCTCTTCCATTTCCCGTTCGCCAATAAACGATTCAATCATCTGTTCAGCCACCGGGATCCATGCTGTCATAGACGCAGTTGTAAACGACTTTGACGAGCCGGGAAAGAAACTTAAAAAGTTAGCCTCCGTTATCCACGCCATCTACTTGTTCCTCTTCGGAATGATCTTCGGCCCATTTATTAAAGGCTTCAATATTCTTAGCAAGTCTACCCATATCTATCGAAATGCCGCGACTAGGAGGTGGTATACCCGGTTGACCCGGCTGTGGCGGTATTACAACCTGTTGTGGCGGCTGTTCCGGTATATCGGGAATCTCATAATTGTCAGGCCACTCGCTGGGATGTATCCCTGCAATTGCCAATGGGTGTAGCCGTAATGCCACATCGGGCTTAATTATCCCCGGATGTCCACTAGGCGACGGTCCCTGCGATCTAATGCCGACCTTACAATCCTCACCCTTCATCCTTACACCATAACCGTATATAAGATTGTCACCAGACCGTTCAATTGCACACCATTCATTTCGATGTACCGTTACTTCTGCGCCATGCCCACGCGCTAACGCAATCCATGCTTCTACATTACCCTTTTCCATCATATATTCGACTTGGGTTGACATGTTTACGCCATACATATCAATCTTCTTAACACCAAGATATAGAGCATATGCAACCATATACGAAATGGAGTTCGAGATATAATCTGTCTTAAACGTGCCATATACCCACCTGAACGGAAACCGTATACTGGACGGAAACTCTTTATATCGGTCTAGCGTAACCAATGGAACATTTGATCGTATAATCTTCTCAAACGTTCTCTGGTTGATACTGTCTCTGTCCTGCCGAGGATCAAGATGGTGCATATGAAACGTAACGTCAACAGGTCGCCACGTCACAACAGCGTTTACACCCCATACCTGCCGTTCTTCTTCTGGACAGGCAAACGGGCCTATACCACGCTCCTCATCCATATTACATAATGCCCACCCCGGACCTTTTGCACAAATGATAACCTGTTTGAGCTTGGTTTGCCCCTGCACCAGATCGGACAGCTTTACCCCACTTTCTTTCATTCGTTCATACCCTTTCTTGTTCTATTACGTTGCGTCAGTTCTTTCACCCTGATAGTAAACGTGTACCGTACCCTGTGTTAAATTACCAGCGTTAGTAACATAAAGTTCTAATGGACCATCTACAACCCACAAATTATCTGTTATTGCACCAGTTGTACTTTCCGTGATAGGTGCAATTGGACCTCCAGAAAGCATCGGATAATCTGCATGTCCAGCCGTAGTTGAAATATTTGCTCCTGCACCACGCAAAATATCCACATCGTGATCATCATATAAAATCAGATCATAAGCCGTTGTAGGTGGCCCAGTCGTACCAGTACTGGAAATCACATATATCTGCCGCAATTCTCCGTTTATATGGACAGACGCATTTGTTGTGCCACTAACCGTACCAGTCGTTGAAGTCCACGCCAACGTACATCGTTTAATAACTCTATGTCCGCGATTGGTTTGTGCTACCGTTCCAGCCATATCATCACCTCCTTACCGCTGGGTGAGGCTGGACTGATCCAGCCCCACCCGTTCCCGCAGACTATGTAGACGGTGCCCGGATAAATCCAGTAGCGTCTGCACCTCCACCCTGAGACGCACGTTCATTAACAGCATTACACGCATACACATCGCCAGCTAACCAGAACGTTGCTCCGGTTACTGAACTTGCAAGCGTTCCACCAGCATTGTCAGCCACCATCAAATGAACGTTAGGGCCAATACATCCTTCCGAACCAGTGATAGTGTCCATAATACAAATGTCAGCCACATTACAAGTACGAATTATCGAATCATGAATCCAGAGGTTAAGACTTTTTGTGTTGCGACAATCAATTGCGCCAACAGCAAAGTTACCATTAATTTTGAGATTTCTCATCTCGCTATCATCTGAACCATGAATTGCAATTGACGAATTTGCACCAGCGGCAGTTGCACCCATATGACACCATCCGTCAATGAGCAGCCTGTCAGCAGCCAGCCCTGTCGTAGTCATAATCACATCGGTTGCCTGACCCGTCACATCTCTAAACTCACAATCTATAATCGCACAATCAGCCGCAGAAACTTCAATACAACCCGTTATAATATCAACTCCGCCAAGGAATCGCAGGTTGTGAATCGAACATCCAGCAGCAGCCAGCTTACAGTCACCAGCCGCAGCCGTAACTGTAAGTGTCGGCATCTCTCGACCACGCCTAATTCCGAAAACAGTAACTCCAGCCCGATCAATGTCAATAGCACTGTCAGCAGCAAGGTTTTCTACATGGTCAGGAGCTACCACAACCATATCACCTTGACTCGCCGTGCATTTGTTCACACCACCGTCGATAGTCGCGCAACAATGCGCCCAATCTGTCCCGGTATTTGTGTTCGATGCGTTAGCATGTGAGCTATTAACAAAGAATATTGCACCTGCAACATTATTATTAAGCTGGAGCGATCCGCCTTCCCACCGGGCCGACAGTGTGCCTAAATCGTAATTGTTACCCTGTATAGGCATCCATTATTCTCCTTTCTTCTTTGTTTTATTAACCGGCGACCGTAATATAGCCTTATTAAACAACGGCCACCAGATACGTTTACATTTATGAGATGAACGGCAGAGGTTGGGTGTGAGGGTATGAACTTTCGGGGTATAAGCTCTGCCGTTCATCTCGTCCCTCACAGTTTAGATGCTATCGTACTGTTCATAAGTAGACATACCGTCATACTTATACCTACTACCAGTACCAATAACAGTAATCGACACATAGTCGTCACCACTATTAGCAGCTTCGGTTGCACGAAACATCACATAATCAAACCCTGTATCAAGATCTTCGCCGCTCAGATCAAAAATACACTGTTCATTTGCACCACCCAGCGTTTGTGCTAGAGCTGCAATTGCAGCTTCATTCAAACCTGTAGCGGACTGAGCTTGTCGGCATGAACATACACATGCTGTATCCGTATACATGTCGGTTGTCTGACCCGTCATAAATACCGCTGTTACATGTGCGTTTACACCCATCCAAAAGCCTGTGGTTTGTGCATTAGTTCCACCAATATCGTATGGACCTAACCCGTCGCCAACAGCAAACCTCATTGAACCTCTAGGCATAGTTTAACCTCCTTTCTTAGGCTAAGTTAGGATCTCGTTGCCAAGACAACAAACGGACCCTGTGTTACAGTACTATGTTCAGGGGTCAACGCCGTTCTCCAAAGTGGCTGTCCATCATTTTCAAGTTCAAACCGAAGACAGGTTGCGTTATAATCGAACAACAGGTGGATAGACGACGCTACATCAATACCACGCCGTTCCCGACCGTGCAAATACTGTGTCCAGTCGGCCAAAATAATATCACCCAGCGTTCCAAGCGTTTCACACTGTTCCAATGGAATTACCGGAAGACCGTACAATGTGCCGAATGGCGCGCCAGCAATATTGTTCGCTGGCAAATAGACAGGCACACCACCAACACCAACAGCAATCGCCATCGTGTGCAGTTGCGGCAGAATGTCCTGATTAATATGCCACACAGCGTTTCTTCGGCTTGGCGCCCACAACCGAGAATACATATTGATAACATTCTCGGCTACAATGGTAGTCGCAGGCTGTCCGGCTTGTGCGGCCTGTGTAACCAACGAACCCGCTACTGTTATACCTAGCGGCTGATTCGCACCAGTACCCCAAATGAACTCATGTTCCATAACATGTCGAAGTTCATCTGTGAATATTTCGGTTAACATTGGTTCAATAGAAATGGCCGAATGTCGAAGCAGTTTATTCGTAACCCTGACCAAACCTACCAATGTACGAAGTGTCAGTTCAATCTCACCGAAATTGGGTTTAGATGCCGTTTTCTGTTCACCTTCAGCTACACGATAAACCCGGACACCACCCATACGAGATCCGTCAACTCTAGTCGTTTCATTAATAACCGGAAACGCCAACGAGGTTGACTGCATCGGAATATCTCTGACACGTCTCAGGATTTCACCGTCCTGATAAGTTCTCTTCCACAGATCTGGTAACCACTGCTGAGGCACAAGGTATCCACCCTGGTCATCATCAGGCGTTTGCATATAAGGAGTTGAAACTCCCTTTGCCATGGCAGCCTTATTAACCATCTCCCTGTCGTACTTCTCTTTCGCCATTATCTTGTCAAGACGTTCACTATCTATAGCAAGCCCTTTTCCACGGGCAATTGCTACGGTAGCGATGTCTCTAGCGAACTCAGCAAGACAAGAATAACCCATTTTGGGATCAACATACTCCCGACTTTCACCGGGTATAATTGATTTACCCACAACTGCGCCATCATCGTCATCATCTGTATGGTTTAGCTCTTGAATAACCGTTTTGACAGTTTCAACAAGTTCTATATGACGATCCGCCTTTTCCCGCTCTTCAACCGCCTGTTTCTCTTCCCACTCGGATTTCAACATTGCAATGCCAGCGTCAATAAGCTCTTCCGACGTAGCTTTATCAACCTTTAATGTTGCTCCTTTCTTGTAATCGCCCCAATCTTCTAGGAGCCTTACTATATCTTCCATCCTTTCTTCTCCTTTACTTTATGATTTCAGTTATAAATAGATCCGAATAACTAGATGCTCCAGCGTTCATACCTAAACTCTCCAGCAAACACCGTTTACCTAAGCTCTCCAGCATTACTAACCTACATCCTCCATCATATGACCTATACCCGACCTCGCAAACGGTCAATCTCGTCTCTAATCTGTTCCTCTATTGACCGTTTCGTTTCTATACATTTCACCGTTCTCGCCGGTTGTATAAGTTCAACGTATCTAGCGGGTGGAACATCAAGTAGTACTGTCACCCTTTTAGCCTCTGGCTTTATTTCATTAGTCGGTGGTCCCTCGACATCCAACCCACTAGATACTATATCATCGTTTGTCCACAACCCTTTTTGAATTGCCCGGTTAACCGCGTTAGGATTCGTTGGAACGCCTACCAACGAATATTCGAGTTCAAGCCATTTTGAAGTTATAATCATTGCTTCAGAAACATTTATATCTGAATACTGCGCCTGAACTTTCTCGGCTACCTTGTCATAATCATCGTCAAACCCTTTCCAGAACGATTCGAGAGGAATATACCCAACCGACCATGTTTTGACATGTCCATCCTTAACCAACTGGAACTTCTCATCTGCAAATGGAGTCGTAGCAAAAACCGTCTTTGCCAAAACCCCCTCTTTCTTACGCTTTTGCCACGCTATAGAACCAATAACCTTGTCATAATCATGTCCCCAAAACACCGTATGGGCTTCTGTAAGGTTAGCCCCTTTTGGCAAAAGAATTTCTTTTACACGGTCTACATCGGGGGTTGACACCCAATGTTCAACCAACCTTTCATCCTCATCAACACCCTTTACCGATTCCGCTACGGTTCGTCTTCGATACTCTTTGTTAGCATGTTGTTCAGCTATGGCTCGAATATCGCAGGGTAATCTATCAAGTATCTCTTCTACTCTCATTGTATAAATCCTTCTAGCCTCTGGAGCCTTCAGTCCGTCAACAAACCGCTGCGCCGCTGTCGCGGCTTGCGACGCAACCACAAGACTCCCCGCCTACGGCGGGTCGATTATTATGTGCTTTTACATCCATCCAGATTCTAGTATTGCCATTCTTGACGCAATCTCTCTTAGTTTCTTGGCCATATCAAGTGCCGCCTCATGCCGAATCGTAACAGGTTCAAATGGCCTACCTAGTGACATATTGAACTCAACTGCGTTTTCAAACTTACCAGCCATCAGTTTCATCCAAGCCTTATACTGTTCAAATTTGTTCATGTAGACCTGCTCCCAGCTTGCGCTTCGGCCAACTTCTGTCCTTCACCCAACTCTACCATCTGCATCTGGCCCCACGGTTTCGAGCCCCATTCAACAGGCGGTTCTCCCATAATCTCACGCTCTTCGTTGATACTATGTATAAATGTTTTCTGGTTAATTTCACGCTCTTTAAGTACCATATCTTTATCTTGCGGTATACAGTTGTCATACGCATAGAACAGTCTGCCAGTCGGGTCAAACTTCGGGATCAACCATGAATTCCAGAACTCTTCCAACAACTTCGATCTAGGTTTAATAGCGTCTCTCATCCATTGGTATAACCCAGCTTCAGCGTTTGACCTGTTCACACTCTCTGTTGTCAACACGGATTTCGGCACGTCGAACGCCGCCGCAATCTGTTCAAACGTGAGTTTACGGCCAAGAATGTTCGCCATATCTCTCGGAGGAAACGCTATCGGTTTAAGCTCCCCTTTCTCCTGTATTCCATCGACAATAGCAAGTTGGCCGGGGCTATGCACTCCAGCATACCGATTGTTCCAATCTGTCAGAAGCTCTTTCTTCTGCGCTGGATTCATTTTGCGTTGCGTAACCATAACCATGTCAGGCCGAGCCATGTTTTTGTTGATAGCTGTCTCGTATTCTCGATAAGCCCTGTCAAGTTCAGCAGTCTCTAACGTACCCTCCAGCGGCGACATGCCGTAGAACAGGCTTGCCGGGTTGAAAAACTTGGTATGTCCAACCTCTTTTGTGCTAAACTTAACCATGTTCTCGGGGTTAGTCCCGTATAAATAACCGTCAACAAAGTTGCGTTTGCTGGGGATTATCGTGACCCATTGGCTCGGTAACAACCATAGTTGCGACGGTATGCCCAGCCGGTTGGCCGGCGCATAAACGTAACCATCACCAACCAACTCCTTATAATTCTGTAACCCTTCCCGAAATTCGCTTTCTGTTGTGAACGGGTTGGGAGATCTTATTAAATTCAGAATATTATGTTCGACAACCTCTTCAATAGCTACGTCCTTAGTGATCTTCCATGTCTCTCGCAACCGTTTCTCTACACGCGAATTTATGGACCTGGTTGTAACTCTCGGTGGCGGGTTGGTTTTTCCGGTTTTAACGTATAACCTACCAATCAGTCCAGCTACACCTTGCGCGTTCCGACTAGCACACGTATAAACCCACGACTGGTTCTCTTTTATCAGATCTTCATAGTTGCCCGGAGGCTGTTTAGTCGTATACCTGCCAAACAATCTCGATCCGGTCGATACGCTCAATCCCGGCCCTACAACCTGTCGTGCGCCAAGAGTTTTAACTATACTGAAACTAGGCCAATTCACGGTTCTTCTTTCTTCACTATAAGGTTAACCACATATATTCCAGCCAGAACTCCTATAACTACCCCTAAAACACCCAACGCAAGCCCTGTCGCTACACCAGCCACGAAAGACATTATGGCACCTCTGGCAATTCTGGTAGTTCAACATTATCTTTCAACCATTTCGTTGCCGATATGCGTTTATCTTTCTTTAAGGCATCTACAAGTTGAATGGCGTTCTGTGTACGGAACCTACAATCCGAAATTGTACCCTTACACACCGCAACAAATCCGCCTGAACGCTCTACCCTATCCACAATGTCGGGGTTATCAGGGTTGAGATACCGTATCTCGTTTGCGTTCCACGCTAATGCCCGGCCACCACACTCAGGACATTCAAACTCAACATAACCAGCCGTGCCTTTATACTGCTCTTCTCTAAAGTCAACATCGAGTGCAACCAATACATCTTTGGCTTCAACGCGCTCACATTGCATAATTAGCTGCTCTTGTGCGCTATATTCGTCCCTTTTGCACCTGTCAAACCGTATTTCGCGTCCAGCCCATACCTTACGGGCCAATATTTGCTCATTTTGTGTCATATTGAGCAAAAACTCGGCATCTTGGGGCTGTATACGCGAAATTGATGCAACTTTCACTGCGCCCAACAAAATAGCCGCGTCTGTCGAATTAATGTCTTCTACATCATTTTTCTTGTCTTTTTCACTCATGTTCATACCCTCCTATACCCATATTGCTGCTCTACCCATCATTTCATCTCGCATCTCATCAGTCACACCGATTGGCGAGTAAATCCTATCTCCAGGAACATCTCTATATCTAACCTGAACCTTTTTCTCCTGTATAACCTCTCCTAAAACGCTCAGTTCTGGCGCACAAGCCATTAACGGGCTTAAATGGGTATAACACCCATACCGAATTGCGTCCATCGCATGGTCGTTGAATTTGACAGGGCTACCGTCGATTATGTTACTCAACCTGTCTGTCCTATACATATACCTGGCACGTTCCATATTCATGTTCTGGTTGGCATGTCGTGTATGGATTCGTAACCGGCGTGTAAAAGCTATCCCATATTCAACAGCTTTGTCCGCAGGGATAGCGTTAAACCCCGCTAACGTCAACTCGGCAATTTTTTCCGGTTGGGCATGGTCGCAGTATATTGGTTTATCTCTGAGATGTTCAGGGATAGTCTGTTCGCATAGCCTGATAAACGCCGCGTTGTTGAGTTTCGGCTGATATATGAGTTCCCGAACGTAAACGTCTGGCAGAACTCTCTCTGGATCATATTTGGCGTTAAGCTGTAACAGACATGTCGGGTTGGTGTATCCAAAGTCAGCCGCGTACCAAGTCTCTTCAAACTCCTTATCATCCGGCCACGGTTCTTTCTCTTCCGGTATAAACGGCGGGTAGATGATTAGATCGCTTTGGGCATATTGGCCCATAGCAAATACCAGCCAAGCGTTATAATCCTGCTCTTTCAAAAGTTCAAGGTTCTTAATATAATCTGCACCCAATGTTGGGTTGTCCCGATATGTGCTGTATATCACTTCAACGTCAACCTGATGGATCAGCCATTGGTTAATCCAGTCAAACTCATCTAACGGGTTCAAGCTCAGAATGATCTGGTTGTGTTCACCTTCCGCGCACGGTCCTGATATACGAGTTCTCAGAAACAGATAATCATCTTTCATAAACTCATGGGCTTCTTCCAACCAGATAACGTTATACTCTGTTGACAGAACCTTTCTGGCCTGGTCTAACCCGCCAAAGACTATCGTGTTCGTAACGTTTTTAGCTGGTTGTAACCGGATCAACTCTCTACCAGGCGATTTAAGGTGGGTGCATAGGTCGTAAAGGGTCGTGTCAGGATCGTCTGTTGTAAATGCCTTCAGGTTCTTCTCGACAACCATCTCGTTCATCGACTGTAACAAGTCGTTGTAGACTTTACGCATGAACAAAAACCGTTTGTTCTGGCTGGAAATGAAGCCACCAGGACCAAACAGTAAATGCTGGGCTATAGCATGAGATTTGCCTGACCGCGCTCCACCAATCAACACGACGGTCGTAGCTGTAGACGCTGCCAGTTTGTTGTAAACCGGCGTAACCTTCATCTCGTTACGAACCACACTGTCTGTTACAGATTGGGCCAAACCTATACCTTTTCCATCCTAACCCACTTCAACCCGCTGGGATGCGGATAGTCCAACCGTTTCATCGACAACCCGTGTTTGGCCGCCAGACCACTAAAATACCCATATGTAAGTTGGTTGCACTCTTTCCACCCGTCAAAATTGATCCGTGTAGCATCTGAAGACTCTTCAAAATTCGCTATGAACACGCTCTTATCGTGCATAACGTTCACGGCTTCCGATAAACACAGGTTAGTTTCAACTACGCTTGTATGCGTAAATATGCTCTGTGCCAATAGATAATCGAAATCGTGGCCAAACCTGCCAAAACCAAAATCCTTCGCATATTCAAACGCCGGTAACTTGAACTGGATCAGCCCGTCGCCAGTCTCATACTTTATCCCTTCCTTAACCAGCCACTCTTCCGGTTCAATACCGTGATACCCATGTGTGCCTAAATACAAAATGAAAAACCTGCCGCCCCGTAAACTGCCACACCCTATATCCAGCATCTCATGGCTCTCTCTTAACCCCTCATTCACCATAACCCGAAACTGGTTCGCACCCGTTATATCGTACCGTTCTACCGGCCCCACCCAACTGCGCCAATCCTGCCCTTTCCGCATCATACCTTCCGTCTCTCTCGTAAACACCATCAACTGACCTGACGGAACCTTATCTTTGTCAACTATCCGGCTTACAGCGTATCCTATATGGCCACCCGTATCGCTGTCGCGTTCAAACAAAAACCCGTAAACGTCTTTACTATCCAGTACTCGGCACGGTATCGCAACGTCTGTGCTCGGTTGCATAAATTACCCTCACTGTTGCTTACCCCCAAATTAAAAACCATAACAAACTCTCTTCCCACAACCAACCATCATCCATTCTAGCTGTATCTAAACAATTCCGTTTACATTTCATACCCTATCCCCTTTTCCGTCTACACCCAAACGTCTTAACATGCCTGCCCCTACGTACCAACGCTCCTCCAAACACAAACAGGTTAACCAACACCAAACCCGCTAAACCAAACCCCACCAAACACCAAAATTCAAATGTTGACACTAGATTTTCCTTTTCGGGAACTTAGCCGTGCGCAAGAACGTAGCAGGGCTCAAAACACCCCCCCCATGCGTAACTGGCAAAAGACCTCCCCCGGCTTTTCTTGTTTCACTTTGCAACCTATCACTATTATTGTTCATATATATACAATCCATGTGTCATAATACTACAACGTCCGATAATAAATACTATGTAACGTTGCCCAATTCGCATAAGTACATGGTATATAACATGTTACAATTATTAAATTGTTTACATACGCATTATGTATCATTACTGTCGCTATTATGCACAGTGTCATTATGCTCAAACTGCGTCATTGTAATGTTTATATTTAACCCTTCTGCCTTGATGTTATGTGTATTAGTCTCC
>Ga0307377_10007824_pt1 | contig 10952 bp, 12 predicted proteins | sample TR3MG_FD_202535 | JGI IMG/M metagenome (GOLD analysis project Ga0307377, IMG submission 202535) | Soil microbial communities from Risofladan, Vaasa, Finland - TR-3 | ecosystem: Environmental > Terrestrial > Soil > Coastal area > Acid sulfate soil | place: Finland: Risofladan, Vaasa | collected... | reverse complement strand
AAACAAAAACTAAGAGTTTTTTCATCTGACTGCCCGGTTGAAGCGGGAAACAGCCAAGAAACTGCCCAAAAAGCCAACTAAAGCCCCTACCCCTAAAAGACCAGCCAATACTTCAAGCATAAAAACTACTGATACCGGCAGCAGCGGAATTCCCGCCAAAAACTTAACTAAAAACGGGCTTACATACAAAAGACCTAAATAGCTCAGGCCCCAAGCGATGGTTGCCGCTACCAAGCCATAGATAATCCCTTCCATATAAAAAGGCAGACAAATATACCAAGAAGAAGCGCCTAGAAGTTTTAAAATTTCAATCTCCTCCTTTCTTTGGGCAATCCTCATTCCTAAAACGATTAAAACTGTTAAAGTAGCCACCAAAAGCAAAAATCCCGCTACTAAACCACCGATTTTCCTTAAGGTTTGCACCCAATTTGAAAGAGCTAAAATAACATCTTCTTGAAAAATGACATCTTCGACTAAAGCCTCTTTTTTAAGCTCAGTCGCCACTTCTTTTAGAGAATTTAAGTCATAAGTGGAGACTTCCAAACTGGCGGGTAAGATTTTGGCGGAGACCATTTCCAAAAGCAAGGGCTTGTCTTTATTCTGCTGCCGATAAATTTCCAAGGCCTCTTCTTTGGAAATATAGTCTACCTTTTTTACCTTCTCCATCGCCTCTATCCTGGCTTTTATCAAATCAACTTCCTGAGGCTTGGTTTCATCTTTTAAAAAAGCACTTACTTGGGGTCGAGATTCAAAGTACTGAAGCACAGTATGAGAACCAGCGCCAATCAGAAAAAAGGCGCTCATTAAAAAAAGAGAAAGGGAAACCACTAAAATCGCGGCCAGCGATTGATAGGGAGAGCGAAAAATATGCTGTTTAATAGTGTTTAGCATGGCCTAGCTTTTGCTTTTTGACTTTTCTTTAAAATACTTTCCTTTTTTTTCATCGCGGATGACTTTACCTTTATCAAGCTCAATTACTCGAGCCTGAAGCGAATCAACCACTTCAGAATTATGAGTCGCCATCAGAACCGTCGTTCCTTGCTCATTGATTTCTTTAAAAAGTTTCATCATCCCGGCCGAAGTTTTGGGATCAAGATTACCAGTTGGCTCATCGGCCAAAAGCAATTCCGGGCCAGTAATCACCGCTCGGGCCAAGACTGTTCTTTGCAGCTCTCCGCCAGCCAGTTGAGAGGGGAAAAGCTCGGTTCTTTCAGAAAGCCCAACCACACCCAAGATTTTTTCTACTTTTTCTTTAATTTCCGACTCTTTGGCTCCTTGAATTTCTAAAGGAAGAGCGACATTTTCAGCCACGGTTTTATTCCAAAACAGTTTATAATCTTGGAAAACTACCCCCAGTTTGCGCCGAAAAAGATAAAGCTTTTTTCGAGGAATTTCATTAACCACCTCGCCATTAATTTCAATCTCGCCCGAGCTCGGCAAATACTCGCCTAAAATAAGTTTAATCAAAGTTGTCTTTCCGGCTCCTGAAGGGCCGGTTAAAAAAAACAGTTCTCCTTTGTCAACTTTAAAGGAAACCTCATCAAGAGCGACAATTTCCCCAAATTTTTTGCTGACTTTATCGAATTTAATCATACGGGCAGTCCTTCGACAAGCTCAGGATTTATTCCAGAACCTTCACTCTTCCCACATCCATTAACCAACCGGCTTTTTGAGCGGTCATCGTTTCTCCCAAAACTTCAAGTTTTCGACCAATAAACTGGTCCAAGTCCAAAACTGAAGATGTTAAGTAAACTGTTTGGCTGGGTCCGCCTTCGCGAATCAACTTATGAGTTCCCTCACCTTCAATTCCGCCAGCCTCTAAAACACCAATGGCTTTATCTTTAAAATTCTCCGCTTTTTCGGAACCATATTCGCTTCCCTTGGTAATTTTCTCTTTGGAAACAATGCCGGTCCCCTGACTCGGCCCAAGACTAGTTTCTCTACCGGCAAACCACCAACCAGTAAAGACTCCCAAAGCTAAAACAGCGACTACGGCAACAGCGGGCAATACTTTAGCCCCTAACTTTTTAGGCACTTTTGAAGCTGGCGCTTCGGCGGCTGCCTCTGAGTTGAGATTTGGAATTGAGTCTTCCATAGCTTTTTTCCTTCCCTGGCCCTATTGATAAATAAGGACGGCCTTTTGCTCAAAACTAGAATAGCACAAAACTTAGTCCTGAGGCAACCGTCTTAATTCTGCTTCAATAAAACCCTCCAAGTCTCCGTCTAAAACCGCCGAAGGATTACTCACCTCATAGCCGGTGCGCAAATCTTTGACCATTTTATAAGGATGAAGCACATAAGAGCGAATCTGGTTTCCCCAACCAGCGACTTTATGCTCACCTTTTAAAGCTTGTTTTTCTTTCAAGCGCTTTTCTTCTTCAATCTGCCAAAGTTTGGCTCGCAACAGCTTAAGAGCAATCTCTCGGTTCCTCTCCTGATAACGCTCAGACTGACTGGTAACTACCATACCCGAAGGCAAATGGCGCAATCTAACTGCCGTAGAAACTTTTTGGACATTCTGGCCCCCATGGCTGGAAGCGCGATAAAATTCCCACTCCAAGTCAGAGTCAGGAATTTTTACTTCTTCTAGCTCCGCCAACTCCGGCAAAACTTCAACTAAAGCAAAAGAGGTTTGGCGCAGCTTGTCAGCATTAAAAGGTGACTGGCGCACCAAACGGTGAACCCCTCTCTCCCCTTTTAAATAGCCATAGGCAAAAGGCCCATCAAGAGTCAAGGTGACACTTTTAATTCCTGCTTCTTCACCAGCAACTTCATCAACAACATCCACTTTCCAATCTTTTTTCTCGGCAAAGCGGATATACATCCTTTTGAGCATCTCTGCCCAATCCATGGCCTCGGTGCCTCCTTGGCCGGCATGGACAGAAACAATCGCCGCCTCTTGATCATGAGGACTACCCAGATAAGTACTAATCTCCAGCTTGGCCATCAGTTTTTCTAGCCCTTCAAGCTCTTTTTCCAGGTCCTCACTCAAAACTTCTGCTTCGGCTAAAAAAGCCATTTCCTCCAAAGCTGTTACTCTTTGGCTAAAGTCTTCTAACTCTTTTACCTGGTCTTGATAAAGAGCTAAAAGCTTGGTCTTTTTTCTTGCCTCACTAGCATTATCCCAAAACCCGGGCCGAGAGACTTCCTTTTCCAAAGCCTGAATTTCTGCCTTTTTTTTCTTGATATCCAGTCTTTCTTCTAAAAGCTTAAGTTTTTCTTTTAAATTTTTAATCTTTCCCACTATTTCTTCCATCAGAAAAAACCTCCCTTTAAAGTTTAGTTGAGCTTACTGGCTTTGGCTGCTTTCCGTGGCAATGAAGATTTCGTCCCCTAGCCATTCTTGGCAAATCTGGCGCTGAATAATTTTCAGCTCTTTGGCTGGCATTTCCTTAGCTTCTTCAATCGTTTGGTTGACTTTTTCCTTAACATCATCACGAGCCACCCGAGCCGGCTTGGTATAATGAGATTCTTCAAAAACCGCCGCGCCTTTTTCAAGCAGTCTTCTGGCTTCACCGGCTTTAATTTTTTCGCTAGCCGCGCCTAAAATATCCTCGGTTTTTTTTACCAAACCGGCTTCATCCCGAGGCAACTTTCCCAATATTGGTGAAAGCAGACTAGTGGCTTTGATTTTGCCGTAAAACAGCAACCAAAGAAAGAAAATAAAAGCGACTCCAGAAATTACCGGTAAAACGGCATTTTTAAACTTCTCAAAATTACCTTTGCTCCCAGCCATAGCTGCAACTGCTTATATTATACCAGGTTCGAGAAATCAACGCACCCCTAAAGTCTCAGCCTGAAAAACAAGCTTTTTTGGCCTAATAATCACTTGTTTTGGACCATTTTCTACATCGCCTGCTTTCCCGCTATCAAATCCATGTTTTTCTTTGGCTATCAGCTTGGCTAAGCCAACACTTTGCTCCGGCATAAAAACAGCAAATCCAGCGCCCATATTAAAATTAGCGTACATCTCCTCATCGCTATTTCTCGAATGTTCTTGAATAAACTTAAATATAGGTTGGGGCTCTGGAACTTTCTCAATAATATAGGAAAACTCCCTGCTGGCCCTCATCAGCTTTCGCCACCCATGACCAGTGATATTTACCATATAGTGAATCTCAATTCCCGCTTCAAAAAAATCTCTTATAAGAGAGGCATAAATATGAGTTGGTGTTAATAATGATTCCCCATAACTCCTTCCATCAGAAAGGCAAGTCTGATAGCCTTTGGGAATCTGAGAAGCGATTGTCCGTGCCAAAGTGAGGCCATTGGCATGGATACCACTGCTTTCAATTAAAAAAATGGCATCACCAGCAGTAAGCTTATTACCAAGAGTCAGCCTTTCTTTTGGTTTTATTATCCCTACGGCAGAGCCTGAAAGGTCAATCGTGTCCGATTCTATAATGCCTTTAAGAGTCGGTGTCTCTCCTCCGCCCCAAACCGCACCAGCCAGGTTACATGCTCTTACCCAACCATCTACTAAGTCTTTTGCTCTTTCTTCATCGGCAAACCAGTCAGAACTGCCTACCGCAAAATAAGCCTCTACCACTTGCGGCTCTGCACCAACAACCAAAAGGTCGTTGACAATCATGGCCACTGTATCTTGAGCAATCGCCTCATAATGAGTTTTCCCAGTAAATTTTCTGGTCTCATCAGCAACCAGATTTTTTGTTCCCAGGCCTTCTATTACCAAGGCTCGATAGCTATCTTCTTCCTCCCAGACATAAGCCGATTCCCCCCGACTGGCTTCTAGCTCTCTCATCTCGAAACGCTTAAGATTCTTAGCCGTGGTTCTGGCTTTTAGCTGAGCCTCTCTTTTAAAAGGGTCCATCGCCTCATAATCAACGCCGGTTGAGGAATAGGTGATACTCTTTTTAGATCTCTGAGACATAATCAACCATTCTCTTAAATATAGGAAGGCCTTGGGGGGCCAAAGAGATTCTTCTCCAGTTAGGATGCTGCTTTGTTCTTACAAACCTTTCTGGATGGGGCATTAGACCCAAAATTCTTCCTGAAGGATCGGCAATCCCGGCAATCGCATTTAAAGAACCATTAGGATTCAAAGGATATTCTTGGGTGGGATTACCCAAACTATCGCAGTAACGAAATACGACTAGTTTCTCGGCTTCAATTCGGCGAAGCATTTCTGGGCTGGCATAGAATTTGCCTTCCCCATGAGCCACTTGATAAGAGACAATCTTTTTCATTCCCTTCAAAAAAACACAGGCATTTCCTTCTACTTTTAGGTTAATCCAACGGCATTCAAGATGTCCTGAGTCATTATGGGCTAAGGTAACTTGCATTTGGCCTATTTTTCCAAAAGGCAAAAGCCCGGTTCTTACTAATACCTGAAAACCATTACATATTCCCAAGACTAATCCTTTTTTTCTCTGGATAAAATCATTAATTTGATCAGCTAAATATGAGTAAACCTCCAAGGCCAATACTTTCCCCGAAGCAACATCATCTCCATATGAGAAACCGCCTGGAATCGCCAGTATTTGGTAATTTTTTAGGCTTTCCTGCCCACTTCTTAGCTCATTAAGATGAACAATTTTGGGCCAACCGCCAGCAGTAGCAAAAGCATTAGCAGTCTCCTCATCGCAGTTAATGCCATCAGTTTTTAAGATACAAATCCGAGGAGCTTTTTTTCTCATCTGAATATCTTTCTTAATGGTTCTTGCCAGGCTTGTTTCAGCTCATCAGTCGAGACTGTAAACAAATCCTTGCTTCCAACCTTTACTTTAATTTTTTTATTAACCAAGGTCTCTCCCAAGGCCAGGTAGGGAAGACCGTCAAACAATTTTTTGGCTGTTTTTCTGTTGGCTACTTCAACTATAAACATTCCGGCTGTTTCATTAAATAAAAACAAATCTGGCCTTTTCATCCTTGCTTCTAATTCAATCTGAACGCCACAGTCACCGCCAAAAGCCATCTCCGCTACTGCCCCGATAACTCCTCCCTCGCTAACATCATGGCAAGCCAACACTTTCCCGCTTTTGATGGCTTGATGAACCCCTCTTAATATTTTTGGTAAAATTTTTAAGTCTACTTTGGGAACTTCATCCCCAACTAAACCTTTGATATCGCAATAAGTTGAGCCACCCAAGCCACTATCCAAAGCTCCTACCAAATAAAGCTGGGTGCCTTTTTTCTTGATATCTGAACTAACTGTTTTTTCAACATCAGGAATTCGCCCGAAAACAGAGACACATAAAACAGGAGGGATTTTTATTACTTCTCCATCCTTTCCTCTATAAGTTGAAGACAAACTATCTTTTCCTGAGACTACTGGTCTTTGAAGCGCCTTCATGCAATCAACAACCGCATCAACAGCACAATCTAGTGAGCCCATCGACTCCTCATCTGGAAATGGCCAAATATAATTATTAACCAAAACTGCTTCATCTGGGTTGCCGCCAACAGCAACATAATTTGCCATTGCCTCAGCTACCGCCCAAACACTTCCCCAATAAGGGTCAATTCGATTAAGGATAGGGTTTAGACCATGAGATTTAACCATTCCATAAGGCTTTCCTAAAATTGGTGTCAGCACCACGGCGTCATTCGGACCATCAAATTTTACTCCTCCAAAAGGTGGCAGGACATTGCTGCCTTGCACACCGTGATCATACTGACGAACAATCGCTTCTTTTGAACAAACATTTCCATGAGAGAGAACCTGTTTTAGGCTTGTCTCCCAATCGGTTGGTAGCTTTGGAGCACTTTTTTTAAAACGAGGCTTTTCCCAAGAAGCTTTCATTACTCTCTGAGGCAATCCATGTTCTAAGAAATCATAATCAAGCTCAGCAACAACCTGTCCAGCAAACTTAATTTTTAACTTATGGCTACCATCAAAACGTCCCAATATGGTTGCTTCAAGATTATATTTTTTGCAAACCGCTAGAAACTTATTAATTTTTTCTGGTGCGATGGCGGCGATCATTCTTTCTTGTGATTCCGACAACCAAATTTCCCAAGGCGCCAGTCCAGGATATTTTAAAGGAGCCTGACTAATATCAACTGTCACTCCAACGTCTTCTCCCATTTCGCCTACGGCTGAGGAAAATCCGGCTGCTCCACAGTCAGTAATGGCTCTAATTAAGTTTTTATCTCTGGCTTCGACAATTGCATCGGCAATTCTTTTTTCCTCAATCGCATTTCCGATTTGGACTGCACTGGAATTAACGCTAATGGTTCTTTCGGTCATCTCACCCGAAGAAAAGGTTGCCCCATGAATTCCATCTCTCCCTGTTCTCCCGCCAATAGCCACAACTAAATCATTTACTCGAACTTTGCCTTTTTGAGCTCTCTTTTCCGGAATAATCCCATAAGCACCAACAATCACTGTTGGTTTAGCCCGAAAATCCTTATGATAATGAACTGAACCATTATTAGTGGGAATTCCCATTCTATTGCCATAGTCTCTTACTCCAGCAACTACCCTTCTTTGCAAATAATCAGGATGAAGGGTCCCCGGGGGCAAACTGCCAGGGTCTAAGTCAGGAGCAGCAAAACAAAACATATCAGTAGAAATAATTACTTTCGCCCCCTGACCAGTTCCCAAAATATCTCTGAAAACACCGCCGCTACCAGTCATCGCCCCTCCATATGGTTCTATGGCTGAAGGGCTATTATGAGTTTCCACTTTTCCGCAAATAGCCTGTCCTTCATAAAATTTCATCACTCCTGAATTATCTTCAAAAGCAGAAACCACCAAGTCGCCAAAATATTTTTGGGCTGTCTTGGTAATTCTCATAAATAATGGTGGCTTTTCGCCGTTTTTGGTGATTACTTTTGCTTTGAAAGTCTTGTGACCACAATGTTCACTCCAACGAGCAGCAATAATCTCAAGTTCGCAATCAGTCGGATCTCTCCCCAACTTTCTAAAATATGCTTGGATGACCTTCATCTCGTTGAGATCCAAAAAGAGTTTGTCCTTGGATAAGGCCATCAAGTTTTTGGCCGAAGTAGTCCTTAAGGGAATAATCTCTATTGGTCCAGGTTCCCCTTGAATAATCAGGGTTTTGGGTTTTTCCTGGACTATTCTTTCAACTGTCTTGTTAACCAGCAGTCTGTTTACTACTTGATTTACTTCTTCTTTACTTATCGCTCCATAAAAACAGTACTCGGTGCTAGAATCCGCGGCCAGCAAATCAATAGCCAAATCTTTGGCTGATTTTATAATCGAGGCTGCTTCGGGATTCATTACTCCAGGTTTATAGGCGACTTCGACAAGATAAGGAGTATCAGTAACCAAAGGAGCGTTAAGCTTGTATTCTTGATCAATTGGCTCGCAAAATAACCTTTCTGCCAGCTTTTGGGCTTGTTTTTTGCTTATTCCCTCTAAACGATAGACTCTGGCTGTCCTTACTTTTTCAAGACCAGGAATGCCAATTGTCCTTTGCGCCTCTTGGGCCACTTCTTGGCCCTTGACATCTTTTTGAGTGTAACCAACTCTGATTTCCCAAATAGCCATAAGCTGTTTTTTGAGATTAATTAGGTACTCTTTTCTCTACTAAATAGCACTCTTGTTTCTTTGATAACCATACTTAAGCCTCCGGCTAAAAACATGCCAAAAACAATTAGCATTGGCCCAAACCAAAAAACTACGCCTGCTCCCAACAAGCATCCCGCCAGCGCCCAAACATAAGTCTCTAAAAAGCGATTGTCTTCTTCCTTCTGTAACTTCTTGGTCAAAAACGGGCCCAAAGCAAAGCCCAAAGCAGTAATCAGAGGTGCTAATAACCAAAGTAGGCCTTCAAGCAAACTATTTTCAGGCCGGGTTAATAAAAAAATCGCCATCCAAAGGCTGTAAAAAATACCGGCCAAAAGAGTGGAAAATATGACTCTTAAGACAACTTTAAAAGCAATTTTTCTTAATATAGGCAATAACATTATAAATAAAGGCAATCACAAATCCTAAAGCAAAGACAAAGGTAAGGAGGAAAAACACTGGTTCTTCAATTTTAAAAAGAGCAGAAATGGCATTGTGCAAAACCACTGAAAGGAGAGTTAGTCCAAAGAGTAAAAAGATTATTTTTGCTGGTTTTTTCATCTTTTGTTTTATTTTATCGCTTTAAAAACTATATAACCTTTACGTTTGATTACCTTTTCTGAATTGCCGAATTCCTTTCCCAGTTTTTTTAAAACACTCATCATTCTGTTAACCACAAAATAAGCAACGCCGCCTTTTTTTAAAACCTGGTAAGCTGCTCCAATAAACTGGAGTAAAACCTCTTTGCCCTGGTGAGTGGGAGGGTTACAAACAACTAAGTCAAACTCCAGTTCCGGAGGCAAACCGGAAATAATATCGCTCAAGATAATTTGAACATTTTTTATTTTATTTCTTTCAGCGTTTTCTTTGGATAAATTGATTGCCCTAATATCCGAGTCGACCAGATACACGCTAGATTCGGGTGAAAGGCTGGCAGCCGCAATCCCCAAGAGTCCACAGCCACAGCCTAAATCTAAGATATTCCCAGTCTTAGGAAAATCCACTACTTCAAGAAGTAGTTTGCTTCCATAGTCCAAACCATATTGGGCAAAAACCCCAGGTTTAGTTTCAAAAGAGAAACTTTTACCTCCAAGCTTAATCTCTTCAATGCTCATAACTGTATTCTATCAGACTCGAAAACAGTCAGTTGGCTAGCGCCTTTTGTAAAATCAATAAATTTTATGCCTGGAAATCTTTTACAAAATTGTTAAATGAACGGTCAAAAGTTTTTTCGGCGGCAGGAGAAAAGCAGCAAGCGGGTAATTCTTTGTTTTGAAGGTGATAGGCAAGACAGTGACAACAAATTCCTTTTCTTGGGCAATTGGCCCAAGTGCAAGGACAGTTTTTCAGGTTCTCTTCTTTCTGACAATCCATTTAACTTATTATAACAAAGCAAGACTAGCGAAATTTCTAGTGTATTCCTTGCCAAAAGGTGAGAAAAAATAAACGATTACTTAAAATCAATAACCAACTTTTTGTTAAAGGCTGAGGCAAGCCTGCTAAGAAAAGAGACAGTTGGATTTGACAAGTTGTTTTCAAAGCGAGAAACTGCCGACTGTTTGGTCCCAATTTTTTCAGCCAGCTCTTTTTGGGTCATCTTCTTTTTTAAGCGAAGCTCTATGATCTTACTAATAGCCTGGTATTCAGCCTCCAGTGCGTCATAAGCCCTTTTTACTTCGGGATCCTTGAGATACTTAGCCTTTAATTCTTTGTATGTTTGCATGCCAACAACATAACACAAATGTTATATCATGTCAAGACCGTTGTGTCCAATCCTCAGTTAATCTCTTTCTGGCAACGTTTAGTTCTTTTAGGGGAATTTTCCGGGTCTTTTTCTTAAAAATATGCAGAAAAAATATCTTTTGTCTTGAACAAGTAAAAAACAACCTTATTTCTTCTTTACCTTTAATTCTTAATTCAAAAAGCATTTTGTCTATTTTCTTTACATGAGGCATTCCAATCATTGGACCATACTTTTCGATCAGGTCTAAACTTTTAAATATTTTGGCTTTAGTTTCTGCCGTAAGGGTGGAAATAAATTCATCAATTGGATTTGAATTTCTTGAAGAATAAAAAAACAACTTAAATTTACTCATTTAATTTAGATTTTATAGATACATCTATCTCACTCCTTGCCAAAAGGTGAGAAAAGAGAAAACACCCAAGAAGATAAAGGCCAGGAGCAAAACTACCTGGCGAAAAAAAGCGGGCCGCAAAACCTGGGGCAGACTTTTACGATTAAGAAAGTAAGTTAAGCCCAAGTGGACAAACATGCAAAAAGCATTAATGACTGCTGCCAAAGTTAAGAGAAATCTCGGCTCCCTAAAACCCAAAAGCAAGACTAAAATGCCAAAAATAATTTGCCCCCAAAGGGCCAGGTAAAAGCCTTTGGAAAGATTAACCTTTCCCTTTTGGTTTTTTAAAAGCAGGAAAAAGTTTTCGGAAATAATCCGGG
>Ga0307377_10007823_pt1 | contig 10953 bp, 7 predicted proteins | sample TR3MG_FD_202535 | JGI IMG/M metagenome (GOLD analysis project Ga0307377, IMG submission 202535) | Soil microbial communities from Risofladan, Vaasa, Finland - TR-3 | ecosystem: Environmental > Terrestrial > Soil > Coastal area > Acid sulfate soil | place: Finland: Risofladan, Vaasa | collected... | reverse complement strand
ACCGCTCGATTCAAGCATCTCGGCTAACAGTTCGCTTAACATTTCTTCATCATCCGCGAGCATAATTATTTTGTTGGATTTTTCACCTGCATCAAACTTATGCGGTTCAAATGCTGGTAAATAAACATCGAACGTAGTTCCCATTCCCTTATTACTCGTTACATCAATATGACCATTATGGGCTTTAACAATTCCATAAGTAACATATAAACCTAAACCGGAGCCTGTTTCCTTTTGTTTAGTGGAAAAATACGGATCGAATATCCTTGCGATATGTTCTTCATCAATTCCAGCGCCGGTATCGCTTACGGAAACCTGGACATATTTCCCTCTATCGAGAAGTGCATGTTTTGAAATGTTTGTATCATCCACCAAAATATTTTTTGCTTGAATATTAATTTTACCTTTACCCTCAATTGCTTCCTTTGCATTAACACAAAGGTTTAATAATACTTGATAAACTTCCGTTTTATTACCCAGAATATTATACAAGTTATTTTCTATGTTTTCCTCAATTGTAATAGTCTTAGGTAAAGTTTGGGAAATTACTTTGGATAATTCACCCAAAATAAAATTGGGCATTACGATTTCTTTTCTTTTGGCAGTTGGTTTACCATACGAAAGAAGTCCCTTAGTTAAATCCCTTGCCCGGATTGAACAGTTCTCAATATTATCAATCAATCTTTTGACATTTTCACTATCCGGTACTCTGTTACGCAATAGATTAAGACTGCCGAATATGCTGGATAAAAGATTATTGAAATCATGAGCCATACCGCTGCTTAACTTTCCAATTGTTTCGAGTTTTTGTGCTTGCAGCAATCTGGATTCTAATGCCTCATTTAATTTTCGTGTTTTTATATTGCTTATAGCAAATGAAAGTAGAATTGAAAATTGTTCTATGTTATTTATATCGAGGGACACATAAGTACCGCTCTTTTTTCCAATTAATATTTTTGCCTGAAGAATATTATCAAAATAGCAAGGCGACAAACAAAGAGACTCCGAATTCATTTCCTGCGCTAAACCATAGCCAATATTGTTGTGATGGTTTAATGCAAGTAATGGGCGTTTATTAAGTTCAAGCCATTTGTTAATAAAAGATGAATTGTGCTTAATGCTTTTTTCAACTTCGTCTTTATTTGAAATTAAATTTTTCGAATCACTGTAAATAAAACTTTTAATTTCCTCGCCATCATGAATGGCTACCAACCCAAAGTCACTGCCAGTTACATCAATACAGCGATTAAGTATTTCATCGGAAACTGCCTGAATAGATTTTTCTTTGACAAGCAAAACCAAAATGCTTTGAAGTTCCGCTTGAAATAAAATATTTCTTCGCATCACCTCTTTATCTGCCGTCAATTGAACATCGCTTTCAACTATCGGCAAAAGTTCAACAAAAAATGCTTCAGGCTCCTTTTTATTTGAAGAAAATATTGGCGTTATTACTACATTTTTATCTTTATGAGGAACGTGAACAACATAAGATTTGGCTAATCCGGAATAAATTTTCTCTGATGGTGTGTTAATATTGAACAGCAATTTTAGGGTTGATCCTTTGATCTTACCGGTACCAATATCTTTTTTAAAACTTTTATTAAACCAAATTATTTTAAATGTTTTATCGGTAAGAGCAACAGATGTGTTCTGGATTTCGAGGAGTTCAAAAGGATTATATTTCCTTGTTATTTCATCAGACATTCAATATCTAATTTTGCTTAAGTTCATACTTCTTAATTTTTGTGTAAAGTGTTTTGGCACTAATTCCAAGTTGCGTGGCGGTTTGAGTTCTATCCCATCGATTTGAATTCAGCACCTTTTCGATATGCCAGCGTTCAAGTTCTTCCATACTCAAAACTTCTGATGGAATTTCTACATTTCCCCCTCTATTTGTTGTGCCTTTAAATACCGCCGGTATTGGAAGGTTAAGATCTTCGGGTTGAATTGTATCCCCTTCAGCAAAAATTATTGCTCTTTCAATAATATGATCAAGCTCTCTAACGTTTCCCGTAAAATCATATTCTTCTAATATCTGAGCCGCTTCTCTTGATAATCTTTTGGGGGACCTGACAGGAGATTTTGAAGCAAGAAAATGACTGGCTAATTGAATTATATCTTCTCTGCGATCGCGAAGAGGTGGAATAGTGAGTGTAATAACGTTAAGTCTGAACAAAAGATCTTTCCTAAAATTTTTATTATCTGCCTCTTCAAGAAGATTTCTGTTTGTTGCCCCAACAACTCTAACATTTGATGTTAGGCTCGTTACTCCGCCTATTCGCCGGTATTCTCCATTCTCAAGAAACCTTAAAAGTTTGGGTTGAAGAGATAAACTTAACTCGCCAATTTCATCCAAAAAAAGTGTTCCGCCATGTGCTATCTCAACTAATCCCTGCTTGGTAGATTTAGCATCTGTAAATGCACCTCTTTCATGTCCAAACAATTCACTTTCAATTAATTGATCGGGTAATGATGCACAGTTAATAACAACAAACGGTTTATCTTTTCGTGTTGATTGCTTGTGAATATATTCTGCAAATAACTCCTTGCCGGTTCCTGTCTCGCCTTCAACTAAAACGTTTGAATCTGATTGTGCTGCTTTATTTGCAAGATTTAAAACTCTTTGAATTGCTTTGCTTTCCCCAATAATTTTTTCCGAGTGCTTTTTACTTATTTCTTTAGAAAGAAGAACAGTTGTAACCAATAAGTTTCTGTGTTCAATTGCGCGATTAACAGTTAAAACTAATTCCTCAAAATCGTATGGTTTTGTTATATAGTCATAAGCTCCGTTTTTTATACACTGAATTGCTTTCTTCATTTCTGATTGAGCAGATAATATTATTACCTGAATATTGTATCCGGATTCTTTTACAAATTTTAGAACCTCTTCCCCTTGCACGTCCCTCATATTCAAATCAAGCAACAACACATCATAATTTTTAGCTTTAACTGATTCGATAGCAAATTTACCATCATAAACTGCGTCAACTAAAAAGCCTTCTTCAAGAAGTTGTTCTTTTAAAAGATAACAAAGGGTTTCGTCGTCATCACATACGAGAATTTTAGAATTTTTCAAGTTATCTGCCATTTCCCACCAATAAAAAATCTGTTAGTTTGGATTAAAAACACACGTTAATTATATTTGGCGTTCAAAATTTTGGGCGCGTAGCTCAGGGGTAGAGCATCTGCCTTTTAAGCAGAGGGTCGGTGGTTCGAGCCCACCCGCGCTCACGATTGAAATAAGCCACATAAGTGGCTTTTTCAATTTATCAACCAAATTTTTTCAGAACACTTGTTTAATAATAATACATTATCAGAAAAACAGCAAGTTTAAGCTATTTTGGTAACATTGCCTCTTATTTAATATATCCATTGTGTAGTTTTACTTTCAACAAATATTTAGGTTTTCGTTGGGTAAAATTGTCTATTATACTATTCTTCGTTTTGCATTATCAATCCTGATTTTGTGGTTTGCAAAAAATTATTTTGATGAAAAATATTTCTGGATAATTAGTGTTATCGGAATTTATCTTTTTGTTTTTCATCCTGCTTATGCTGCGTATAAAAAATTTATTGATGAAAACAGAAAGACAATTGAAGAAACATTATGCTCTTCTTGTAAACATTTTGACGAAACCGCTGTCCTTTGTATGAAATATGACAAGCATCCTACTGAAACTTATATACCATGTGAAGGCAACGACTGGGAACCTGAATAATTTTTACTGATATTATTTTTTAGAAAATATAAATAGCATTGTTAATCATAAATACAGAGTTTAATAATATCTGTCTATGAAATACACAAACAAGAATATCAACAAAAGCAGCACATCCGAATTAGCCAATCAGGGTATGCATTCAACTTTAATTGGAATAATTGCAAGTATCATTTTAGCCATAACAAAAGCTACTGCAGGCGTACTTGGAAATTCTTATGCACTCATAGCAGATGCTATTGAATCCACTTCCGATGTTTTCACTTCAATGATCGTTCTTGCCGGATTAAGAATTGCAAAAAAACCCGCTGATCTGGATCACCCTTACGGGCATGGAAAAGCCGAACCGTTTGCCGGTTTAATAGTATCCTTCGCTCTTTTTGCGGCAGCCATTATTATTATTTATCAAAGCATTCATGAAATTATTACACCGCATCATGCACCAGCTTTTTTTACTTTAATAGTGCTTGTTGTTGTTGTAATTACAAAAGAATTACTATTCCGGTTTGTAATTAAAGTTGGAACAACGGTTAACAGCGTTGCGGTTAAGAATGATGCATGGCATCATAGAAGCGATGCAATAACTTCGGGGGCAGCTTTTATCGGCATTTCTATCGCACTTATAGGCGGTGCCGGTTATGAAGAAGCAGATGATTACGCAGCACTTTTTGCTTCTTTGATAATTATGTTTAATGCATACCGATTATTAAAACCGGCTCTTTACGAAATTATGGATGCTGCCCCTTCCCCGGAACTAATTTCGGAATTGATTGCAACTGCTAATCAAGTTGAAGGTGTATATGGAATTGATAAATGTTTTGCCAGAAAAATGGGATTTGAATACTACATTGATATGCATGTAATTGTCGATGGAAATATTACTGTTCGCAGAGGACATGAAATTTCTCACCGCGTTAAAGATAAATTGAAGAAAGAATATCCTCAGATATCAAATGTGCTTGTTCATATTGAACCGGCAACTGAAGAACGTTTAAATAGAGAGCATATCCTTGTCCAGAAAAAATTATAATTTGAGCTTAGGGAGAAATAATTTGAATCCAATGTCTTGGGTCAGAATCCTACATATACAAAAAATTAAAAGATTTATTTTAAACTTACTTAATCATTAAAATTAATTATTAAAGGAGATCGAGCATGAAACCAAACGTAGGTAACTTAGATAAAATTATTCGGCTAACATTAGGAGTTGCAATAATATTGCTCGGAATTATATTTAAAAGCTGGTGGGGTGTTGTTGGTCTTGTTCCATTATTGACAGCGCTGCTAAACTTTTGCCCGGCTTATAGCCTTATCGGAATATCAACAAAATCAAAGGTTAAGACCGAAAAGCTAAAAACGAAGTAATATTTTATTTGAAGAGGGCTTTTGAGCCCTTTTTTGTTTTAACCAAAAAATCTAACTGATTCATATCTTACCACTAACCGAAGTAATGTTACAAAATTGGTATTTCTGTTTTGTCATTTAAATCGAAAAATTTAAATAAAATAGAAAAGAATCAACAGCGCTACATTATCCTTAAAGTATGACAATCTATTTGTTCGTTTGTTGTTTCGTTTGATCTTTTTTTGGTTTAGTCAGTAATCCGGGGATTGTCATACCAATAAAAATTCCGATCAAAAAAATTATCAACAAAAGAAGCAACTGAGAAATTGGGAAGGACCAAAACAAAAAATGGATCAGAACTTCGCCAACATTTTGTATGCAAAATATTATAAATAATCCCAGCAGCACGATTCCAATAATTGTTTTACTATTCATAAATTCTCCAAAATATCTAAAGTTAAAATGATTTTATTAAAAATAACTAAATCATTGAATCAAAACTTTAAAGCTTAATAAATATTTTAATGCAGACATTGGTTGGATTTTATTTTAATTATTAAGTCACGTTACGCAAAAAAGTTAGTTATTTAGAGATGACATCTTTCTTTTCGAATTGAATTTAAATTTAAATGCAATTTTCTTTAAAAACATCAGTCTTCATTTTCTTTATAAAAGATGTCATCTCTCTGTTTTGCGTAAGGTAACTTATTAACATACATTACCCGGAAGAGAGAGAGGAAGCGACTTAATATAAAAAATGCCATACATTTTTATGATATGGCATTTTTTAGTTTTAAGAACTATGCTTATTCAGCGTGAGCCAGCCAATATCCGCTTAGACTGAATATTTTTGAATCTGCCCATGTGCGGATTTTTATTGTAAAACCATCTCTGGAAACTGACATTACCTCTACGTTGTACCTCTGGTTTGCAGCCTTATCACCATCAATTTGTGCAACAGAAAGTATAACGTCGGGTTTTACTTCAAAAGAATTTTTAAAGTTGACCTCAATAGTCATTGTCCTTTCGCCGGTGTTAGTATCTAAATTGTAACCGGAATCTCCGGCTTTTGTTGACCACCTGTCACTTTGAACAACTGTCTGAGCAGAAACCAAAGAAGCTAATGCAACAAAGAATATTGCTGCTGCAAGAACTGTTACTTTTTTCATTTTTTCTCCTTTAATGAAGTGTTTTTGTTAATTAATAGACTTCCGTCTTTTAGAATAAGAATAATCGTGTTTTTGCTTTCCAAAAGCTAATTGATTGAGAATTTATTTCCAAATATCGTTTTTCAATTTTTGTGTTTATGTAACAATTAAAGTTCTGTTAGTAAAAGAATTTTTTAATGATCTTGATTTAATTGCATTAAATACAGTGAGGATTGCAAAGAGGGAAACCAGTGAAAGTAAAGATGGAGATTTCAATTGTTTTTAAACTAACTCAAGTTGACAGTTTGGTTTGGTAAACCGTTAAAACGGTTAAAAACCTGGTCCCTTCCTAAGCAAACCACGACTTAAGTCGTGGGTTATTGAAAGCTAAAACTTAATATTCTAACCGTTTCAACGGTTTTTGATCAATAAAAAATTTAAGCAGTCAACTTGAGTAAACTAAATTAACCATTAATCAACTTTACAGATTAATCCCTTTAAATAAAGCCCTTCCGGAAAGCTTGTGGATACGGGGTGATCCATAGATTGAGTAAGATATTTAATTATCCGTACATTTCTTCCCGAATCGTTTGCCGCACCTGCTACAATTTTTTGAAAAAGATCCGGGCTAATATGCCCCGAGCAAGAAAAAGTAAATAGCGTTCCATTTTGTTTTAATAATTTTAAAGCTAATAGATTAATGTCTTTATATCCTCTACTTGCCTGATGAATCTGGCTGGATGATTCGGCAAACTTTGGAGGATCTAATACAATTACGTCAAATTCTTTTCCAGAATCCCTAAATTTTCTAAGCAGCTTAAATACATCTTCATTAATATTTTCCACTCTATCGATATTAAAATTATTTAACTCAATATTCTTACTTAAAATTTGCAGGGCATCAGAGGAGCTATCAACGCTGGTAACTTTTTTTGCTCCGCTTTTTAATGCATTGAGAGAAAAACCTCCGGTATAGCAAAAACAGTTCAACACTTCGGCATTTAAAGAAAAAGCAGAAAGTAATTTTCGGTTATCTCTTTGGTCAAAATAAAATCCGGTTTTATGACCATTCCGTATATCAATAAAAAACTTTATTCCGTTCTCAATTATTTCAAGCAGATCGGGTGGTTCTTCACCGAACAACAATCCTTTTGTAATTCTTAATCCTTCTTTTTCTCTTACTTCCACATCAGATCGTTCATAAATTCCTTTTGGGGTGATGATTTCTGAAAGCAGCTTTACTATTTCATCTTTCCAATATTCTGCTCCTGCAGATAAAAACTGACAGACAAGAAAATCAGCATACTTATCAACAACTAATCCGGGCAGGGAATCGCTTTCGGCATTAATAATACGATAGGCATTAGTTGAGTCATCATCAATCATCTGTTTGCGTAATTGTGCTGCACTTTTAATCCTTTGTTGTATAAAATCTTTATCTATTTTATTGTCGGGATTAAAAGATAAAACACGTACAGAAATTTGTGAGTGTAAAGAATAGGAACCATATCCCAATAATTTTCCATCACCTGAAATAATTTCTACAGTTTCTCCGTTTGTATTAATATCTTTTACAAAATCAATTGCCCCGGAAAAAATCCAGGGATGTTTTCTGTTAAAAGATTTATCACGACCCTTTTTTAGTTTTACTAATGGCATTAATAAAATTTAATTTCCATTCTGACTAAAATCTAAAGCTATTCTTACACCTGCATGTATCGTAAGAACATCGGTTTTAGATTTACTAGGATGATAAGTTACTTGCTGTCCTATCACTTCAACAGAACCTTCTTTTAGATAAGCCGCTTCTGATCCAAATAAATATCGTCCTTTAAAATCCAAATAAATAGCCCCAATCTCCGTAACTGAATCCCCTGCCAACAAAATAGAAATTCCGCCGCCGCCGCCATAACTCCAAGCCCAATCATCATAGTTTGTACTGCTTGCAAACTCCTCAGCATTTCTTTCATTTTTTACAGATGTTTCTGTAAACAGATATTGACCGCCAAATAATCCCTGAACATAAGGTCTTATTCTACCGGTCGGCAGTCCAACCTCAAAAACTACATGGAAATTTACAAGATTGTTGGTTCTATCCACCCGAAGAAAAACTTCTGGAATGTTATACATCGGTTCACTTCGGCTTTCATTTCCGTAAACATAGTAACCAAGATTAAATCCAATACCGAAAGGAGAGAGCGGTCTTGGTGAAAATAACATAAATTCACCGCTTAAACCATAACCAATATTATCAACTTGTTCACCAAATTCACCCTGCGGCAAAGCTAAAGATAAATTAATTCCTGCCAGCTGAGCGTTTGAATGATTTGAAAACACAAATAGTATAAACACTGTAAATAGCGTTATAATTATTTTACTCTTCATTTTATTTTCTTAAAAAACATTTTTTGATTTGTAAATTTAATCAAACCGTTAAAATTAATAAGTCATCTTACGCAAGACAAGAGATGACATCTTTATTGACGAAAACAAACATTTAATTTTACGTTGAAAACATAATTTCTATCTGAGTTCAATGTAAGAAGAAAGATGTCATCTCTAAATAACTAACTTTTTTGCGTAACGTGACTTAATAACTTGTTTTTGATAAACGGTCAATTATAACTTTGATTACAAGTAGTTACATTAAAGGAATAAAAGGGAATTGAGACAACTTCATTTTTCTATTAAAAAGTGAGATGCTGGAACAAACCATCCTGCCATTGGGCATGTTCAGATAACATTAAAAATTTGTTTACAGATTCAAATGCTTCGGGTAATAACTACAGTTTAAATATTCTTGAATCCTCTGAATTTTGCCCACTCTCATCATATTGTTTTGGATCATCTATTGATGCTTTGCGCGCTATGGATTCCTGTCGGCTTCTTAATATGGACTGTTCCATTTTAAGTTTTTCCCGAATCTTTTGATAACGCTGCAACACTTTCTGGTTTTTAGCGATCTCTTCCTGCAATTTCTTTTTCATAGAAACTAATTTTACAATATTGCCCCTGTGTTCTTCGTGTTCGACTTTTATCATACTGATTGCAGTTTGAAGTTCTATAAGCTCATCCATAGATTCGGAAATCTTCTGATTGAATTCTTCAACTCTTTCCTCATAACTTCGCACATCTTTTTCGGCTTTTATTCTCCTGTCTTTAGTATCAATAAATTTCCGATTCATTGTATTAAGCAGTTCCTGCAAGCTTTGTTCGAGAGTTGTTTTTTTCTTCAGCAGCAATTCCGATTCAAGTTTTAAGTCATCATTATAATTTTTTCTTTCCACAGCCTGTTCATCAATTTTCAGCAAATCTGTTCTAAGTAATTCTTTCTTTTCATTAAATGTTTTTAAAAGCTGCTCAAATGAATCTATCTCTGCCTCCCTCATGCTCAAAACTCTTTCGCTTTCTTCAAGCGCATTTATCTTTTCAAAAAGCATCTGATCCTTTTCTTCGATATCTTTTTCCTTTTTAACAACAATCTGTTCAAGAATATTTCTTTTCTTATTTATCTCATTCATTTCAGAATTGAAGCGCTGGAACATTCTTGTAAATCGGTTTTCAAGATCAATATTTCCTTTTTCGATTTCCTGTCTTCTTTGCTCAAGTAAAGGCAGAAGTTCCTTAATTTTTTCTTTTTCTTTACTTAGCTTATCATAAGTATCCTGCTCAACCAAATTCCTTTTATGTAATTCAGATTTTAATTCTTCAAGCCGCCTTGTTTCATCAAGTATTTCTTTGTGTTTTGCTTCGATCTCAACAACTTCAGTACTGAGCTTTATTAATCGTTTAGATTTAATAGTCAACGATTCTTCAACAGCAAAAAGTTCTTTTTGTTTTGCTTCAATCGTTTCAAAAATTTTCTGCTGCTTAGCATTAGATTCATTAAACTCTCTAAGCTTTTCCGCCATTTGAGTTTCCAATTTCACAATTTCATTTTCACGAGCGGTAAAAGTGTTTCCAAGACCATTAAGTTTATCGGCTTTTTCTTTAATCTGTTCTGCTATTTTATCTAATTGCTCTTGTGAATTTTTCTTGTCAAGCTGCAGTTTATTAATAGTTTTTCGGATAGCTTCTGCTTCTGCTTGTTGATTCTTTACCTGGCTTGTCAATTCATCAATTACATTTTGTTTTTCTTCCTCTTCTTTTTCAAGTTGTGCAATTCTTAAAAATCTTTCTTCTGTAAAAGTTTCGTGGTCTTTAAGTTCAATGGATAGCTCATTAATTCTGTTTTTTCTTAACTCTTCTTCCTGAGTAAGATTTAAAGTGTTAATTCTTAACTGCTCGTTTTTCTGTTCTTGTTCTTCTAGTTGATTAGTCAATTCGGCAATAGCTGTCTTTTTTACTTCTTCTTCTGTTTCCAGATTTGATATTTTTTCAGCTCTTATCTGTACGCCTTCTTCTTTTTCATTTAACTCTAAAGCAAGCTGATTTATACGTGCTCTTCTCAGATCTTCTTCTTCTGCAAGATTTGATAACTCGATTTTCAACGCCTCTGCTTTTTCTTCCTGCCCTTTAACTAAGTCTGATAATTCTTCAATTCTATTTTTTCTTTCAACTTCTTCAGATCCCAGCGCAGAATATTTTAGACTTATCTCCTCTAAGCGGGATTCTTTTTCATCAAGCTTCTGTGTTAATTCATTAATCCGGATTCTTCTAAGCTTTTCTTCTTCTTCAAGCTTGGTTAATTCTTTTCTCAGGTGTTCCGATTTTAATTCCTGCTCTTTTACTAAGCGTGATAG
>Ga0307377_10007822_pt1 | contig 10953 bp, 11 predicted proteins | sample TR3MG_FD_202535 | JGI IMG/M metagenome (GOLD analysis project Ga0307377, IMG submission 202535) | Soil microbial communities from Risofladan, Vaasa, Finland - TR-3 | ecosystem: Environmental > Terrestrial > Soil > Coastal area > Acid sulfate soil | place: Finland: Risofladan, Vaasa | collected... | reverse complement strand
CGCCTTCTCTGGAACCTGAAACACTTTCGCGAGCTCGGCGTGCTGTTTGTCCGGGCCAGCCTTCGGCGAAACCTCGCCGGTAACCGGGTCGTGGCCGATGGCCCCAGCGTCGGCGTCCGCCGCGAGCTTGACCAGGTAACCAGCGAGGGAGCCGTACGGGTTGTCGTCGCCGACTGGATCGCGCACGGGCTCGGCGGTCGACTGCGGACCCCAGCCGGTCTCGACGCAATGCCGCAGCGTCTCGTCGGCGAGTAGGATGCACTCGCGGTCTGTGAGCCCACGAGCTCGGCGGCCGTCGACACTGCGCCGGAGCTCGGCCGCGAGCGTGGGCGCGTGGACTAGCAGATTCATGTGCGGCCACCCGCTGCGGTGAGACTCGACCACCGACACCCAACGGGAGCCGATGTCGCCAGGGTACGCGCGCCGCAAACGTGACAGCAGGTTCCGGCTCATGCGTGAGAGCTCACGGTATGCGGTCCACCGATCGGGCCACGGGTTGCCGGAGTGCGTTCCGTTCTGGTCGAGTGTCAGAACCAGGAACACGCACTCGCGATAGTCGAAGGGCTTGAAGGCTTCCGCGATCCGGGCGTAGTCAACCGACGCACGGAACCGGCGACAGGCCGGGCAACGCCAGGAGCCGCACTTGTGCGGCTTGCGGATTCCCTCGCTGGGGTCGGTGCCCTTGCGCCACAGCCGAAGAATCATCGGCGCCTCGTCCCATGGCGAGTCCACGCAGCGCCGGACATAGGTCGGCGCCCACGGCAGGTGCGGCGCGTCGAGCTCGTGCCCCGGCTGGGGTGCGTTGCGGCTCACCACAGATACGCACCGCCCGTCAAGGTCCCGCGGCAACCGCGGGGGAAATTAAGACTATCTGCGACTGTGGCGGGTCTGACGGGCAAACGCTCACTTGTTCCTGTACTTACAAGCGGCGCTCCGGATCCGGGCATGGCTGGCGGGCCCTGTGAGCTCGCACGCTCGCCCGGGTGGGGCTTTCGAGCTCCGCCGACGTGAGAGCCCCAGCCGGTTGTAGCGCCGGCTGGGGCTTTCGAGTGCTGTGGGACCGTCAACGCCTGGTCCCGTTTTGCTAGTTGGGCAAGCTGTCGCCACGAGCTCGTGATGGTCGAGCTCCGAACGCAAGCTGTGCAGCCCTGCCAAGTGCGAGCTCGCGGGCGAGCTCGTCGTTGAGACGGACCATGGCCGCGTCCCGTTTGATGAGAGCGGCTTGCCACCGCGCCTGGACCCGTATCACCGCGAGCTCGTCACCGGGCCCCAGCGAAACCAGGAGATTGCGCAGCCTGGTAGCAAGCCGATTCCAAACGACGCACCAGCCGTACGCGCGTTCAAACGCTCGCATGTAGGAGTCGCCTTCCGGATCTGCGCACGTCGGGGCCGTAGGCGCTCACCACAAAATGCGGCCACCAAAGCGGCCAGCCCATCACCCGGTGCCGCCGCGCTTCGGTGTGGTAGCGCGACACTGGTTGCCGCGGTCGCATCGTGGGCAACGCAAGCTGGCGGTTGCGACCCGCCTTGCAAATGTCGCATGGACACCGCGCGTCAATGCTCATGGTTTCACCAGCCCACCCGCGCCCGGGATGATGAGCCCGCGCGTTTCGATCGACTTCGCTTGCCGCACTTGCTGCGCAAGGTTGCCGGTGACCTGGTCGAGCATGAGCATCGCGCTAGCTTCCCCGATCTCGAGATCGGCCGCCAGCCCGCGCACCTGGTTCGCGGCCCGGTGCTGGTCGTTGGCTCGCAAGGCTTCCTCGATCCCCTTGCAAGTCATCCACATGGTCGCGCGCACGTCGTCGCGATCCATCACGAGACGCGCCCCCCACCCGTTGCGGTCTTGACCAACTGCCGGCAATGCACGTCCTTCCAGACGCGGCCTTGCTCGTCCTTCCGGTCGTTGACGCTGCCCTCGACAATGACCGCGTCGCCCTTCTCCACATTGTCGGCCGCGTACTCGGCGGTCTTGCCCCACAGCAGAACGTCAAACCATGTGGTTTCGTCGTTCCCGTCTCGCTTCCGGTTGGTAGCAACGGAGAGCTTGACCATGGTGAGCTCGCCGCCGCGCTCGAAGATCCGCCGATTGCCGACGTGACCACAGATTGTGATTGTGTTGAACGTGAGCATTGCTGCCCTTCTCCTTGCCAAGAAACCCGATCGAAGTTGAAAGGAGCCCCCGGGCTGGTCGGGTTTTGGCAATCGCCAGCCCGGGGGACGGCCGCGTTCAAACGGCCTGGTTGTGTGGTGAGAGTCGGCGACGACAGGAGAGGCCGTCAAGTTTTCGGCAGGAACAGGAACGCAGCAGCCGCAGCTGCGCCAAGGACAAGGGGAGTAGACCCGCCGCCAATGGCTGCAGGCTTGCGGATAACGCCGCGCTTCGGCTTCGGCAGCAGCTTGCCAAGGTTGGCAACGGCCCGCTTCGGAACGGCCGCGCTTCCGGGGTAGGGCAGCACGTTGGCCGCCGAGCTCGCCGAAAACTGCAGCGCCGCACGAGCTCCGGGATCTACCGACGCGATCCCGTGGTCGGCAATGATGGCTTCCGCAAGCCGGGGCATCCGGATGGTTGCTAGTCGACGTTCCGCAAACGCGGCTTCCATGGAAAGCACGCCGTTGTGCATGGTGAGCGAGGCCGCGAGGTTGTCGGTGCCATCGTAGCCCCCGGTGTTTTCCGGGAGCACGATTCCCCAATCGTCAAGGGAACCAGCTCCGGGCTGGTTCGGGTACGGTCGAATCTGGCCGAGCTCGTCATAGAACCAGTACGATCCGGCATTCTCCCGCGGGACGTGGTTCGGGTCGCGAACCATGTCGATCTGCCGCTGGTCGTTGCTGCGGCTGCTGTCCTTCACCAGGTCGTCGTATTTGCCGGCGCGCCGCAACGGAACCACCCACGCGTGGGAGTGCCACCATTGCTGGAAGGTGTCGACGATCTTGCGGAGCTCGTCAAGGTTTCCGGCAAGGTTCGCGGCCGGGTCTGTGATCAGGGCCGTTTGCGTCCGCACTAGAAACCCGTTGGTATCGGGGCTGAGCCCGGCTTGAAACGGCGCGCCGGGTGGCGAGCCCTGATAGCGCAGCAGCGGACCGGGCGAGTACGCGGCCGACCACCACGGGAAAAACAGCGCGGAGATACCGATCTGTTTCATGCACTTCGGCTCGAATGGTCCGTAGCTGTCGTTGAAGTCTCGACGCATGGAAGGCGCGCAGCCCTTGACCCGGTTCGGGCTCACGCGTCCGGTGAATATGGAATCACGAGCTCCACCCTTGCGCTTGAGAGCGGTGAGCCGGTCGAAGTCGCCGCCGCCGCGCACCTTGATATATTTCGCATACTCCCACTGCAGGCAAACCGTATAGAAGCCGGTCGAGTCGGCCGCGATGTTTTTTTGCATCGTGACGATTTGCGCGGAGCCCTTTTCGTACGCGCTGGCGTGTTTCTTTACGTCGGCAACGCCGGAGAAGCCTTCCGCGATTTGCACAACGGCCTGGATCCCCGCAACCACGATGTTTGCAATCGGAACATCGCCGAGGGCACCGCCGACCTGGTCCCACCCTTCGGCCAGGAGCTCGGCCGCATCGCTGAGCGCGTCAAGTGCTGCGTCCCGGATCTCCGGGGGCAATGACCGCCACGTCCGCTGCAGCAGCGCCATGGCCTGCGCTGCAACCGCGTCAGAGTTCGGGAGCTCGCGAGCTCGTGCGAGTGCGTCACGCTGCACAACCCCGGACGGTTCCCACTGCGCGACCCCAGCCAAGAGCTCGCCGTAGCTGTCCCACTGTTTCGAGCTCGCCACCTTAGATGCTCACCCCTTCGATCGGGAACAGGTAGCAGCAGCCGCACGCGTTGGTTATCTCCACAATAAAACGGCCGTCCGTCCCGTCGTTGTCCCACGTCACGCGCGCGATGTTTAGGTTCGGGTCTACGCCAGCGGACAGAACCGTGGGGGGAGTCCCCCCGGGAGCAAACGCGCTATTGCGAATCGTCGCGGTAATGGGTCCGTCCTGTCCGCACACCGACGCGTCAAGGTCCAACGCACTCGGTACCCCGCTCAGGTACTGAAACCCGTACGCGTCCCACTGGTTTTGGTGGAGATACTGCGGAGCGCAACACGAGCTCCCGTTTCCGCTGTCGTCGCAGCAGCAGCAAGGCTTGCCGCCCAGGATTGTGCTGCAGGGTGTTTGACAGGGCATGAGCTCAGCGCAGCCGGTCGAGTGGTTGATAGTTCCAAATGAAGTTGAAACAGCCGGAGTACGGGAAATCGATCGGCGCGGCGGGGTCAGGGTTCTTATTGATCACCGCTAGCAGGTCCATCGGCAACCCGTCCTTCGCGGGCACAATCCAGCCGCCGCCGAAGTTGGTATTAACCGCGGTCGGTGTCGCGGGTACGGGGAACGCGGCCAGCGTCGGGATCAGATCGAAGAATATCTGCCAGTTGCAAATCATGTTGACGCCAGGAACCGTGGGGGTTGGGTCCTGCGCTTGAATGAAGCTCACGCCGAGCAACGGTGAAACCGCGGCCTCGTCTCCGATCAAGGAACCTTGAAACGACCAGCCCCAAACGACAGGCCACCACCCGTTCCGCATTTTGGTTTTCCAGGTGAAGCGCCCGCCTTCGGTGAAGGTGTTTGCGAGGCCGGTCGTACTCCACGAAACGTCAAACATCGCGGCGGGTGGGCACTGTGCGCCTTCGGCTTGTGTGTGGTCGGTCATACCTGCGGAGCTCCCTCAAGTTGCAGCCGGCTCCATGCGTGCCACCCGTCCGGGAGCTTGCCGACTTTTTGATGCGCGAACGATTCGGGCACGTTCTGCGCGCGTAGTCCCTTCAAAAAACGCTCGTCGCTTTTCGGCCGTGGAATATCCATCTTGCCGGGCACCGACCAGCCCCGGTTGAGATCCAACCAGGTCCCGTTGCTGCGTTTGAAACTGCCCCAGCCTTGCAGGTTCTTCGCGTACGCAATCGCCATGAGCGTTGAGACCCAAGGATCGTAGATCGTTGCCGGGTCAATGCAGATTCCCGGGGTGCCACGGAACGCGGAAACAATGCCGTTGGCCGGGAGGAACCCGTACCAACCGCCCGACCCGATCACATACGCCGAGCGCGGGTGTTTGCATTCGCTGAGCTTCTCCGCGTTGCGATCGAACGCCGAAGCACTCGCCGCTACCTCGCTGGTCGAATCGTTGTGCGCGCTGATAACCCAGCGGCTCTCATGGTGCGCGACCGCTCCGAGGAACGTGGCCCAATCATCCGACACGCCAGCGCGCGCAGCTTCGCCGCGGAGCGCCTGCAGATTCGGCGATGCCTTGCCCGGCTTCGCGTAGTCCGAAGATCCGCCGCGGTTCGCAAGTGCGAGAAGAACCCCGCCGCCAATGAGCCATGCAATCATGTTTCGCCTTCCAAGGTCAGTCGCGGGTGATGAGGTAAACGGCGAAGCCGGCAGCAACGGCCCAGGCCATGTCGCCGAGCCGGCCGGCGCCAGCCTTGGCACGGTCGACAATGTCACGCTTGAAGTTGTCCCATTCACGGGTGGCCTCGCCCCCTTGCACGTCGAGCGCGTTTAAAAGTATGTAAGGCTCAATCGCGATCGGTGTGATTTTGGCTAGGCCGCCCTGTGCGGCAACCAGAGCTTCCGTGCAACGCGGCGGGCCCCAGCACTCGCCGTTGATGAGCGGGCCCGTTACGTTCTTCCACAGACGCAGGTCGGCTGCGTTTCCGACTTCGACCCGGTCGCCGACAACCTTCCCACCCGTGGCGCCGTCGCCTACGGCCTGGTCGAGCTCGGCTTGCATGAAGTCGAGCCACGTTTGCAGCCTTTCGAGCGAGCTCGTGTGCTGTTCAAAGATCGTGGTTGTGAGCCACTGGGGCCACGTCGTCGGGTTCGCCTTCAAGGCAACGACCCGACCCGCCGCGAGGTTCTTCACCCGCTGCGTTTCGGTGAGCACTTCCGACACGTCGAGCGGACGGATCCGCGGTGGCGAGGAATCCAGGTACTCGCGCTGCAGGAACCTGGTTGCTTTGCCAACGTCGAAAGCCACGAGCTCTAGCCCTCCCGTGACGCGGTCTCGACCACGAGCGGCCAACCGGCCATGGCCTGGTCGAGCATGAGCGCCTCCGCAAGTGCGGCGCGGGTCTGTGGTCCGACCACGTCGTCCTCGTCGACTTCAAGCCCGTTCGCAAACCAGCCGCCAGCGGTCCGGAAGTTTTGCACGGTGTTGTAGTCAATCTGAAACGCCTTGACGGCAAGCGGCGCGACCGGATAGCCGAGCTCGCGCAGTGCGGAGTATTCGACCGCGTTCGCCTTTTGCGAGGGCACGGGCGGACCGTCCGCGCCGACCGCCAGCGGGTTGACCTGCAACGCGTTCGCATAGCCGACCAGCACCAGCGCGCCGACCTGTTTGAACAGGTCGAACATTTGCGGGTGAGCTCCGGCCCATGTCGAGATCGTCTGGTCCCACAGCGAGTCCCAGCCTTTGAGCTTGGCGAGGTACGTTTCGCGGGTGTCGTCGGCGCTCATCATGGGGAGCGGGTTCGCCAACACCCAACGGTCGAGCCACGGCGCGCCGTCAATGCACGCAATGCCTGCAGACTCGGCGACGATCGTGCGCACTGCAGCGTCGAGCGAGCGAGTCGCCTGCGCGGCCGTGTACGGGTTGACGCCGATCCCTTGCTGCACGAGCTCGGCCGCACGGGGCAACGCCCGGTTATCCCACCAGGTATCGCCCACCATTACGGTCTTGCAGTCGTTGGAGATTTGAAGGGAGTTCCCCCCACCCGCTGGCGCGTTGCCTTTCGGCTTTGCGAACACTGATGGTTTTGGCTTCGGCGGCAACGGAAGCGGCTTCGCGACGATTGGCCCGGGGCTCTCATCCGTCGGGGACGGTGGAACCGGGAGCGGTGTCGGAAGGTCCGTTTTGTCCGGAACCAATCCCCCCCCACCCTTGCCCCTTCCGGCAAGAATGAGAATGATCAGAACAGCGAGTGCGAGGAATCCCATGGTTGTGTCCTACCCGATGGTCGAGCCGACCGAACCACCGCCGCCGCGTTGTGAGAAGCCGATCAACCAGAACGTAACGTCCAAGTTAATTGGCACCGGCAACATCGCCGGGTCGACCGTCGAGATTGCGTCAACGAACACGTCCTGACCGCCAGGCTCAAGCTCGCCGAGCTCCCAACACTTCATGGCTTTTTCGGCCCAAATGCTAATCACAGCGATCGGCAAGTTGTTGGTTGACAGCAGGTAGTTCGTCCCCTGGAACCGCAGCGCATTGATGGCAACGCCATCTTCAACGCGGCGCTCGTCGGCCGACGCGGCACCGGCCGCGGTGTTCCGAAACTGCGCCGAGACCTGAGCTTGCAGAGCGACGGGTGCGAAGCGGGTGAAGTTGGACTGCGACACGTCGAAAGTCGCAGTAACGACGGGTCCGCCCGGAACCACCGTGATGGTATTCGACGCGAAAACTCCGTTGCATTGTTCAAGTGATGCGGAAGAACAGAGTCCGGTTACGGCTCCATTCGATCCAGAATGTCGGAACCACGTCGGTACCGGGATTTTACAGCGACCATCGGAACAACCCATGGCGCCTCCTTTCGGTGAGAGTTACAAAAAGTCGGCCCGGCTCGCCCGGTGCCCGGGAAGTTGCGCGCCTACCAGAGCCGCTTGGCAAGGTCGGCGGTCATGTCCTTCACGCCACCCGCGGCGAGGGCAACGCCAGCGCCGAGAACCACCGAACGATTCTTGCCACGCGGCATACGCCAGCCGGCAAGGAGAGCGAGGCCGCCGACCGCAAGGTCGGTGTCCATGCCCATTATTTTTGCGGGAACGTACGCCTTGCCTTCCGGACCGATCGCGCCCATGAGCGCGGCGGCGCCGAGCCCCCCGTAGACGTACATTGCTTCGTTGGATTTCGCGCGGTCCAACGTGCGGCGGCCCATGTCGCGGCGCTTGGCTGCGGCGGCTTCGGCCCGGAGCTCGCGCGCGGGCATGGTCTGAATCTCTGCAAGGCTTGACATGTGGGGACCGTCCCACGCTGCGTCAAGGCAAAAAACCGGGCGCATTTTATCGCCCCTGGAAAATGCACAGCAAACCGTGGGAAACCTCCCGGTATGCCAATCTCCGAAACCGCCCAGGGCCCCACCACAAAAACCGCGTCCGCCGACGCGCTCGCGCAGTCCCTCGCCGAGCACTTGCCCGGCCTGGTCGGCGTTGAAGTAAAGCACCGGATCGGCGAGCGTGGGCGCTTCTCGGCCCGCGGTTTTGAATGGACCCGCGCCGAAGGCGAGACGCCAACCACCGAAGGTGTGCTGCACGAGCTCATGGCCGCGGCCGAGCTCGTGGATCACCGCGATGGGCCCGGGTGCTGGTTTTCCGCAACCGTGATCGTGATGCTCTCCGATTCTGACGAGCTCCGCACCGTTGGCCCGTACAAGTTTCAACTCGATCCCGACATCGAGGGAGACGGGGTGCGCGACGATATGCGCATGTCGATGCAGCACACGGCGCGGCATCTTCGCCAGTTGGAAGGGATGAACATGCGAGCGTTCGGCTACATTGAACAGCTTGTGACGCAGTCGGTTGAGCAGAGCAAAGCGTGCGCCGCGATGGCCGGGCCCATGGTCGAAATGAAGCGCCTCGAATACGACCGCGCCGACGCAGCGGCCGACCACGCGGCGGAAGAACGCGCAGCCGAAAGGACGCACGAGCTCGTCAAGGAGTTTGGCCCGAAACTGCTACTTGTAATGGGAGCTCAGCGAGCACAGACCGCGGAACGGGAAGCGCACCCGAACCAGGAACCGCTACCGATCTGGAAACGGCTCCGCGACACTGTCGCGGTAATCGTCAAGCGTGACAACGTCCGCGCCGCGCTCGGCGACGACGGGGTGAGCATCGCCGAAGCCCTCGCCGTTGCCGACAACCAGACCACCGCCGAGACGCTGGTGCGGCGGCTGGTCGCCTTGAACCTTGACCCCTTCGAGCTCATCGCTGCGGCGCCGGAGCTCAAGCCTTTCGCTCACTTGCTGGCGGGCCTTTGACTCGCCGAGCACTGTTACCGCGGCTTCGCTCTCAATCGCTGCGTTGACTTCCAACTGCCGCGCGACGTGTTCGCGGTGAGCCGCTTCGACAATGCCGCGCAGTATCGGGCCGGCAGAATGCCCAAGCCCTTGCATCCGTTCGATACCTTCGACCGCGAACCGCTTGCGCCGGCCGCCGTTGCAAAGGTTGCCGCACTCGTCCCGACGCAGCAGCGCGCCCGTCCAGTCTCCACCGCTGGCGCGCCACGTTGGCGCCGGCAGAAACTTGCTACCCGAACGCAAGCGGCGAAAACCCTTGGGCGCCTTCTCCGGAACCTGAAACACTTTCGCGAGCTCGGCGTGCTGTTTGTCCGGGCCAGCCTTCGGCGAAACCTCGCCGGTGACCGGGTCGTGACCGATGGCCCCTGCGTCGGCGTCCGCCGCGAGCTTGACCAGGTAACCAGCGAGGGAGCCGTACGGGTTGTCGTCGCCGACTGGATCGCGCACGGGCTCGGCGGTCGACTGCGGACCCCAGCCGGTCTCGACGCAATGCCGCAGCGTCTCGTCGGCGAGTAGGATGCACTCGCGGTCTGTGAGCCCACGAGCTCGGCGGCCGTCGACACTGCGCCGGAGCTCGGCCGCGAGCGTGGGCGCGTGGACTAGCAGATTCATGTGCGGCCACCCGCTGCGGTGAGACTCGACCACCGACACCCAACGGGAGCCGATGTCGCCAGGGTACGCGCGCCGCAAACGTGACAGCAGGTTCCGGCTCATGCGTGAGAGCTCACGGTATGCGGTCCACCGATCGGGCCACGGGTTGCCGGAGTGCGTTCCGTTCTGGTCGAGTGTCAGAACCAGGAACACGCACTCGCGATAGTCGAAGGGCTTGAAGGCTTCCGCGATCCGGGCGTAGTCAACCGACGCACGGAACCGGCGACAGGCCGGGCAACGCCAGGAGCCGCACTTGTGCGGCTTGCGGATTCCCTCGCTGGGGTCGGTGCCCTTGCGCCACAGCCGAAGAATCATCGGCGCCTCGTCCCATGGCGAGTCCACGCAGCGCCGGACATAGGTCGGCGCCCACGGCAGGTGCGGCGCGTCGAGCTCGTGCCCCGGCTGGGGTGCGTTGCGGCTCACCACAGATACGCACCGCCCGTCAAGGTCCCGCGGCAACCGCGGGGGAAATTAAGACTATCTGCGACTGTGGCGGGTCTGACGGGCAAACGCTCACTTGTTCCTGTACTTACAAGCGGCGCTCCGGATCCGGGCATGGCTGGCGGGCCCTGTGAGCTCGCACGCTCGCCCGGGTGGGGCTTTCGAGCTCCGCCGACGTGAGAGCCCCAGCCGGTTGTAGCGCCGGCTGGGGCTTTCGAGTGCTGTGGGACCGTCAACGCCTGGTCCCGTTTTGCTAGTTGGGCAAGCTGTCGCCACGAGCTCGTGATGGTCGAGCTCCGAACGCAAGCTGTGCAGCCCTGCCAAGTGCGAGCTCGCGGGCGAGCTCGTCGTTGAGACGGACCATGGCCGCGTCCCGTTTGATGAGAGCGGCTTGCCACCGCGCCTGGACCCGTATCACCGCGAGCTCGTCACCGGGCCCCAGCGAAACCAGGAGATTGCGCAGCCTGGTAGCAAGCCGATTCCAAACGACGCACCAGCCGTACGCGCGTTCAAACGCTCGCATGTAGGAGTCGCCTTCCGGATCTGCGCACGTCGGGGCCGTAGGCGCTCACCACAAAATGCGGCCACCAAAGCGGCCAGCCCATCACCCGGTGCCGCCGCGCTTCGGTGTGGTAGCGCGACACTGGTTGCCGCGGTCGCATCGTGGGCAACGCAAGCTGGCGGTTGCGACCCGCCTTGCAAATGTCGCATGGACACCGCGCGTCAATGCTCATGGTTTCACCAGCCCACCCGCGCCCGGGATGATGAGCCCGCGCGTTTCGATCGACTTCGCTTGCCG
>Ga0307377_10007820_pt1 | contig 10955 bp, 14 predicted proteins | sample TR3MG_FD_202535 | JGI IMG/M metagenome (GOLD analysis project Ga0307377, IMG submission 202535) | Soil microbial communities from Risofladan, Vaasa, Finland - TR-3 | ecosystem: Environmental > Terrestrial > Soil > Coastal area > Acid sulfate soil | place: Finland: Risofladan, Vaasa | collected... | reverse complement strand
GCTCAAACGAATCGGTAGAACAAGAGCAAGAGGCCGCTCCTGAAGAGGAGGTATCCGAAGCTCCTGAATTAGAACTACCAGAAGACGCTAAAGCTCGTACAACTGAGCAGTTTGAGAAGCTTAAATCTCAACTTGCTGAGGAGCGACAGCGTAGGTTAGAAGCAGAAGAGTTTCTATCCAATCAACAAAGACAAGGCCGTAGTGTAGGTAGGGAGGAGTTAGACCCTCTATACGACCCAGTTACGGGATATGTCAATGTTGACCAACTTGAAAAATTAAGAAAAGATGCTCGTGAGGCTGACAAAAGAGCTTCCATGACGCAAGAGAAGTTTGAGAAGTACGTTCAGGAACAACAGGAGGCAGAGGCATACTCAGCTTATCCAGAGTTGAACCCAAAGAATAAGGACTTTGACCAGACATTATTTAACGTCACTAGGGCGTTGATTACCGATTCAATGATTAATCCTAAGGATTATGGAGGAAAGGAACTCACCGCAAAGCAGGCAGCTCAGTTGGCTAAACGAGAACAAGACAAAGTAGCTAAAGTAATCAAAGAGGAGGCAGCTAAAGAAACTGTTGAGAAATTAACAGAGAAAGAGCAAGCATCCCTTGAGGCTACTGGGAGTCCCGCAAACAAGGAACCCGAATCAAGAGAGGATTTGAGACAACTTCAGAGACGCTCAAGAAAAGGAGACTTAGGAGCAATCATGGAAAGATTGAAAGGGATTCCTCCGGTATAGGTTTAGCCTTTAAAGGAGGTGAAGGAGAATGGCGTTTGGATTACAAACATATGACGACTCAGCAAGAAGAGAAGATTTGATTGACCTAATTGCAGATGTTAGCCCAGATGACAATCCTCTTTCAACCATGCTCGCAACAACTGATGCAAGTCAGACGTTACACGAGTGGTTGGAGGATTACATCACAAGGCCAAGCTCAGTTAGTGCAGCAATCGAAGGTGCAGCAGCTACATACAGCGACCTAACTCAGCCTTCCAGAAGAGTAAACATAACTCAGGTTATTACTCAGACCTTCAGGGTATCTGGAACTGAATCAAAGGTTTCTGTTGGTGGTATGGGAGACCCCTATGACTACCAAGCAGCAAAAGCACTGAGACAGTGGAAAAACAACTTGGAATACGCATTGGTAAATGGAGCGTTAGCATCCGGTTCATCTGGAGTAGCACGACAAATGTCAGGATTACAGGCTGTTATCACTTCTCACTCAACTGCGAGAAACTCAGGTACATCCATGTCTGAAACAGAATTTAACCAGATGGTTAGTGAGGTCTGGACAGATGTCGGAAACGAGGATGTATTTGATATGGTCTTGGTTCCAATGGGTATAAAACAGAAGATTTCTACCTTTACAGCAGGAAACCTCAGGAACATTGACGCTTCTGATAGAAGGTTAGTGCGACCTGTAATGGTTTACGAGTCTGATGGTGGAATTCACAGAATTTTTGCTCATAAGGACGTTCGTAACGCAACTGGTTCTACTACTTTCCTAGGAATTAAAGAGGACAAGTACAGAATCTCTTACTTGCGAAGACCGTTCAGAGAAGAGCTTGCAAAAGACGGTGACAGGAGAAATGGACAAATAGTCGGAGAAGCAACTCTCGAATATTTGGCAGAAAGAACTTCTGTTAATCGTACAGGATATGCATTGACAGGCTAGTCCTGAAGGTGTAATATTCTTGATGGTTGGGGCTGCCTTCGGGTGGCCCCTTCCACTTTGTGTTACAATTACTACATGCTCGTTGACGCTAACGGACAACCATACAATTTAGAAGCGATAGCACTCGCAGACAGACTCATTAAAGCAAAGCATAAATATCAGAAAGACTCATCATCAGAATCCCAAAGTTTTTGGAAAGTAATAGATGAGGTTTTAGAGGTGTGGAAAGAGACCAGACCAGATGAGTGGGAGTCAACCATAGTTGATATCAGGGATGCAAGACGGTCAACGTATAATAAGTTTGGAGCATCAGAGAAATCCAGTCTCAGAAGAACACTTGATGTACCATTATTTTTTGAAAGAGCAGTAAGATATTTATATTCAGTAGAGGAGTTACCATTCAACAAGGAGTGGTATCACGAGCTTTGGAAGAGATATCCTGAGTTTAGAGTTAGTGAAAAAAGTTAGTTATGCTAAAATAATTATATGAGATTAGCACTATCAATGATAGTTAAAGGTGACGAAGGTGAAAAGCTAGACCGTTGCCTCGCATCCATAACCAAATGGGTGGACAAAATATACATCACAGTTACAACAGAAGATATTGACGCATCAAAAGTAGCTAAGAAGTACAACGCTGAGGTATCAGTAGTTCCCGGAAAGTTTGATAGGTATGCTAGTAAGATGGAGATAGACTGGCTAAAAGAGTTTCTTGGGTGGGAGCCTATAATAAAAGAGGGAGATAGAGTATTTGAGTTTGATGAGGCACGAAACCACTCCTTTGATTTAGTAGATGAGGGATTTGATTACATATTGTGGCTTGATGCAGACGATATATTCTCTGGCGGTCAGCGATTGAGAGAGGTTGCGGAGGTAGCCAAAGAACAGGGTAGAGACAGTGTTTTCTTTGACTATTTGTACAAGGTAGAGGTAGATGACGAGGGAAACATAACCAATGTAATAATAAGGCATCTAAGGGAGAGGTTGATAAAGCCCGGAGTCTTTAGGTGGGTAGCACATATACATGAAACATTAGTTCCACAAAGACCAGTTAATCAGATGGATAGTGATATGTGTGAGGTCATCCATCTCAGCAACGATAAAAGAATGCTTGGTAACATGGAAAGAAACGTCAGAACACTAGAGCTTAGTCTATACGATACAAAAGGAAAAGACCCACGACCAATCTATTACCTTGGTAAAACCTATTACGACATGGGAGGAGTTGAGGATAATAATGAGATGTACGATAGGGCACTTAAGCTATTCAACGTTTATTTAAAGGGAGATAAGGCAGTAAAAGGAACTAATGCATCTGGATGGTCGGAGGAAAGAGCACAGTGCTGGGATTATATGGCAGAAATTTATAGGAGATGGGATGATTTAAATAATTCAATAGTCTGTTCCACAAACGCTCTACTTGAGAATCCATACTTTCCCGAAAGCTATTTAGCACTAGCTATGTCCTATATTCAAAAGCAGGATTGGGATAGAGCTATGCATTGGGTGAAGATAGCCCTTAACGTTCCCCAACCAAAGTCAACCTTGGTAGGTAATCCCAAAGAAGATGCACTTAGGGCACAGGAGGTTGTTTATCACGCTTCTATTAACAGGAATAGAATAGAAACAGCTTTAGAGTCTGCAAAAGCACTTCTTGAGTTGATGCCAGACAACCAAGAATTTCAAAGAAGATATGATAACGCCCTTGCTATAAAACAGTCGGTAGAAGATACAAGGGCCTTTATTAAACTAGCACAACGATTAGAATCTGGCGGAGAGAATGAAAAACTTATGGCACTTCTATCTTCAGCACCAAAAAATATTGAGAACAATCCATTCGTAATGGACCTATATAAGAAGGTTAGTCCTCCAAGAGAGTGGGGAGATGATGAGATAGCTATATACTGTGGTCCGGGATGGACTAATTGGAGTCCATTGATGCTTGAGAATCCAGAGGGTTCTTTTATGGGAGGTTCTGAGGAAGCTGTGGTATATCTCTCAAAAGAGTTAGCAGAGCTTGGGTGGAGAGTGACAGTGTATGCAGACCCCGGACAAGATGAGGGAGAGTACGATGGAGTTACTTATCTACCGCATTATAAGTTTAACGTCAAAGACAGTTTTAATGTGCTTGTTTCATGGAGACAGCCAACCCTTGTTGATGGCAATTTCAAGGCAAAAAAGACTTATATCTGGATGCATGATATTGCCAATCCTTTAGATTTCACCCCCGAAAGACTGGATAAAATAACAAAAGTCATAGTGCTGTCTCCATGGCACAGGACTAACATTCCAGAAGTACCAGATAATAAAGTTTTAATTTCAGCGAACGGAATAACGTTATGAACGCACCAAACAAAGTAATATGGACTTCTAGTTACGATAGGGGACTTGAACATCTTTTAAAGATGTGGCCAGATGTTGTAAAAGAGGTTCCAAACGCCAAGTTGAATGTGTTTTACGGATGGCAATTATTTGACAAGTTTTTTAGGGATAATCCCGAAAGGATGGCATGGAAAGAAAAGATGGAAGAGATGATGACCCACAAAGGTATCACACATCATGGGAGAGTACCTCAGCCCCAGATAATAAAAGAGATGAAGAAGTGCGGAATATGGGCGTATCCCACGCACTTTGGAGAGATATCTTGCATAACCGGTATGAAAGCACAGGCCTTGGGATGTGTGCCCGTTGTGGTGGAATATGCTGCTTTGGAAACAACTGTTCAACATGGTATTAAGATTAAGGGAGATATATACGACCCCAAAGTTTCAGAGAAGTTTAAAACAGAACTCATAGACCTACTAAAAGACTCAGAAAGACAAGATGAGATAAGAAAGAAGATGGTTCCTTGGGCCAGAAGAGAATTCACATGGTCAAAGGTTGCAGAGCAGTGGGACAAGGAGTTTAAGAGTGGATAGAAAAATAGAGCTTGAGAACGCTTTGTATATTGTTTCCGAGTACGCATTTGAGCACGGAGAGATAATAAAGGCATACGTTCTAATAAAGAGTGCCCCCAATCTATTGGAGGGGTCAAATAGACTTAGTAATCTGATGGAGAGGATTATGAAACGTATGGAACACATACATTTGTTCCAGAAGCACGGAAGATTGGGACTAGCTTTCATAGACCCAATAGATATAACTGATAAGGAGGTATACACAAAATTATTGGAAGAGCTGAAAAAACGACCCGAAATCAGAACTTTAGTGGATGTAGGGTGTTTTACTGGTTGGATAGGAAGGAACCTATCCCTACATGGATATAGTGTTCATGGAATAGATTTGATGCCAGATGTTTTAGAAACAGCAGCGTTCATGGCAACTGGTACTAGGGCTACATTTGAGATGCTGGAGGGAACAAAGGTAGGGGAAAGACACCCAAAAGAGTTTGATGCTGCTGTGATGTTTGATGTGGTTGAGCATGTATTTGACCACAACATACTTTTGCAGAGTGTTGAGAACGCTGTTAAGGATGGGGGATGGATATTCATAAACTTACCAAAACTTGATAACGAGGCAGATTTAGAAGTAGTGGCTACTGACGATAGGGAGAAGGAGCATCTTAGAACCTATACAGACCCATACAAAGTATTTGAAAAAAAGAAGAATTTGGAGATTAGTATAGTTCATAATGAGATAGGCCAAGAGTCTTGGTTTATTATATATCAATGTTAACAGATTTATATCCAGAAATAAAAAAAGATGCAGATGGCAATATGATTGGGGAGTGTCCGGAGTGTGGGAAGGAAATCATATTAACCAGTATCGGTAAGGTTGGATTTTGTTCTCTTATGTGTGAGACCAACTACCGCTATAGGATGAAAAATAGAGATGAATATGGACACGTTTCTCGTGGACCAGATGACGTGAAAGAATTATGAAAAAAGTTCTCTTTATTTATGACCATAAGTACCCTAACTACTGGAAAGATGGATTATACGCAGCCCTAGAGCTTCTAGAAAATGATTACGAAATAGAGTACAGAAACCTTGCAACAAAAGGAAATACTTATGGTTACGAGGAGTTTGACTTTGTTTTAGGATGGGGAGGGTTCGGAAGTCCAGTAGATATTGCCATTAGAGAACTACAGGTCACTAAGGGATTATGTATAGCAGGAAATGCAATACCTCCCAATCAGACATCGGTAGGATACGATGTACTATTTTATGAAACTGAGTGGTACTATCCCTCAATAACATTCCATCCAAACACTGTAAGAGCGTTTGGAGTAAACACTAACATATACAATCACATGGAAGCTCCAAAAATAATTGATGTTTTATCAGTAGGTTCGTTTTCAAATTGGAAAAGACAGAAGATGATGGTCTATGAGGAAGGAATTCGCCTAGTTATCGGAGAGCTACAGATAAACAACATGGACGAGTCTTTGTACATAGCAAACGAGCTTATATCCCATGGTGTTGGTGTTATGGACATGGTTCCTCCAGAGAGCCTTGCTATTTTGTATAATATGAGCAAGTTAGTTTACATACCATCGGATGTCTATGGTGGAGGAGAGAGGGCTGTTTGGGAAGCTAAGGCGTGTGGCGTAGACGTTAAGGTAGAGCCAGACAACCCTAAATTAAAGGAGCTTTTATATGAAGATTACATGGACCATATTCACTACGCAGAAGCCTTAAAGGAGGGCATAGAATCATGCATAGCGTAAGATACAAGGTTTACACCGGTGGCACTTTTGACCTATTTCACGCAGGACACGCAGACCTTTTAAAACGGTGTGCAGAGCTGGGGCTTGTCGTTGTTTCCTTAAACACGGACGAGTTCATAGCTAGTTACAAGGGAAAACCGCCAGTGCACACCTATGAGGAAAGAAAAGCAGTACTTGAAGCGTGTCGTTATGTTGGAAGTGTCATACCAAATGAGGGAGGACACGACTCTAGACCAGCTATCTTAAAGGTTCAGCCCCACTATATCGCCATAGGAAGTGATTGGGCTAAAAGAGACTACTACGAGCAGATGGGGTTTGACCAAGATTGGCTTGATGAACAGGACATAACTCTCGTCTATATACCAAGGATTCGCATTATGTCCAGTACTCTTGTTAAAGAAAGGGTAAAGGGTGCTTAGCATAGTCATACCCTATTACGAGGCTAAGGGAATGGAATGGAAGAGGACCATTCTCAGGAAGTGTGTTCAATCGTTTTCCGGATACTACGATGAGTTAATCGTACTGTCTGGTACACAGAGCACACTTCCTAAAACTATAAATCATGGATTTTCCTTAGCAAGCGGAGACTATGTTGTGGTTTCCAACGATGATTTAACTTTAGTGTCAGGCTCATTAAGAGCCTTGCAGATACCAGATACAGTTGCTTCTCCCCTAATAAACGGAGGTAATATGGGGTACTCTGGTCACATATTCTGCGTACCAAGAAATGTTATAGACGCAACGGGGGGATTTGATGAAAACTATGAAATAGCATACTTTGATGATGATGATTTTGGTTTCACAGTGAAAGACAAAGGATTTTCCCTTACAGGAGTGGACTCTGTTAATGTTTCCCATCCCAAAGGAGGTACAACTCTTGAGACCAGAGAGGATAGAAATGAGATATTTGAAAAGAATAAACAGTATTTTTTTAATAAGTGGGGAAGGTTGCCATAATGCCAACGCATATAGATAAGGCAGTATTCTATCACATACCAAAGACCGGAGGGACGTTTGTTAGCGGTATTCTAACTCACTACATGGATGGGAAGATACATAAACCTCTTATAAACAATGAGTTTGGATTTAGGCGTGAGCACGCAGCCTTTAGGGACAATCCCACGGACAAGCCAACCTTTTGTTTTCTAAGACATCCTCTTTCTTGGTATCAAAGCTATTGGAGGTACAAGACCAGAGGTTTTGAACACATAGGGGAGCAGGATTGGGATGAAAAAAAGATAGATATAGACTCTTGTGCTGACTTTGATTTTAATAAATTTGTTATGAATGTTTTGGAAAAATACCCAGACGGTTATGTAGGAAATATGTATAAACACTACCTTGAGGGAATGGATTATGTTGGTAGGCAAGAATCTTTAAGGGGAGATTTTATTAGAATACTAAATTTTATCGGTATAGAGCCTCCGGTATTCCCTATAATCACAAGGCAGGGAAATAATGTTTCCCAAGGAGCCAAAGCGTATTATAATGAAAGTACGCTAAATAAGATTTTGAAAGTAGAAGAAGAGGCGATAGAAATTTACTACTCATACGGAGGTGATTTATATGCCAAAATGCAAGATTCTAGAGCACTGGCCAAACGCAAGTAACTGGCAGGTTGGAGATGTGGTAGACATTACGAATCCTTTCAAGTTGATAGAGGAAGGTAAGGTAGAACTATACAAGGAGCCTGCAAAGAAGACAGTTAAAAAAGCAGAGGAGACTACAAAAAAATCTAGTTCAAAGAAGAAGAAATAATGAAGATAAGCGTATTAACACCCTCAAATAGAGACTTTAAGGCTTTGGAAATAGTTTCAAAAGGTCTTATGAGACAGTCGTTTGAGGACTTTGAATGGATAATAGGCTCTCCTAAAGCCCCAGAGGGAGGACTTCTAATGGAGTATAAGCATGTTGGAGACCCTCCAAAAGAACAGGACGATTATTGGGTTCTAAATAAGCTATATAACAGCATGATTGAGTCAGCAAAGGGGGAACTTATAGTGTCCATACAAGACAATACGTTCTTTGACCCAGACGCTTTGGAGAAGTTCTGGTTCCATTATGAGAACAATCCCATGGCGATAGTCTCTGGGGTAGGGGATAAGTATCTATCCGACCAGTTCATGAACAAGACTTGGGAAGACCCAAGAAGAAGAGATAATGGTTCTTTCTATGAGTGTTATTTCGCAGACATTGAGGGAAACTTCTGTTCTGTGCCTAAAGAAGCCCTGTACAGTGTGGGAGGATTTGACGAGTGGTTGGACAAGCATGCCGGTATGGATTGGTACTCAGTGTTTGCAAGGCTTCACATTAAAGGAGAGTATTCATTCTACCTAGACCAATCAAATGAGTCCTACTCTTTGGAACACCCAAGATATGATGACTGGGAGGAAAGAAACGCTATACACGGACCATACAGAGAACGAGCAGATATGTACAAGATAGAACCAGTTCTTGATTACCTAAGGGAAAATGCCACAGCTGAGTGATGTAGTGGACAAAGAACCTCAGAGTCAGGAGGTTCAACCAAATAGGATAACGCTAGGCTCAGACCTAGACGACCCAGAGTATCATCAGTTGTCAGATTTCTTTGATGTAGACCACACAGACAGAAGAAATCCTCAAACATCAGAGAAGATGAACTATTTGTTAGAATGGGCTTGGGAAGTCTCAGGACGTGAGAGTAGAGAGGATGCCATGCTCCAATTACAAGGTCTTAAGAGGTTTTTAGGAATCACAGAGAAAGGTCCAGGACTTGTAGGTAAGATGTATAAGTGGGCAAGGCTAGACACCAGCAGGAGAAGTATAACTAAACAGATGAAGCTGTTACACGAAAATGATATAATGGGAGAAAGCTAAAAGTTAGAAACTAAAGCTCGCATTACGGTGCGGGCATTTTTTATGCCTGAAATTAAGTTGCAACAAAAAGTAATTGACCCCGCCACAGGAAGCGAGCACATAGAGAAGAGGGTATTTAACATAAGCGAAAGCGACCCATATAACTCTATTGAGTTTCACAGGGTATGTGACGTTTTAGATGTTAAAAGATTTGATAGGCTAGACCATCACGTATCGGTTAAAGTAGCTGTTATATACAACTATTTAGCTCATATTTTGAAAACAAATGATGTCTCAGAGATAGAAAAAGCTGTAGACAGGTTTAAGAAAAGCACCGAAGCCGGTAATACTACAGGACCAGAGCTGGTTAGTAGGATGTATAAGGTCATTCGTTTAGACATGGATGCCAAAGGCATAGAGGAACGCAAGCAGATGGTTCAGGAGAGTGCTAATAGGCTATCGGATGAGTTAGTAAAAGACAGCGATAGGGCTGAGGAGCTAAGAAAGTCTGGTGAAAAGACCAGAAAGACCAAGGAGAAAACGGAAAAAGAGTCCAAACAAAGGACCGATAAAAGAGTAAAAGATTTACAAAAAGAGGCAAAAAGCATGGTTGATAGCTCTAAAGTACCTGACGCAACAGCGGAACTACAACCAGCACAAGAATTATGACAAGCCAAAAACATCCAATTCAAATAGAAAGAGACGAGCACAACCCATCCTTATACGCCAAGAACGTAAATATGGTTGGTTCTACAACTATTTATGCGGTAACCAACACAGTTATCTCTATAGCTACGGCTGATATTGAGATTGGTGCGGTTGAATTAAAGGACGGCACATCTGATACCAGAGCTGTAGTGGACGATATAAATGCTTTGAAAACTAGCGTAGCTTCTTCTGCTACCATCTATGCGGTTGTTAATACAGTAGCGGCTGGACAAGCATCAGTAGTCATAGACGAAGGAGTTTCTCAAATAGGTTCCGTTACTGTATCTAACATTGTATTAGTAAATGCTACAGGTCAGGGGGACGTGCCAATAACTCTTGATTCGGAAGCAGTAGTACTTGCTGCAGGAGTAGACCAGATAGGTTCAGTAACAGTATCCAATGCTGATTCTATAGGTTTGGCAACAGTGGATGTGAGAAATACCGTTACAGTTGATGCTACTACTTCTGGCGATGTCCCTGTCACTCTTGATAGCGAAGCAGTTGTCCTAACAACAGGTGTAGCACAGATAGGCTCAGTCACAGTCTCAAACGCAAATTCTATAGGTTTGGCCACTGTAGATATAAGAAATGAACTTTCAGCTTTAGCGACAGTCACTCAATCAGGAACAGTAACAGTAGATGCAACAGGCTCTGGAGATGTGCCTATAACTTTAGATGGGGAAGCAGTAGTTCTAACGTCTGGTGTGGCACAAATTGGTTCGGTCACGGTTTCAAACGCTAATGCAATAGGACTCGCCACAGTTGATGTTAGAAATACAGTTGCAGTGAATGCAACAGGTCAAGGAGATGTTCCTATTACTTTAGATAGCGAAGAGGTCGTGCTGGCAGCAAACACAACGGTATTAAATGGGGTTAAAGAGGTCGCTTCCGCAGGAACAGCAGTAGCTTTAGCCGCAAGTACAGCAAGTAAATGGGTAATATTAAAGGCTTATGCAGCTAATACAGGGAACATTTATGTAGGTGACTCTAGTGTTGATAGCACTAATGGGTATGTTTTAGCAGCCAAGGAGGCCATAGGGCTGGATGTAGCCAATTTAGCAAC
>Ga0307377_10007818_pt1 | contig 10957 bp, 11 predicted proteins | sample TR3MG_FD_202535 | JGI IMG/M metagenome (GOLD analysis project Ga0307377, IMG submission 202535) | Soil microbial communities from Risofladan, Vaasa, Finland - TR-3 | ecosystem: Environmental > Terrestrial > Soil > Coastal area > Acid sulfate soil | place: Finland: Risofladan, Vaasa | collected... | reverse complement strand
CAGCCGTGGTCGTCCAGCAGGGCGACCGGGTCCTGCTGCTCAAGCGGGCCATAACCCTCGACTGGGCACCGGGCAAGTGGTGCTTCCCGTCGGGTCACGTCGACCCAGGGGAGACACCCCTGGAAGCTGCTGTCCGCGAGACTCACGAAGAGGCAGACCTGTACGTCTCTGGGCTGAGACACCTCATGGCCATCGACCTTCCCGGCCGACACATCACCTGCTTCCGGGCTGAGGACCCTGGGACCGACGTGGGGATCAACGACGAGTCCTCAGACTGGGCCTGGGTTCCCATCGCCGAGGTGTCCGGCTACGACACCACTCCCGATGTACCCCAAGCCCTGGAGGCACTGTCGATGTCCCAGCGAGTAGCAGCTCGGTTCAAGAAGAAGAAGGAGGTCCCCTCCGAGGATGGCGGCAAGACCACCGTCTACGAGTACAGCGACCGCCAGGTGGCTCTCCGCAACACCGAGAAGGCCAAACGGATCGAGAAGCTCCGCAAGAGCTACAGCTCGCTCGAAGGCCAGGTGAAGAAGGACCTCGCCTCGAAGGACAACGAGACCTTCCTGACCGCCCTGGCCGTGGCGCTCATGGATGAGACCTACGAAAGGGTCGGCAACGATGGCTCTGCCGCCGAGGGGCACTTTGGGGTCACCGGCTGGCGCCGTGAGCACGTGAACATCTCAGGCGGCACGGCGACCGTCACCTACGTGGGCAAGAGCGGCGTCAGGCAGAAGAAGACCATCTCCGGCCCTGTCGTCAAGCATCTCCAGAAGGCGTATGACGCGGTCGCGTCTGAGGGGGACAAGGCGTGCATCTTCTGTCCCAAAGAGGGCAAGGTCGACGCACCCAAGATCAACGACTACCTCGCCAAGTTCGACATCACGGCCAAGGACCTCCGCGGCTACCACGCCAACGACGCCATGAAGCGGAACCTCAAGAAGGTCCGCTCGGGCGAGCTGCCCAGTGACCCCAAGGAGCGAGAGAAGAAGCTCAAGGACGAGTACAAGCAGGCGTTGGAGACGACGGCCAAGGAGGTCGGCCACGAGCCCTCGACCCTCAACAGCCAGTACCTCGTGCCCGGCCTGGAGGACGACTACATGAAGGACGGCACGGTCAGCGAGAAGATGACCAAGGAGGCCGCTGCACGAGTGGCGGTCAGGTTTCTCGCAGCGGCCGAGGTAGTTCAGATCAGCGGCCCCTGGGTTGACAAGATGCGCAAGGACTTCCTGGTGTTGATGAAGAACATCCCCAGGATCAAGGACTACAAGGACGCGCATCGAGTGAAGGAGGCCATGAAGATTTGGAACAATCGTTTCAGCGAGCTGTTCTTCGAGCGCTTCCTCAACAAGGGGCTCAAGTACGACCGCGACATCAAGGAGGATGTGCGGGGCTACATCGATCACCTGCTCCGCAAACCTGCCTGGGACTTCCACTTGGAGATGACCTTCCCTATCGGACACGCCGACGACTACTGGTCTGAAGAAGCACGGTTCAGCCAGTATGAGCGGGAGGTCAAGAAGTGGAGCCAGCGGGTCCGTCGCAAGGCCCAGGTCTTCTGGAAGGCCGTGCGTGAGGCCGTCCACTACTACGAGGACCCCGAGAACAAGATCCGGTACAAGGGTCAGAACGAGCCGCCCACGCTGCAAGTCGAGATGCCCAGCTCCGACAGAGCGGTCGTCGAGGGATTCCAGCTCATCATGAAGGGCTACGACCCGAGCGAGTCCAGCAACCGGGTAGAGCTGGAGATGCTCAAGGAGGGGCTCAAGACGTACCGTGCGAACGCCAGCAAGCGGCTGCCGATCCTCTTGCAGAAGCAACTTCCCGTCGTCGTGGAGTTCGAGGCGACGCTGGACAAAGGCGGCGAGTACAACCGCAACGGGACGATCACCTTCTACGCCAGCTCGGCCTACTCCAAGGGTCCAAAGTGGGTGTCTCACGCGATGGCCCACGAAATGGGACACCACCTCTGGCGGGCCGTCCTGTCAGGAGCTGCTCAGGAGTTCTGGACAACCGCCATCAAGGGCGACTACGGCGACCTCGACATCCAGCACCTGCTGGACAACTGGCCGGGTGATGCCTGGGCTTTCCAGTTCTCCGAGAAGCTAGGCGACACGGACCCCCTCCTGGCCTTGCAGGTCGAAGCCCTCAGCCACGACCGCGCCTATGGGGGCCGAGATGGGCTCCAGACCAAAGAGGACTTCCAGAAGCTGCTAGACGAGGGGCAACGGACGATCCGCGTGCCGAAGACCCCCATCAGCGGGTATGCCAACAAGAACCCCGAGGAAGCCTTCTGCGAGGCCATCGGTCTGCTGGTGACCTACGGCCCCAGGGCCGTCCACGAGAAGATCCGGGGGTGGCTCAACATCGTGCTACCGGGGCAGGTCAAGATGGCCCAGCGCATTGTCGACCGCTGGGCTGCCGACAAGATCCGGGCCTACAAGGTCATGCACCTGGATGGCAACGAGCTGGTCGCGGGGGCCAACTCCCGACTGCGCTTCCCGGCCCGCAAAGGTGTCATCCGGATGCCGGGCAACGGCGTCTACATGAGCCCCAACAAACGGTACGTCCTGGACTACTACAGCGGGCTGGCCGACAACGAGGTGCTCCTGACGCTGGAGTTCGACAAGGCCGACATCAAGTGGGGCAACCTCACCGACCGCGAGGCCGAGGTCGCCGCGAGCCCGGTCCGGATCATCGACATCGAGCCCCTCGACGACTGATGGCCACGATGGCACAGCGGGTGGTGGCCCGGTGGATGGCGGCCAGCTCCTTGGAGGTGGGTCCAGCCCCGAGCGGGCTCCAGGGCCTGTTCGCTCGTCGGTCCTTCGCGAGGGGCGAGCACCTGTGTCCTCTTGGCGGCCCTGTACCGGCCCCTGAAGGCCCTTCCTTCCAGGTGGGGGCCGAGCTGTACATGGGGCCGTCCGGAGGCGTCACGGACGCCATGAACCACTCCTGCGACCCGAACTGCGCCGTCCTGGTCGAGCAGCCCGGCTATCCGGTGGTGGCACTCCAGGACATCGAGCCCGGCGACGAGATCACCATCGACTACTCGGTGACCTCGACCAGCCCTTCCGATGGCCTGTTCGACTGCCTCTGCGGGTCACCCAACTGTCGGGGGAAGGCTGGTGGGGGGTTCCACACGATCCCCGCTCAGCAGCAGGGGCTCTACCTGGCTCAAGGCATCGTCCCCAGCTACGTCGTCTGAGCCCTTCCAGAGCTGGACGGCGCCTGGCGGGAGTCTCTCGCCTGACCGCAGTCCGTCGATGAAGACCTCGGGATCCTTCTTGGTGTCTCCGAGGTAGCGGACCGAGAAGGTACGCCACTCCTTGTCCGTCACATCATCCAGGAGGGTCGTCTCGCTGATCTTGTTCCTGCTCGTGCTCTCGAAGAGGTAGCTGCGGTCCCCCGGCAGCGGCTTTGACTTGAACCAGAACGAAACGCTGAAGGGCTCGTTGGGGTCAAAGTCAGCCACCTTGCCGAAGTCAATGTACTCGTCGGTGCCCTGGAGCTTCTTCGGCCAGAAGCGCTCGAAGAACCGGATGAAGGGCGCCACGAAGAGAGCGACGAGGATGGCGATGAAGCCGCGACGTTCCATGATCTTCTTCTACACCAAGAAAGCATGACCTTCGACCCCGGTGCCTTCGACGCCAAGACGCTGGACGAGCGCTGGCAGCGAAACCAAGAGGCTAGCGCTCGCCGGCTGGCCCTCAAGGAGCAGGCCATCGCCCATCTGGGGGGCAAGTGCCAGAAGTGTGGCTATGACGCCTGCCCAGCGGCCTTTGACTTCCACCACCTGGATGACCGGGAGAAGGACTTCGACATCAGCTCGAAGCAGTCTTGGGCCACCCTCCTACCCGAGCTGGACAAGTGCATCCTGCTTTGTGCCAACTGCCACCGGGAGGCCCACGCGGGCTGGCATCCAGACCTGCTCACGCTCGATGAGGGCAACGCTGGCTATCTCCACGAGCTGGACTGGGGCGACGATGAGAGCGACACCGACCCCGGCGCGTTCATCAGCCGGCTCTAGCCGCTGAGTACGTCGAACTCCATCTCGACGGTGACGGTCTTCTTGCGAGCATCGGCCTTGGCCTTGTAGGGCAGGTCGCTCTCGCTGGCGAAGTCCACCGTGAGTCGGCTGGGGGCGTCCCCGCCCTCGGAGGTGATGTACTGCTGGACCATCCGCTTCACGGCGGGGGTCAACGCTCGGAGCACGTCCTTGCTGTTCTCGATGGCGGTGAGGACGGCCTTGGGCTTGAGCGTGGTGAGGGCCTTTTCGAGGACCCTCTCTTGCTTGCCGAGCAATCGGGCGAGGGTCCTGCCACTGATGGTGAACTCGGCCCGCACGAGGGTAGCGAAGTCCTCGCCCATCTCGATGGCGTCGTCGGGCTCTTGACCCGAGGCGAAGTCCACGTCGTCGACCTTGATGTCCGCGGCTGTGAGGACTCGGGCGACTACCCTGCGTGCCATTTCGCTGCTCATGTCTTCACCATCCCATCAAAGCTCTAGGCGTTCTCGGCGGGGTTGGCTTGGTGCTCATGCTGCCTCCGAGGCCGCAGCGGCGACCATCGCCTTCTTGGTCTTGAAGATTTGACCGTCGGAACCGACCCACTTGTGGGAGGGCTCGTCCTTCGAGGGGGTGGTCCGGAAGATGGTGGTCTCCTGGAGGCCCTGGTAATCACCGTGGCGTTTGACGGTGAAGGTGAAGAACAGCTCGGCACCGGCAGCCAGGGGCCGTCCCTCGAAGCGACAGCCGCCACTGGCCCACCATTTGAACACGTTGCCGGTCTCGTCTTCCATCGTGTACAGGACGGTCAGGCCCCACTCGTTGTCGCGGTCCAGGGTCTTGACCACGGTCAGCTTGCGGACGTAGCGAACGTCCACGACACCGAAGTGGGTGGAGGGGCTCTTGGCTGCCCGCTCTGCTGCCCGAGCCCGAGCTACCTCTCGCTCCTGGAAGCGGCGAAAGGCGATGGTGACCGAGGCCACCAGACCCATGTTCTTGGGCTCGACGTACTCCAGCGTGGTGGCGACCTTGAGGTTGTGCTCGTAGTCGCTCTTGCCTTCGAGCGTCTGAGCCCACTCGATCGCCTTCTTGGCGTCCTCGTGGTCGACCTCGGTCGGCTGGAGTTCTTCCCACTCCTGGCGCTCGCTGGCCCTCTGGGGTGCCCGGCCGGCAGCGAAGGAGGCCGTGTTGGCAGTGGCGGTCCCGGTGCCCTCGTCCCAGACCTGACCACGAGAGACCCAGCCCTTCACGGCGACGGCCCGGAAGGCACACGCGACGTAGTAGAGGACGCTCAGGAGGAAGCCACTGCCGCCACCGCCGAAGCCCTCTTCGTCGCTCATCGAGGCGAAGCGGCGAACATCGTGGATGAGGGTCCAGAGGCGGAGAGCCTCAGCAGCGTCCTCACCGCGGAGGAAGTCGGCGAGGCAGTTGCGACCCACGCGGGTGAGAATGCCGTCCTCACCCATGAGGACGAAAGTGTCCTTGCGAGCCCGTCGGGTCTTGCAGTGGTCGCAGGTGGGCTTGCCGTCCCGGATGTGATTGGGGACGATGATGTCCTTGCAGCCGGGGGCCTTGGAGATGATGTTGCCCGCGGTGGTGTGCTCGACGCGGGCCACGAAGGTGAAGCCGGCCACGGTGGGAGCTGAGCCGATGACCTGGACGACCTTGAACACTCGAACGCGGCCGGTCGGGCGATCGTAGTCATCGAGCACGGGAACGGTCTTCTCGCCCACGACCTCGACGGCGACTGCCGCCTGGCCGAGCTTGGCAGCCCGACGAGCCAGACGTTCAACCCGCTTCTCCAGCTCGGCGAACCGGGGCTCGGGGATGTCGAAGGTCTCGGGGGCGTTGTCGATGGAGGTAGTCATGCCCCCACTACGAGCCTTCAGCCAGATTGTTGAGGGTCAGGTGTCGATTCCTCGGAGATTTCGATCAGCGAGCCTCGACGGCCGACGATCAGCAGCTCACACACGTTGCCTCGCTTGTTCCCCTTGGAGTTGATGCAGCGGCGGGCCTGGATCTGGTGCATCTCAAAGCCCTTGTACAGCTCGCGGGTGGTCTCAGTGTCCGAGTTTGACGCCAGGACGTAGGCCCCTTCCTTGACCAACTCACGGAAGTAGGCCGCAAGTCGATGCTGGTCGTCGAGGGTGAAGCCATCCGAGGTGTAGCTGGTGAAGTTGCTCGTGGCATTGAGAGGTATGTAGGGTGAGTCGAAGTAGACCACGTCGCCACTGCCTGCCCCCTTGACGGCGTTGGCGAAGTCAGTCGACAGCAGGGCCACGAAACGGTTGAGTACCTCGGCACACGCTCGGAGGTTGGCAGCGTGAAGGACCTTCGGAGGGTTCTTCCACTTGCCGTAGGGGACGTTGAACTCGCCCTTCTTGTTGACCCTGAACAGGCCGTTGAACCCGGTCTTGTTGAGGTAAATGGTCCGGGCAGCTCGACGGGTTGGCCCGAAGTCGTGGGGCATCTTGGCCCGCAGCTCCATGAACGTCTCCTTGTTGACAGGGAGGCGCTTGAGCTGGTCGATGAGGTCATCAGGGAAGTCGCGGATGGTCCGGTAGCAGTCCATCAGCTCCCGGTTGAAGTCGTTGAGCACAGCTCGCTCGAAGCGACCCTGGGCGGCGAGCGTGAAGAAGAGGGCACCGCCCCCCACGAAAGGCTCGAAGTAGGTCCGGATGCCACCCTTGGGTAGGATGGCAAGGAGCTTCTCCAGGATCTGGGTCTTACCCCCTGCCCACTTGAGGAACGGACGAGCTGGTGCCTCTTTGGCCATGCCTCTACCTACACCGGTAGAGGTCAACCGTCATCGAGCAACTCCCAGGCGTTCTTGTGCTCGCTGTGTTTGGCGGCTGCTTTGGCGACGGGTCGATAGCTTCGTCGGTGGATGGGGCAAGGGCCGAGCTTGTCGAGCGCCGCCTTGTGCTCCTTGGTGCCGTAGGCTTTGTGCTGAGCGAAGCCGTAGCCGGGGTGCTGAGCATCCAGCTCGATCATAGTCCGGCACTGGACGACTTTGGCACAGACGCTGGCCAGCGAGATCGCGGGGACCAGGAGGTCACCCTTGGGCAGCATCATGACGCACTTGACCTCGGGGGGTGCGATGGCTGGGGGGTTGACCCCGTCGACCACCACAAAGGGCGGGTAGGCGAGCCGCCAGAAGGTCCCCCTGATGGCCTCAGCCTGAGCTTTGGCCTGGGCGGCGTCGATGCCGATCCGGTCGATCTCATCGGCCTCGACCACGCCGATGCCGATGACCATCTTGTCGTCGGTGGCGCACTGATCGAAGATGGCCTCCCGCCGCTTGTAGCCGGCCTTCGAGGACATCAGCTTGGAGTCGGTCAGTCCAGCCGGTGGCGTCCAATTGGCGATGGAGACGGCAGCGGCCCCCGCGACGATGGGGCCAGCCCAATTTCCTCTCCCCGCCTCATCCACTCCGACAATGGTGCCGGGGTTATTGTCCCGGATGTACGCCTCGACCTCTTCCAGCGTGTTGGTCATTCCTCTCCTGTACACCGAGGCCAAACCTCATGCGGACTTTCCAGTCCTGCGGGAGTCTGTCTCGGGCTTCCTGCCGGATGCCTTGGATCAGGTAGAGGCATTCGGCAACGCGAGCCTCTTCGGGGGCCTCAAACTCGATGGTGTAGATCAGCTTGTTCGTCATGAGGCGACCCTAGGCGGGGTGCTCACCATGGGCCAAGAAAGTGGCTCACTTTTCTTGGAGCACCAGCTCGGCGCAGTAGAGGGCGTACTTGTGGGCGTAGTCAACGTGACCGAGGGCGAGCTGTTCGACACTGGTGACCTCGGTCAAGTCGACGGGCTTCTTGCTGCGCTTGGCCCGCTCTTGGTTGACGGCCTTATGCATCAACTCCCGCTCATGAACGGCCCAAGCAGGCTCGGTGCCGGACCCGTTGGCCCTGGGGATGAACTGCTCTCGCTTGTCGCGGTCCTTGGCCGCCGTGGCCAGCATGGTCCGGAACTGCTCTGTGAGGACTTGCAGGTGACTCATGTGTTCCTTCCTAGCTTCTGGGGTCATCCACCCACCCTCCAGTGGGCTGTCGCGGCTTGAGTCTGACCTCGCCGGGGACTCGTACCGCGGGGATGTAGGGGAGGTGGGGGTCGTTGCTCGTCATGTGCTCTTCGACCCATGTCACGAGGATGGCGAGCCACTCATCGGCCTTCTTGTAGGGCAACCCTCGCTCGTGGAGCCTGCGGTAGGTGTCCAGGTCGAGCGAGTTGGTCGTGAACATCTTGTAGCCCCGCTTGCGGAGCTTGGCCCCGGTCTCGGGGTCGAGGGGCAGTGGGCCTCGGGCTATCCGGCAGCGCTCGTGGGCTCGCACGTCCGTCTTGTAGGTCTTCGGTGCGGGCGGCTTGGGGAGGCTCTTGCGGACCTTCTCCCGGACGAGCTTCGACTTCATCCGGAGCGTGTAGTAGGGCGGCGGAGTGTAGGCCCGCTTGTTGGGCTTGATCCCCATACCCTTGCGGTTGCGCTTGTAGTCCTTCCGGAGCCCCACCCCCATGGCGTTCTCCAGGATGAAGGTCCGATGGTCGTTGATGATCTTGATGAGGCTCGGGAGGATCCAGGGCTCCAAGTGGTAGTTGCTGCGAACCCAGCCACCACCGGAGCTGCGGATGGCCTCGAACCAGATGATGCCGGTGTACCCTGATTGTCCGTCGGGGGTCAGGGCTCGGGCCATACCCTTGACGACCGTGAAGACCCAGCCGTCGTCCATCATGAGGTGCCCGACGATGACGGCCTTCACCACCCTGTCTCGGAGCGCCTGGGGGGCCGAGGCCATCGCGTGGTACTCGTTCATCTGGATGCCCTCGCCGTAGCCCATGAAGACGCACTCGAAGGGGAACTTCTCGGGGTAGGCAGCGCTCTTGCTCTCCCGCAGGATGGTCGCCTGATATGCCTCGACTTCCTCTTGGGGGAGGTCTTTGACGTACTGGTCCGGTGGGCGGTACGTTAGGCCACTCAGCTCTTCGGTGACGTACCGGTCGATCTCCTGGTAGAGCCCGACGTAGGTGTCCTGCTCGAAGTGGAAGACCCTGGCGTCCCGGAGACACCTCCAGATGAAGATGGCTTCCTGCTGCTGGCGAGCGGTCTGACCCCCTCGTTGCTTGGTGAGGCCGTAGGCGCTGGTGACGGCCTCCATGTAGTATTCGACCGTCTGCTCCTGGGGTGTACCTCGTGGCTTCGGCTTGTAGTTGATCGGCGGGTAACTGGACTGCGGGGGCGTGTCGCCCTCTTGTTGTGCCCGGTCGTGGTAGGCCGTCTGCCGCCAGTTGGAGTTGTCGGCAACAGAGCCCCAGCGGTCCCTGACCTGCTGCTCGATGTCGTCGGGGTCCACACCCTTCAGGAGCTGGACGCGGACGAAGTCGTTGATCTGGTCCTCTTGACCTATCTGGACACTGCTGTCCGTGATGCGATCCGTAGCGTTCAGCTCTTCACGGGCAATTGCCATGAGCTTGGCCTCAACGTCCTTGGCGGCCATGGCGACGACCTTCTCAGAGCGTCCGGGCAAATGCTCCCTGGCGATTTTGTCAACCTTGGACCTGACGGTTTGATAAACCTCTTCCTTGGTCGCGCCGTCCCTCAGTTCATCCTGGAAAGCCTTGCGGAGGGCCACCTCGTCTAAGTCTATCCCGGTGACCCTCTCCAGGCTCCGCTGCTTGGACTTTGGGCCTTTGCCTCGCTTCCGTCGCTTGGTGTTTCGTCGCTTGGCCATGAATCAGGAGCAGCTACAGGTGGTGCGGGGGCCGGGGCCGGCTCCGCAGTTGGCACAACACTCCCGCTTGAACTCCAAGCAGGTCTGCCGGCAGGTCTGAACGTCGGGAGCCCGTTGCTTGCACCTGACGACGCACTGAGCGCATCGAGAGTGGCAATGGGCCTTGGCTCGACTGTCGGCTGGAAAGGCCGTCAGGAGGCCGCAGAGGGCGAGCAGTAGGGGTTTCATCAGTCCTCGTCATCCTCGGGCTCGTCAACGTCGCCCAGGTAATCCTGGAGGCCGTCCCAGTGACTGGCCACGAGTTGGAGCTGTTCTCGGCCTCGCAGCTCTTCAGCAACCCTCTCTTCCCAGAGGCCCTCATCACGAACAGATTCGACGGCATCTCGGATGAGTGCCGCCATGACGGTGGGCTCCAAAGCATCTAGCTCCCAAGACTCCTGACCGTACTCGGCGACGTAGGAGTTGGCTCGGGAGTCAGTGAGCTTGGTTGGATTGGGTGGGGGGTCGTACTGTTCGACCTGGTCCATGTTGAGGGCCAATCGTCTCACCGAGGCTGGGTCGTAGCCGTGATGTTCCATGAACAGCATCACGCGGTCAGTGATGTCTCGGCTCATGTCGATACCACTCGGGTCATGGTCACCCAGATGGACGATGAAGGGTGTTTGGCCGTCCTCGGCGTACCGGATGAGCCGCTGGGCAGCCGACCACATTTCGCTCTGGCTGGTGTAGCCGCGGCACGAGAAGTAGGCGACATCAAGATCATTGCAGACACCCTGAATGACCCCGATCAGGGCGTCCTTCTCGATCCAGACCTCGGGGCGGTATTCCTGCCCTTCCCACTTGTCGACGCGGAACTGTCGAGCACAGGCCCCCACGATGTCAGAAGGCGCTTCCCAGTGAGAGAGGCTTCGCAACTCTCTCGTACGATCTACGATGGCATTCCAGTCGATGAGTCCCGCGAGACGGGCGTCATTGATGATGCTTCCGAGCCGCTTGTACTCGTTCTGGCGATTCGGGATGAGGTCGCGACTAACGAACTGGTAGTAGAGCTGACGCAGAGTGAGGTCGAACCCCTGGGCCGCGTACTCGACGATGATCTCGTTCGCCTGCTCGATGATGGCGAGGGTCCCTGTGGTGAATTGCTTTGAAGCGTAGCAAACCCTAGGCATGAGGGGCCTCCTTGACCTCGGGCTCCCAGGCGGCTGGGGAGCCACAGCTATAGCGG
>Ga0307377_10007815_pt1 | contig 10960 bp, 11 predicted proteins | sample TR3MG_FD_202535 | JGI IMG/M metagenome (GOLD analysis project Ga0307377, IMG submission 202535) | Soil microbial communities from Risofladan, Vaasa, Finland - TR-3 | ecosystem: Environmental > Terrestrial > Soil > Coastal area > Acid sulfate soil | place: Finland: Risofladan, Vaasa | collected... | reverse complement strand
TGCCCGCCCACATTACACTACTTGAGGTTCCACCATATCATGAGGTGCTTCCTAAACATTATGCTTCTGTATATGGTAAGTATATTTCTGGAAATGACATAAGAAACGGAATGATAGAAGACTCTGCTCGTGTACTTATGCGTAAGGGAAGGAAGCTTCTTATACTTGTAAGATATTTAAATCATGGTAGAGAATTAGCAAAACGTCTTTCCGATATACCATTGTTTTTCGTAAATGGAGAAATCGATTCCATAACAAGGGAATCGGTTAAAAAAGATTTCGAGTCGGGAAAACTAAAATGCTTAATAGCTTCAAGCGTTTTCGATATTGGTATTGATATCCCGAGTCTCGACGCTCTTATTTTGGCCGGCGGCGGCAAATCGACCGTTCGAACCTTACAGCGCATTGGAAGGGTTATTCGTTTGTTTCCAAGCAAAAAAGACGCGATTGTGGTTGAATTCATTGACGATGCTATATATTTAGACAAGCATTCGGCTACAAGAATTGCTGTATATAATACTGAGCCGAGATTTAAACTAAAGTTTCCAAAAGATTTTAACAAAGACTCGTTGAAAAAACCAGGTAAAATAACACGAAAAATAAAGTAATCCACGTTATATTAAAAATATTCTATAATTATAAAGACTTCCAAAAAAACTTGGCGCCGATGTCGACCAAACCGGCCGTTCGGCAATTGCGTTGTTGCGAGAGGGGGGGGCGATGTCCAAAATTTGTCCAAAGTGTAAAAAAGATAAAGAAAATAAAATGTTTTTCCACAATTCAGTTAAAGCCGATGGGTTATCCCATTGGTGTAAAGAGTGCTCTAAGAAGAAAAAAGAAAATTGTTCAATTTGTGGAAAATCTCGTCCTGTTTACTCTAGAGTAGAGAACCAGCCATATTGTTCTAAATGCTATAGAGGAATGTTCCAAATAAAAACAAATTGTGTGGTTTGTCATAAACCTTGTTTTCCAGTTCTAAAAGAGGGTGTTTGTCAACATTGCTATGATTTACGACCTAGAACAGGACATTGTTCTGTATGTAGAAAGGTTCGACAAATAAAGGTAAACAACGAGTATGAAAAAGTATGCACTATGTGTTATGAAAGTGAGCGCCGTCCCAAAAAGAAATGTGTGCTGTGTGGAAAAACAAAAAAAGTAGGAAAGATGTTAAATAATGGCCCTATGTGTATAAGCTGTTATGATGCTCAGCCAGAAAGGGTGGCTGCTAGGTTTGGTGCTAATTGTAGAAGGCGTGCGAACGATTCTTTTGAATTACCTCCAAACGAGTGGTGTAAATTAATGAATGAATACCATTGGGAATGTTTTTATTGTGGAGACCATCTTTCTGAAAAAAACAGAACAGTTGACCACGTCATTCCTATTATAAAGGGTGGTAATAGTGAATATAAAAATCTCATCCCATCTTGTGGTATTTGTAATAGAAAAAAAGGTACAAAGGATTTTATTAGGTGGGCAAATGAAATAGAATTATCTTGTGATAAGATTCAACATATTTTAGGAAGGTATCAGAAAACATGAAAAACTCAAAGCCTAGTTGTGTGATATGCGGAAAACAAAAAGAGGTGACGTACGAGGGAAACGGGATTCAATATCCCGTTTTTTCTTGTCCGGACCACGGCTTAGACACACGGAATGAGTGGGAGTTGTGGTGGGATAAGTATTCTACCTTAGGTCTTAAAAAGGAATACTGGCATAATAAAAAAGATCGGCCATCGTGTGTTGTAAGTTATTTCTGTAATAAGTTTCAAGAGTTCTTTGGATTTCCATTTGTCATGGATTACAGTAACCCATTGCCATATAAAAATAAAGAATTCACCATGGCCAGACGCATTATTGTTATGTTTGGAGATGACTATATTCTTATACCAAATTACATTAGGTGGGTTTTTAACAAACGTGTTAAAACGCAGAAATATCCCGTTAATAGTCTTGGCTTCTTCGCATCCTCGAAATTCGTTAATGAGTATAGAGCTGCTAGGGCGCGTAGCGCGAAACCAACGAGAAGCACTAACATTCCAGAAGATTTTTTACAATGGTGCAAAGAACATTATCCCGTCGTGGTTGAATATCACGAGCTGGAATCGTATAATGATTTAAACATGCTAGTTGCGCTTTCGGATTCAAATGTTGATGGTGCCGAGGTGGCTGTCGTAAATGAGGCTAGGAAGCGTGGTCTTTTACCAGAATCAGGATATGCCCAATTGGAGGAATAAATGTCTATGATAGAAGAGCTTATCAAGAAGCACGTGGTATTGAGCATGGGTAATGGCCATGTTCTTGAGGGTTTTGTTGAAGAGATTAATAATGGATATCTTAAACTAATTGAGACTAATAATCAACAAGTTGTTGTGAGTGTTAAAGATATCAGTTTTGCTCGTTTAGGTGGAGTACCTGAGACGACAGCGCATAGAGATACGACAAATTTTTATAAACCACCCGAGCCTATTATGTATAAACCGATAATTGAACAAGATTCCAAACCAGAGGATAGAGAATTCTCTATGTCAATGCCCAGGCCAACAGACAATCCATATGTAAGGCAGCCAGAGTTAGTAAGGAGAAGCGATAAATGATTCCTATTAAGAAAATAGAGCTGGCTAAAGCGGAGATTAAAAGCAAATGTAAGGTGTGTAAAGATAAACCACGAGCCGAGTGCTATGGTTGTATAAGATGGGAAGGATTTATCAATCGTATGGCTGCTGCGGAAATTCCTATTGATTATTGGTTTCGCAGTATGAAGAACTTTTATGGACATGACGGATTAAAGATACCCACCCTAAAACTTATAGAAAATATTGATGAAACATATAGCAGTGGATATACACTATATATAGCAGGAGAGCGTGGCCGAGGTAAAACCATGGCATCCTGTGCCATTCTAAAAGAAGCTATATTAAAAGACTATTCGGCGTTCTACATAACTCTATCTGATTTGGTTACCAGGGTTACAACATATAATCCTATTTTTAAAATAGAAGCCAAGAGCATGGACTTTTTGGTAATAGACGAAATCGATAATCGCTTTTTTCCTACAGAAAATAGTATGGAACTATATGGCAGCCAATTGGAAAACGTTTTGCGAGGTCGGATGCAGAATAGGTTACCAACCATTATGTGTAGTAATGCCGTTGATATTGGTTTGGTTTTTGGAGGGCAGTTTAAGAAATCATTTCAATCTTTATGGGCACAGTTTGTTAAAACAATATCTGTAGGCGGGCCAGATGCCCGCAAGGGAGAGGAGAAGCTGAATGGAAAATCTTGATAAAAGAATATTAGCTTATGCTCTCTGTGATAAGTCATTAGCAATTAAGGTAGTAGACAGGGTACCATCTAAAACCCTGCGCCCAGAATACCGTTCTTTTCTGGCAACAATTGGTGAATGTGTTAAGAAATACAATGAGATACCAACCATAAACATGATGAGGCGCTGTGAGGGTTGGGAAGATGGGTTTGTGGAGATATTTGAACAGGCTGAGGAGATTAAGAACGATGAGTCCTTTGAGCAAGTAAATTTCTTATTAGAGCTTGAAGATCTCAAGTTAAGATACAAAAAGAATACAATATTAAAGGTTGGCAAAACCGTTTTTAAGGAAAACTGGAATGGCTCCGAGTTTCGTGATTTACAGGAAGCCGCCAAGTGTATTAGGAAAATAGCAGGTGAGCTTGATCAGTTGGAGGCTGAAAAAACCTATAAAGAAGGAACGGTTGCCGAAACTGCTCAAGAGGCTAAGGATGATTATATCAGTAGGCGAGAAAATCCAGATATAGCAAGAGGAATTCAAACAGGCATTCGAGAGTTGGATAGAATTACAAATGGGCTACAACCTGCCGAGTTGATTTTGATAGGTGGCGAATCTGGTGCTGGAAAATCCACGTTAGCTATGAACATAGCGATAAATGCTTGGCTGGGTAGTAATAGAATTCCGAACAGAGGAGATCCTATTCGTGAATTCGCAACTAATGGTGCCAATGTGATGTATTTTACGGTTGAAATGCCCTTTCATCCGTTTAGGAGACGCTTTGATGCCTGTGCGAGTGAGATTCAACTATACGGCCTTAGAGATGGCACATTATCCCCCAGTGAGGAGGAAAAGTATTTCTCCTGTTTAGAGTTTCAAGAAATATATCCCAAGCAATTTCATATAACCGACATTCCTCGTGGATGTACGGTGGAGCAGATTGAGGCGAAATATCTTGAACTTATGTATGAATTTGTTCCAGAATTGGTAATTGTAGACTATATTAGTTTAATGAATTTATCTGGATCCGATGATTCAGATTGGTTGAATCTTGGAAAATTGGCGGAAATGCTACACGAGTTTTGTAGAACATATAATATTCCGTGTATTACTCCTGTCCAGTTGAACAGGCCTAAGCCTGGTAGTGGAGAGGTTTTGCCAGATCAACACAGGGTTGGTAGAAGTAGTATGTTGCCACAAAACTGTAATATTATGCTTAACATACAAACAAGGCCAGATGAGGGCACCAGATCGGATATGGTAATTAACATTGCTAAGATGCGAGATGGCGAAACTGGAGCGTTTACTTTATACAAGCGCTTCGATAGGATGAGGCTTTACAATGATCCGCTGGATGATTGGCAGCCAGAGTTGGAGGATGATGATCATGTCTAAAGAAATAGAAATAGCCAGACTTCTTAATGTAAGAGTAGATACCAACACTGGTAAGGTTTTTCTTGAAATGGAAGTAACCGATCCGGTCTGGAGGCAAAGAATTTTACGAGAATGGCAAGAGGTCGGTGTTAAACTTGTTATTGAAGAAAAAAAACAAAATTTATCAGAGACGCTAGCTAAAGATTTATCAGATTCAGAGGTGCTCACAGAAGAAGATTTTCAAAGAATAAAGAAGCAAACAACTAATTGGGGACCAAAATAATGCCATTTTACGATTATAAGTGTATTGTCTGTGATCACCTATTTGAAGAGTTTCAGCCTATAACGGATGAGGCTTTAACGAGTTGCCCAGAATGTGGCAAAGAAGTTAAGAGGTTAATATCAAATACGAATGCCCAGGTAGTATTAGATCCTAAAGAACTGAAAGAAAAAATACAACAAGAAGCTAAAAAAGATGTTCAAGACATAAAGAATGGGAACAGGGAAAAGGCTGCGGATTATCTTGGAGAAAAAGGTGCCCTTGATTATTTTGGTGAAAAATAGTTGAATTTTGTGATGAATATTCGTATATTCTCTTTAGAAGTTGTTGGCCCGTAGGGCACTTTAAATTTAAAGATGGAGATAAAATGACAACAGTTAAAAATAGCAAAAAGGTAAAATATGATGATATCCTGACCCTCGTAGAAGAATGTACCAGTGGCTCAGACCTAACTCCGTGGGAGGGAACTATAAGAGAGTATTTACCTTTAGTTTTGGAGCACCCAGATTATAATGAGACAGCTCATGCCAGGATTTGTCGAATGGTAGAAACCAAAGGTGTTGAATTTGAAGAGGAAAATAAGCATCCTCAATACAAGTTTTTCGAAAATGATTTGTTTGGAATTGACCATGTACTCGAACAAGTAATGGAGTTTTTCAGGGCCGCAGCTAAGGGCTCGGATGCCCGTAAGCGTCTTCTTTTGCTATGGGGTCCCACAAGTTCTGGAAAGAGCGAGTTTTTGATTCAAGTGAAGAAGGGGTTAGAGGCATTTAGTGAGACAGCTGAGGGCAAGGTTTTCGCAATTGACGGATGTCCTATGTATGAAAACCCCCTAAATGCTATACCGATGGCAGCAAGAAAGAATATAAAAGAACAATTTGGAATTATCATTGAGGGTGAGTTGTGCCCAAGATGTGCCTATAGATTAAAGGAAGACCTTAATGGCGATTTTTGGAAACTACCTGTAAAAAGAGTTTTTCTATCAGAGATGCACAGAATAGGAATTGGTACGTTTCAGCCTGGCGATACAAAAAGCCAGTCACAGTCAGAGCTTGTTGGCTCTGTAAACTTTGCGAAGTTGGAGGATTATGGAGTAGAGTCTCATCCATTGGCATATAACTTTGACGGCGAGCTTAATGTTGCTAATCGTGGCGTAATGGAGTTTATTGAACTTTTGAAGGTAGATCCAAAGTTCAGGCACATTCTACTAACACTGGTACAAGAAAAGAGAATTAAGGTTGAAAGGTTTCCATTGATTTACGCAGATCTGGTTCCAATTGGCCATACCAACGAAACTGAGTTTGTGAAGTTTAAGGGAGATAAGAAAGAAGAGGCTTTACATGATAGGCTATGGCTTGTTCCGTTTCCATATAATCTTAAACTAAACAGCGAGATTCGAATCTACGAGAAGCTAATCTGTAATGCGGTAGGGTTTAAGGATATTCATATTGCTCCACACACACTGAAGATAGCCGCTATGTTTGCTATTCTTTCCAGATTACAGGAACCAAAGGATAAGGGAATTTCCATACTACAAAAGATGCATTTATACAATGGCGATGAGGTTGATGGTTTTACAAAGGAAGATATTAAGGAACTACAGAGAGTTTCTGATCGAGAAGGATTGGATGGAATCTCTCCACGGTTTGTTGTGAACAGGCTATCCGCTTGTTTGTCCAAGCATGGAACAAGCTATATTACTCCTATCAATGCTCTTCGTAGCATTAAGGATGGACTCCCAACCAATGCGAAGTTAGATGAGGATTCTATCGAGCGTTTGGAAAATCTCATTTCTCTTTGTGTTGAGGAATATAACAAGATTGCGATGAATGAAGTACAAAAGGCATTTTTCGTGAATTTCGAATACGAAATCAAAAGCCTACTTGAAAACTATTTAGATAACGTAGCTGCTTATCTTGATGATGGCAAGAGAAAGAATGAGTGGGATGAGATGGTTGATCCAGATGAGAAGCTTATGAGAAGCATAGAAGAAAAGGTAGAAATTACCAGTTCTGGAAAGGATTCTTTTAGAGAAGAGGTTTACAGAAAGATGCTCAAGTCTAAAAGCGAAGATGGTGAGTATGGCTGGCAGAGTCATCCAAAACTAAAAGAAGCTCTACAGAAGCAGTTGTTTGAAGAGCGTTCGGACACAATCAGGCTTACGGTTTCCACACGAAATCCAGAGCCAGAGGCACTCAAGAAGCTTAACGCGGTTATTGGTGCTCTTGTAGATTATCATGGATATACCGCCGAAAGCGCTAACGAGTTGCTCAGATACGTAAACAACATTATGTCGCGCACAAAATAAGGAGTTTTTATGGCTGACAGTTTTAAGGATATTTGGAGCTTAAGAAAACCTGGTGCTCTTGACTCAGAAAGACACAAGCAACGCATCAGGGAAGCTATCAAAAAGAATCTCCACGAACTTATTGCTGAAGAAAACATTATTTCTTCAAGCGGCGGCAAAAAAGTTAAGGTACCAATTAGATTTCTTGACATGTGGCGGTTTAAGTTTGGGAAGAATAACAAACAAAAAGGCATTGGGCATGGAGAGGGCGGCCCTGGTGATATCATAGCAAAAGAAAACCCACAGGGTAAGGGAGATAAGGCTGGGAAAGATCCTGGCGAAGACGTGTACGAGGAAGATGTAGAAATTGAAGAGATTATAGAAATGATGCTAGAAGATCTCGATCTGCCTTGGATGGAGAAGAAAGATGAATCTATTGAAATTGAGACAGAAGAGGTTGTGTTTCAAGACATTGCGGAACGAGGGTTGCCTGCAAACATAGACAAGCGACGAACCGTAATGCGTAATATGAAAAAGAACGCATTGAAAGGAAAGCTTCGCATTGGTGGTTTTGAACCAAGTGACCTACAATATAAGGTTTGGGAGCAGGTTGTTGAGAGACACTCTAATGCGTCTGTTTTACTTCTGATGGACAGATCTGGAAGTATGACATCAGAGAAGAAATACATTGTTAAATCGTTTTTCTGGTGGATGGTTCGTTTTCTTGAGCGCAGATACAAAACGGTGGAGTTGGTATTTATAGCGCACGATACAGAGGCTAAAGAGGTTGAAGAGGAAAACTTCTTTTCCATATCACAGTCGGGCGGGACGATGGTTAGTTCGGCATTTGTATTAGCAAAAAAGATTATAGATGATAGGTTTCCTACAAACATTTGGAACAATTATGTATTTGCGTTCTCTGATGGCGATAACTGGCCTGAAGACAATAAGCGTTGTGTTCAATCTGTTAAGGATATTGTCCCTTTGTGCCGAGCGGTTGGTTATGGTGAGGTTCAGGTTGATTCTTTTTGGGGATCAGCCAACAGTGGTAGTTCTTGGTCCAATCTTGCTGGAATATTTTCGAAAGATTCGGAACTTATAAAGAACGAGCATTTCATTGTAGCTACAATAGACAAGCGCGCAGATATTTACAAAACGCTCAAAGAGTTTTTGCCAAACGTGGACGAGGATAAAAATGGATAGAAATGAAAAAAGATTCCTGGAAGTTGCGGAACTAGCGAGAGAATTGGGCCTTGATCCATTTCCAGTTGTACATGAAATAATCGAGCGCCAAACAATGTTTAATATTTGTGCTTATGGATTGCCAACACGAGCGCGTCACTGGAGTTATGGACGTTCTTATGATCATCAAAAAGCACACGGAGAGATGGGACTCTCTAAAATATTTGAAATTATTCTTAACAACAATCCCTGTTATGCGTTTTTACTGGATACTAACACAACCGTTCAAAACCTTTTTATTGTGGCACACTGCGCAGGACATAGTGATTTTTTCAAACATAATTGTACATTCAAGGACAGCAATCGTAATATGATTCGTCATGCTGCCGAACATGCTGGTAGAATTGAAGAATACATCGACAAACATGGTTTTGAAAAAGTAGAACATATTATGGATGTTGGGTTTGCTCTCAGCAGACATATAGACTGGCATAAGGGATTACACAGAAAACCATATAAAGAAAAAAGTACAGTGTATACTAAACGAAAGCGTGGCGAGTTTGATGATGTTTTGTTGAAGAGACAAAGGCCATCCATCGTGAAGAGGATTATAAATGATAAGTTTCCTCCTCATCCAGAACAAGATTTGCTTTGGTTTTTCATTAACTATGCTCCACTGGAAGAGTGGGAAAAAGATATTCTTGACATTATCAGAGAGGAACATTTTTACTTCTATCCTCAGATGATGACCAAAATTATGAACGAGGGATGGGCTAGTTATTGGCATGCTGAAATAATGTATCAATACAAGGGTTTATCATCTGCCGAATATTTGGATTTTTTAAGAGATCATGAAAAGGTAGTTCAGCCTGGAGGCAATCCTTTTAGAATCAACCCCTATTTCCTAGGATTTAAAATCTTTCAGGACATAGAAAATAGATGGGATAAAGAGTATGGCAAAGGTGCTGGACGGGAAAAGATATTCCAAGTACGAGCAGAAGATGACGACGTTTCTTTTATTAGAAATTATTTAACGGCCGACTTGATTAACGAGCTTAATCTTTTTACATTTGGATATGCTAAAGATTATGCTAAGGACCATAAGGGCGAAAGGCTTATTGAAATTAAAGAACGTATGCGCGAGCAGGTAGTAGAAACGTTAGTAGCTCCCTTATACAATGGAGGAACTCCAAAGATTTCAATTATAGAGATAGGTCCAGAGGGAAGGCTTGTTATGGAACACGAGAGCACAAACGTAAGCCCTCTTGACCATAAGTTTGCCGAAAAGACTATGGAATATGTATGGGATTTATGGGCTGCGCCTATTGAACTTCGCACTAAAGATGACGATGGAGAAGACATAATTCTTTATTTTGATGAAGCTGGTTATTATGAAAAACATTTAGATGAAGAGTTAGATTTTGAGGAAGAAGAGAAAGAGCCAGACTTTAAAAAGTCATATCGTGGTCGCATTATCATTCCATAAGGAGATATGATGATACAGGTTGCTATAACGGGGCATCGCCCCGATTCTTTTTTGGTATCCCATTACGATCCCGAGACTATTATGAGAATAGCCGATGATACAGTGTGGAAACTGAAAAAAGAATACAAAGACGAATTGTGTTTTAATTTGGGTGGCGCATTAGGTGCAGACCTATGGGTTGGCGCAGCCTGTATTAAAAATGATGTAAGGTTTAGATTGTATCTTCCATTTCATCCGAAAGTCCAGACGGCCCACTGGACAACAGAGCAAAAGATGGAATTAAATCAACAACTTCAAAAAGCTGCTGGAATAGACATTATGGAGCCTAACCCAGATATTGAATACAATGTGGGTAGATATTTCGAACGAAACCAGAAGATGGTAGATGATGCGAGTTTTGTAATAGCTTTTTGGGTTGGCAAGAGACGAGGCGGCACATTTCATGCGATGAAGTATGCTCTTAATAATTCCAAGTTTGTTTTTAATGCTCTTGACGGCCTACGGCCGATTTTTACAGAAGAGCTTGAAAATGGCTGGACTCCACCAACGGTAGGTAGATAATGTTAGAAACCAATCAAGTTAAAACCGAATGGAATAAAACCTATTACGTATATAACGACGAAATTTTGGCACTTATTAGTTTGTGGAAAGAGGCTCCTGCTAAAAAGAAGCCGTTTTTACAGGGTCGCATAATCGATAGGATGGGATACATAATTAGTAAAAGGATTTCTTTTTATAAAAGTAGTGATATGTATGAAGATCTGATGCAGGAAGCGCGTATAGGGATTATTATCGCTATGGAGAGGTTTGATCCAACGCGCAGCATAAACTTTTTTCATTTTAGTATCTGGCATGTTCAAAATAAGATACGAATATATTTGAAAAAGCAAAAAAGAAGACGGCCAGAAATACTGGTTGAGAACATGCCAGAGAATACTAATGTAGATATTGATCCTGCTACCAGTCTTGAAGAAAAAGAGGCAAAAAAGGTATTACTTTCGGCAATTAATGAGCTTCCAGAAATGGATCGCAAGGTAATACAGATGCGATTTGGGTTAGATGATGAATACAACGAAGGAAGAACATACCAA
>Ga0307377_10007813_pt1 | contig 10961 bp, 7 predicted proteins | sample TR3MG_FD_202535 | JGI IMG/M metagenome (GOLD analysis project Ga0307377, IMG submission 202535) | Soil microbial communities from Risofladan, Vaasa, Finland - TR-3 | ecosystem: Environmental > Terrestrial > Soil > Coastal area > Acid sulfate soil | place: Finland: Risofladan, Vaasa | collected... | reverse complement strand
TGCCGCCCCCAGCATCGTCGTAGCCAGCACCGCTACCCAGACCTACGGCCAGGAGGGAACCATCCTGCGCTTCGTCTTCCTCCATAGCCTCGCCCTCGCGTCCCTGGCCGGACTGCTTGTCTACTTGATGGCCTACATAGCTCCCTTCACCGCCCTCGTTGCGCACTAAGCCAAAGTCCTTTTCCGGAGAGAGCGTTAAGTGCTACGATTGCTTCGCGGATTCATTTGAAATTATTTCCCATTCGAAAAGGACCAGATGCGAGTCTGCTTTCTCTTAAGGGTTCGCCCGGAAAAAGTCGCGCTGTACAAAGAGCGCCATGCCCAGGTTTGGCCGGAAATGCTCGATGCGCTACGCGAGACCGGATGGCGCAACTACTCAATCTTCCTCAAGCCCGACGGCCTGCTCGTTGGCTATCTCGAAACCGAAAATTTTGAAAAATGCCGTTCCGCCATGAAAAACCACCCTGTAAACGCACACTGGCAAGCCGAGATGGCTCCATTTTTCGAGTCCATCGGCAATACCACCGCGGATGATAATATGTTTCCGCTCGAAGAAGTCTTTCATCTCGACTGACCCAGGCAGTTAAAGAGCTCGGCTTCAGCCCCTCAGCCTCTGACCTGACCAACCCAACCGCACCAACCGGTTTCCGGAGGACCTGTTCATGAATACATTCAATTCGTTGCGCCGCAATTTCCTGCGCACTGGCGGTCTCGGCATCGCTGCTGCCGCTGTCCCGGCCATTTCCTTCGCCGTTTCCAAACAAAAGGCTGCCGCATCCTCGACAGGCATCTTTGACGTTCGCTCCTTCGGGGCAACCGGCGACGGCAAGACAGTCGATACCCCCGCAATCAATCGCGCCATTGAAGCTGCGGAAGCTGCCGGCGGTGGAGTGGTCTTTTTTTCGCCCGGAGTCTACCTCTGCTTCTCCATCCGGCTCAAGAGCCACGTTCATCTCCACCTTCAGGAAGGCAGCACCATCGTCGCAGCCGACTCCCCTCTCCCCGGCCAAACTACCGGCTACAATGGCGGCGTCTACGATCCGGCCGAGCCTAACACCGCGTGGGACGCCTATCAGGACTACGGCCACAATCACTGGAAGAATTCCCTCATGTGGGGAATCGAAATCCACGACATCTCAATCACTGGCCCCGGCCTCATCTGGGGTAAAGGACTCAGCTTTGGCGCCGGCCCCGGCCGTCCCCCCGGATCTCCAGCCAGAGGCGCCGGCCAGCATCGTTCAGGCGTGCCCGGAGCAATGGAACCTGGGACCACGCCTCCACCTAGACACTTCTCACGCGGCGACTACCCCATGTACCAAGCCGAGCAGCCCGGCGTCGGCAACAAATCCATCGCACTCAAAAACTGCCGCAACGTCACCTTCCGCGACTTCTCCATGCTCAAGGGCGGCCACTTTGCCATTCTGCTCACCGGCGTCGACAACGTCACCATCGACAACCTGAAGATCGACACCGACCGCGACGGAATCGACATCGATTGCTGCCTGAACGTCCACGTCTCTAACTGCACCGTCAACTCCCCATGGGACGACGGCATCTGCCCCAAATCAAGCTATGCCCTCGGCTACAACCGTCCCACGCGCAACCTCACCATCGATAGCTGCTACGTCAGCGGCTACTACGAACTCGGCTCAGTGCTCGACGGCACCTTCAAGAAGTTTCCACCCGATGTGCGCATTGCTCACAACGGCCGCATCAAGTGCGGAACCGAATCCAACGGCGGATTCATCAACATCACCATCTCCAACTGCATCATGGAAGGTTGCCAGGGCTATGCTCTGGAGTCCGTCGATGGCGCCCTGCTCGAAGACATCACCATCACCAACTCCACCATGCGCGACATGTACACCGGGCCCCTCTTCCTGCGCCTCGGCTCGCGCCTGCGCGGCCCCAAAGAGACCACAAAAGTCGGCACCCTGAAGCGCATCCTCATCAGCAACATGGAATGCTTCAACGCCTCCGGGCGTCAGGCCTCCATTCTCTCCGGCATCCCCGGCTTTGCGATCCAGGACGTCAAACTCTCCAACATCTACTTCGAGTCCGCCGGCGGAGGCACCGCAGAAGAGGCTAAGGCCGTTGTCACCGAACAGGAAGACAACTATCCCGATCCAGGCCGCTTCGGCATCACCCCATCCTCCGGATTCTTCCTGCGCCACATGAAGAACCTGGAAATGAGCCACGTCGAAATCGCCAACACCGTTCCCGACGCGCGTCCGGCCTTCTACCTCGACGACGTTGAGCGTGCCGACTTCTTCGCCATCACCGCGCCCCGCGGCGACAACGGAGCCTTCGCCCTGCACAACGTAAAAGACCTCCGCATCGGATGGAGCCGCGCCGCCGCCGACACAACCCTCAGCAGTGTCGACAACAAGACCCTGTAAGCAACACGAAGGGCCATGCCTCCCGGCATGGCCCTTCATACTTCCGCAATCGGAATATCTCTATCGGCGCAGAAAATCCTTCGCCTTCTGAATCAGCACGTCCCGGCCCACGTCCGAAATCGCATTCGTAAGCGGAATCTGCTTGGGACAGGCCTCCACGCAGTTCTGCGCAAACCCGCACTCCTGAATCCCGCCATCCCCGGCCAGTGCGCGCAGTCGCTCTTCCTTGAAGACCTTACCCGTCGGGTGATTGTTGAATAGCTTCACCTGCGCAATCGTCGCCGCGCCTACAAATCCAGTCTCCTCGTTGAACTGCGGACAAACCTCCATGCAGCAGGTACACGAGATGCAGTTCGAAAGCGGATAATTTATCTCCTGCTCTTGCGGAAACACACGTGGACCCGAGCCAAGATCGTACGTTCCATCAACCGGAACCCAGGCTTTCACGGCCTTCAGATTTTCAAACAAAACCGAACGGTCAACCTGCAGATCGCGCACCAGAGGAAACTTCGAAAGCGGTTCCACGCGGATCGGCTGTTCCAGATTCTCCACCAGCGCCGAGCATGCCATGCGCGCCTTGCCATTGATCCGCATCGCGCACGACCCGCAAATCTCTTCCAGACAATTCGAGTCATACGTCACTGGAGTCGTCTCGCGCCCGTCCGCCGTCACCGGGTTGGCGGCAATCTCCATCATCGCGGAGATCACGTTCATGCCGGGACGCCATTCGATCTCGAATTTCTCCCACACTGCGGGCGCATCGGGGTTGGCCTGGCGCTTGATTTCTAAGGCTACGGTTCTGGTTGCCATGTTCCCTTTCCTTTTGATCCCTTGTCCCTGGGAAAACTCATCCCAAACAACATCGCGTGCGGCGCCTTACTTCGTTGCGTCGTACCGGCGCGGCCGCGGCGTGATGTATTGCGTATCCACTTCTTCGTACTCGAAACGCGGGCCTGCAGCCTCGCCCGTAAAGCTCGCCTTGGTCGTCTTCAAAAACTTCTCGTCATTGCGCTCCGGGAAATCCGGTTTGTAGTGCGCGCCGCGCGATTCATCGCGCAACAGCGCCCCCTGCGCTACAACCCGCGAAAGCTCCAGCATGTTCTTCAACTGCCGTGCAAACGCAAAGCTGGTGTTGGCCCACTGGCTGCGGTCGCTCAGGTTCACCTTCCCGTAGCGGTCCAGCAACTCCACAATCTTCTCGTCGGCCTTCTTAAGCCCCTTGTTGTAGCGGATCACGGTCGCATGCTCGGTCATCGTCTGACCAAGCTCGCGCCACAGCTTGAATGGATTCTCCGTGCCTTCGTTTTTTAACAGCCTGCCGTTGATTTCTGCCTGCCGAGCCAGTTCCGCCGGGTGGCCGCCATCCCCTTCGGCCGCTGCAAGGTTCTTGGCATAATCCAGCGCATTCGGGCCCGCATGGAAGCCGCCATAAATGCAACTCAGCAGTGAGTTCGCGCCCAGACGGTTCGCCCCGTGATACTGGTACTCACTCTCGCCCGCCGAAAAAACGCCCGGAATGTTCGTCATCTGGTTGTTGTCAACCCACAGCCCGCCCATCGTGTAGTGCATGCCGGGGAAAATCTTCATCGGCACGTCGCGCGGATCGTCGCCCACAAACTTCTGGTAAATATCCAGAATGCCTTCCAGCTTCCGGTTCAGCGTCTCGCGATCGATATGCGTCAGGTCTAGGTACACCATCGGCTGCCCATCGATCCCCAGCCCCTCTTCGTACACCACCTTGTGAATCGCGCGCGTAGCCACGTCGCGCGGTACAAGGTTGCCGTACTTCGGGTACCACTCCTCCAGGAAGTAATAACGGTCCGAGGCGGGAATCTGCTTGATCGGCCGTTTGTCGCCCGCCGTCCGTGGAACCCACACCCGTCCACCCTCACCGCGCGCCGACTCAGACATCAGCCGCAGCTTGTCTTCGCCCGGAATCGCCGTCGGATGAACCTGGATAAACTCGCCGTTCGCGTAATAGGCGCCCTGCTGAAAAATGGCCGACTGCGCCGAACCAGTGCAAACCACAGAGTTCGTGCTCTTGCCAAAAATCGCCCCGATTCCACCGGTCGCCAGAATAATCGCGTCCGCAGGGAAAGACTGCAGTTCCATCGTGCGCAAATTAAGCGCCGTAATCCCCCGCGCCTGCCCCTTTGAGTCCAGCACCGCGGAAAGAAACTCCCAGCCCTCGTACTTCTTCACCTTGCCTTCGGACTCATGCCGCCGCACCTGCTCGTCCAGTGCGTAAAGCAACTGCTGCCCGGTCGTCGCGCCCGCAAAGGCGGTGCGATTGTAAAGCGTGCCGCCAAAGCGACGGAAATCAAGCAACCCCTCCGGCGTCCGATTGAACGGAACGCCCATCCGGTCCAGCAGATCGATAATTCCCGGCGCAGCGTCGCACATCCCCTTCACCAGCGTCTGGTTCGCCAGAAAATCGCCGCCGTAAATCGTGTCGTCGAAGTGCTTATAGGTGGTGTCGCCTTCGCCCTTCAAATTCTTCGCCGCGTTAATGCCGCCCTGCGCGCACACCGAGTGCGAGCGCTTCACCGGCACGATCGAAAACAGATCGACGGTCCCGCCGGCCTCGGCAATCTTGATCACCGCCGAAAGGCCCGCCAGGCCCCCGCCAACCACAATGATTCTTGGTGCTGCCATGAACTCGTCTTCCTTTCCAGGGAAAGCAGGCAATCGGTTTCAGCCGCCTGCAAAATGCTGGCTGCTCAAAAATACTTCAAATCTAGACGCCGCCCGGATTCGCCGGAGCACTCAAAGAGGAAACAGGCAAATTCTCCGGCACATTCGGGTACTTCCCACCCACAAACGCCCAGATGCTTGCAAGCCCCATCACCGCAAGCGCAACGCCAAGCACCGCGCAAACGTAGCCGAACCGCTTCCGCGCCGTCACGCCCGGAGTAATGCCCCACTTCGCCGCAAACAGCCACACTCCGTAGGAAAAATGCCAGCAGATCGCAATCATCGCAATCACGTAAACAGCCAGCATCCATGGATTCGAAAGCTCCACCTGCACTTTGTGGAACGCCGCATACGGATTCTCAGGAAGCATTATCCCCATGAATCGCTGGCGAATCACATGCTGCAGGATATAAGCGAAAGCAATCAGCCCCGTATAGCGCTGCGCCACGTACATCCAGTTCCCCGACCACGGATAGTACACGACGTTCGATTTGCCCCGGATCCAGATATAGACCCCGTAACAGGCGTGATAAAGGATCGGCAAAAAGATGAAAACCCACTCAAGAACTCGCACCAGCGGCAGGCTGTTGAGAAACTTCACCTGCGCGCCGTAGGCCATCGGGCCCTTCAACGCCTCAAAGTTCGAAAGCAGATGCTCCAGCAAAAACGCGCCGAGCGGGATGATGCCAAGCAGCGAATGCAGCTTGTGCCACAGATATGAATTGCCTTTGCCTGCTCGCAGTGGTTGAACGCCGCGGCGAACCGTATGCGTGGCAGGTTGTTGAACTGTTGCCATGGAATTCTAGGCTCCTAACGCCTGCGGGTGAAAATGATTCCAGATTGAGAGACGCAAACTCGCTCTATAGTGCCTCATGCATTATTCGTTTCCTGGATTGCGTCCGTCAAGGCGCGCCCCTTACGTTCATTGATCCAAACCGACGCCCCCACTCGGGCACATCGCTCGCGCAACCACCTAATTAAACCGCAACTCCGGTCGCCGCGCGCTCCGCCATCGGTACCAGTTGGCGCTTGCGAGGCCCGGTGTAAATCTGGCGCGGCCGCGCTATCTTTTGCTCCGGATCGGTGATCATTTCCTGCCACTGCGCAAGCCAACCAACCGTGCGCGGAATCGCAAACAGCACCGTAAACATCTCCGGCTTGAACCCGATCGCCTGATAGATCAACCCTGAGTAAAAATCCACGTTCGGATACAGCTTGCGAGAAATAAAGTACTCATCCTGCAGCGCAATCCGCTCCAACTCCAAGGCGATATCAAGTTTCGGATTCGGCCCCGTCACCTCAAAGACATCGGTCGCAATCTTCTTGATCAGCGTCGCGCGAGGGTCAAAGTTCTTGTAAACCCGATGGCCGAAGCCCATCAGTTTCCCCCGGCCCTTCTTCACTTTCTCGATATAGGCGGGCACATCGGCCAGCGACCCGATCTCATCCAGCATCTTGATCACTTCCTCGTTCGCGCCACCGTGCAACGGGCCCGCCAGCGCCGAGGCAGCCGACGCAACGCAAAGATACGGATTGGTCTGCGCGCTGCCCACCGAACGCATCGCGTTCGTGCCGCAATTCTGTTCGTGGTCTGCATGAAGAATGAACAGCACCTCCAGTGCGCGGGCCAGCACCGGGTTGGCCGCGTACTTGGGCTCGACCATCCTCCACAGCATGTTCATGAAATTCTCCGTGTAGCTCAGATCGTTGTCTGGATACACGTACGGAAATCCAAGATTGTGCCGATAAGACATCGCCGCAATTGAAGGCATCTTCGCAATCAACCGCTTGATCTGCAGCAGCCGGTTCGCCGGGTCATGCACCTCGTTTGCGTGCGGATACACCGTCGCCAGTGCCGCCACTGAGCTGATCAGCATCGACATCGCGTGCGCATCGTAACGGAAGCCCTCCATGAACTTCTTGCTGGTCTCGTGCAGCATCGTGTGATGCGTAATCTCGTAGTTCCAGTCATTCAGTTCAACCGCGTTCGGCACCTCGCCAAACAGAATCAAATAAGCAACCTCAAGAAATGTGCACTTCTCCGCAAGAACCTCAATCGGGTAGCCGCGATACTCCAGAATGCCCCGTTCACCATCAATAAAAGTGATGCTGCTCCTGCACGACGCCGTGTTCATGAACGCCGGATCATACAGAATCAAGCCGAAATCCTCATCGCTGGTCTTGATCTGGCGCAGGTCCATCGCCCGAACCGTTCCATCCTGTATCGGCAGCGTATAGGTGCGGTTGGTGCGATTATCGGTCACCGTAAGAGTGCTGGGCGGCATTTCTTCTTCTCCTTCTACCTGACGCATGCAAAACCCCAATCGCATGTGCCTTGATCACACATAAATGCTGGATCTGGTGTTTGAATGTGCGGCAGATCACACAAAAAGCGGACGCCTCTGCCATTCGGCGCCATTCCGCACGTGTTTCTCTTCACATTGTGAGAACTTGCCCGGCGGAGTTGCCTTTCCTTCCAACATACCCGATCTGCCCTCAGCCAAGCAGCTTCGGGAGCAGCGCCGAAATGGCCCGGCCTCGATGACTCAGCGAAAGCTTCGTCTCCAGATCGATCTCCGCCATGGTCTGCTCCAGCGCCGGCAGGTAGAACAGCGGGTCGTACCCAAATCCCCCCGTTCCGCGCGGCGCCTCCAGAATCAGCCCCTCCACCGCCCCTTCGGCCGACTCCAGCGCCTCGCCGTCGCGCGCCGCAACCAGCACGCAACGGTATTGCGCCGTGCGCTCTGCGGCAGGAATCGTGGCCAGCCGCTGCAGCAGCACAATGTTGTTCCACACATCCGAGTTGTCGTTCGCGTCCGGCGAGTCCACCATTCCGGAATCGGCTGCAAACCGCGCCGACCGCACCCCCGGCGCACCGCCAAGCGCATCCACTTCCAGCCCCGAGTCGTCCGCCAGCACCAACTGCCCCGGCGCAAAACGCGAGTAATACTCCGCCTTCAGAATCGCATTGGCCAAAAAAGTGTCGCCATCCTCTTCCGGCGCCGGAATGGTATCCGTTGCCGGAAGCGGATCGATGAAAATCGAATAGGCGTGGGCCGCGGTCCGGAAATCCCGGAGTTTCCCCTGGCTGGTCGTCGCGGCAAGCAGGCGTAGGGTCATGCAGTGAGTGTAATGGCCCGCAACCCATTTTCATCTCCCCAAAGGCATCTTCCACGCTGTTTTAGCCAGACAGTTTTGGCCGCTTATGTTCACTGGCGGTCATTGACAACCACAGTCCCGCTTCAATAATGCTGTTCCGCCTGTAAATTGTTTCATACAGGGAAACTTCCTCGCAGTCTCTCCACTCCGCACAAACTGTCAACGGCGCGTTGTGCACAACTCAACTGCAGGGCATTTGAACCACAGCGCACGTATCCACTCCGGCTGAAATTCCGTGCCAGAGCGGGCGCCACACATATAGTATCGACAGGTCTCAATCAGGAAGCGAGCCGGAAAATGAAAAGTAAAAAGTTCACATGGGTAGCACTGGGATTCCTCGTTGCCACCATGTTGCCCGCAGCCAAAGCCGCATCGTTCACCGGGCCGGTCCAGTTGCGCGTGGACAACCTTTCAACCCCGCTCGGTATCGACGATCCGGCTCCCCGATTTTCCTGGCAGTTGCAGGATCAAGCACGCGGAGCCATGCAATCCGCCTATCAAATCCAGATTGCCTCGCGCGCCGAGTTGCTCACCCAGAACAAGGCCGACCTATGGGACAGCGGTCGCATCGCTTCGGACCAATCCTTGAATCTCCGCTATGCCGGACCGGCCCTCTCAGCCAGCACCCGCTATTTCTGGCGCGTAAAGCTCTGGGATGCGGCCAACAAACCCTATCCTGCCAGCCAAATTTCCTCGTGGGAGACCGGTCTGCTCACCCAATCCGCCTGGCACGCCGACTGGGTCGGATACGAGACCGCCCAGGAGTCCGCAGTGCGCAAAGCCCCCGCCGTCTGGATCGCCAGCCCGGAATCAAAAGCTCTTGCCGCCGAAGAAGGAAAACAGCAGCTCTTCGCCTACCGCACCGCCATCACCTTGCCTAGGCCCATCCGCGCCGCTGTCTTGTTTGCAACCGGCCAGGACACCGTTTCCGCTTGGATCGACGGCGCGCCCGTCCTCACCGCTGCCCCACTGCCCCCGTGGCAGCAGATGCCATGGAAAAAGTTTGTCCGCGCCGATGTAACCGGAAAGCTCACCCAGGGCGTCAACACCCTCGCCATCGAATGCGTGCATTATGTCGTCAATCCCAACGGTATGGCCGCCGAGGACGACCCGCCCATCATCGCTACCCTTGCCGTCGAATACGCCGACGGAACCTGGGCAACATATTCAACTAATCCAAAGTGGAAGACCACCGTCCACGCAACCCCGGGCTGGCAGAACCCAGGCTTTGACGACTCAGGATGGAAAACTGCGATCGCCTTTGCGCCCACCCCCGGCCCGGACGCCACGCCGCTCGGTCACCCCTGGATTCCCGACTCCGTCAAGGCGATGCGCCACACATTTCAATCCAGCGCCGTCAAGTCCGCGCGCCTTTATGCCACCGCGCTCGGCGCTTACGAACTATTCCTCAACGGCAAGCGCGTCGGCGGCGATGTACTCGCCCCAGGCTGGACCGACTATCGCAACCACGTGAAATATCAAACCTACGACGTGACCGCCCAAATCGTCCCCGGCAAAAATGCCATCGCTGGCCTTCTCGCTTCCGGCTGGTATGCCTCGCCACTCGAGTGGTTCCAGCAGCCCAGCAACTACGGCGCAACCCCGCCCGCCCTGCGCGCCCAGTTGCGCATCGAGCACACTGACGGCACCGTCCAGTGGGTAAACACGGACGCAACCTGGCTCGCCGATCAATCCTACATTCAGCACTCTGAAATATACGACGGCGAAACTCAGGACGCGCGCCTTCAACAACCAGGCTGGGACACCGCCAACTTCACTGCCAAAAATTGGTCCCCCGTAGCCCTCGTCCACCCGCTGTCCATCGCCATCGAGGCGCAGGACTATCCCTCCATCCGCGTCGAGCGAACCCTCTCCGCCAAAGCCCTCACCCAGCCCAAACCCGGCGTCTACGTCTACGACTTCGGCCAGAACCTAGCCGGAGTAGCCCACCTCAAAGTCCAGGGCCCTGCCGGAACCAACGTCCGCCTCCGCTTTGCCGAAATCCTCAACCCCGACGGAACCATCTACACGGAGAATCTCCGTACCGCTAAAGCTACAGACCACTTCATCCTCAACGGAAAAGGCCCCGAAGACTTCACGCCCCAGTTCACCTATCACGGCTTCCGATACGCCGAGCTAACCGGCCTGCTCACAGCGCCTTCCAAAGACGCTGTCACTGCGGTGGTATTCCACACCGACGCGCCCTTCACCGCCAAACTCTCCACCGGCAGCCCTTTGATCAACCAGCTTTGGAGCAACATCCTCTGGGGCCAGCGCTCCAACTTCATGAGCGTGCCCACAGACTGCCCACAGCGCGATGAGCGCCTCGGCTGGATGGCTGATGCACAGGTCTTCTGGCGCACAGCCTCCTACAACATGGATCTGGCCACCTTCTCGCAGAAATTCGCCCAGGACGCGCGGGGAACGCAATACGGCACCACCTACTACGGCATCTACGCCCCGGGAACCATCCAGCAATCCTCCAACTCCGCCGCCGGATGGAGCGACGCCGGCGTCATCATCCCCTGGACCTCATGGCTGCAAACCGGCAACACCACCGTCATCGACCAGAACTGGACCGCGATGGAAACGTATCTTGACGCCATCGCAGCCGCAAACCCGAATTGGCTCTGGAAGAACAACGCAGGCATACCCTTCGGAGACTGGCTCTCGCCCGAAGGCAAAACCAATTTCGAGCTCATCGCCACC
>Ga0307377_10007812_pt1 | contig 10962 bp, 11 predicted proteins | sample TR3MG_FD_202535 | JGI IMG/M metagenome (GOLD analysis project Ga0307377, IMG submission 202535) | Soil microbial communities from Risofladan, Vaasa, Finland - TR-3 | ecosystem: Environmental > Terrestrial > Soil > Coastal area > Acid sulfate soil | place: Finland: Risofladan, Vaasa | collected... | reverse complement strand
CACCAGACCAAGATCCGCCAATTGCTGAGCTACAACGCCGACACCGCCGGCGGGCTCATGAACACCGATTTCGTGTCGGTGCCCTCGACGGCCACGGTGGCTGACGCGCTCAACGCGGTGCGCGACTCCAAGGTCCCCGGCGAATCAGTACACGCGGTATTCGTCCTCGACGAGCAGGGCCAGCCGGTGGGTGCCGCGACACTGGCGCCATTGGTGCGCGCACGTGGGAGCGAACTGGCACTCAGCGTGGCGCGCACGCAACTCGCTCACGTGCACCCACACTGGGACCTGCACCGCATCGCTCGAAAGATGAGCGACTTCAACCTGACCGTCCTGCCCGTGCTCGATGACGAGCACCGCCAGATGATCGGGGTGATCACGGTCGACGACCTGCTCGAGGAGCTCTTGCCTCAGGGTTGGCGTCGGGAGTTCGGGATGACGGCGGTGGAGGAATGACGCCACGTGCCGCATCGGAACACGTTCTAAGGGGGCCTTTCTGAAACCCCCTAGTACCAGTTTCAATATCTTCCAGACCCCCCAACAACCCCGCACGTCTCCGGAGGCCGGCCGCTAGTCCGCCGCCCGGTGTCGCCGTGGTTGTTGTGCCCCACGACCACGACGAGACGAAAGGAGGTGAGACGTGCAGGACGAGCAACAGAAGGAAACGCAGATCAGCGGGGCCTTTGGCACCATCAAGGCCCACGACGTGGGCCATCGCAAGGGCCTGCGGGCTCGCTTCTTGACGCTGATCGCCATCATCGGGCCGGGCCTGATCGTGATGGTGGGCGACAACGACGCCGGTGGCGTCTCCACGTACGCCCAGGCCGGACAGAACTTCGGGTACTCCCTCCTCTGGACGTTGCCGTTGTTGATCCCGGTATTGATCATCAACCAGGAGATGGTGGCGCGCCTCGGGGCGGTCACCGGAGTCGGCCACGGTCGTCTGATCCGTGAACGGTTCGGACGTCGCTGGGGCAACGTCTCGATCGGTTCGATCCTTCTGCTCAACTTTCTCATCATCATCACGGAGTTCATCGGCGTCTCGCTCTCCATGGAGTACTTCGGCGTCAGTCCCTACGTCTCGGTGCCGATCGCCGCGGCGCTCTTGTTCGCGGTGACGGCGACGGGTTCGTTCCAACGATGGGAGCGCTTCATGATGCTCTTCGTCGCGGTCAACTTCTTCATCGTGCCGCTGTTGCTGGTCACCAAGCCGCACTACGCCACCGCACTGCACCACGCCACCGTGCCCGGTATCCGTGGCGGCGCGTCCTCGAGCGCGGTGCTCTTGATCATTTCGATCATCGGCACCACCGTCGCTCCCTGGCAGCTCTACTTCCAGCAGTCGAACATCGTCGACAAGCGCATCACACCGCGCTGGATCAACTACGAACGTATTGACACGATCCTCGGATCGGTCATCGTGGTCATTGGGGCGTCAGCGCTGATCGCGGCGAGTGCGGCGGGGCTGAGCGGCCACGGCGGCACCAACGCGTACACCGACGCGCTCGGCGTGGCGCGCGGGCTCGGTCATCACGTCGGCCACGGCGCGGGCACCCTCTTCGCCATTCTGCTGCTCAACGCCTCGGTCATCGGGGCCGCGGCCGTGACGCTCGCGAGCACCTACGCACTGGGCGACCTGGCGGGGAGTCGCCAGTCGCTCAACTCGAGGGTGAGCGAGGCCAAGGGCTTCTACGGCGCCTTCGCCGGACTGCTGACCGTCGCCGGTGTGGTCACGCTCATCCCGGGAGCCCCGCTCGGTCTGATCACCCTGGCGGTCCAGGCGATGTGTGGGCTGATGTTGCCCAGCACGACGATCTTCGTGCTTCTACTCTGCAATGACCGTGAGGTCCTCGGACCCTGGGTCAACGGGCGCGCGCTCAACATCACCGCCACGATCGTCGTGAGCGCGTTGGTGGTGCTGTCGGTCACGATGATGGTCTCGACGCTGTTCACGTCGGTGAACGTCGTCGCCTTGCTGACGATCTTGTCGATCGTCGTGGGTGTCGGACTGGTGATCGGCCTGCCGATCGGACTGCGCCGGGCCGAGGTCCGACCGGTCTATGACATCGACAAGCGCGACTGGCGTACCCCGCGACTGACGTTGTTGGCCCCGGTGCCGACCACCTTTGCCCGGCGGATACTGCTGCGTGCGGTGGGCTCGTACCTGGCGGTAGCGGGCACGCTGCTGGTCGTGCGTATCGTCCAACTGGCAACCTCCTAATCTTTCAGGGTGACTACTCGACCGACGCTGCTGTGTGTGCACGCGCACCCTGATGATGAGGCGCTCTTCACGGCGGGCACCACCATGCACTACGCGGCGCTCGGATTCCGGGTGGTCCTCGTGACCTGCACCAACGGCCAGTTGGGTATCGACGACGGGCACCGCGAGGGTTCCGATGCGGCCCATCACACCGACCTCACGAGGAGCGTGCGCGCGGGTGAGTTGCAGCGCGCGGCCCGGCTCGCCGGATTCGATCGCGTGATCACCCTCGGCTACGACGACTCGGGGATGATGGGCTGGCCCCAGAACGACCGCCCCCAGGCCTTCTGGCAAGTCGACGTCGAGGCGGCCGCGCACACGTTGGCGGCGATCTGCGACGAGGTGAACGCCTCGGTCGTGCTGACCTACGACGAGAACGGCTTCTATGGGCACCCCGACCACATCATGGCCAACCGCATCACTCGACGGGCCGTCGAGCTCGCGACATCGACCGAGCGCCTCTACTACCCGATCGTGCCGGAGAGCATCCTCACCAAGTTCGTCCCCGACGCCCAGGCCCTCGAGGTCTTCCTGCCCGCGTGGGTGCTCGACGCCGGGATCGGCGTCTCGGACGACCTGGTCGCCACCACCATGGATGTGCGGGCCTACGCCGATCGCAAGCGCGAGGCCATCGCGACCCACGCCTCCCAGATCGATAACGCCGACTTCATCACGCTCGACGAGGGACTCTTCCTCGCGCTGTTCGGGACGGAGTACTTCCAGCGGGGCTGGAGTCGCCGACCGGCCGTGGGCGATGCGACCGACCTGTTCGGAGGACTCTCGTGACTGACGGCCTGACCTTCCTCGCGGTCCACGCCCATCCCGATGATGAGGCGAGTTCGTCCGGTGGGCTGTACCGCCAGCTGGCCAACCAGGGCGTGCGCACCGTGCTCGTCACCTGCACGAATGGCGAGTTCGGTGATTCCCCCGACGGGGCCAAACCCAGCGAGGACCACCACGACGGTGACGAGGTCGCGAAGGTTCGCGCCGTGGAGCTCGAGGACGCGGTGCGGATTCTGGGCATCGACCGTCTGGTGCGTCTCGGCTACCGCGACTCGGGCATGAAGGGCTGGCCCCAGAATGACGACCCGGAGTCGTTCTGGTCGACCCCGGTCGACGTGGCCGCCGCCCGCCTCGCCGCGATCATCACCGAGGAGCGGCCCCAGGTCGTGATGACCTACAACGCCATCGGCTTCTACGGGCACCCCGACCACATCCAGGCCCACCGCATCACGCTGGCCGCGTTGGAACTGATCGACTACGAGCCGACCCTGTACTTCAATGCGATTCCCGACTCGGTGATGGCGCGCTACCGCGAACGCTGGGCCCTCGAAGAACGCGAGCGCCGCGAGGCCGATGCGGCCCGGGGCGTCATCCGCGAACCCGAGGTCCGCGACCCCGACGAAGAGGAGATCAACATGGGCACGCCCGACGATCTCATCGACGCGACGATCGACATCACCGACGTGACGAACGCGAAGTTCGACGCGCTCGCCGCCCACCGGTCCCAGATGAGGGACTCGTTCTGGATGAAGATGGGCCGCGAACAGTTCGCCCAGGTGATGGGGACCGAATGGTTCGTGCGCGCGACGAATCCGCGCGGCCTCAGTGGTCACGTCACCGACATCTTCGCGGGGTACCGCTAGTCTCACGTGCGCGGATCGGCCCGGGGCCGTCGTGAACGAGCCGGTCGGCGTCGGGGTTACATTTGTCCGATGACGGATAACGTGCTGCTCGAACTGCGTGACGTCGGCAAGGTCTTCGTCGAGACCATCGCATTGTCACCGACGAACCTCGCCGTCAAGGAGGGTTCCTTCGTTGCCATCGTCGGACCGTCGGGTTGCGGCAAGTCGACGCTCTTCAACGTGATCGCCGGTCTCCTGCGCCCCGATTCGGGCGAGGTGCGACTGGCCGACCAGCCCGTGACCGGCGCCACCGGTCACGTGGGCTACATGCTGCAGAAGGATCTCCTGGTGCCCTGGCGCACCGTGGAGGACAACATCACGATGGCCGCGCGCTTGACCCGCCGGGTCACGGCCGACGACCGGGCCGAGGCCCGCCGGGTCGCGGTCCAGTACGGGCTCGGGGACTTCCTGCGCCACTACCCGAGTGCTCTGTCGGGCGGGATGCGCCAGCGCGTCGCCTTCATGCGCACCCTCGTCACCCACCAGCAACTGCTGCTGCTCGACGAACCGTTCGGCGCCCTCGACGCGCAGACGCGACTCGAGATGCAGCAGTGGCTGCTGCAGGTCTGGCGCGACACCGGACGCACGGTGTTGTTCATCACCCACGACGTCGATGAATCGATCTTCCTGTCGGATCGCATCCTCGTGATGTCGCCGCGTCCCGGCCGCGTGGTCGCGGACCTCGCGAATCCGCTCCCGCGCCCCCGCGACATCGCCACGCTCACCGATCCCCAGTTCAACGAGTTGAAGAGCCGGATCATGGGGTTGCTGCACGGAGTCGCGACGTGAGCGGCGCCCGGGATTCCGGTGTCGCGAGGCCGGTGAAGTCCTTCACGTATCGATCGGTTGCTGGGCCGGGCCGCGAGACGTCGCGCCGATCGGGGAAGTGGCGTGCGGTGGCGCGCAACGTGGGGATCCCCATCCTGTCGATGGCCCTGCTCGTTCTCACGTGGGAATGGATCGTCGTCGGATTCCATATCGCCCCCTACATCGCCCCGCGGCCCATGCAGGCGTACGAGGCGGTGCGCAGCGACTGGGTCACCCTGTGGCCGTTAGTGCTCGCCACCATTCGAGAGACGATTTACGGGTATAGCTCGGGGGCCCTGCTGGGGGTCTTCCTCGGGGTCGTCATGGCCAAGGTCCAGTTCCTGCAGCGCATGGTCTACCCGGTGCTGGTGCTGTCCCAGGCCGTGCCGATCATCGCGCTGGCGGCGCCGTTGGTGCTGATCCTGGGCTTCAGCGTGGTGCCCATCGTGATCATCGTGGCCTGGATCGTCTTTTTCCCGGTGACGGTGAACGTCCTGGACGGCCTGAGCCACGTCGACCAGGACCTGCTCAATCTCGCCCGGGTCTACGGGGCCTCGCGGTGGCGCACTTTCGTCCAGATCGAGATTCCCGCGACGACCACGCCGCTCTTCAGCGGACTCAAGATCGGGGCCACCTACGCCGTCACCGGGGCCATCATCGGCGAGTTGGTCGCGTCGAACGGCTCCTCATTGGCGCTCTATCAGGAGCACGCGAACTCGAACCTCAACACACCGGCGGTGTACGGCACGACCATCCTGATGACCATCATCGGGATCAGTTGGTTCTTGCTCGTGGTCGGTGCGGAAGTCCTCGCGACCCCCTGGCAGCGACGCAGTGTGGCGCGTCGTCCGTGGCGGCGACGACGGGAGGCCGCCCTGACGACGGCCCAGGTCGAGAACTAGTATTCATCAACACCAAACTCCCGGGAGATTGTCATGAGATTCAACCGTCTGGGCGCGCTAGCCGCGGCCGGTTCGCTGCTCGCCACCTCCGTCGTCGCCCTCGCGGCCGGCCCGAGCGCGTCGGCGGCGTCACCGACCAAGATCACGTTCGCCTATGACTTTCCGGGTCCGGATTTCGAATTGACCCCGCTCGTCGTGGCCCAGGACCAGGGCTTCTTCAAGGCGGCCGGTCTCCAGGTCTCCGTGGTGTTCCCGCCGAACACCTCGACGACCACCAAGATGCTCGCCACCGGCAGTGCCGGGATTGGCTTTCTCACCACGACGGACATGGGAGTCGCGGTCGACGTGGGTGTCCCGGTGCTGTCCGTGGCCAATTACTCGATGCGCAACAACTGGGCGCTCTTCGCCAAGCCCGGCACCAAGTTGACTGCCGCCAACCTCAAGTCGGCGCTCAAGGGCAAGAAGATCTTCTCCTACGGCGACACCTGGACCGAGGCCATGCTGCCCTTCGTGCTGAAGAAGGCCGGCCTGAGCACGTCGCAGGTGAAGATCATCACCGACCCGACCGGCAACGACCTCACCGACCTGTTGGCCGGCAAGGTCGACTTCTCGACCTCGACGACCAACTACGAGATCCCCGGATTCCAGGGCTCGGGACAGAAGGGTCAATTGACGCAGTTGCTCGGCACCGCCGCCGGAGCACCCGATATCCCGATCTGGGTCTACGCGGTCACCAAGAGCTACGCCAACGCCCACGGGGCGAACGTGAAGGCGTTCTTGACCGCCGTGAAGAAGGCCACCGCGTGGGCGGCGAAGAACCCCACCAAGGCGGCCGCCGAGTTCACCAAGGCGTACCCCAAGAGCGGGTACACCCCCGCCTACAACCAGGCCGGGTGGAAGTTGACGATCCCGTTCCTGACCAACACCCACGGCCAATACTTCACGCAGACCAGCGCGCAGTGGTCGACCTTGTCAAAGGCCCTGAAGAGCATCAAGCTGATCTCCAAGGTGCAGTCGCCGTCGACCTACTTCACCAATAAGTTCCTGCCGTAGCCGTGCCCGCTGACCGCCGCGGTCCCAGCGTCGGGGTCGTCGGGAGTTGCAACGTGGACCTGGTGGTCCGATGTGCCCACCTGCCACGACCCGGCGAGACCGTGATGGCGGGCGACGTGGTGCGTCTGCCCGGTGGCAAGGGGGCCAATCAAGCCGCTGCCGCCGCCCGACTCGGTGCTCGCGTGTCGCTGGTCGCCTCGCTCGGCGATGATGAGGCGGGTGACTGGTTACACGCGGTGCTCGCGGCCCACGGCGTCGACCTGGAGTTGGTTCAGCGTTCGCCACGCCCGACCGGCACCGCGTTCATCACGGTGGAGGACGGGGGCGAGAACGAGATCGTGGTGTCGTCGGGAGCGAACGCCGATTTGGACCTGTCCGGTGTCGCCCTCGAGTCGTTTGACGTGGTGCTCGCCCAGATGGAAGTGGCCCGACACATCGTGGACGAGGTCGCGCGCCGCGCCGCGCTGCTGGTGCTGAACGTCGCGCCCGCCGGCGAGGTCGACCCCGACACGTTGGCCCGCTGCTCGGTCGTCGTGGCCAACGAGATCGAGGCCGAGCAGTTCGACCTCGGAGCCATCGAGCACTGCGTGATCACCCTGGGCGAGCGGGGTGCGGTCCACTACCGTCGGGGACGTGAAGTGACCCGCGCCCGTGCGCCCCGGGTCGAACCGGTCGACACGGTCGGTGCCGGTGACGTGTTCTGCGCGGCGTACGCGCTGCAGGTCGCGCGCCACGCCGCGCCCGACGAGGCGCTGGAATTCGCGGTGGGCGCTGGGTCGCTCGCCACATTGGCGTTGGGTGCGCAGGGCGCCCTGCCGACGGAAGAAGAGGTGCGGCAATGGCTCGAACGAGGGTAATCATCGACACCGACCCCGGCGTGGACGACGCCGTGGCGATCCTGCTGGCGCTGGCCAGCGAGGAACTCGAGGTCCTCGCGATCACGACCGTGACCGGGAACGTCCACGTCGACCGCACCACACTGAACGCACGGCGCCTGGTGCAGCTGGCGCATCGTCCGGACGTGATCGTCGCGCGCGGCTGTGACGAGGCACTCGCGGGACCCCTCGCCTCGTTCGAGGTGGTCCACGGCGCCGACGGACTGGGTGACATCCTCTGGGACGAGCTGACGGTCCCCGAACACCCCGATCACGCGGTCGACGTCATGCACGAACTCATCGAACAGGGTCCGCTCAGCATCGCGGCGATCGGCCCCCTCACCAATCTCGCGCTCCTGCTCGAGCGCTACCCCGGCGTCGACCAGCGGGTCGAACGGTTGGTGATCATGGGTGGGGCATCCTTCGAGGGCAACGTCACCCCGGCCGCCGAGTTCAACATCTGGGCCGACCCCGAAGCCGCGGTCCGGGTCTTCGCCGGAGCATGGCCCATCACGGTCATGCCCCTCGATCTCACCCATCAGGCGACACTCTCCGACGACGACCTGAACTACTTTCGGGGACTGGGCACCGAGGTCGGACGGCGCACGGCGGACATGCTCGAGCCCTACGCGCTCTTCCACGACGAGTGGTACGGGAGCCGCGACGTCTTCATGCACGATGCGATGGCGATCTACGAATTGATTGATCCCACCGCCATCGCCAAGCAGGGGGTCCGGGTGACCGTCGAGACTCGCGGTGACCACTCGCGCGGCGCGACGTGGATCGACCGTCGTCGCGACCACGCGTCGAGCCCGGTGCAAGTGGGGCTGACCGTCGACAACCAGAAGTTCGTGACCTTGCTGAGGCGACGGCTCGCCACCTTCCACTAGCGCCCCGACGGGTCGGTGCTGGTCGTGGGGTCGCCGGTCCGTGAGGTCCATCCTTCCTTCACCGCGCCGCCGGTATCTTTTGGGGAGGGGGTCACCATGCCACTGCCACGAACCGAGTGCTCCGGGAGTGTCGTCGAGCGCGGGCGTGGGGCGATGGTCAGGCGGATACCACGTGAGGGCGAACGAACCCGGCGAGCCCACGATGCAGTCCCGGGGAGCCAACCACGCTGGCCACTACCTGGCTCAGGTTCCCCCGCGCCAGACCGTCGCGTGGACGGGTGGCGATCAACCGACGCCGGACCAGAGGTGGGTGGGCAGTGATCTACATCGTCCTCGTGATAGTGGTGGCGATTCCCCTGGTATCGATCGGACTGTTGCTGGTGATCGGGCTGCGGTTTCCCGAGATCCGCCGGAAGGGACTGCGGCAACTCCGCCAGCCCTTTGCCCTCCGGGGAGGGGTGACGAGCGCCTACGAGTTGGGCAAGCAGCGTCGGGAGCTTGAGAACGAGGTGATCCGGCGCTTTGGTCGGCCCGACAAGCCGACATCAGTCGAATGACTGACGTCGACGGAGGGGCCAGCGGACGCTGGGCCGGCTCCTACGCCACGCCCGGAAGTGAATAACTGCATTCCTCATCGTCGGCGTGCGGTCGCCGGTGGTCGGAGGGCTATCGACGTTCACGGCCACGAAATGGTGTGGTCTCCGTGGGTAATCCAGCAGTGTGCTCCCTGGCGTGTGAGCCCACGTCGCGGTCGTGGTTCCCGCGGACTCTCGAGGATGTCCTGCGCGAACTGTCCACGACGCCGTGGTCGAGCACCGTGGTGAGCGATCGCCGACGAACGGCCGTCCTCGAGTAGACCGGAAGTACCTATGTTCACCCCCACGCGGCCCCCACGCCGCCTTGCTACGAATTCTGTTGGCCAGTGGCGTCTCTTGAGGAGCAAGCTCAACGACCTGCTGACGCGGCTGGTCATCGCGGCCTTGGGCGTCGGCGGGATCATTGTCGCTGAAGCCAGCCGCGGCGGAGCCCGGCCGATGGAGAAGGCCAGTGCCATCGTGGGTGCCGTATTCATCACCCTGGTCATCGTGGTTCTGGCGAGATATCACCTCCGCGTCCGCCGGCTCTACGCGAACCCAGGCCCCATCGAGACGGCCGTCGACACCTCGTCCGACGTCGGCTCCGACGGTGCCAACCACACCGGTGAACCGAACCCCTGATCAACCCGCAACCCACGTGAGTCAAATATCTTGATCTCCCGAGTGCGGATCAGGGGTGCGCGGCCACCTTCTGACGTTCTCGCGCGCAAACTCCCTGATCAAGAGCGTGTGGTGGCGGTAGACGAGTATCGCTCATGCGGAAGTTGGGTAATCTGACCCACCCACTTGACTTGATATCAAAGTGATGTCAAAATAGAGCCATGTTGATATCACATTTTCTAGAAGGCGTCCGCTCGGACTTCGCGAGTCTCGGGCGGTTGGGAGGTCCTGAGGTCGAAGAGGTCGCCGACCGACTCGCAGACGCCGCGGGACCGGCGCTCCGGGCGAGGTTGATCGAGGCGATCGACGGACTGATCGCGGAAGCCAACGCCGAAAGTGATCGCCGCGAACTGTCCCTCGGGCTCGCCGGTGACGAGGTGAGTCTCGTCCGCGCCGGATCGTCGCCCGAAGCAGTGGATGCGCCGGGAGAATTTACGGCGCGATTCGCGCTGCGACTACCCGACGAATTGAAGGCTCAGATCGAACAGCAGGCTCAGCAGATGGGGGCGTCGACGAACAGTTGGATCGTTCGCGCGCTCGCCCGCGAGTCCGCTCAGGGTGCGGTACGCGGTGCCACGGTGACGGGGCGTCAGCTCCGCGGAACAGGGAGGAGTTGACGTATGGAAACCAATGGAGATGCTCGACCAGGCAAAGACTCATCGACCGCCATCGGCTCGGATGGTGTCGTCGGATTCGAGGTGGCGGCCGGACTTCGGTGCGACGTGCGAACGGCGTCGGGAAACCTTCGGATCAGCGAGGGCCAGGGTGTGTCGTGCGAGGTGAGGATGTCAACGAATGACCCCGACCCCCACCTGCGGTTCAGCAAGGTGAAGTGCACGTACGACGCATCGACGAACCAGCTACTGGTGGACACCAACCCGGGTCAGGCGATCACTGACGCGGGTGCCGGGATCAGGAAGGTGTGGTCGCGTTGGATCGACAACGTTCGTCACGACGTTGACCTCGAACTGGTCGTGCCCGCCGGAGCGAGCGTGAAATTTCGAACGGCGTCGGGGGACTGTGGTGCGAGCGTGTCGCTCGATGACCTCGACGTCGCCAGTGCCTCGGGTGACGTGAGCGCGTCCACCGTCCAGGGGTCGCTCAGGTGTCGTTCCGCCTCGGGCGACCTTGAAGCGGGCACCGTGGGCGGATCGGTGGAGTTCAAGACCGCATCGGGCGATGTCCGACTCGAGCGCGTGGGAGGCGAGGTCAACATTCAGGGGGTCTCGGGCGA
>Ga0307377_10007811_pt1 | contig 10962 bp, 20 predicted proteins | sample TR3MG_FD_202535 | JGI IMG/M metagenome (GOLD analysis project Ga0307377, IMG submission 202535) | Soil microbial communities from Risofladan, Vaasa, Finland - TR-3 | ecosystem: Environmental > Terrestrial > Soil > Coastal area > Acid sulfate soil | place: Finland: Risofladan, Vaasa | collected... | reverse complement strand
ATGTCCCCGGGAGCTGACACTGGTTACGAATACATAACTATGTATAATGAAAATGAGAAGAGTGTTGAGCTTAGAGCATTAAACAAATATTCTGTTGGTGACGTGACAGTTATCACTGAAGAAGAATTTGAATCACATGTAAACAGGAGATAAAAATGGACAAGGAAGAATTCAGGCTATTGGTTTATTCCAAAGGTTTTAATAATGATCTCACACAGAAACTTTTAAGAATTGCAGACTCTTCTATAATGACGGAAGACCTGCTTGAACTTATACATGAGCTAAATGTCCTTGTAGATGAGGGATCTTCAAATGATGTTGAGTCATGTAGCGACTGCACTATAACAGAGGAAGAGAGAGATGAAGCTGTAGAAGAGAGAGATGAAGCTGTAGAAGAGAGAGATGAAGCTGTAAAAAAATTTGAGGGTTTTAAAAAAGATGTCATTGATTTAGTGATAAATTTTGAAGATCTTGTTGGAAGAAAGCCTATAGGCTCCTTAGAGAAAAAACCAGAGCTAAAAACAGAACCAACGGGAAAAACAGGAATAGTAACCACAGTACCACAATATTTACTGCATGTGAAATGTGAATGCGGGAATGAGCTATTTATTGACAGTAAACAGCCTGGATGGCAAGTAGACTTGAGGAGCGGTCTGGATTTTACTTGTCCGTGTGGAAAAGTTCTCTCTGTTCCCATCCAACAGCTGTGCAAGGGTTGTGAGCTTAATCCTAAGAATCCTTGTGGTTCCTGTGACAGACCTCTTTGTCCTGAATGTGAAGTGGATGATCCTCATAATCCTCCGTGTAATACTTGTAATGGAGAAAGACCCCGGATTGAAAAATGAACCGGTATGAAATCCTTATAGGTAAAGAGCCCCAGGACCCGGTGGGATTTAGTTCAAGTACCGAGACGTTCCGAAGATATGGACATAAATTATAAAAGGACTTATTTACCTTCATTTAAACAGGAATATTCAGGGGAGTTTGTAAATGAACCGCTACGAAATACTTATAGGGAAAGACCCCCCTCCTTCTGGCGATTTTAAAGAGCGAATTAGGGGGATTGATGTAGGTAAGGGAGATTCTACTAGGGGGATTGATGTAGGTAAGGGAGATTCTACTAGTGTAATTTCACTAGTAACTCTTGATCCCATGACGGGGGAGAGAATCTTTGGTGCCCCTGGAGCCGTACCGTCCATTGGCTCTACTGACCCTGACTTCTTTGAAGCTAGAACAGGAGTAGGGGGTGGTGGGGATGGAGATGATAGTGGACCCGGAGGCGGGGCTGGAGATGATAGTGGATCTGGAGGTCAAACAGGGGCTTCTGTGATGAGACTGGCGTATAGTAGAGATAGTTTAATTCAAGCTCCCCAAACATTCGTTCCCTCTCAACGCAGGGCAGTTAGCGGAAGTCAACTCTTTAGAATCAGGGTGCACAACGGTGGTTATCCTCAGATAGGGGATATAGTAGGTACCGATGAGCGAGGAATAATTAGAAAAATAGAGACGCAGCAACAACAGGGCCTCACCCCCATTGGAGTTATTGTGAGGTCTCCTAACCAGGAAAATATAGCTGTTATTCGTAACTTCACTGTGGACGAAACAGTACAATATCCCAGAGTGGTAGAAAGAATAACAACAGAGGGCCTTCCGTTTCAGAGGCAACGCGAGCAGATAGAAAGGAGGGGAACAGAGGGTCCTCAGCTTGAGTTGCACGAGCAGATAGAAGGACATGGAATGGAACAGCAGTTAGGAATATCTGGAAGGGAAACCATTACGGCGGCACGGGAGGCCTTTGAAACTGCTATTGTCCCTCATTTGGGGAAACTCCATGAGCATCCTCGCATGCAACAGGATTTAAATGTACCTGATGACCATGTGGTGGTTGATAAAGCAGATTGGATTGAAGCAAGATTAAAGGAGGATCAGGAGAATCGCCGTGAGTAGATTTGAGATTGCTATAAATAAGCCTCCTCCAAAGGAGAAAAAGAATCATTTTAAAAATTTTTTTAAGGGCCCTCGGCGGGATAAGCCCCTAACGATTAGGTCTGCCTGAAGCGCCCTTCCGCCGTGATCCAGACTCCCTGCGGAATGTGGTACCTCGGAGCCAAGGAGGTAATCTTTGAGCAGGTTTAAAATAGCAATACAATTTCATAACGAGCCCAAAGAGAGGAAAGCATACCGCTTTCCCGCTACTAATTATGTTGCGCGGACGGTGCAATATATTAATTACTGTATAAAAGAGAAGTTAATTTATATAGCAGATAATATCCCTCAGGATGCTCTTGATGCTGCTGTTGTTTCTATAAGCAAATCTCTTGATATACCTATCGTTGTTAATACTGGATCTAAAGCTACTTTATTTTCTATATCCCATTCACATAAAATTTATTCTTTAGATAACCTCCCACGTAGCAGGTATGTTATATGTTACAATTGCCCGGATCATAAATTACTTCCTGATATGAAGGCACTTATAATTGTATATGGGCATACAGAAGACATGAAATTCCTCTAAAAAACCTCTAAAATCGTAATTATCTACTAATTTTACTCTTGTAAGAAATGCATCACAGGAGCTATCAAGGAAATTTTGAAGCTCTCAAACAATTTAGGGAGAGGAAAGGCTTCCTTGAAAATTTATAGATTTTTTATAAGTTTTCTAAACCAGGTTTCTGGATGCCCGAGATTTTAAAAAATCTATCACCCCAAGCCATTTTTATAATCATCCTTGTTGTAATATTTCTTAGTGCTGTCGTTATTACGATTATAGCCCTACGGGGTAAATTAGGCATTAAAATCGGAAACAAGAGTATTAATTTGGGAGGGAGTGAAGAACAAAAGAAAAATACACAAAAGAATAATGATCCAATACCTCTTCCTGTTACAGTCAACATGACGCAAAAGAGATCCTGTGGAGACTGTGTGCTACTTCTAATGGGTGAAAGAGAGAAATACGAATTTAAAATAAGGCGTGAACGTGATAAGATTATGAAAGTGCAAATGACCTTTGCAGAACAGAAGTTAATAGAAATTCAGACAAAAATATCCAATAATGTAAGTATTATGATACATGAATCCATAAAGGATAAAATAACAACTGTTGAAGAATCTGTTCAGTACATACTCGTATACTGCCTTTTGAAGGATTCTCTCCTTCTTATTAAAGATGAAATTAGGCGGTCGTTTAAAGATAACGGGTTTTCTAATCTTAGTGGAAGTGAGTTTTCCTGGTATGTGAAAGAGCGCACACAGGCTATATCTTCAATGCTTACCCAATACATGAGAAATATTTACCCTGATCGCGGCGGAGTCCTCCAATTACAAAAAATTCTTAGGAGTATGGAGGAAGAAGCTACGTTTTTTTCCGGTATAACCAGTGATATCTATTCATACGCCCGTGAAGTCAAAATCGAAACTGATGAAAGAGTAAAGAAAATGCAGAAAGAATTTGGTGCTTGGGTGGATAAATTCACAAATTAAAAAAATAAATCCTGCTTTTACATCTATAGCAGGGATTTTGAAATATCAGAAAATGTACTCTTTAAATAGACATACTGCAGCGGCTTTAATAATAGCTCGCAGAGGTATGGGTATATGTGAAAAAATAAGGGTTAGGCTAATGCCGGGAGAGAACAAGAGACTGAACCTTGCAGGAAGGGGTTTCGAGACTGCTCTCACGGAGAAGGCTTACTCCTACTTCAAGTACCTCTATAGAGTGGTTGAAGTGAAAGTGCCAGGGCTCACAGCCCCGTGTCTTAACTCCACGTAGGGGATATGGCATAACTCCACGTAGGGGATATGGCATAAGTTAGTTCGTGAACCAGTAATGGTTCAGGGCTAATGGTAATCGGGCTCTATTTCTGGTCGGGTCCGTGTAAATTGAAACATTAATTTATTTAGGGAGAGGAAAGGCTTCCTTGAAAAATTTATAGATTTTTTATAAGTTTTCTAAACCAGGTTATATGGGTGAAGATGGAACAAAACAGAGTAATCTCTCTGAAGCGTCTCCAGAGCGCTCTCACGGCACTCAAAGAATAGAAGTCCCACAGGAAGCCAAATTACCTGTAGAAGAGCCTCAGGAGTCTGTAGTGGCCGTGACAGCTTCTACAGGAAGTAGTGAAGTACCCGGTGCAGATAAGGTAGAGAGAGATACATGGTTAAATAAGAATATTGCACCTCTTTTAGCAATCATGATCCTTTTGGCATCTTTTGGTTTTTTTGTCTATATTTTAAAATTTGATTTTTCAGAAACATCTAAGCTGAAAGATATAATTATTCTGCTTATAGGTATTGTCAGCACGTTAGTTACTACCGTGATTGCGTATTACTTTGGAAGCAGCCATGGGAGCAGTGATAAATCAAAGTTTATTCATAAACTAAATAGTAAATAGTTATTTAAATATAGAAGCTATTCTGGGATCCATGGGGATATTCTCCCACCATTTCTCGTAATCGCCGCGAAGGCCTGATACTTTGGCTAATGTGTCATATACAAGGGTATTGGGGCCTAATGCAGTGTTTTCTTTTCTGAATAACTTTTCATCCAAGCCTAAATACCTGATAGCGAATACTCCCACTGCAGCGGATCGGCTTACTCCGGCATCGCAATGGATAAGAAGCAAATAATTTCTAAAGGTTGTTAATAGTCCGATAGGAATAAAGGTTTGGAAATTAATTATTCTTCCAAAGCCTCTTCGTTTCTGAATATTATCACTTTTAACATCTTATCCACTGCAATACCCTTGGTAACACATGCTTTCTGTAAAGCATTGTAGGTTAAAATGCTGCCAGGGTTATGAATGCTCGTTGTCGCTACATGTTCCTCTGCTAATCTAACTAAATTTGCGTGTCGTAAAAGGCCCGTAACTTCTTCTTTGGTCATAGCCTCGGAAGCCGAAAAATAAAGAATTTCCATTGATCTGTCCTTTCTTTGTTTTCGTACTCGCCTAAGCAATCTCAAGCAGGACGAATTACGAAATGGGAGATAGTTTGCGGTTCATCACCTCTATCGCAATTACCATCAATATCAGAATCATTAAATCGACAATTATTATTTATGTAAACCCTCTCGTACATAAGCCACTCCTTTCTAATTCTATTTTACTTATTGAAGAATATAATGGTTTCCCGAGCCTTCTTTTCATTGAAAGCTGGAAATTTGGTAATCAGATTGGGAGCGATTTTGTAATCTTCAGTGGTAAGATCCGCAAAAATGAGTGTAAGGATATCTTCGCAGCTCATCCGTTCCCTTACAGCTTTATTGAATATTATATCTCTCTTACAGGAACATATGGATATAACAGCTAGACCTTTTGTTCTTTTTCTCTTACTAATTTGTTGAGCGAACTCTCTTGGAGTCACGAGTATTTTCATTGTCTTGCATTCTTTGCACACGCCATAATTGATGGGTTTATTTTCATACACCGACTACTGATGACGCTTCCACAAGTTTTACAGATAACTGTTTCGTGGCTGTAGCTCATTTATTACCCCTTTGCATAGAGATTTTGGTGTTTTAATTTTACTTTTCTGACGTATTCCAAAAGTTCTTTATCATCCGATTCCACGGTGACTAAATCATTGATTATATATGTTATTTTCATAAAAGCCCCATCTGGATCAAGATATACTTTGAGATCTGTTGCACTATCTATATCTTTATATCTTTCCGGAGGAGCTATAGTATAAGCTTCGGGATCTAGTATAAAGCAATCTGTATTTTTCTTTCCGGGCCACATTCCTACGCAGCTTATAAGTTTATTTATTGTTATAATTTTTTTTAGATCAAAACGATTATAAGCAACCTTTACAGAGCCGTTTGGGAGTGTGCAGATAACGGGGGACCTTTTGGTTATTGGAAACCCTCCTGATTCAAAATCACGTAATATCATTTGGTTTTATAGTTCCTGATAAAGTTATAAGGGTTGAATTATTATCCATGGAAATAGCAATATCTGAGACATGAAGAAGGTGCTTATATGTATGTTCTGAGCCGCCATTACCACCCATTACATATGTTAATTCTATCGTTTTTCCACAAAAAGTTTCTGTTGTTACAGGTTCTCTTATATTTAATGCTATACTAAAGTCAGGGTTTTCATTGGGTGTACTGTGCGCTTGAGAGAAATGTCTCAAATTTCCTGTGTATACTTCGTCGGCAATCTCTCTGTCGGCAATCGCTCTGACCACTTTTATATGACAATCTACTTCTTCTGTTTGGTTGCCCCTTTGTGACAGGGCGGGTTCAGATTTTTTCTCAGTGCACTCGGGTTCAGTGTCTTTTTTACCAAGTATGATATCAAATCTGCTCAAAAGGGCCAAATCCTTGTAGGCCTATATGAATACCTTTTTCATTTAGTTTATTTAAAGAAACACCAACATCATACATTATTTTGTTAATATGTTCTATAGAAGTGTTTTCATCAACGGTACTTAAAAGATTGAACATACCGTCCAGTTCATCTATTGCTAATTGAAATTCTTCTTTTTTATCAAGAGGAGCTTCAACCTTAATTTTTTCTAATACTTTTCGTGCGTCGATAAAACTTTCACTTGCCATAAGTCTAAAGAGCTCGCCTTTGTTCTTTGTTGCCTCCACAGCTTTGTCAACGGGCATTTCACTTAATCTCCTATAAATGGCTTTATGGATCGGAGAACACAGGCCGGCAGATAAGATACTCATTAAAAGTTCTGTGTGTTCTACTCTTTTTTGATGAAGTTTGAGAGTGCGGAAAAAGCGTAGTACCATAAAGATATAAATTGCAGCTAAAATAGGGATGAGTAGAAGGTGAATCAGTTGATGAAGAATGCTCATAGTTCTTCGATCCATTTCTCTTCATGCTCTGCATAGAATTCGTTGCAGGTTTTTTGCATAGCTCTCCAGATCTCTTTTTCCATGCGGTATAATTTTATTAATCTCTGGAATGTTGAAGAAAGATTTTCGACGGTTAATTCCTGCATAAACATTTTTGTTTCAGGCCACCCTTTATCGTGGACCTGATGTGTATGATGCTTATTATTTAAAAATTTACGAAATTCTTTTATTGAAAAAAGTGTATCAAATTGATAATCGTAATCAAACTGTACATAGACCCAGCCAGTATAATTGGCTATAAACATATCGTCCTGTTCTGACTGATCGGGTATTTCATTATATCTATTCATCGAAAAACAAAGGATACCGGGGCTGCAAAGAGGTCTCAGTATTTCCGGATCCACAGTAGTAAAATAATCCTTTATAACCGGAAGAACAAAATCCCATGCATTGCTTTTCTTGTCTTTATGAAATTCCGTGCTATGTAAGGAAACAGTGAGTTTATCTGTTTTTAGGTAAAGATTGTCTATCCGGTCGTCTTCTTTAACCACAAGGAAGCCGTCTTCCCTTAAAATTCCGCCGCGGATTTCCCGGTCTTTGAAATCAATATAAAAATGGAGTGATTCTAAATCTATCATCTGTTATTCTCCTTTTTATAGGAGGCTTCCAATTTGGAAAATGGGTCCTGTTTCGGGGTGTTGTCGCTATAGGCCGTAGGAGAAAATTCCCCCGTTTGCATATCAATCCTATACCATTTATTAAACTTGACGACATTAAACTCGATAGTATCATCACGCATACATATTGCGACCTGATTACCCTCTGCTGTTTCCAACACAGTATTACAATAAATTTCCTTCAGCAAAACAGTTCTATCCTCAGCAACTTCTATTTTCATAAAATATCTCCAGAATTATTTTTCCACAAACGGGATTAATGATAGCACCTGCACATAGGTATATGATAGGATGCCAGAAGTCCTTTACCTGTAGAGCCAAACATCGATAATGATATTTAGCTTACCCCGTTTTATCATTGTCTTTATCCGCCGGATTATCAATCCATTCTTTTATCTGGTTATAGCATGGCCGGCAGAGCATTTTGTCTCTTTCTCTTTTCATGACGTATTTTTTCCATTCCTCGGTAGGCACGTTGAACATTTCTGGCCATAGTATACCACATTTACAGCAAATATTAGGGTACTGGATATATGGGACTCTTCCTTTTTCCTTCAGGATTTTTTCCCATTTCTCCTGAAGCTCCTCAGTTAGTCCATTTTCATAAATATCTTTCGGTAAACCTGAATAGGGGTATAACTCTTGAAATTTTTTAAATTCCTCCTTAAAATCTGCGGGTCTTTCACTATAGGTCTCTTTTGTGAAATCCTTATAATCAAAGCCTAATTTTATGTAGCTACATCCACAGGTTATTAATTGACCGCCGCAAAAACCACACCTTTCCATATCACATCCACGCTGATGGAGCTGGCCCTCTTTTACACCGCAGTCATGGCATGTAGCTGGCCCTTTATCTCTGACTGATCCTACGACATTCTCAAGGTTAATAACAGCGATCTGTTTCTTCCCATTACCATCAGTACATCCGGTTTCAACGGAGACCATTCCATCATCCGGATCTGTAGCAGTTTTAAGTTGAAATAACAGTTTCATTGGATACCTTTCAGAATTTACCGGTAATAAATTTTTCTATGGTAGCTGGCGAAAGATTTTAGTGGCACTAAAATCCCCTATTATGCTAATTTATATGCTACTTTTTCTATTTTTCCTTTAATATTTCGGGCACCATTTTTTTGCCGGAGTGTGGCTATTGAGACCTCTTCCGCATCGGGCACACTTCTCATTCGGTCCTTCTTTATATTCCTGTCGCGGTTGATAATGAGGCATAGAACTGGAACCATAATTGGGACCACCGCTAAAAGATGCTGACGATCTTTCAGATCTTTCTTTATTTTTAAGAATGGCATGAACTTTACTCCAATGACTGTTACCTGAATTTATGTATGCCCATTTTGCCGCGTTTGCTCCACCACCGTACCCCATACAGACCTCCTTATTTTTTTAGTTTCGATTCTCGCCATAATCTTGTTTGTTTTTCGGTAAACTTGCTTCTTGTAATGTCACATTCCGAAGACCAAACTGTACCACTAAAGGGCTCAGCTATATAGCAGCGCCATTGGGGATAAAAACGAACATACCCTAAATGCTGAACCCCATCATGGGAAAGAATCTCCCATCTATCAGTTTTTTGTCCTGGTTTCCGCTTTAATTTCTTAAATTTCAGAAATCGTTTTGGTGGAGGTCCATAGGAGCCCATATTATTTCCCTACCTTGTTTTTTGGCGAACGGGTATTTTCTTTGGAAAGTAATGACAGGGGTCACCTTGTCCACCATTAGTACGCCGGGTTAATAACCCTTCACAACTACCACAACAGCGCTCACCCAAAAACATCCTTTGTGGTCTCTTACCGCCATCGACGATAGTGCCGCAGTGTTCACAGCACCATTTGACCCCGGTTATTTTCGTTATAGTATCCCACCGATCGCTGTGAGATAATTTTAAAAATTTAGACTTTGTCATTATTCCTCTATCTTTGAATAGCGTACACCATCAATTATAAAAACGGTATCACAGTCAGAGACAGTGTCGCGGACATGGACTTCTCTGGTCTTCGTTTCCATAAGCTTCACAGATTTATAATTCAATTTAGATAGTTTGTTTAAAGATGAGAACGTGAAGAATAGGATGGCGAAACATAAAAGAAATGATATAATAATAGTATATTTGTCAATTCTAAGGGTTCTAACATTTAATCTGAGTGAAGCTGCAGCATTTTTGAATTTTTCAAGAGTTTCTTTTCTCATAGTTCTCCTTAAATTTCATTAAGAACTTTTGAGGCTTTTTCTAAAGCCTTTGAAGCAACGTCTAATGCTTCCGAAGCATGATCCATTGCTTTGTCTATTTTCTTTGCCTTTGGACTATCGGGATCAATTTTCTTTCCATCTATATATACAGTTTTTTCAACCTTTGTAATATTTATAGAATTAACAAAACTAGAATTAACAAAACCATTCATAAATTTTTTAAATGTTTTAAGCATATTATTTATTCCCATACAGAAGCTGCGTCAGCAACTCCATTTAATTCATCTTCTATCTCAATAGGTTCTGTATAAGTGCATGTAGGGTAATTTTCACAACCTATGAACTTCTCGTCCGTACTTCTGTTTGTCCTTATAACTAACCTGCCATTACAACGTGCTATAGGGCATTTTCGGGTTGTTATATCTTCGTCTCTCATAATTTTTACCACCCTCGCGTAAGGAGTGATCTACATTGATTTCAACATCTTGACATACCATACATTATTTATAACATCATCAGTAATAATCTTCTTCAGCTCTTCTTCGGATGAAATCTTGTCCCACCAACTTTCGCAACCAAAAATAACCCTGCTAAGCTCTGGAACAAATATCGCTGGATTATGACTACTGTGCTCAACATACATAGTATCGCCTTCGCACTTTCCGGAAAAGCTGAGCGCCATGTCTCCGATATAAATTCCGAAATACGTCTTCTCACCATACTCTTTGCCACACGGACGTATCTTTACAGCACTGCCAGTTTTGATGAAAAACCCTGAATTCATAATCTTCGACTCTTCTTTAATCTTAACCTGCTTTATCTTTGCTCTCTTATACATTCGTATCAGTGCAACAAGCAAAAGTTTCTCAAATGGGGGCTCTCCATCTTCGGTTTTCTTGTGAGAACCAAATACTGCTGACTTAATAGCTTTTTCGATATCGGGAATCTCTCTTGCATCGGCAAGCTCCGGATTTCTTTTCCAGAACTCTTCAATCTGCGCTTCTCTCTTTTTGTGGCGCTCTTCCCAGGTCATTTCTTTTTCTTTTTCTTTTTCCACGTTTTCTCCTATGGTGTTTCTTGGAAATCAAGCCACCTCATTCAAACCAGACCATAACCTGACTGGCATGGTTCGCCTGGTAGCCCCCATTCATAGTGGTATTTCACTATTCCCTCGGAAGATAGAAAAGGGTGTCCTGACCATCGGGAGATTGAAAACTTGCTTTCCTGAGCCTGTTTTTTTCTACCAGGAAAGTTAGATTCATA
>Ga0307377_10007808_pt1 | contig 10966 bp, 14 predicted proteins | sample TR3MG_FD_202535 | JGI IMG/M metagenome (GOLD analysis project Ga0307377, IMG submission 202535) | Soil microbial communities from Risofladan, Vaasa, Finland - TR-3 | ecosystem: Environmental > Terrestrial > Soil > Coastal area > Acid sulfate soil | place: Finland: Risofladan, Vaasa | collected... | reverse complement strand
ACATCTTTTGTACATAGTTCCCAACCAGAGCTACCTTGCATACCAACTAGTATTCCAGTCTCAGTCATAGTGACCCCGGCAGTAGATCGAACTATAGTGTAATCTGCCTCAAATCTAGTTGTATTAGCTGTAGCGAATATAAATCCAGTAATATTAGTAGGACTGGATACATTATTGGCTAAATTGAATGTAGTTTTAATTATATCTAAGGGAGCAGAAAGCGTCCCTAGAACAGTAGCTAGCTCAACTAAATATGCAGTAAGCTCTTCTACGTAGTTTTGATCACCTGATTCGGGGATCTGAAATGATATGTTATTTAGTATTACGGTCTTAGACAAAGCTTACCCCACTACTATATACTTGTACAGAACGAAGCAAATAGTAAAAAAAAAGGCGGCCATTGCAGCCGCCTATGTAATTAGAAGGGATTAGGCGTTTGTAATGCCTGTAAAAAGCAACTGCTTATTTGGCTTATGACAAAAGATTGCCCAGTCAGCATAGCAGCGAAGCTCAAACCCTGATGCGTTATCAAGGTGGCGGAAGAACTCCTCACCGGCCCCAGGCATCTGGAAAGTCACATCCGTAGATCCAACTTTTTCGAATTCGTCAAGAACTAGTCCGTAAGCGAATCCTTCTTTAATGTAAGTGTGTGGCATAATCTCTACCATACCGTTCTGTGAGAAGAACTCGATAGAACGAAATCCGTTATCGGCCTTTTCAGACTTATAACTAGAATCATATCTACGGTAAGCGGCTTGATCAGAAGCAAGCTTAGACCAAGTAGCTGGAGAGATGTAAAGCTTGATATCTTCGTCAAGTCCTTTACCTACAGCCTTAGCAATTCCTTCGTTAACTTTAGCGAAAGAAAGGTTACCACCAACTGCGAAGCTAGTAGATTTCCAAAGGTTGTACTGAGTAGCGTCAATACCGAAAAGTGATCCAGTATTGGTTAATATTTTGTGAATACCTGCGAATTCTTTACCTTTAGCTCCCAATTCGAAAAGATCGTCACCAGGGATTACGCCAGCAGGAAGAGAGTCAAATGTAAGAGTTCTTGCTTCGATATCTACAGAAGAAACTGTTGCATTTCCTCTATTAGTAGCGCCAGCGTGGAATTCAATTCGCATTCCTTCTGCACCTGTCCAAAGACCAGAAGCGAATTCTGCAGTTTGGATAGTTACTGTATTAGAAGCAACTGAGTCAACTTTAGCTAGACCGATTTGGCCATAAAGAATTTCGGCTTCTAACTTCTTGCTTACTGACTCTTTCAAGTTTTCAACTAGATGTTTAGTAGACCGAACGAAGGCTGCTTCAGATTTTTCTGCTCTTGAAGCTGCACCATAAGAAAGGAAACCTCTCATTACGATTTCGTTACCTTTTACGGATGCTTCACGGATAGCGCCTGCGACAGGAGCATTAAGAGTAAAGGCTTCGCCTTCTTCTCCACCGTAAGTTACACCGTGCTCGTTTTGAAGAACGACTGGTACGTTGTAGCTAAGACCACCCTGCTTCTCAGAAGGGATAAAGTCGATTAATGGTAAAATTTTAACTGAACTAGGGATAATCTTATTAAGACCTTGACTTGTGTAGACCTTCTTAAAATTTCCGTTCAGGGTTGCAATGGTATTTGCTGTAGCCATTTATATACTCCTTATTTTCTTCGGTAAGAGATTTCTAGTACGAGCTGAGAGTCTTGTGTGGCAGTTGCCAAACTATCAGTTGCATCGATATCTAGAAGAATGTTTCCTGCTGGGGTTTTTCCATCAACAGTTGTGCCTGAATTAACTCTACTAACAGTAGTTGATCCACCGTCTTTAGTTTCGATAATTCTAGCTTCTAGTACTTTATCTACTTCACCCAAGTTTTGGATAAGGATAGAATATTTACCGTCAGCATCGACAGGAGTAGCATAGGGCAGGCCAGCTTCAGCAGCTTCGATATCTGCTGTCTTACCTTCAGAAGCAATAACTACTGCACTAGGAAGGTCAGAACTATGAACCTTACTGGCTGGGGTAGCATTAGCAACAACTTTTATTTCTAGTGGAAGTTGAACTGACTTTAAGAGTCGGTCATATACGCCACTGTCTTTTTCTTGTAAATCCATTAAAATACCTCACGTATTGTTTATCAATTAGTATGATCTCAGTTTAAGTTACTTCGAGGTTATGTGACGGGCCGGGGCTTGCATCACAGCCAAATGGAATTGGCATAAACTTGTAATCATTATATACTTGTACAAAATTGGAAAAAAAGTTACTAAAATATTACTGGTTACGTAATATCAGTTACTTATTCTTTAGTACATTTTTAAAGAACTGTTTACTAGTCATAGGTTTTTCTCTGTTTCTAGCAAATGGATCTGCTGATTCTTTAGACTTTTCAGCAGCTTCTGAGGTTTTTCTAATATTATTCACACTAGGAACCTCTTTTTTTAACTGCTTTAAATACTTCTTTCGAATATTGGTAAATTTCTCGGCACCAATAAACTCCTCGATCTCATCTTCAGTTAGAATACCAAGTCTGCTTTTGGCTTCTTCATACATCTGCTTCTTGACGATAGGCACAACATCCTTTACCTCAAGATTGATACCATATTTAAGTCCTACTTTCATAGCCCAAGCGACCTTCTTCAAAGCATCAGTATCTTTCGGAATCTGATTACTAGCAATGGCCTCTTGAATCTGATTTTCCATTTCAGTAGCCATTTCATTCTGCTTTCTCTCATATCTCTCTCGATCTTTCTTTTCGGACTCTTCTTTCAGTAGTTGTTCTAACTTAGCTGCTTTTGCCTCAGCCTCTTCCAATCTCTTCTGTTCTGGTGACTTCTCAGCCTCTGTCAGCGCATGTTGGGCTAACATCTTAGTTAGTTCGGTAAGGTTTAAGCCTAGAGCTGGATCTGATAGGATGGACACAGGATCATTCTTCATGCCCTGTAGGAAACTATCTACATCCTCTCTAATACCTTCAATATCTTTATCTTTAGCCTTACTAAGTTTTTCTAATTCAGCATACTGTTGCATACGCTTTTGGGCTACCTTAGCCAACTGCAGTCGCTTAATAATCTCTTCTCTATTAGAAAGATCAATCTCGTCTTCTACATCTTCACCATCAACTTTCAATATAAACTTTTCTAGTTTAGATTTAATTTCTTCGGCAGCAACTTCTTCTGCGGGGGCTTCCTCTGCAGCGGGGGCTTCCTCACTACTAGTTTCTTCACTTACTACTTCTTCTACTGACTCTTCAGCAATTGCTTCTTCAGACATAAATGTCTCCTTTAAATGGTCCGATCAAAGGTACGGACGTTATTAGGGGTTAATATCATTTGCCGTCATTGTTCCTTCGGGCATTTGGGGTAATTGATCTGTTGGTGCTGGTAGTTCCATATCTGGCGAGTTCAAACTAGCAACATCTCCACCTGGGGGCGCTCCACCCATTGCTGCATTCATTTCTGGTCCCATATTAGCTTGTGGCATAGGAGCTAATGACTGTTCACCAATAGCAGCTAGTAATGTTGGATCTGCTGTTCTTAGTATTTCTAAGTGCTCTCCAACGTGGGCTAATACATTCTGTAGTAACTGAGGGTTTTCTCTCATTTTCGCATCTGCTAGAATGGACTTGTGACTATTGATATGTCGCATGTGAGCGTCTAGTTCTAATGCGGTAGGTTTTGTTCCATTTAATAACATTTCGTTTTCTGATGTAATTAAATTAGCTTCTTTTTGGTCTTCTTCTAATGCAACATCTAAGTTGCCTGACTCCAGTATACTTAAATAATCTTTGGGGTTCTTTAGTAGACCATACTGCAATAGCTCGCTAGCCATTTGCATTCTTCCAGCATTTGTTTTTGATAAGGGATTTCCCGAGCTAACAACAACTCTATTTATATTAGTTAGATCTTCCTTACTAAATTCTTGCAAATAAGACCTGTTTTGTTCACCAACGATAGCTGCTACTCGCTTAGTTTCAGCATAGCGTTTTAGTATTTTAAGTAGTCCTGTTCCAATATCTTCTATAATCTGATTATATTGTTGAGCTAACCCGGACATAAACTGGATACTGTTATTCTGCATTAGAGCTAAGGCTGAACCAGATCTTAGGTTGGCTTCTGGTTGACCTCGTACTACCGAGTTAATCCCAGAGATGGTCTCCATAGACTGTATTAAGAAGTTTAAAAACTCAAATACTTCTTTGGGTGTCTGAGTAAAGTTCATAGCTTCAGGTTTACCAGCATTCTGATTACCTTCTATAATATTCATACCACTCATTAGCGATTCCATCGAGATGTCTGCACCTCTAGGAACATATATATTCTGCACACCAAAAGCTTGCTGGTTAGTTAGAATAACACTATATAACATGTTAACTGCTTCTTGTAATGGCATAAGATCAAATAGTGGGGAATATCCAAAAGGAGTTCCCATTATATCGCTCGGAGAGATTCTATATAGTGGGATATCGTCATAAGGTAGAGGTGTGTCATGTAATTCTATATCTTCTGATACATACATAACGTATCGACCATCTGGCATCGCTTCTGATCGCCTATGAAAAAACTCGTATACTGGAATATCATTAGTTTCGTTATTACCGAATACAAATATGTAATCGTTTTCGTATTCAGACTTAGTTTGTAACTTTATAATCTCTTCGGCTCTATCTGTATACTTTGCTGCAATGTCAAACTTATTTTTAAATGTTCTAACCAATATCCAGTCATGATCTCTGGAACTCTCTTTAGTATTATCAAAAGTAACATCTAATGGTGATAATAGTGAGAATTCAACATCTCCCTCATATAATGGTATTTCTAACTCGTCATCGAAACCAACTTGTTCTCCAGCCGAAGCGTTCCACCCAATACGTATCCAAGCACTGGCTTGTATTAAAGACATCTCTACTGCACTTTTTAGTAATGAGTCAACTTTCTTCTCTCTCATATAGTAGTCAAGAAGACCATTTGCTAGTTTGGTTTGAATCTTAGACTGGTAATCTGTATTGATTGCTCTGGCTTCCATTGTTGGTCTAGAAGATGTAATTAGTGTTAGTATGTTCTGACCAATATTTCGCAAGTGGTTAACATTCATACTAGCTAGTTCACCCTGTTCTCCTTCAAAGGAAATTTCGTGACCATTGCCATTACCATAAAATTCAGTACCATAATACATATTGTATAATTTATAAAGTTTTTCTAGATAACCAGAAGAATGGACTGTTTTGTTGAAGTGGTTCTCTTTAGTCATTAACGCAGAGATCAACTTCTTAGATTCATCTGCTGCAAAATATGTGCTATTGCTACTTTCTACCATGTCGTCTTCCTCTTCTTTTTAGTAAAAGCATTTTTAATCCCTTCAACAAAACTAGATTGCTCTGGTTTAAAATGTGGTGAGATAAAAGTACTAGAAGTTAGATTTAAATTATAATGTGCAGGAAAAGGATTCCTGTGATACTGAACATTTCTTAGAAGATATTTAAGAGCATCTACACCATCATAGTGACCTGCGTCTGGACTTCTATCATATTGCTTTCGTTTGTCGTCCTTCCAGGTGGCGTTTTGAACATGGAAGATTAATTTCTTACATCTAGGATGAATTAGCACTCTTTCAGAATTCAACATCATCCGCATATTGTTTATTGATCCAGCATTGTCATCTTTATCTGTTGGCTGGAATATCAGACCATGGTTTACATATAGGTCATTAAGTAATATAAGGTTTGTATCGGCCACTCGAAGGAAAGGCTCTATAGCATCAGAGTTTAATTCTTCACCCCAAAGTAATCTTTCTTTCTCGTAAATAAGATAAGCTAGTTTGTCAGTAGTCATCTCTGGACCATTGATAACAATTTCATCCTCTACTACTACCTTACCTGCTCTGAAATCAAAATAAGCAAACAGTATGAAGGTAAGATCTTTAAATCCTATATCCATTGCAACATACTTGTCATAGAACTTTGGTTTTGGTACTTCTCGTACTATCTGTCCCATCAGTTCATCAGTTGCTTCTGGTATTACCGCCATACTTGAGTCCACAATAAACTCTGACATGTATTCTCGACGAAATTCAATAGATTCAAATCCACCCAATTCGTCAGCAAACTCTTCTATCTCAAGATCAGTATATCTAGGACAATCATATATGGTTCGTTTAAGTGATGCTTTTTTAAATGACGCTTCTTCATAGAAACTTTGGAATGGGTGACCAGCAGACTTTGGTGGTGTACTAGTCATCATTAGCTTACCTTTAGTTGTGTTGAGCTTTGCGAATAGTACGGAGTTAACTGAGTAGGCAAGATCATCCCAGAAACCTACCTCATCACAGATTACTAGATGGGCTTTTGGACCACGACAATCTTCAATATTACCAGCATTGTTTCCAGCCATTTCTATAACACTTCCATTATGAAACTCAAAGACATTTTCTTGGGTCTTGTAGTTTGGAAGTAAATCTGGTGGACAACTTTCTAGTATTTCTCTCATGGTTGTTTTGGCAATCTTTCTAGCCTGAGTTTTCCTTGGGGCAATAAATAATATAATAAAATTCTTATTATTTAGACATAACTCAGTTGCTAGGGCCAATAGACAATATGTCTTTCCTGTTTGTCTTGGGAACACCACTACCTGTTTTCTAGTAGGGCGTTCGTAGTACATTTTTATTATAGCCTTTTGATTAATATCCAGTAGTAGATCACATACTCTACCAAGTCTCCAAAGTGCATCAACAGCTTCCTTCTTAGATATTTTAGGCTTTTCCGTCTGTTCCGTCATCTCGTATAATACTTAATAGCTTTGCTGGTGTTATACCTTTTAGCTTATCGTCTTTTGTTTTCTTTACTGGTTCACCATTACGTCTAAGAGCTACTAATGAATCTACTAGCATCTTAAACTGTTTGGTTTCTTCTATATTAAGGCCACCATTCTGTGATAAAGTATTAACATACTCAACCTCTCTCATTATGATCTCTTCTTCAAGGGGCACTTTTCTTAGATTCACATTTCTTAGTAGGTCTTTGGAATGAGCAACTAGATCTTCAAGTTCGTTAATCTTATCTTTAGCTATAACTAACTGATTAAATAGTTTCTCAGTAAAGGTTCTTAGTTCTGTCATGCTTCTAAACTTACTAAAATTAATTGGTTCCATTATCTAAGTTTCCTCATGCCTTGGGATAGCTGTACTCCAGATACTTTGTTGTCAATAGCTTCAATCTTCTTGTCTATGTCCTCTTTTATTTGCTGCACTACATCTAATTGTGATTTTTCTAGTAACTTAGCATCTCGATGTTTGGTATACTCAGTAAATATTACAGCAGTCACTAGCGGAACTAGAGCGGCCAATGTTAGACTATCAGGAAGGATGAGTAGTTTTGTGCAGAATGCTACAAAGAAGAGAATAGGAATATTCCTAGTTTCTAATAATTTCATAAGTACTCGCTTTAATTGCCTTAATCTGTTAGGGTATAAGGGTTAAATAAAGAGCTGGTGTTAACTGCTTGATATTATATAGTGTCACTAGACACATTCAGACTTACCAACGCGCTCTACAATATACTTGTACAAATAGTTAAAAAAAGATATTGACAGATTTGATTATTAGTGTATAATTACTAGTTATATAGCTAGTCTACTGCTACATATGTAAAGAAAAAACTAAAAAAGAAAACTAAGAATAACCGGCTATATATACTACATATCTAGTTATATATTCTTATATAGGAGAGTGTTGTGCATGTTTTTCTTAAGTCTACTAATCCTAAACTATCAGATAACTTTACTGGAAATGAATTTCATTGCCAATGTAAGTCATTAGAATGTCATAAGACATGGGTCAGTGATAGCTTAATTACTAAATTACAGGCAGTTAGAGATGACTTTGGAGAAGGTATCATAATTACGAGTGGTTACAGATGTGCTTCTCATCAAGCTTCATTGCGTACTAACCCATTACTGAAAACTGCTAGTGGTAAATCTACACATGAGATGGGTTGTGCAGTAGACATAAGACCAGTTAATCTTACTACTGAAAATATGGATGAACTATTAGTTGTACTAGGAAGACATTTCAAGTCTATCGGTCTTGCTATTAACTTCTTTCATGTTGACACTAGACTAGATAAGGACAAACGAAGATGGAAGTACTAAATGCCTAAGATTAGTATTGGTAAGAAAAATTTTATAGATAAGGTTAATAAACATTTCGGCATTAAGAAAAGATATGTTAATATACTGTATGACTTTCTGATGGAATCATTTAGAGAGTCTATAATAGAGAGTCCTAATGTTTATGTTGAAGGATTGGGGCGTTTCTCTCATAATACTGAGAATAGACTAACAGTAGACTTTACTGCATCAGATAGATTGAAAGTGGAAATTAAGGGTGATGATTGGGATGAGTTTTCTAGAAAGAAACATAGTGCTACTAAGAAAGGACCACCTCGTACTAGATCGACTAGACAGAAACGAATTTACGAATTGTATACAAAGGATAAAGAATGATTAGTTGTTTAGAGGGTAGGCGAGCTGGCAAGACCACAGCACTATTAAATCAAGCACGAAAAGAATCAAAAAGTATTGTAGTAGGATTTAGTATCAATAGTACACGAGGATTATTTCATACTGCACTGGATCAATTTGAAGGACAAATAGATAAAGCTTATTCGATAGAGTTGAAGATAGTTTTTAAAGACGGATCAATAATGGATTTTTATCCATATAATTTGGTTGTAAACAATAAAATAAATGCTCCTAAATTTATAGATGAATTACCTACTATACTAGATCAATTATTTAGGAATGTAAAAATGTTTAATGGTACTACCGAGAGAATGTATCTAGGAAAATCCTCATTACTAAGTGATGAGTATTTAGAAAGTATGAAAGAATTGATGGGAGTAAAAGCATTTAAAAAAGAGTATGAATGTGAATTTGATGATGGGGATAAAGAATGAAGATAATATTCACAGATGATGAACGAGAGCAGATATATAACGTGTATATGTCTATAGCTCAGAATCGAGAGATAAAGATGACACCAGATGAGGCTAAGACGCTCACAGAGATCGTTGAGAGGACTTCAGGCTATCGAGGCAAGGAGAAGTATACCCGAGAGATGCTAACGTCTATAGGGCACGTTTTAGCGCAGATAGTGAGGGATAACCCAAAACCATCGAAAGACTTTAAAGAAAATATTAAATTATATAGATCTATTGTTGAAAAGATCGAAAGGAAACTTGGGGATGACCAAGTATTACCAGTGTAAGGAATGCTTTACGTTACACTACGGCATTACACACGCTGAAGCTAGAGCTATCATACGTTCGGCTCCCAAATTCTTTAGACTACTACTAAAAGAGAAGAAAGAAATATATACTGGTGGAGAGATGACAGAAATGCATACATTCGAGAGCTGTCATATGTGTGGTAATAATTACACACTATTTGTTGATGCCGTAGAACCTTTACAGACTCAATCATCTTTTGTATATCCTATAATACATTTTAACGAATAGTTGTTGACTTTTTTGACAGTTGTCTATATATTAAACACAAGACTGTTTAGTAGACAGTTTTATCCTCTCCTGTTTCATTTTATTCCTTGGGGAAGCTAGAAATGGCTTCCCTTTTTTTTTAATTCATGATACATTTAAATTGACTAGAGAAAATGCTGGTAGGCACATTATGGTTTGTCGCCCAAAATTCAACGGACATATCTAGTCGTGTGACGGTTCACAGGGTTTGACCAGCTTCCCTAAATTAGCGGCGTAGAAGACGTTGGTGGGTGACGTAACGATAGGTGAATAGTAAACCACTTGACTGGTAGGAAGAGAGCTACTGTGAAAGGCAATACTCAACTATAGATAAGGGTATTGTCTTTTTCTTTTTATTATGATAAGATCTATTTACTGGGGGGTAGTGGGTTAATTGTTTGATATGTGATGTATATAGACAAGTTATAAAATACGATTTATATGATGAAGCCTAGCAGAGATATACTGAGATCAGATTATGAAGAAGATAAAACCAGTAGGGAATGTGTTATGAAAATACTAAAGATAGAAGAGTTCGATAATGTCGAAGCTGAGAAGTTAAAACTAGGTAACGATCATTGGTCGAACTATGAAGGTTATAAAATAACTACAACTATTAAAGACTTTTATTTACTAGTTAGTAATGGAGCTAGTTGTTGCGAAGATTGGGGTCATATAACTTCTGAGGACAGTTTGGATTATTTTATCGGTGCCGAGATCCAAAACTTTAGATGCATCGATAATGCTGACTATAATGAGATCACTTTGACTAGAAATCATGTTGGAGAATACGGCGCGGATGTATTCGATTGTGCGTTCATAGACTTTAATACTGATAAAGGTAATTTACAATTTGCAGTATATAATCACCATAATGGATACTATGGACATGATATATTACTAGTAGAGAAACCACATGAAGAAGATTGTCCTACATGTAAAGGTACTGGAGTAGTCAGTGAAGGTAATTAAAAACGATAGAACCGTATTCTTTGATTGCGATGATACAATCGTTATGTGGGATCATGAAAACCATCCAGACGCTCTTACCTTTCGAGATATACTAGATCCTGATCCGAACGCTTGCTATAGTCTAGTACCACACAAACGACATATCGCTATGCTTAAAACATTTAAACGACAGGGATTCTCAGTAGTAGTATGGACACAGGGCGGTCATCTGTGGGCGGAAGAAGTTGTTAAAGTACTAGGGCTGGAAGAGTTTGTAGATATAGCTATGGCTAAGCCTGATACATATTTTGACGATATCGAGGCGAAAGATTTTATGCAGAGAAGATATTTTAAAAGCAAGATTGTGTACCCGGAGGATAAATTATGAGAGTAGAAGTTGGAGTGCCGAGTGACAAGGCTCATATTAAGGTGCAGATATCAGAACAACTAGGATTGGATTATAGTGATCCGTTAGTAGATCAATTATATGATGGTA
>Ga0307377_10007807_pt1 | contig 10967 bp, 9 predicted proteins | sample TR3MG_FD_202535 | JGI IMG/M metagenome (GOLD analysis project Ga0307377, IMG submission 202535) | Soil microbial communities from Risofladan, Vaasa, Finland - TR-3 | ecosystem: Environmental > Terrestrial > Soil > Coastal area > Acid sulfate soil | place: Finland: Risofladan, Vaasa | collected... | reverse complement strand
GCCGCCCGCGCCGGGCGCCCCCGCACAGGTCATTGGCGACTATCTCCCGACGGCGGCGGCGCTGGCGGACCTCGTGCTCGCGCCGAAGCCGTGAGGATATCCCCAAGAGAGCGAAAAAGTGAGGATTTTGGGCTTGACTGGACGACTCTATAGGGGTATTATTCCGGTGAGAAGGCCAGTTGAAACTACGGGGCTTGGGTGCGTCCTGAGCCCGAAGGTCTGAAGGCGGGAGGCCGCGTGCCTCCCGCAATTTTTGTTGGGGGAGCGTGCCATGGATGAGCAGGTGTGCATTTTCGTGGACGGCGAGAATTTTCGCTACAGTATTGCCGCGCTTTTCGAGTCCTTCAACAAAGCCGACTACTTACCCGACACAGACTGGGCCCTGCTTTTCGATTGGCTTGCGAAGAAAGTCTGTCCACAGGGGTCGAGAAAGCGGACGTACTGGTACGTTGTAGACCATCTCGACTTTTTCCCATATAGGTTCCCGCAACTAGAGAAAAACCCAGACGAGTTGAAGAATCTTCTCTGCAAGGACAAACGCCTCGGCAAGCAATTGGCAGCTTTGGCGCAACCGGTTCTGAAGGAGAAGATGCATGAATTGCGCGAGGGGCTCCTCAAGGAAATGACGAAGATGAAGAGGCGCTTCGAGGGATGGACGGCCGTCCAAGAAGGGATAGCCCTCCGAAATCCGGCGGTCACCTTCAGGCGCGCTGGTGCCATCACCTATAACCTCTTTAAGCGAACCCTGGGCTCCGAGAAGGCCGTGGATGTGAAACTGGCTTGCGACCTCGTCTTGTTGCGAGACATTTACGACACCGCGGTCATAGTTTCTGGGGATCAGGATTATGTCCCGGCAGTGGAAGCCGTGAAGGAGTTTGGCAAGTCCGTCTGGAATGTCGCCTTTCGCACACGCGGGGGGCGGTTGCTACCTGGCGGCGCACGCCGACTTAACGTGGCGACTGATCGCTGCCTCGAAATAGGCTATGACGAACTCGCGCACTACTTAGGCATAGAGCCACGCCCACGCAGGTAGACGCTGACAGGGTTGTAATGCTTATGCCTACACACGGTTTTCGGCCCCAGAGGCCCTGGCCGGCCTGGGCGAAATGCATCGGCCGGATTTGGCAGCCAGCACTTGCGGCGCTCCGATCACACGCCAGGGGAACGCCGGAAGCCTTCACAACACGTGTGCGAGTGTGAAGGCGGCGCATGCGCGCGATCAACCCGAAGACGATCGGCCTGACGGCAACGGTCCCGGTGGAGGTGCTCCTGGCGGCGGGCGCCGAGCCGATGGACTTAAACAACGTCTTCATCACCTCTGAGGATCCGCGCGCGCTGGTGGCGGAGGCCCAGCGCCGCTCTTTCCCGGCCAACTCGTGCGCGTGGATCAAAGGCATCTACGCGACCGCCCGCCGGCTGGGGGTGCGGCGGGTGATCGGCGTCGCCCAGGGCGACTGCTCCAGCACGGGCGCGCTGATGGAAATCTTCGCCTCCGAGGGCATCGAGGTCATCGAATTCAATTATCCCTATCCGAAAGAAGCCGCGGCTCTGGAGGAGGCGATCGAGCGCCTCGCGCGCCGCCTGGGGACGACCCGCAAGGCCGCCGAAAGCGAGCGCCGGCGCCTGCACCCCGTGCGCCGCACGCTGGCCGAAGTGGACCGCCTCACGTGGCAGGAGAACAAGGTGACCGGCGAGGAGAACCACCGCTGGCTGGTCGGGGCGAGCGATTTCGGCGGCGACCCGGAAGTGTACCGGCGCGAGGCGGAAGCGTTCCTGGCTGAGGCGCGCGGGCGACAGGCGCGGACGGATCGCGTGCGGCTGGGGTGCCTGGGCATTCCGCCCATCGCGTCCGGGCTGCACGAGTTCCTCGAAGCGCGGGGGGCGCACGTTGTCTTCAACGAGTTTCAGCGCCAGTTCAGCATGCTCTCGGCCGTCGCGGATCCGCCCACGGAAAATCTGGTCGAACAGTACCTCGCCTACACGTATCCTTACGGGGTGAACGGGCGCATCGAGGACATCCGCCGGGCGGTCCGCGAGCGGCGGCTGGGCGGCCTGGTGCACTATGTCCAAACGTTCTGCTTCCGGGGCATCCAGGACCGGCTGCTGCGGGAAGCGGCGGACGTACCCGTGCTGACGGTCGAGTTCGACCGCCCGGGCCCGCCCTGTAGTAGAGAGCATCTCTCACTACAGGGCCCGCTCGACGCCCAGAGCCGCACGCGCCTCGAAGCGTTCGTCGAAATGCTCCAGGGCCGCGCGGGCGCGCCGCCCTTCGACCTCGCTCAGGGCGGCCCGAGCATGGTCGAGGGGCCGCCGGAAGGAGACGCTTCGTGAACAAGCGGGTCCGGACGATCCTGTGGCACGTGGCGCGGCTGGCCATCATGGCCGCCCTCGTGGCCTGGGTCGTCAGCCGGGCGGAATGGAACGACACCGTCCGGGACGGCACGCACGTGGCGGGGATTAAGACGATCGCCCTGCGCCTGGCCCACGAGTGGTGGTGGGTGGCGGCAGCTCTGGGCGTGATGACGCTCCAATCGCCCGTCGGCGCGGTGCGGTGGCGGCTCTTGCTGAAGGTCCAGGGCATTCACATTACGCTTCTGGAGAGCCTGCGCCTGACGTACATCGGATGGTTCTTCAACAACTGGATGCCGGGCGCGACCGGAGGCGACTTCGTCAAGGCCTGGTACATCGCCCGCCAGACCCACCGCAAACCCGAGGCCGTCACCGTCGTCTTTCTGGACCGGTTCATCGGGATGACGGCCCTGGCGCTCCTGGGCGCAGTGGCGGCGGCGGCGAGCCTGGGCGACGCGCGCGTCCGCACCGCCCAGTGGATCGTGGCGGCGTTCCTGGTCGCGACGGCGGCGGGGTGCGGCCTGTTCTACAGCCGGCGCGTGCGGCGGGCGCTGCGGGTGGACGCGCTGGTGGCGAGGCTTCCGCTGCGGCCCATCGTCGCGCGGGTGGACCGCGCGCTCTTCATCTACCGTGGGCACAAGGGGACGGTCGCGGCGGCGATGGCCTATAGTTGGGTCGCCCAGGCGGTTTCGGTATTCTGCATGTACTTTCTGGCGCTCGGCCTTGGGGCGGGGGCGGGCTTGGTCCATTACTTCGTCAACATGCCGGTCGTGTGGGTCGGCTGGTCGCTGGTTCCCGTGCCGGGCGGTTTCGGCGTGGCGGAGGGGCTGGTCCAGCAACTTTTCAGCGCCCCGGTGCTCGGCGTACAAACGGCGGCCGAGGCCGCGACGCTCGCCCTGGCAATGGTGCTCGCCTACCGCCTGGTCCAGATGGCCATCAGCCTGCCGGGGGCCATCCTATACCTGGCGCGACGAACAGACATCTCGCCGCGCACCATGCGCGAGGCGCTCCAGACCGCAGACCTGGAACCCGCCGAGGCGGCCCCCAGCGCTTTGCCGGACGCGGAGGGCCCCGATGCCTGAAGTCGTCGGCGCCCAACACGTGCACTCGTGCTACAGCGACGGGAGCGGGACCTACCGCGAGATCACCGCCGCGGCACGCCGCGCGGGGCTCGACTTCCTCGTCATGACCGACCACGACACGCTCCGCCCGCGGGCGGACGGATGGCAAGGCTGGCGCGACGGCGTCCTGGTCATCGTCGGGACGGAAATCTCGTGCAAGCGCCACTGCCACGTCGTCGCCCTGGAAGCGCGGGACGTCGGCGGCCTGCGGTGGAAACCGCTAAGAAGGGTGCTCTTCGACCTGGCGAACCAGGGGTCGGCGGCGTTCGTCGCCCACGCCCAGCCGGCTCGCATCTGGGGGATGCCTCTCAAGGCCGGCGAACTCCACGAATGGGAAATCCCCGGCTTCACCGGCGTCGAACTCTGGTCGTTCATGCACGACATCTGCGACGGTCTGATGCCCTGGCAGATACCGTCCTTTCTCTACACCTGGCGCAGCCGCATCCGCGGACCCCATCCCCGGACGCTGGCACACTGGGACCGCATCACGCAGGACCGGCGCTTCGCCGCCACGAGCAGCCTCGACAACCACGCCATTGCCGTGCCAGTCATCGGCACGCGCATCCTGCCGTATGAGACCGGATTCCGCACGCTGCGAAGCCACGTCTTCTGCGAGGACCTGGCGGGCGATCCGGGCGACGCGGCGCGCGTCGTCCGCGCCCTCTCGGAGGGGGCGGGGTTCCTCGCGCTCGACCTCCTGGCCGACGCGCGGGGGTTCCGCTTCACGGGCGAAGCCGATGGCCGAGTCCTCACAATGGGCGAGGAGGCGCGATGGCGCGGGCCCGTCGCCCTGCGCGTCCGTTCGCCGGTGGCGGCAAAACTTACCCTGCGGCGCAATGGAACAAAAGTCGCTGAGGCGCAAGGGACCGAACTGGAACGTCAGGCGGAGGCGCCCGGCGTCTATCGCGTCGAGGCGCACCTGGACGGCCGGCCGTGGGTTTTCACCAATCCCATCTACCTTCGCCCGCCCTGTAGTAGAGAGCATCTCTCACTACAGGGCCCGCCGGACTGGAAACCGAAGGAAGAACTTGATGCGGGCGGTGCGGACTTTTGACACGCCGTGGGGCCCCATGGGCCTCGCCGCAACGGGCCGGGGCGTCGTGCGCGTCGTCCTTCCCGGCCATCGCCGCCGCGCGGAACTTCAGGCCCTCCGGCGCCGGACGCCCGGCGCGGTTCCCCCGGCCGCCGACCGCCACGCCCGGCGGGCCGAACGCGAAATCCGCGAGCACCTCGCCGGCAAACGCCGCCGGTTCACCGTCCGGCTCGACCTCGGCGGACTCCCGGTTTTCCAGAGGCGGGCCCTTGCGGCAGCGCGGAGGATTCCGTACGGGAGGACGGCGACGTACGGCCGGTTGGCGGCGCAGATCGGTCGGCCGAAGGCGGCCCGCGCGGTCGGCCGGGCGATGGCTCGCAACCCCGTGCCGCTCCTCGTCCCCTGTCATCGCGTGACGGCGGCGGGAGGGGCGCTCGGCGGGTTCGGCGGCGGCGCGGCGCTCAAGCGGCGTCTGCTGGCCTTGGAGAATGTGATTTCAACGCAGAGACCGCGGAGAGCGCAGAGAAAAGAGTGAGTAACAACAGCAAAGCGAATCAGAATGAAAGGTGTAAACGGCATGGCTGTACCGCTGTTCCCCTATCCTGGTTGTTCTCTGCGTTCTCAGCGCTCTCTGCGTTGAAAAACACGGCGTAATAGGCCGGGACCGAAAGGAAAACCCGGACCTCTAGGTCCGGGCCTTCCCATAAACCGCATCGGCGTCCACATGTGCCGTAAGGAGGTCTTGGAACCAACCCACTTGCAAGTTGGGTGCCGATGGGCGGCTTTCGGCTTCCCGCCGAAGCGGGCATGTCGGCCACCGTCCGAACGGGCTCCCTAAGTGAGTTTCATCGGTTGTTCCAATAGTTCCCCTAAACACGGTCACGGCAGGCACCGACGGGTTTCACTCCTCTTTTATGCTACAGCGCTGGTATCGTCCTGCCAAGCGGAAAACTTGACGAGGAAATTCCACCCTCTCGCCACACTGAGACGCACGAATCACGCTTGCAGCAGCCGGGGAGTCGGCGTAGCATAACCGGCGGTAATGCGGGGGCTCCCAATGCCAACCGTCGCGTGCGAGCCGCAACGTCCGTCCATAGCAATCCGCATCGTGACAGTCGTGGTCGTGGTGTCGATAGCCCTCGGCTCGGGGGCCATCTTCTGGGTCATAGCCTGGATTGTTCCGCGCTTCGCGGAAATCTTCGCCAAGTTCAAAATCCAGGAGTTTCCGGCGACAACACAGACGCTCTGCAACATCGGCCTCGTTGTCCGGCAGTTCTGGTACCTGTTTGGCTTGGTATGGCTCGCCGCAACCGCAGGGTTGATCTGGTGTGTCATCCGCATCGCGCATCGTGGCCATCTTATGCTCACAGTGGCGATCGGCCTCGGGTCGTGGGTGTTCTTTGGGCTCCTGATAGGCTTGATCAACATCCTGCTTTTTCAGCCGCTTGTGCAAGTCAACCAGCAAACGGGACACGGATGAAACCGGAAAAGATGGGAAAAAACGTCTATCCCCTTGCAGCGGCCGCAGCGGCAACTTTGATGCTGGCGGCAATTGCGGCCACAAGCGCGGCGGGAGAACCGCCGCCGGGGCCCCCGCCGGAGCATCTGGCGCCGATCATCCTGGAGGCGGACGACGCGGGCGGTCCGAAGCCGGCCCCGGTGGCCGAAGCGAAACCGGCCGAGGAGATCCCGCCCATCCGCGTGGACGAGGAGGCCCGCTCGGTCCGCATCCCCGTCCGCTTCAGCCGGGCCGAGGGAACGGCCGAATGGCTCCTCTCAACAGGCCAGAAGCACCGGCAGATGTCGGTCCTGGTGACGGATCAGCCGGCGAAGGCGGTGGCGGCGGCGCTCGTGAAGGCGGGGCTGCCGAGCGGAAAGCCGCCCGCGCCGTTGGCAAACGACCGCGTCCGCCCGCCGACGGGAACGACCGTCGAACTGGAACTGGTGGTCGCCCGTTCGGACGGAACGGAGACCCGCTACCCGGCGAACCTGTTCCTGGCGACGAGCCCCGGGGGCGACCCCGTCGAGAACGGGCGATGGGTGTACGTCGGGCCGCCCGTGGCGCGCGAAGGCGAGGCCGAAATCCTCGTCACGACGCTCTCGGGAAGCCTGGTGACGACGAACCTGCGGGACTCCAGCGCCCTGGTCTATTGGGCGCCGAACGAGGCCGAGGGATACGTGCGATCCTTCTACCTGTCGGGCGTGCCGCTGCCGCCGGAAGGGTTCGCATGCGAACTGGAGATCCGCGCATCGGAACCCAAACCGCCGGTGCCGATCGCCGAGGAATCGGCGGGAGCGCCCGAAGGTTCCGGCGCACCGGAAGCGGTCGGCGAAGCAGGCGCGGCACCGGGTGCAGAGAGTCCGGCCGAGAATCCGTAGAGGTGTTTCAAAACTTTCGAGTGGTGGCCTTCCCAGGCCATCACCAAGCCGTTCCCATTGAGTGGCGCGGCGGCCTGGGAAGGCCGCCGCGCGGCGTATCTGTAGGAAATCCGTCCGAGGGTCCGTAGGAAAATCGCGGCAGCGACCGAGGGGTAGAAAGCCGCTGCCGCTTTGAAAGGCGGCGGTAAGCCGCCCTTCTTTTCGCTATTTCTTTCCCGGACTGCTCTGTAGGAGCACCTCCATCGCGTCGTTTGCGCTTCCGACTCGGTAACGCACCCTGCTAACAGGAAAGAGATGCATCTCGCTCCGCGCATTCCTATATGGCCGCGCCGCCGAAGATTGTCAAGCGGAAATTAAAACCGCTGGGCCGAAGAAAAGCCTTTTCCTCGCGGAAAAAGTTCCTATCCCCTTTTCCCCACGTCACTTGGGCCGGGCCAGGTTCCAGGGCTCGGCGGGCCGGGCGCGGCCGGCCTTGACGGCCCCAATCCGGTCGCTGAGGGCCCGGCAAGGGCCGTCGTCGGGATGCTCGGCCAGGAGGCGTGCGACGGCCTGCTCGGCCTCAGCCACATTGCCGCCGGCGAGGGCTTCCAGGGCCCGGCCGAAGCCCTCCGCCAGGGCCTTCAGATCCGCCGGGGCGGGCTCCAGGGCAAGCGGCTCGTAGAGGACGACGGGTTCGGCCTTGCCGCGAATCTGCGCCGGGCCCAGCGGGCGGAAAAGAATCGCCTGGCCGCAAGCCTGCCGCGTCGTCTCGGGGACGAGGATGCAGGTGCCGAGCCACCGGTTAGCCTCCTCCAGCCGCCCGCCGAGGTTCACCATGTCGCCCATGGCGGTGTAGTCGAAGCGCTGCTCGGACCCGAAGTTTCCGACCATGGCGGGGCCGGTGGAGCAGCCGACGCGAATCGCCAGGCGTCGGCCCTCGGCCAGCAGCCCCATGCGGGCGAATTCATCGTTGATATCAGGCAGGGCGGCGTGCATGCCGAGCGCGGCGCGGACGGCCCGCAGGGCGTGGTCCGCCGTCCGGATCGGCGCCCCGAAGAACGCCATGATGCCGTCGCCCTCGTACTTGTCGAGCGTGCCGTGATGCTCGTACAGGACGCCCGTCATCGCCCCGAGGTAGCGGTTCAGCAAGTGGACAAGTTGGTCGGGCTGAAGGCTTTCCGAGAGGGGCGTGAAGCCGGCGATGTCGCTGAAGACGACGGTGATGTCGAGCCGCTCTCCGCCGAGGCGCAAGAGCGCCGGGTTCCGCGAGATCTGCTCGACGTGGTCCGGCGGGACGAACTGCTTGGCGAGCGCCGTCGCCCACCGCCGCGCGTGCTCCTCGGTCAGTTGCCGATAGGCCGAAACCCCCGCGAAGGCGACGACCACGGCCAGGACCGGCCCGGCCAGGGGCAGAAGCAGCGCCGCCGAGGCCGACATGGACCAGGCGGCCGCGGCCAGGAGCGCGCTCAGGGCGACGGCCGCGGCAACGCCCCATCCGGTGGGCAGGCGCGACGTCCCCGCTGCCACGAGCCAGGCGAAAAGGACCGCGCCGAGCCAGGCGCCCCATCGCGAGAACTGCCGGAACGCCACACCGGAAAGAATCGTCTGCATCGCCGCCGGGTACACCGTGACGCCGGGTTGGCTCGCACTGATAGGGGTCTTGTGCAGGTCGGTGATGTCGCTCGAGACGGCGGTGGCGGTCACGCCGACGATGACGATGCGGCCTTCGACTCTGGGGCGGGCGCGGACCGAGGCGCGCTCGGCGCGCTCGGCCAAGACCTTCTCGCGGTCGTCACAAGAGGCAAGGAACGGCAGGAAATCCCGCGCGGCCCGAGCCCGCCGCGCCTCCAGGTCGTCCGTCTCGCCCCCGGGCGCGCGGTCGCGGTAATCGAGGAGCGCGGCCGTCGAATCCGATGCGTTCGGGAATAGGATCTTGAGTTCGTCCAGGACCAACTTGAGCCGCGCGCGATGGTCGGCCAAAGTACGCCGCACCCCCACCAGGTCGAGGATCGGGCCGGCCGCGATGCGGTCCATCGCCGCCAGGCTCCGCGGCCAGCGAAGGTCCACCTGGCCGCGAGCGTCCACGGGGACGGCAATCGAGGCCGCGCCGTCGCGGTCCGAGAGGACCAGGCGGTCGCCTTCGAGCCGCACGCGGTAGTCGGGCCCGAATCGCGCGAGGCCCGCCATCTCGAGCGCCAGGTGCGGGAAGACGCGGTCGCCCGCGCGCATCAGGAGCGGGACACGCCGCAGCACGTTGTCCGCCTCATCGCGACGGACGCTCGTGTATCCGGACCCGGCGCAGGCGTCGGCGAACTCGGCGAGCATGGGGTGGACGCCCTCGGCCACACAGATGCCGGGCGCGTCTTCGGGCGCAAGGTCCAGGGCATGGCGCGCGAGCGCCGGCGGAATGTCCAAGGGGGGCGCGGCGACATCCGCGGCCTGGGCCTCCGGTCGGCCCTCCAGGTACACGCTGAACGGGATGAGGACGTTGCCGGCGTCGGCGACCGCCGCGCGGAACACTTCGTTCGGTTCAAAGAGGATATAGGCCTTCTGCCCGCCGTCGGCCGTCGGTTGCCAGGCGACACACGCCTCCTCCGCCGTAGCATACTCGATGTCCAGGGCGATGAAGCGCGGGCCGAGCGAGGCCAGGGCCTGGAGGAACTCGGCCTGGATGGTGCGGGGCCAGGGCCACCGCCCGCCGCGAGCGAGCGCCCGGTCGTCAATCTCGATGGTCGTCAGGGGCGCGGTTTTCGCCTCGGCGGGCAGCGGATTGGCGGCACGCAAGAGGTCCGAAACCGCCAGTTCGAGCGACTGTCCGGCAGGATGCCAAACAATGAACGTGGCGGCGGCAGCGCCCAGGGCCAGGGCGATGAGCGAAGCGACCCAAAGGCGGGCGCGGCGAAAGTGTTTCGGTCCGGGGCGGGCAGAGTCGGCCGACGATGTCACCACGCGGCTCACCTCGAAGCCCGGGTCCGGACGGCAGGCAGCGCACCGGCCGGCTGCCTAATACTCGTAGTGCCCGTCGACGGACCCATTGGAAGGCACGACCGGGGGGGGAGGCGGCGGGGGGACGTAGCCCGGGCCACCAAAGGCGCCCGGTCCGACCAGATTAGGCGGACCGCCGGGACCGAAGAACCCCGGAGGCGCCGGGAACCCCATCCCGCCCTGGAACATGGCGAACAACTCGTTCTGCGTAAAGCCGAACTGGTCGCCGACGTTCGGCAATGCGTTAAACCACTGAAGAAAGATCGGGTTGAGGAACTGCGAGTTGCCCGTCTGGCCGGGCAGAATGTTGGACTGCTGGCCGAGACCGTTCTGCGCGCCCAGCACGCCGTTGTTCGTCAGGCCGAACGTGGACTGCGTGTCCCGCGAATGGCCGGCCAGGACGTCCCAGGTTCCCTGCACCGACAGCGTCACCGACGGGGTGACGATGGTGAAGTCGCTCTCGATCTGTTCTTTCTCGATGATGGACTGGGTGTTGCCCTGCTTCAGGTACAGCCGCGTCCGAATGGCGTCCCCGCGGCGCTGGAGTTCCCCGATGCGGACGACCGAGAGCGGCTCGACCTGGACGAGGCTGTCCACCATGTCGAGGACGCAGCGGGCGCGGAAGCCGGTCCGGAGGTCCGCCCCTTCGGCCAATTGCTGACCGACCTGGACGGCAACCCAGGGCTGGCCGACCGCGGGGCGCGCCTCGACGGTTCCCTCGGCGAGTTTGACGACAATGGGGACTTGCTGGGCAGGCGCCGGCGCCCCGGGAGCGGCGGGTGCCTCCGGCGCAGCCACGGGTTCCGGCGGCGGCACGGCCGCATCTTCGGCCAGCGCAGCCGTCGGCGCCAGGAACACTCCGCACAGGATCAGCAGAACCGGCATCCATCGGGTCATGGCTGTTCCTCCGCCGCCGCCGCCCCGCTCGGACGACCTTCAATCTTGGGGACCTCTTTGCCTTCGCGCGCCAAGCGGAAGCGGTCGGCCCGGTCAATGACGCCGACCAGTTCACCGCCCGTCACGTGCTGGTACTCCGCCCCGCGGACCATCAGTTCCAGGTACACACACTCGCGGAGGGCGAGGCGCGGCTGCGGACCGAACAGGCACATCCACAGGCCGCC
>Ga0307377_10007806_pt1 | contig 10967 bp, 8 predicted proteins | sample TR3MG_FD_202535 | JGI IMG/M metagenome (GOLD analysis project Ga0307377, IMG submission 202535) | Soil microbial communities from Risofladan, Vaasa, Finland - TR-3 | ecosystem: Environmental > Terrestrial > Soil > Coastal area > Acid sulfate soil | place: Finland: Risofladan, Vaasa | collected... | reverse complement strand
AGACAGTAGCCTCATCTATTATTTTTTGAAGCTCTTGGTCATACTGGCTCATTTCTACGCGAACACGATCATCTAACCTGACTTTCATATTCAGAATGGTCCATCTATCAAGAATTTCACTCTTCTTCATCGGAATCATTCATATTCTCCTTGATTTTAGTTTGGAAGCCTATTCGCTCTGCCAAATCACATAAAAATTCCGGCGCATCAATTTGTGGAACATCGCATTGCATAATGGATTCGCCCGTAAATACTTCGTGTTTAAGAAAGAAACCAACTACCATTTTGAAAACCGCTTTTTGGGTTTCATCGTCATCTTTGTATTTGACAATAAAATCCTCTGTTTTTACTGTTTTCATCTTATCCGTTCCTTAATCCAGTGGGTCCGCACCACCGCCTGCTGGAGGGGGCCGTTTTCGGCCCCACCATGATCAATACAAAAATGCATCTTTAACTCCAAATTCCTTCTAAGTCGTCTTTTGAAGATTCAGACCTAAACGAATAATCAATAACCTCTGATGCGTTCTTCATAACCCCAAAAGATTCTTCTCTGAGCATGTCAATGTCTTTCTTTTTGATAACTGACAATGGCTTAGTATTCTTTATACAACCCATAATGTCCTTGGTCTCAAATTCTCTGTCATAAGCGAATGCAACATACATTGCCTCTTCGACAATCGATGCAATTTCTGCGCCGGAAAACCCTTCGCTGTTTGTTACCAAATGCTGAAGATTAAAGTCTTTTGGATCGCGTTTTCTTTTTTTGATGTGAATCTCGAAGATTGCTTTTCGCTCTTCTGGTTTGGGAAGATCAACAAAGAAGACTTCGTCAAATCTCCCCTTTCTTAAAGCCGCTGGATTAAGCCCAGCAATAGAGTTCGCGCAGGCAACAATGAATACAGGTTTGGTTTTTTCCTGCATCCAGTCGAGGATACTTGATAGTACTCTCCCGCTTGTACCTCCATCATTTTCAGATGAAGTAGAAAGAGACTTATCTATTTCATCTAAAAGGAGAACACAAGGAGAGACCTGTTCAGCAAATAAGATTGCCCTTCTTATGTTTGATTCGCTTTCTCCAACATATCGTGCAAATACACGACCCAAATCCAGCTTAACCAGCGGCTGCTGGAGCATATTGGCAATGCCCTTCGCAATCAGACTCTTTCCAGTTCCTTGAACACCAAGCAAAAAGATACCCTTTGGGGCTTGCAATCCATAAGAAACGCCCTTTTCGGTATATCCAGCTTTTCTCAGTTTTACAAACTGTTTGACGCCCTCCATTCCGCCAATATCGTCAAACCCTTGTGTTGAATAAAGATAATCTAGAATTTTGCTTTTTCGAATAACGCTTCGCTTCATTTCTATGATACTTTTAAGGTCAAACCGCTTGTTAACAACAACAGATTTTGCCAACGCATCTTGTGCTTCGTCAATGGTTAACCCAAGCAGGGTCCTGGCGACATCTGCATCTGTTGGATCATTTTCTGCTTTGTTGTAAATGTTAGCCCTAACTGTAACTTCGCGGCATTTTTTGACTAGAATGGACAGCGCTTCTTTTTCTGGAACCGGATAGTCCAAAACGGCCATTGATTTCTCAAGGCAAAGCGGGACTTCCAGTTCTGGGCTCGTAATTATGACGCTGATACTGCTTCGTTTCATTCGGCGCGACATGTAACGCAGTTTTCGTTCAATCTGGGCAGTAAGATGTTCTTCTTCTAGGAATCTGAAAAAGTCGCAGAGTACAAAAATTGGACCGCGAGTTTCTTTGGCTTGAATTTCTTCTTTTTTCTTTCTGGATTCTTCAACGGAGCGGCAAATGTAATCGAGTATGGCCATCGGGTGTGTTAAATCATCCGATCCTATGCGGATTCCTTCGCTGGTTGTAAGTCCTCGAACGGCATCCCATGTTTGTATACCGCAGACATTGACTTCGTTTCTGTTTGCAATCCTTTCAAGGCTCTGAATGACTCTTCTTTCTTCCCATGTTACAACGTAAATCAAGCTGAATTTGGCCCGTATGAGATACATTAACTCAAGGTCTGCTTCAGTTTCTGGGTATATATCCATTGTTGATTTCTCTTCTTTCTCTTCGCTCATTTGATTTTTGATACCTCAATTGATTTATCCAGCATCCACTTGCATTTCACTTCCCAATCATACCATATACATCCGTTTTTGCAAGACTCCATATTTGATTTTGTAGAATCTTCAATTCTTCTCAGGAATTCAATCGCCTTATCCCTGTCAGAGGAAGTAGATATGAACTCGGTCATAAGAGAAAGTATATAGTTTTGACTGTCTTCTTCTGTCATGTTCTTTTCGTCATAGAGGAACTGTCCAGATAAAATATACCCTGCGTTAACAAACGCTATCATTAGTGTTTGTTTATTTTTCTCATAGGACAAAATGGTATCGTATATCTTCCTTACTTTGGCCCCTGTCGTTTCTGTTTCAAAGACATCGCTCATATTCCGCTTGGAAAGAACTTCGTCATAAAAACGCTTTATGTATACGCTACCGGTTAGCTGTTCCCAACTTACAAAAATGTTTTGACCCCTGTACTTCTTTGAAAGCATCATTTTCTGGATTCGACCAGCGTCTAGAAACCATTCAAAGTAAAAAGCCAGATCGCTTCTCTTTGGTTCAAACCCGCAACAGTCTCTAAACTTTTGAGCCAACTCGCTAAATCTATGAGCAATCGCTGTTTTATCATCTGGAAGCAACTGGCCGATAATATCTTCACCAAATATTTCCTTGTACTTTTTCAACAAAAACCTATATAATTGAGGAACGGTTGATATGTTTTCAGCCGGAACATCTCGTGCAAGCTTTGGGTTTAAAGGCTTTGGACGATTGTCTACAACTCCTAACGGGTTTGCAACATGACCATTAGAAATCATCTTTATTGCTTCAATCTTATTGTCACGTTTCGTCTTTGTTTTTCCTTTTTTCTTTTGCTCCTGAATAAGAGGGTCATGGTCAGCTCCAATATTTATCAATTCATTTTGGTGCTGTTTGTTCTCAAAATTCATGTTATCAAGCATGTTCATCAAATGGTTCATACTGTTTTCTTCTGTCTTTTCCACTTCTATCTCTCCAAACAATATAATAGCGGAGTGAGGTATTGTTTGTCAAACAAAAAATTATTTCTTGACTTCCCTTGTTCTTTAGTATAAGTTGATAGTGGAGGACATGTCCATCGGAGACAATCCTCTAAGCCGTAACGAAGGACAACGGAAACAGCCGTTTTGTACAAATCAAGAAAGCGTTGTACCAGCCCGTTTTTAGCGATGTTCAAACCTTTCCGCGTTGTACAAATCAAGAAAGCGTTATACTAACCAAATTATACGCGCATTGCCAGTGTAGTATTCGTTGTGGTGTTGTTGCCAATATCGCAAGCGGTCCCGTAAATATCTGAAAGGGTATTTATACCGCCGTCTGAGTGATTGGCTAACCGTTTTGGAAGAGTTTGTCGAGTTATCCTGCATTGCGGGATCTCCCAAAGCGGGATGGACGCTGGTTGATCGGTAGTACTGTTTACCGGTCAGGCAACAGTTGGAACAACGCGCACCGCTTCGTGCCAAGCGTAGCGGACAGTCTGAAAGTCTGTAGTGATTTCGGACACTTATCGAACGCGCCTGCCAGCGAGCCTACATGTCATTGATGTTGATGTGAAACTCGACAATTGGGTCCTTCTTTTCTGGCCTAACGGTCGGAAAAGGAACAGGTTCCCCTCTACCCAGCGGTCATGCAGTACTATAACTACGGTTCTGTTCTACACCGAGTACAAATACCCAAAACCATTAGTTTTAGAATCGCAGTACCTTTCCTTTCCTTCTTTCTTTCTAAAGAAAATCCCCCCTCGTCCCGAAGGGACGAAACAACGGGGCGTAAGACCCGTTGATAAGACCGATTGGCGACATGGCTGTTATATGTCGCCAACCGTTTTGCCCCTCCCGAAGGGAGGGAGGCGCTGTTGGTATGAGGAGCGGGGTTTCAGCCAAACGAGGATATTCTATTTATCGGATTAGAAAGCCGAACAAAAGACGCGGGAAACAACCAAAGACCGAGAGGTTTGGCTGTTATTCAATTACTGACATTGTTGATCGGTTGTCTATTATCTCAAAATTTCTTTCGGTTTCCATAATCTCTCTTCTGGCTTTCGCATGCCAGGAGAGATAGACGGTATGATCGAAAATTTCCTCAATAATAGCTCTGGTTTTGTCTGGGTTGTTTGGATCTTTACGAATAAAACGACCAACCCGTTGAAGGGCTCTTGTAGAACTCTTTCCGCCACCAGCAAATATTCCAACTTCCGCGCTTGGAACATCAATGCCTTCATCTAGTAGAGTTGTTCCAATAACACACATTGTTTCTTTGCTACGTAAACGATTGAGTACTTCCTTACGCTTCTTTGGAGTCTTCTTATTGTCTCCGCTTGCTGTAAGTACTTCTGAACCCGGAATCAGGTTTTTTAACGTATTGGCATGAGCAGCCCATTTAACCAAAACAATCGTTGATCTATTTTGGCCGACATGGTGAATTGCTTTTTCGGCAACCCATTTGTTTCTTGGTTCACATTCCGTAACGTATGCTTTGTAATGAGAATTGAAGTTGTCGTTTTCCCCATAATCAAGTTTGAAATGATTGAAGATGATATATGGCTGAATCAAATAGCCGTTGTCTATTAAGAAGCTGGCATCAATGTCACAAAGTCTTTTTCCAAAACATGCCTCAATCAAGATGTCCAGACCATCATCTCTCCAAGGGCTGGCCGAACATCCAATTCTTAACCTGGCCTTGTAACTTTGCCCCATAACTGTTTGAATCGTTTGACAGGAGCAATGTTGACACTCATCGACCGTAACAAACTGGGCTTCTTTAAGGAAACGGATAACTTCTTTCTTCTGATTATCGCTCAGTTTTGTTTTGTCTTTCTTAGAATCGGCATCATAAGGAGTAAATTTATCAGCCAAAGCAACTTCGGCACTTTGAACTGTAGCAATTGTTATTGGCTGCAAATCACAATGTCCAGCTCCAATACGTCCAATTTCAACGGGCTGTCCGTTGTATCTGACATATTTCATAAATCGATCATAAGTCTGTTCTAGCAAGTCACAAGAAGTAACATAGAAGATGGCAGGGAAACAGCCTGCATCAACTATGGTTTTAATCATAATCTCAGATTTTCCGCTGCCGGTTGCAGCCTTCATAATCCCACGTTCTTTTTTGAGGATAGTTTGATTAATGTCCCTCTGATAATCCCTAAGTTCTAGCCCTTCTGTTGACCAACCCTGACTACGAACAGCAGGAAGCCTCTCATCTTTGGTTATATATTCAATAGAATTTTCTTCAAAAACCTCTTTCAAATATGAAAACAAACCAACGGGAGCCCTTATGTTTCCTGCATCATATTTTGCAACGGTTGTTGTTCCGTCCCATGGAATTTTACCATCTTCCATTAATCCCTTTTTGAACAGAAACTGTTCTTTTTTATATCTCGGGGTAAATTTGAAACCAGGGACTACATAACTCATTTTAGAACGAATCTGGTCCCGAATATCTTTCGGGATACTGCCTTCTACGAGCATACTGACATTTCTAATTCGAACAACAATCATCAGAGACCAGTTGCATTGTATGCAGGGGGTTGATCAATCTGACCGTCAAATTCCTTACACTTTGCTTTGGGTTTATCGGAATCTGTACGATCTCTGAAATGGAGACTTGATCCGTATCCGCAACATCCTTTTCCATTACTGTCTTCTTCCCAATTGTTGCATGAAAAACAAGCGCAAGTCTTTACCTCAACGTAGTTTTCGGATTGAGTTTTAAGACCAACAGGAGGATCTTCGTTGGTAATACATAAGGCGTCTTTGTTAATCTCAATATAAGGAGAACGACAGGTTTTACTCTCGTTCATTGGACAACTAGTAAAATCACAAGTAATGAATTGGGTTACCATGACTACTCCAAGAACTTTATATTTGTAGATTTCAACTCATTAACGCAATCTATACTTTTTCCACCAAGAATCAAGTTCTTAATTCTGATATATTTGTGATAAAGTTGCCAAAGAGGATCTGTATCTTCAAGTTTGTTCTTAAAGATTTCATCATAACAGATTTGTTCAAGCTTGGTTGCAACGGTATGGGCCTGGACAAGCTGGTTCTGTTTACAGAACTCAAAAAGCTTGACGGTTTCAAGCCATACTTCGTGCTTTCTGCCATTTTCCATGTGATAATCCTCCGATACTTCACTTAAGATTATACTCAATAGTCAAAATGTCAAGCAAAATTTAACTAGATTCTGCTTTCAGCCAGCAGTTGTTCGATAGTCTTGAAGAAATCCTCGTCGCTATCCCAGTCTTTTGAGAGTAGCCCTTCAATAGTATCTTTGGCTTTAGTAGGAACTTGAACACGAATTGGTTCAGGAGAAATTTTCGGATTCGTTTTGAATGAATCATTTTTATGGCGCTTAGTATTGATATTTTCCTGAAGACCTTGCCAAAACCAAGGGTTGATTGAAATATCAACCGCTGCGGTTCTAATACCAGCTGAACCTTGGATTGGGTCTGGTAACTCTACCATTGGGACAGGGATACCAAAAGGAGATGTAGGTATTGAGGCGGGTTGTTTAGGGGTTATTTTGTTACTTCTATCAACACGATATATATTCTTTGCTTCTTGTAAAAGTTTTCTATATTCGGCTCTATAGAGATAGTTTTCCTTTGGTCCAAACATATTCAGAACTTCTTGTTCACCATATCCCATATGCAACATATAAACCATTTGTTCTAAATGGGCCGTATGCTCATGTGGGTTATTTATATAATCCATGAACCGCTTGTCTCTTTCTTCTGCTGAGATGCCTCTCTCATTGAAAGATCCACTGGAAATATTTACTTTCTTTGTCTTCTTAAAAATCTCGTCTATATAGTGTTCATATTCATGAATCAAGGCATAATACTTTGTTCCAATATTCTTGATTAGGCTGTTAAATGCAATGAATGGGAATTTTACACTAATTCCGTAAGTAAGTTGGATTTCGTTCATCAAATCAGGAACTTTTTCGTCCGTTTCCTGCTTACTCCTGAAATAAACAGCAATGGCATCTCCAACTGGCCTTGGACATTCTAGGACTTCAATGTTGTACTGAGTAGGATCAAACCCATATCTTGGTCCCATAATGTTTTTAAGATATTCCCATACAACAGTATATGAGCTTATCTGTTTTAATTGAGGGAGCGCAGTACTTGGATCAAAAGATTCGATTATTTCTTGCGGCTGGTCTTTGAAAACATGGGTTTGGAAATTGTTTCGAATCCCTTTTAACATTGTCTCATAAATTCCAGATGCCAAATGAGGGTCAATGTTGTTCCAAATCAATTGTTTTCTGTGAGGAAGATAACTAAAGACAACAATTGGACCATCGTACATCTTTTCAGGAATAGGATCATTAGGACGCTCGGCAACGAATTTCTCCTTAAGGCGTTCCTCAAGAATGTCCCTGGCCTGCTCCTCGTTTATTATGGTTGTCTGGTTCTTTTTGTATTCGTAAACAACAGGCTCATTTGTTCGCGGGTTGTAAATGGCGTAATAGACATCATATCCAATATCATCCATTCTCATTCCGAGAAGGAGAGTTATTTGCTCAATTGGAGTTATGCTGGCATTTGTTATTGCTTTGAAATATCTCAGATAAAAAGCCGAAAGCTGAATGCCTATTAGTCCATAATCAATATCGTCTGGAGTTGCCGAAGTAAACTTCTTTGATTTATGCATCCCCTTGTTTACAAAAATGGTAGGACCATGAAAAGTCTTTCCTCGGAAGGTTCTGCCTTTGGGTTCAAACCCAATAACATAGTCGGAAGAGTTAATGGACTCTTCTTCCTCTGGGGTTGCATAAAACTCGCAAACGTTGATGTCTTTTGGTTTGGCAAGCTCCATAAGGTTAGGATTATCTTTGAAGCTCGGATAGTCTTTGAATTCTTCTTGAAGATACCTGTTCAGGTATACCCAAGTTGAATGAAAATCAGATAGTTTTCTCGCAATACATACCCCTGGAGGGTCTCCATACCCATCTGTTTCTGTTCCAGGCGGTTCAATCTCATTAATGGGTTTGCCCATCTTTTTAAAGTATTGTTCTTGTTTTAAGCGAATGAACCGTAGAATTTTGTTCATTCCTTTTCTAACAAGTATATCTCCATCATTGATGAGTGGCTCAATTATAGTTCGGTCTTGAAGATATAACAAGTTTTTGCCAATATTGTAGGCAAACCGAATGAACAGTTCATTGTTTTCAAAGGACTTTTGAACGATATCTACCGGTAGATTATCTGGGTTAGGAATGATTTCCTTCCCTGTAGGAAACAACCCTACTGGTGTTAGGACATAGAAGTCTATCCCGTCGTCTTCGACCTCTTCAACCCAACTAATCGGCTTTTCTTCTTCGGGCATAAAAAACCCCCTATGTTATTTTACAACAAGGGGGCTGTAAAACCTTGTTTTTGACATACTATTCTTTGTCTAGATCAAGATTATATTTCCATGTAATTTGATTATCAGGATGAACACCAAACATTGTCTGGGTAGAGCGAGAATGAACCTTGAGCTGTTGAAGAGTATAAATATCTCCTCCAACAAAACTGCCGTTAACAATGATTCTTCCTCTGCTGGTTTCAAGCTCCATATGATTATGGAAATGTCCAATACACATAACATTGAAATGTTTCTTAGTCGAAGTCGTAATAACCGACTGAAGTCGCTGTTCTTCGTTCCTAAGATTATTTAAACTAGCCTTAATGTGTTCACCGTGAACAAGTAAGAACTCGGTACCGTTGACGTTCTTCTGAGACCACCAAGACAGTGGGTATTCTACTTTTACGTTAGGAATATTAAGAAGCCTAGCTTGTGTAATGGCATATACAGTATTGTCCCAGTTTGCAGATACCTTGTCTGAATTCTTTGTAATACCTGCCCTGCCATGATTTCCAACAACGCCAGTAAACTCGACCTTCTTAAAGTAACGCGACCATTCTTTAAGCATGTCTGATATGGCATCGGCGCAAATCTGAGATTGTTGAGTAACGTCAATCTCTGTATATGCAGGCCCCCATTCTCCACCTAAATTATGACCCTGAACCATATCCCCAAGGGCAAAGACATGAAGTTCAGGAATCTCATACATCTTTTGATGAAGATTACATATGTCAACAACAGCAGCTTTCAACCTGGCTGCCCGGCTAAGGAATATTTGTAAATTGTATTCGTTAACTCCGCCTGTTTCCTCTTTGCTAAACTTTTCTCCAACATGAAGGTCAGAAAGCAAAAGAACAGCAGCTTCAGGAGTTCCCTGTTCTTTATTTCGTTCTCGTTTAATTCTAGGTAGGGTAACAGGAGGAAGGGCAGTTGCGGTCTCTTCAATTTTCTCCAATATGCGACTCATTAGTGCCGCTCGGTCAATCTGTTTCTTTCTCTCTCGGTCTTCAAGCTTAATAAGCGTTTTGTTCTTCTGCTCTTCGGCTTCTTCAACAATAATATCTTCCGTAGACAGGGCACAAAGATTTTCCAATTTTTGAGAGAAAAAGTCCCAATCAACTTGGTTTGATTTTCTTGAAACGCAGCTTCGATCAACTCTAAGGATTGCGGCAATTTCATTTTGGGTCTTTCTTGGACTTTGCTGAAGCATAATGAACAGAGAAACTAACTTTTCAGGGGTCCAAGTATCGGTAATCCCAGGTAAACTCTTAAAACGATAACGATCCTCTTTATAGACAGATTCAAACTTGTTTAGAACACTACAACCGCCTTTACTTTTAGACATTTTCATGTCTCCTTTGCGTTTGAGTAAACCATTCATAGGTTTTTCTGAGACCATCATCTAATTCAGTGTCGGAAACCCAATTCAGTTTTTCTTTTGCTCGTGTAACATCCAAACAACGTCGTGGTTGTCCATTAGGCATTGAGCTATCCCATGTGATTTTTCCTTTATACCCTACAACGTTTTGTATCTTTGTCGCCAGGTCTCTCATACTAATTTCTTTTCCAGATCCTATATTGACCGGCTCTGGATCATTATACTTCTCTAATGCCGAACAGAATGCCTTTGCGCAATCCATAACATAAAGAAATTCTCTAGTTGGGCTTCCATCTCCCCATAAAACAATAGAATTTGAATTGTTTACTTTGGCTTCGTACATCTTCAAAATCATAGCAGGGATAACATGGGATGATTCAGGGTCAAAGTTGTCACCTGGTCCATAGAGATTAACAGGCAAGAGATAAATAAAGTTGTCCCCATACTGTTGGCGATATGACTGACACAGGACAAGAAGCATCTTCTTTGCTAACCCATACGGAGCATTGGTTTCTTCTGGATATCCATTCCAAATAGATTCTTCTTTAAAAGGAACCGGAGTAAACTTTGGGTATGCACAGATGGTTCCGGCAATAACAACTTTTTTGACACCAGCTCGATGACAAGAATCAATAACATTAATTCCCATTTGAAGGTTCTGATAAGCAAAAACGGCAGGATTTTTTTTATTTGCTCCTATGCCTCCTACTTTTGCGGCAAGATGAATGACAGCATCAGGTTTGGTTCTATAGAGCAAATGATTAAATGATTCACAATTCAAAATATCACAAGACGAAGAAGTAAACGATATTGGATCGTGTCCTTTTGTAAAAAGATAAGAACAAAGAGCTTTTCCTAAAAATCCTCTACCACCTGTTACCAAAACTTTCATTTTTAAAGCTCCTTGCAAATCCTTCCACGACAAACTCTCATGAATAGATAATAGACAAACTTAAGCCATCCTGTATAATTTTGTCGAGGATTTAGACTGATGAAAAAGATACCTAAGATTGTGAAATGCTTGTGTTGTAAAAAAGATCTGGAAACATTTATGCCAGGAGATAAGCCATACGGTTTTGGGTTTCCTGTATATGATGGAGTATGTTTTA
>Ga0307377_10007805_pt1 | contig 10967 bp, 2 predicted proteins | sample TR3MG_FD_202535 | JGI IMG/M metagenome (GOLD analysis project Ga0307377, IMG submission 202535) | Soil microbial communities from Risofladan, Vaasa, Finland - TR-3 | ecosystem: Environmental > Terrestrial > Soil > Coastal area > Acid sulfate soil | place: Finland: Risofladan, Vaasa | collected... | reverse complement strand
AATGCAATTTCAATATCTGACCAATCTGCTGCCATTTTAATAAAAAGTACAAAATTATCCGGTCACAACTTTCTTTACGAAGTTACTCAAAATCTACACTTTCTACTTTTATCTTTTTCCTTTTGTCTTTTATCTTGGCCTTCTGCTCCCCATTTTGCCTAAAAAACATTTGCTCATTTGGAAATTTAAAATAAAACTCATACTTTTGTAAAATAACGCATCGCTCTATTGTATGATAGAGTTTGGCTGCCGATTCAGGCAGCTTTTTTTTATTGAAATTGTGATTAGAACAACTTTTTATATTGATGGGTTCAATTTCTATTATGGTTTAAGGAACAAAGCCAGAGAAGATAATTCTTGGAAAAAGTATTACTGGATCGATTTTGTTAAATTTTGCGAACAGTTTCTTGGGCCAGATCAAACCTTGATAAAGGTCAAGTATTTCTCTGCACCACCATTAAATATTGGCAAACAGAGTAGACAAAGCGCATTGTTTAAGGCAAATAAATTATTGAACTCAGAAAAATTTGAGATTATAAAAGGCAAATACTACAAAAAAAATCTAACCTGCCAAATTTGTAATGGAGTGTATCAAATTCCAGAAGAAAAAAGAACTGACGTAAATATTTCAGTTCATTTAATCGGCGATTGTGCACTTGGTAAAACTGATAACTTAATTCTTGTAACTGCTGATAGTGATTTAGTTCCACCTATAGAATTCCTCAAAAAGAACTATCCTTCAAACAAAATTAAAATTTATTTTCCTCCTAAAAATTCAAGTGCTGATCTATTAAATATTGCGAATAGAAAAGTGGTGTTTCTTGAAAACAATAAACACAAATTTCAAAATAGTATCATGCCTGATATTATATATAATAGTGATAGGACTGATTCTGCAACTATTCCTCATGAATGGAAATCTTAAAATCATAATATATTTTCCACACCCATTTTGCTCCTCTTCGTTTCGCAAAAAGAGTGTTCCATTCTGCCCTTAAGAAAGAAAAACTTTTTCCCTCCCCTCCTTCGACCACCGAAGCTTCAGCGGAGGTGGTTAGATATTCATGAATGGTACCCTAAGCTATATTAATCCCGACTAGCTTCGCTGTCGGGACAGGCGCCATGCAATACATTATAGGCAAAACACCCAGCAAATTGTCTATACGCAGTATTTGACATAAAATCAGATATAGCGGCTGTGTAACAGCCCTATATCGGTACCGATTTTATGTCAACGCAATTTACGGATTCCTGGTGATGCAATTTGCTCCACCGCGCTTGTGCCTTTTTTGCAACTATAATTAATACTATATCAAATAGAAGTCTTGCAGTCATGCAGGTCATGCAGGTCGAGTAAGTCATGAAGGAATTGAAATATTTTACAACTGAGATGTTTTAACTCAATGAGAATCGATTATTTTGATTAATATAAACGGCTACCGGTTTGCGGCTGGCGGCAACCGGCTATTATTTAACGAGAATCTCACAATGGCGAAGATGGATTGTCAGGAATGGTGGACTAAAGTCCGCAATCGTCTTATTATCCTTTCCGTGTTTCTTCTTTAATACGTTGAATGTGTCCACGGCCTAATCCTTTCACTTCACAGCCAAGCTGAAAATATCTCCGGATTTTATCATCTGTTAAAACTCCAAAACAATCAATTATCGCAGCAGGCTGGCCAATCGTCTTTACTACTTTATCAGGATCTAAATCAAGATATGCTTCATGACGGACAGCAATGATAACTGCTTGTACACCATTTAGAGCTTTATCCAAATCTTGCTCAACTCTAATTTCCTTTAATTTTTCCTGATTGCGAAAGAATCGTGCTTTGCTCTGTCCCTCAGCAGGATAAGTATCCTGTTGTTCAAACTCCCACCAGTGCTCAACGTAAGGATCATGTACTCTGATTTCAGCTCCCATCTCGGCAAGTTTTCGAATTACTATCTCCGAACCGCTATAACGGGTATCACCAACATCCTCACGATAGGCTGCTCCAAGTACCAAAATATCCGAGGCAGCAATTGGCTGGCCCATATTACGCAGTGCATCACGGGTAAGCTGACCAACATGCAGACCACGTGTATCGTTTATATCAATCGCCATGGGTGTGATTTTAAAAATATCATCCTCAAAGCCAAGGATATGCTTATAAGCCCAGATACCCAGACCTCCATCCTTTGGCAGGCAATACCCACCGATACCTGGTCCAGGAAAGATCATATTACTGTGCGTAGGCCGCACTTTAATAGCATTTATTACTTTAACCAAATCTACCCCATTACGCTCGGCATATAAGCTCCATTCATCTAAAAAAGCAAGAATGGTGGCCCTGTAACTGTTTTCAACAATTTTAGCTGTTTCTGACTCAATGGGCCTATCCATAACTGTCAAAGGATATTTATCTGTATTCAGCACTTCATTCAAGAATTTCACAACCCGCTTTTTTGCATCTTCATTGATTCCGCTGCAAACCCGCCAAAAATCACGAATACTGGAAACATAATTACGTCCGGGCATAACCCTCTCGTAACTATGAGCTAACAATGGATCGGATTCAATACCACGTTTTTTAAATACCTTTTTCATTATCGGATAAGCAACCTGTTCAGTAGTCCCGGGTGCCACAGTAGTTTCGATTAAAACTAATGCCTTTGGCGGGATGTGCTCGGCAATTACACTTATTGAAGCTTCCAGAGCTTCCATATCGGTTTGACCGGTTCGGACATCGCCCAAATCCTCTTTTATATAATCACATTGCACATCAACAACAACAACATCAGCCAGTTTTAAGACATCATAAGTAAAAGTTGCCATAAGAGTTTTCTTCTTATTGACACAACGATCAATCATTGGATTAACTTCCGGATCTTCAGCTTTTACAGGTGAAATACCACGATTGAGTAAAGGGATTTTCCAGTAACTTCTAACACTCGGACGCTGCATGCCAATAACAAATTTTGAAGATTGGCCTTTTTTGTCAACAGTATCTGCTACAATAGCAGCCATAACCGAGCCAACAAATCCGACACCCATAACTACCACAATTTCACGATTCTTTGCCCGTTCCTGATCAACACGCTTTTTAAGGCTTTCGAATTCTGTAATATACTCCTCTGGCTTTGGTAATGGATATTTTTCTCCGTTGGGACTAATTGAAAATTTTTCACTCATGCTATTCCTTGTTTTTGATTTATAATAATAAGTAAATAAAATAACTTAACTTTATTTAGTGACTAAAAATACAAATAATTTCACAATAAAAATGAATTGGTTCTATCAGAAAAGATTCACTTCGACAAGTTCAGTGGTTGAAGAGTTAGTAAGCTCCCCTGATTTGGTTCTTTGCTTAACCCATTTACCTTTTCTCTGGTACCAGTGAGTAGCCTTAGTTCGGTCAACATCACCTAAATTATAGTGGTCAGCATGAATTAGTTCGTGTCCTAAACCTATTTGATTGGGTCTCTTTTTCCCAGACACATTTCCGGTAGCAGGATCAACTCCCAACCACACACTCACTTTAGGATCATAATACCTGGCACCATAATAATAAAGTCCCGTTTCACTATCCAGCTCCCTGGCATTAAACTTATAAGGGCTGTCCCAATCAGAGTGTTGCTCTGCAAGGGTTTCTCCAAATGGTATGTAGGCAATAAATTGGGTAACATCTCCCCTGAGATTTGTAATATAACTTGTAGAGCCAAGGTGATCGTTGTGGTAGAAATAGCGAAGTACTTCCTCAAAATTTCCATTTCCGACAAAACCAAATCCGGCTTCCACATTATCATTAGTAACTTCGTCGCCCCATTGTATGGGTGCTCCAGGTGGACCGCCTTCCGGTGCAAATACAGGTTGATGAGGCCATCCACGTGGAGTAACATCTTCAGGAATACCCGGGTCAGGATAAGCAGTACCTGAAAATAATGGATCGGTATAGATCCCTTTCATGGTTGCTGGTCCGGGAGGAGTACCTGACTGACTTTCATAATCATTTTTTGCATTCATTAGTTGTTGCTGACGGTTAATATAGTCTACTTCCCCTGCAGAAATTTCAAATATGCCTAAACGGTACTGGTTCTGGAACTGGCCATTGCCTATCTTACTCGATACTCTTGTATTACCGTTGTAGTAATGTTTTGTAAACCTCTCATTTTGAAAAACAAAATAAGGACTGACATAAACGGTATAATTGCTTGCCGAATGATTTATAATACCTATTGGAGCACCATTTATATACACCCCTTCTGTCCCACCATGGCTCTTTAATACTCTTTCTCCTGAAGCATCATAGACATATCGGTTCAGATAACCATTGTCGGAAATTAAAGTCAGTCGGTTCTCTTCATCCCAAGCCAGCTGCCTGTAATCATTGCTTACCGTATCCAGCCAACCGGTCTGGTTACCATTTACATCATATGTAAAAACACGATCTCCAATTTCTGTAGCTGCATTGGGTTGCAGACCTTCGTATTTGAACACAAAATCGTAGGTTGTGGCGCTTTGTTCTACATCATTAATATTATGCGTCTGGGTTTTTTGCAATATATTACCCATAATATCATATTGCATGCTAAGAGTATAATTGCCATCTTCATTCTTTCCCCTGAACCCCCCTGAAGCCTCTGTAAGCCTGTATAGATCATCGTATGAATAGATCTGCGATGTTGATCCTCCTATATCTCCAATGGCTTCAGCGCTGTTAGAGATCCCAAGTATGTTGCTTAATGCATCGTATAAGTAGGTGTTATTCATAATCTGGTTGTTGTTTGAATTAACACTCATTTGTTCCAGTCTTTGTCGTTTCGGTTCAAACTTATATGTTGTCACAGAACCATTACCATATTCCAGATATACCTGTTTCTCATATTTATTATATCCAATTCGGGAAATATATGAATATGAGCGTCCGGCTTTTTCACCATCCATCTTTTGCAGGTTTCCGGCACGGTTATAAGAGTAAGTCACTTTTTCACCGTCAGGATAGGTCATTGTCTGTACACGGTTCCATGTATCATATTCAGCACTCCAGATCCATGTTCTCATATCAGATTCGCCAAATTGAACGGTGCGAATCGACTTAATTACCTGACCGAGTGTGCTATAGAAAAACTCCTGCCCACCACTGGCATCCTCTGACAGAACGACACGACCTGCCCTGTTAAAAGGTGCCCCGGGTTCTCCATAGGTATAATTTACACGGTTTTGAATATTCCTCGGGTATACAATTTCTATCAGTCTTTCGTGGTCGTATTTATAGTTTATGGCACCGCCATCAGGTATCTGTTTTCGAAGGTTAGCAGTAATTTTCTGTATATTGTTACCTGCTCCGTCATATATAAATTCGGTCAGACCTGCATCAGGCTGGTTTACCGATATTCGATTACCAGTCATGTCATATTCCGATATGGTTTTGTTCCCTTTGGGATCAGTAACTGAGAGCAATTCTCCAATGCCATTATATTCGAAGCTGGTACTGATATCTCCTGAGTCTGATTTTTTAATTATTGCTGCCTGCCTTCCGTTAGCCTTGGTATATGTAACAGAAATATGATTTAATGCATCGGTCAGGCTATCGATATACATTGTTTCACCATTATAATCTCCTGTATTGTAAGTATGAGAAGTAACTGAACCATCAGGCAGCGTAACCTGTAAAATGCGATCCAGTACATTATATTTTGTTAAGGCAGGTTGTATATTATCAGGCGTATTATTGTATATTTCAGGGTTTGCGGCTGATTCAAAAACCGGCTGGTAAGCTTCCGACACCCGTCCAAAAGCATCATACATTAGCTTCCCTGAAACTATATAACCAGGAGAGTCGTCTGAGGCCGGGTTTTCAAATAATGAAGCAGATTTCTTAATCTGAACAGGTCTCCCCAATCCATCAGAGAAGGTATATGTTTCGATGTTCGAATCATATATACTATCGTAATGGAGTGTATGGGCCCAGGGTATTTCTGCTTCCGGATAATACTCAAAAGCAATGGTATAGGGTCTCCCTGAAGCCAACTCATAAGGTCCGGTTAAAGTCATCATACGTCCCCAATCATCGAATGTGTATTGTATGCTCTGATTGTTTTTATCTGTCACCTCAACAGGCATACCCCAAAGGTAATCGTATACAGCAGATGAGTTATACCCATAGGCATCGGTGATCCCGGTGACATAAGAATGTACAACCTGGTCATATTCATACTCATACCACAGTCTTTCACCATTGTGATTGGCAGGTCGGGTAATCCTGGTCAGGTTGCCATATTCATCATATTCCATATCAAACTTAGCGCTTTGATCAATGGTGATAAATTTTGTTATTTGAGTTATATCGCCAAACTCATTTATCGACGTTTCAGATTTTCGTCTGAGACCTTCAATTGTAACTACTTCCTGTTTTGAAGGAACAGAATACAAGTATTTATCAGCATTACTATGATACTGAATGGAAACAGAATATCTGTCATTCGCATTCCCGGAGGATAAGTCGGTATAGTCTGAAATATTCCCCAGTGTATCGTAATTAAATGTTACCCGTGTTGTGATACTTGGCTCTGAAGTTCCACTGTAAGAATATTGCCTGGTCTCCCCTAATGCTATAAAGAGAGGTTCACTGTCGCTTTGTGCAAAAGTTTCGCTAAGAATGGCACCTGTATGAATATTACGTATTGAATAAATATTTTCTGAACCTTTTTTATACCGCCCTTCCCCATCAGTAAGTGTTTCAGAGAGAAGCAAACCTTTAGTATAATAATCGCTGTTGCTATATTGTTGTTCTACTGATCGGTATATAGTGTTATCGTTCCCTGTATTGTGAAAATGAGTCTTAACAGAACTAAAGCCATAAAACTGGCGCTCATGACGATCAAAAAAACCATTTTCATATTCGAATGAAGTAAAAGTTGTATCAATACCATCACCAGGCAGTCCATCAAATATTTTCACTGATGCCAGAGCCATCTTTCCGCCCGGATGGTTATAAACGGCAGGCGTCAGCAGGTAATCAATAGTAAAGTTACTACCCAGGGGATGCTCTACCGTTTTAAGGGCATTGGTCCGGTAGATGGTTGATAATTTCACATTTAACTCATCTTCTCTGTCTGATGAAAGAAAATCAGGCATCCCGTCACAATCGATATCTGTTAGTTGTGTCAGAGTATGGCTGACACCACTGGTTACTGACGCGGAAGGATTAACACATATTTTTATGAAAAATATCGGAATAGGAATACCTACAGTAAATCCGGCGTTAGCTGATTGTCCTACAGACTCTCCGGCATCCAGATCTCCCAGGCCTATCCATCCTACAGGAGATGCAAAACTATTGCCTGTGTTAAAATAAACACTATTCCCTTTAACCATATCCGGCAATCTATCAGCATTAATATCCATAAAGGTCTCATTTGCTTCATTATCAGTCTTGGAAACACTGACACCAGCAGTAATACTTCCGTTTGAAATATTTACACCAATACCACCTCCATAATCTTCACTTTCACCTACGCAAATTGCATCAAGATTCCAATTCTCTGCAGCTGCAAATGAATATCCCAGGTTTAACCTTACCGTGCCATCAGAGTAGATCTTATCAGGCAAGCCGTCGCCATTAATATCCAGCCAGGTTTGAACTGTATTGTCATCATTAAATGTGAAGCTACCACTTAAACCAATTGATGATTTAGCAGTTTCCTGGGCTGATTCTGCATTATCATTGGTTTTGGAATTATCGCTGGTTTTAGACTTAACGGTTTTTGAAGGAGCTTTAGAACCTGAATTATTTGATTTAGCATAAACGAAACTACCTCCAAGAGTAAACCCATCAGCTTCAGATTCTGAGTAATGGTCTCCCAGAGAATGATTAACTGAAGCACCCGATAAAACGCCATTTACATCAGTGTACTGAATATTATCAGTAGATATCAGATCAGGATACCTGTCACCATTCATATCCATCATATCAATAGTCATATTATCCTCTCCCCATGAATGACTGTATGAAAAAACACTTAATCCTGCTGCTACACTATAAGAAGTGCTTTCAGATACTTTTGTAACTGCATTAAGTCCGGATGCTGAAAACACAATTGGTTCAACATATACATTCTTTTGACCTAAGCGGGAGCTCGAAATATATTCAGATAAGATATACACCTGTTCGTCAGTACCCATATAGCATGATTTCACTGCATATGGAATCATTATATTAAATACATCACCCAGTGGATTTTGTACTCCTGCCAGATCAGAAGTATCTTGCATTGAGGCAACATTATCATTTCTGATGTCACTAAGTCTTAAAAGACTTTCATCTATCGGAGAGGTGGCACGATCAGCATTCCCATTATAATCAAACTGGCCCCAGCCACGGTATAGGTTGCCAAAGATTATATCCTCCGGATCGATAGGGCTGAAAACTGATGCTTTGAGAGGATTTAAAGTATCTGAACCAATTATTACATCGGCAGTATCGAGAGGTGCTCCTAAATCGAAATCTGAAAAATAGTATTCAAAATAAAGAGTATCCCAAAGTTGTACATCAGCTAATAATGTATCCTCACTTTTGAACTCATCTCCACCAGGGAAAAGATACTCTTTCTTTCCCAAAATTTTATTTTTCACCTTCACTGCAAGAATAATATCATCACCAGGCACTGAGGAGATAAATGTAAGTAAGGGAGTAACTTTCATAGGATGAAAAAAATCATCAATACTATCCAGTCCTAAAGAGAGCATAAAAGCAGTATCGGCAATCACCGGTAGCTCTTGTCTTACAATATTATTAAACATGGTAAGAAATTCTGGTACTGCCATAAAAGATAAGAGTGGCTTACCATCATTTCCAATAAGAGGAGTTCCATCGTCAATCCTGATAAATTCAATATAGTTATCCCATTTAATATTACTCCAGGCCACATTTGTTGATGAGAAAACTCTGAATTGAATAGATTCATTTTTCAATACCTCAAGATCCATGTTGATCGAATCATTTAATATGTTTTGAGAAGGATAATATTCGCGGGTAAATATATTGGTCTGGTTTCCAAGAGTGTCTGTTCTGACAATTTCTAATTTCAGGCTATCCGATGTAAGTGGTTTAGAGAAAGCAGTTCTGATTTTGATAGCGCCTGTTTTCGGCATACTTATCGATTGTTGTCCGCTTAATACAAAATCTTCAGATGCTTTAAATCTTCCAATTTTTTTTCTGTTACTATCTTCCAGAGTTACCAGTGTATCAGATCCGTTTATAGTATTATATAATATTTCCGGATCCCAGAAAACCTTATCGTAAGAACCATTAAACCTTGACTGAACCCTGAAATATATCCGGTCACCTCTGTTTATCGTAATCAGAGATATCAGGGGCAGATGAGCAGTGTAATCATCGGCGTTAATATCAGTACTCCACAATACATTGCCATTACGCTGGATAGCTACACTAACACCGTCTTTATAGGTATCGGCCATAGCAATTATGGAGGTATCCTCAATAAGATTAACCGGGGCATTGATGCTTATGGTTCCGTTATATGGCGCCTGCCACATTCTAACCGCATCATGCAAAGGAAATTGTTCTTCAAGTTGTGCCTGTTCCACAGCAGGATCAGGCAGAATTGATAAATCTATCTGACTATTGGCAATTAATGGGTTGGGAGTTAATTCGCTGGTGGCTGTAAAAACAGGATCACCACTCTCATTCAAATGGTTAAAATATACTACACCATTATCAACCAGGTCAATTAGTCCATCTGCATTAAAATCGTCAAAATAAACAGTGCTCCTGGTTTTTGAATTAACATTGTCATATCCTATAAAACTATATGGAGGATTTGCCTGAACGCCCCATCCAAAACCTGAAGACTTACTAATACTAAAATTATTGATTCCAGCCACTAACTTTTGCTCCCCAAACATATCTTCACTGGGATAAGAAAGCAAATTAGGACGATAGTAAACTTCATTGCCTTTTTTATAAACTTTATCAGGAAGAGCGTCTCCATTCAGATCAATTAATGTAAGAAAACCCTCATTTTTGGAACCCTGGTATGATACACTTCCACCGGCAGTCATATCCTTAAGAAATAGTTTGCCATCAAGTAATCCAACCGTACCAGCAACACTCCCTGACCCCCCTACACTACCTGAGCCTCCTAATGCTGAAATATTATCAAGAAAAATATTCAGGTAGGGACTTTTCAGATCATCGTCAGGTAACTTCCATTTCTTTTCGCCAGAAAATGGAATTCTTTGATTATTCACCTGAATATCATTATAATAATCGAAGCTATGGGTAACAAACTGATTACCGGCAGCGTCGATTTCGGAAACACTTTCAAGGAGTGTCTTCAGGAAGACACCATCCCGGTATTGAAAAGTATAACTACGAATGGGATCGTTGTTAAATGTTATACTGATACGACGTAATAGGTCCTGGTCGCATTGTATAAAACCAAAACGTGCATTTATACTTATATCATTTCGTACGTAAGTATTTGTTGCGTCATTTCTTAAAAAAGTTATTTTGTAAGGGCCTGTCGTTGCCTCATGTCCTGTATAAGAAATTTCACTGATATAGATTTGTTGTCCGCATTCCGCTGGTTTATCATATGTATAGCTTACAAAATTATCATGCAGATCACGTGTTTCCGTTAATGCCCAATATCCTATATTACCATTAACATCCAGAGAGACAGCACTGTTTATTATACCGGTTCCGGGTATTCCTCCGTAAAAATTTCTGATACCATCTTTTGCTGTTACTTCCCACCAGTAATTTGTGGGATTATCGCCATGCCTGATAATTTTTGAAAAGCTTCCCTCAATTCTGGAATAAAACCGCTTTTCAGCTCTTCTGTCAATATAATCACCGCGATGGGCAACCGGTGTAAGCTGTGACCCGGAAAAAAGATAAGTTTCTGATTCCTTATCAGATAAATAGCGAGGCACTCCCCATGTAACATCAACCGAAATA